>Ga0173483_10000254_pt1 | contig 14475 bp, 8 predicted proteins | sample NitcycUS178409R2_FD_122621 | JGI IMG/M metagenome (GOLD analysis project Ga0173483, IMG submission 122621) | Soil microbial communities from Arlington Agricultural Research Station in Wisconsin, USA - Nitrogen cycling UWRJ-S178-409R-2 (version... | ecosystem: Environmental > Terrestrial > Soil >...
ATTATAATGCCTATTCTTTCGGCATCCAATGCTTTATAAATAGATAAAATGGCTTTTTTCTGGAGATCTTGTGCATATTCATTGATTCTGAAATATTCCCTGAAATATGGATCTAGCATAAATGTTGGTTTTTCAGTTGACATTGCTATACTTGCACAATGAAACCTGCTTTGACCAAGGAAAATATATGCGTCGACTTGATTCTGAATATCGTAGGCTGGATAGAACTCACAGCCAAAAACTTGCGCATCATTCAGCTGCCCTTTGCCTCTACCAATAATTACCTGATAGTCGTTTTCTTCAAAGATTTTTTTTACACAAGCAATTTGATGTAGATGCTGACTATCTGTTAGTAATGATATCGATTTATATTTTTCTTCTTTGAGGCCTAATGCACATTTTCTTGCCACTACATCGAAACTAGCATCATCGTAGGCGTTGATCATTACAACTTTTTCGCCAAATGTCTCCATTGCAACTGTATGGCCAATATTGAACAAAATCTCCGCACCAAGAACATCTACTGCATGTGTATTCAAGTCGCATGACCCCCAGCACGTGTCACCGATAATATAAACAGGAATACCAAACCTTTCTGTAATATTGTTTGCACTATCTTGGATTTTCGAGATAAGAGCTTCGGCTCCATTAAGGGCCACGGAGCGAGGTTTTCTTTTAATAATTGTTTCAAAAATTTTTCTTTCATCTATTATTATCATATTTGTGCTTCACCATTGCAGAATTTGTTTACCCGAAATTATAATTATATAAACTGTCTATGCATCGCGGTAATATTTGCAAGCTCTATCTGATGAACAGGATCTGTATTAATACTAAAAACCTCCATACAGCATCAGCCAAATACACGGAATGGACTTGAACATAAACAGTTCTATGCACAAATCCATAGTCAAATGACCCACATTAACATTAAAATTATAAATAAATCTATCTCTAGAACTCGGTGCTAACTTTACGTGGTCATAAAGTACTATCGTAGCAAGTCTGTTGAATTGGAGATTTGAATTGACTTGCATGATCTTATCTCTACCACTAGATGAATGAATTTAATTTAAATCATGCGAATTACAGCCAAGTAGCTAACAATTATTACCGACCTGGGGGTATTCGTATACAAGAGGAGACGTAATTTGTTTCATTTTTATGTATATCTAGTTAGCAAAAATTCGATACAGGTCTAATTGGCATAGATTCTTATAAAATCAACGTATAATATTAATTGAATAAGAACTGCTAAGAATTTCAGGATACATCTTAACATTACGATTTCCAAAAATAACAGTTATTTTTTCACTGCTCGGGTCAACAACAACCTTGAATCTTTGCCTCGCTTCTGTGGTGTGGATAGTGTGCTCAAAACTAATGGGCATAGTGTTATTTCTCAAAGATTCAGGAATCTGTGGTTCAAATTGGATAATGTTATCAATCATATTTAACTTCATCCCAAGCATCATTTCACGTATGGAATAAATATACATTCCAACAGACCATGCTTGAAGTATGCATGAGTTAAAAGGTTCTGGACGGTCGCCTCTATATGTTTCAGCAAACATGCCATTTTCAAATAGAATTCGCTCTGCCATTGATCCAATATAATATAGCGCTTGTTCTTTTCTGCCGAATTTGATCTCACTTGCCGCACACCAACCTGTAACGAGAGGCCATACAGCTCCGTCATGATAAAGGCTTGGATGATATTTAGGATCAATCGAACTTAAGGTCCTAACTCCCCATGCAGTGGTAATATCATTTTTTTCAATTCTCCTGAGGACAGCTTCAGCTCTATCTCTATCTCTGACAGCACCTGTTAGTAACAAAACAAGGGCGTTGGGTCTTATACTGGAATCTTTTGAACCGTCCCTACGAATAGTGTCATAATAGAATATGTTGCCTGCATCCCAGTATTCCAAATCAATCTTATTTTGTAGTTGTTGGGAAGATCTAATCCATCTTTCCCTATTGCAACTATCACCAACAATTTCCGCAAGATCACCTCCAATTTTCAAACTTTCATAAAATAATGCTTGAATATCATTTGCACTCTTCCTTCTATCTATATGGTCCATCCATGTAGAATCTTGAATGGGTAGTTTTTCTGCAACGCCTGTGAATGCGTGTTCAACTAATCCATCTCTATCTGCATCCTTCAGAAATCCCCAGTTGACTAGGTCGATAATAGATTTCCATCTTTTCTGCAAATATTGTATATCCCCAGTGGCAAGTACATATTCGCGTATGGCCCAAGGAAAAAGAAAAGTCGAATCGGCTGATCCAAAGGTAGTGTTGTGAAGAAAAGCCTTTCCGCTAATTATCATTGGAAGCTCTCCTTTCATAGCAACTGTCGAAGTTCTCTTTGCCTGATGTCTAAGAAAATTTTCTATGATTGCGAAAACAAAATCATAATCTCCTAAAGACAAATATCCCCTCAACGACCAACCAGTATCTCTTGCCCAGTAATTGGGAAATCTTGGAAGGCCTGCACAAACTCCTGCTCCAAGTCCATCATACTCAGCTTTTAGATATTCCATACTTGTCTTTGCTTTTTCGAAAGCCTTTATCAGCTTTGCAATAGTAGGCTCTGGCTTCGCTCCTGATCCGATCTGCAGAGTAGAAGATGAAACCATTTTGAAATGATTTTCTGTATACTCCAAAAGGCTCCTGTAATTATTCCTGATACTTCTATATTCATTTAAGCAATCTTCAGAACTGGTGGAACTACCAGCAGCTACAAGCGCAACCTCGCTAGTTTTGCCTGATTCAATTTCAAGATCGTACGACAGCTCAAGATCATTATCAAAAGAATCTGTCAGTACCTTTGATGGTTTCAAATGTGTAGGTGCAATGCCAATTGCTCCAAAATAGTGTGCAATGCCTTTTCTTGCAGCAGTCTGAATTTGCAAGCAATTATCTGTTTCAAGGTACTCAGAAAGGTTGCTTTGTGAAATAGCAGCTAGGCCGTAGCTTGTAATGTTGCCATCGATGATGAAATGGACTCGAATTTTTCTTTTTGATTTCTCTGCTTTCTTCTTTACATTTAAGTCTCTGAAATGGATATTATATGTATTTGATAGATTAAATTCCAACATGGTAACAAAGCCTTTATTGTCAGGGGGAACAAACAAGGTCCTTTTTACTTGTAAACCTGCCACTTCGTGTCTTGTACTGAGAATTCCATTTTCATGTCTCGAAGATACTACGAAGTTTGGAAGTCTTTTACGCACTCCATCATCCATTGATATTTCAAATATTATTCTGCCAAAAGCTCTTGCCGGTGGAACGTATAAGCCGCCATTATCATATCTTGCTCCCATCCAAGTCCAGTTAGCGGAAACTGCCCCATTTGATGAGCATACAATATATGCCTTTTTTCCAGATAGTGTTAGTGGGATTGTAAAATTTTTGAAAATAGTATCTTCTCGAGTTGTATTTGAGTGATCATCATCGATAAGGTTGGACGGAATAAATATTCTTTCCGTTTGAACTGCAACGTGATCACTGAATGTAAATGGGATAATTATTTGCTCAAATCCTTCGAGTTTACTCAAAATGACAATCTTGTGCTTCATTCCCTCCTCTAAAGATCCTCTTATTACTAGAAACCTTGCACTTTGGAATGGTTTGAATGAAATAGGCCTGCTTTCAGATAATATAGACGCATTGACAATATCCTCTGAAGTTGCAACAAAAATTGACTTTTTTGAAACCGGGATTTCATCTATATATATATCAAGAGAAATGATATTTCCTCCTAAAGGAATTGGTGGATTTAGTAAAGAGAATAAAAATCCTTCTTCTGATGTTTCACCATTTATTATTGTGACATTTTTTAAGCTTCCCTCAATATACGAAAGCATAGTATGTGTTTTATCGATTGTCCTAACCATTCAAATTACACCTTCAACTTCAGTCCTAATGAAACAATATGTTTTTAATTTGAGATTGTAAAAATAGTTTATTAATAGAGCAATCTCTTTCCCTATTCGATATATACAGCGTAAAAAGAGGACGAATTGCATTGATACACCTTTCCAACATATTAATACTATGGTCTACTTTTTATTATTTTCATCATCTATTTGCATTCAATAGATTGTGGACCAACCTGTTATTTGGGTACGATTTTGATTGTACATGCCTGGAACTTTAATGAAGTAAACAAACCCTATTATCGTTGGTATAACATAGGTAGGTACATCTATGATAAATATGGGAGACACTCCCGATGTGGCTGCTTGGTATAAAGGAATGGAAGTTAAAGATGCGACTGCAGATGTAGTTAATAGATCATATAAGACAATCGCGATACAAACAAGAACTATCAATAGTGATATAAGAGAGAAGGGATCTAAAGCTGAGAAATCAATATGGCAAAAAAGATGTAGAGACGGCATCTAGATCTGATATACATTGATTGCTTGTTCAACATGCGGAAAGAACAAGATGATTATCACAGATGTAGAATGTGGCGAAATCATATGTAGTAACTGTGGTATGGTAATCTCAGAAAAGATCCAAGAAACTAACAAACATGATAAAGCTCTCGACAGGGCAGGTGCTTCCAATAGATCTAGAACAGGTATTCCAACTTCTCTAGCTCGCCACGATATGGGACTTGCTACTACTATTGCAAATACTGATAGAGATGCAAGTGGACACAAAATAGATGCTGCAATGCGTTGTACGATGAATAGGTTAAGGATTTGGCACTTTAGAACACAATCTTATACACCTACAGATAAAAATCTTCTACATGCATTTAGAGAACTGGGCTTATTGAAAGATAAACTTGCGTTACCAGACGCATCAGTTCAAAAGGCTGCGTATATCTATAGGAAAGTTCAGGAAAAAGGACTGGGCAGGAGAAGACCAATTAACACTATACTAGCCGCAGTTATATATATTGCGTGTAGGGAAATGGAAATTCCAAGAACAATAAAAGACATTTCTACAACTAGTAATATTAAGCGCAACGAAATTTCGCGCATTTATAGGTTGCTTGTATTCGAACTTGGCATTAAAATTCCGCTCGTTGATCCAATGAAGTGTATTACCATGATATCAAATAAAGTCAATCTAAGCGAAAAGATTAAACATCATGCAATGCATATGATGAATGACGATATCACCAAAAGTCAAATATCTGCTGGAAAAAATCCTTTGGGCCTCGCCGCCTCCATTCTTTACTTGTCGTGTTTGATGAATAATGATAACAGAAATCAGACTGTTTTTGCTCAAGCAGCTGGCGTAACAGAAGTAACTATCAGAAATTTATGCAAGGATCTGAAAAGTAAGATTGAGCTAAAATAAAATTAAAAATAGACCTTCATTATGGGATGCTGAGACTATACTTTATGCTACTTTTAGGGCACGAGTCGAGACAAAACAAATTTGCTTAAGAAATTTATGATAACGATTTTCCATCTGTTCTGTAGCAATTGTGCACTTAATAATATATATTCTATCAGTTTGAGAATTGAGTATACAATGACCACCTCCCTGGAAGGCTCTATTCGTCCTAACTATAGCTAATAATGATCTTCTGTTATTATCTTACCGCTTGCAACATTTTCCCATAAGGATACAATGACTGTGTGGGCATTTACTTGGATGTGATGCACATAAAGCATTTGTAAATATTTCCTTGATATGGTGTTCAATGCCACAAACCGTTTCCTCATCAATTTCTATTTTTAATGAATCTTTCATTATCGCTTCAAGTGATCGAGTATTCCTAATCATCTGCTTTCCTAGTTAACTAGATTGTCGCTGCTTTTATCTTATGAAGCATGTGTACAACAAATGGATGGTGTCACATTGAGCAGTTTTGCAATGGAGCTGACCTTTATCCCTTCTTTTATTTCACTGAATATACCAAATTGCCTTTATATAAATCTCTATGTGTTTAGATCCAGCTGTACCCATGTAATGTTCTTCTTCTTGCTTATCTTTATATTCGGTCTCCAGTTTTCTAGTAGATAAAGTCTTCAGTTATGTACTGCTGTATAATGCATACGATTTGATTATTAACTTTACCTTCTTTTTCATCACAAGAAAGGTTGTCTGAAAGTCTTTGAATTAATTAATTCCTTCTCGCGATTTGAGTATCTATTTATCGCATTTTGATTTTGAAGCTGTGATTTATTATAATAGCCTAATCAACTAGGGATTGAGTATTATTTATATTATCAATCATTCATATACCAAAACTTGCACTTGGATGAGATCCTACAAGTAAATAATCTCAAAAAATATTTTCCTGTCAAAAAGACCCTCCGTGAAATCTTTAGTTTAGCTAATAAACAGTATATTAAAGCAGTAGATAACGTTAGTTTCAGAGTTGAAAAAGGAAAAGTATTTGTCCTCGCGGGAGAATCTGGCTCGGGCAAGACTACTTTAGCAAGGTTAATCCTACGAGCAATTGAGCCTGACAGCGGGTGTATAATATTTAATGGGGAAGACATTACAACAAAAACTGACAAAGAATTAAGAAATTTTCGGACAAACGTACAGATGGTATACCAAGATCCATATACCTCATTAAACCCTCGTATGAAAATAATGGACATAGTCATGGAACCATTGAATATTCATAACAAGAAAATTCCAAAGACAGAAAGAAAAGAAAAAGTATTTAGATCTTTAGAGGATGTCCGATTAAAACCTGCTGAGGAAATCGCAGAAAAATTCCCACATATGCTTTCAGGAGGTCAGCGACAGAGAGTAGCATTAGCTAGGTCATTGGTTCTTACACCTAAATTAATTATAGCTGACGAACCCGTTTCTATGCTTGATGTTTCTGTTAGAGCTGAAATATTAGATCTTATGAAGACCCTAAAAGATAGGCTTCAAATTTCTTGCCTTTACATTACACACGATCTCTCCACCTCTAGATATATTGGTGATGAAATTGCAATAATGCATGCAGGCAAAATACTTGAAGCAGGAGCCATAGATCGAGTTTTATTGCACCCTGTTCATCCGTACACACAAGCATTAATAGATGCTATTTCTGAACCTGATCCGGAGAATTTGCATAGAGACTAACGATATATATTATCCAACAGGGATCGTTGTATTCAATTATTTAAATATTATTTTCTGTTTTCACGTTGTGTTAACTTCCGCAAGCGCCTCATGATCATGGTGTCGATACCTCACAATTTGGGAATTACCTTCTCTAGAATATACGCCATATACAATACGCGCTTTGGCCACAGTGGTATCTTTTAAAGATACTACGATTATTTGATTTTCGTTTGAACGCGAGAGCAAGACTTTGGACAATCTCTCATTGTTTTCAGCATCAAGATGCGCATCAACCTCATCCATCAGATAGAATGGAGATGGCTTTAGTGATTGGAGCGCTAACAGAAAAATAGTGGCAGCCATGGTTTTCTCACCACCAGATAATCCGGTAGATTCACGTTCTGTTTTCCCCGGAAATTGAACCATTAACATTATACCGCCTGTGAATACGTCTTCCATATTCTCTATTTCTAGCCAAGCTTTCCCACCTGTCACTTCAGAAAAAGTCTTTCTTATGTCATTATCAACTCTTTTAAATGCATCAATAAAGAAACTCTTCTTTTCCTTAACAACTTCTTCAATGAAAACAATAATGGAATTTCGTTCCATTTCCAATTCGTTTTGTCTGTTTGACATGCTTCTATATCCTTCAATTACCTGAATGTAACTTTCGTGAGCACGTAAGTTAATTTTAGTCTTTATTGTCTCAAGCTCGTGGGTTAGCTCTTTGACAACCATATCTACGTCAAATGAGTCTACTAGATCCTTATATCCCAACGAAAGCAAGTCATTATTAATACGTAATTCCTGCGAACTAATATCATAAATATCCTTTCGAAGCACTGCCGTCTCTCTTTCAATCGCGTTAAAATCTTTAGAGATCTTTCTTTCATTATCTCTTAGTTGTTTTATTTGCCGTTCATACTCTTCTAAAACTCTATAGGAGCTGCCTGAAGAATCTATTGATTGCTGTTCTTCATCTCTTAGTATTTTGAGTTCTGCTTCTGTCGATTCTAGTTTAATTTGTAATTCATTAGCAATATTTATCCTTTCTTCAATCTCTGTTTTTAATCTCGCTTTCTGATCATCTATTCGTCCTAAATGCTCTTGAGTGATCTCGGTTTCATTATTCAGTGCTGCTGAGGAAGTCATTAATTGCCGAAATTCAATATCTGCCGCTTCCAGTGACTTTAAAATCTGGTTCTTTTTCACATTTAGTTGAGTCGTCTTGTTTGTAGCGGCAGCAGATCTGCTATCAATATTTTGTAGATTTTCTGTTATTTTATTTATAGCATGCACCAATATTGATATACGCTTACGATGTTCATGTAGCTCAAGAGTCATAGAATACATTTCTGATTGGACTAAGATATTGTTTAAAATAATCCGCTGCATTGATTCTTTCACTTTACATACTGACCCATCCACAGTAGAGATTTGTAGTATCAATCTCTCGATTTTTGCTTCTAATTTTGTTTTTTGGGATTCAAAGTCGTTGACTTTCAAAGTAATTTCTTTCAACTCGAAACTTCTCTTTTTAATTAAGATATCTAAACTCGTAAGTGAACATCTTAGATTATCAATTGAGTCACTCAAGAGAATTGCTTTTGTAAGATCAGATATTTTAGAACCAAAATCTAATGATATCGAATTTCCTGTTGGCTCAAAGAGGACACCATCAACAGACACCGCTCTGTATCCTTGTATTGCCAAGAGATATGCAGCTGTAGAAGTCTTCACAAGAAAGGTATTGCCAAACAGAAAATTAGATAGATTCTTGTAATCTGAAAATACGAAGTCAGCAAGATTGCCTATTATATTTACATCATCCTTAGAAATCTCAGATCTTTTTGTGCGACTGATAATCTCTAGTGGAATAATTTTAAGACGGGGTAATTTATTTAATTTAGCATATTCTGCAATAGAAAGCATGGATAGTACTTTATCGACTACTATCGCCTTCATCCATTCTGATCCTGCAGCAAGCACTGACCTCTCGTAGTATTCATCCCATTGTAGTATATTGTAAGCTAGTCCCTTTATACCAAATTTTTCTGGATGTTTCATCAGTTCTGCAATGGCTACATCTTCATTTCCGTAATTCTTTGCAACATCTGCTTTTGCCTCAAATTTTGAAGCCAAATCCTTGGCTCTATAGTTTAGGTTAGACGAACTAGCAATCTCTCTTTCAAGGTCATTATTTATTCCTTTTAAATTTTTAATAAGACTTTCTATACTTTGCAATGCTGCCTTTTCCGATTGCAGATTTTTCTTAAGATCTGCGAATATTATTTTGTTTTTCTCAAACTCGGCTCTCAACGAAAGGATCTGTGCTTTGTTAGCATTAATTTTATCACGATCTACTTTTACCTTTTCTTCTAACCTCAATATCGAAATGTCAAGATGATTTTTGATTTCTGACAATCGTTTATATCGGTATGCGATTTTCTCTTTGATGTCTACATATTTGGCATTATCAAAGGTAAATCTGTCTATTTGAGAATTAACTTCCTCTAATTGTGAGTGCAATATTGAAATACCTCCATTTCTATCATTCATAAGATCTTTCTTATGCTCCATTTTTAAACGCAAATTGTTTAATTTTTGATTAACATTTTGTTTATCTATATCAATTAAAGGAATTTGCCTTTCAATTTCAAAGAGGCGTTGTTGTGTCTCCTTTAGCATGGCTTTCATTCTCTCGGATTCATAGACAACGTTCGTTACTTTACTTCCAATTTGTGCTTTGGCTTTATTTTGAACATCCACTTTATGGATAAAGGACGTCTTTTCAGACTCTAGGTTTTCAATTTGTGAATGGACTTCCTCAAGTTGTTTAGATAATTTCAACGAACCTGTAACGTTGGAATCTAAAACCTGATTCTGGACTTCTAGTTTGGTTCTGATTGCTCTTATACTATTTGATAGCAACACGGCTTTGAATCGCTTTAGTTCAGACTCTAGATGCTCATATCTTATCTGATCATTTCTTTCTATTTCTAATTCATCTATTCTCTTTCTAACTTCCCCCATTCTTGCAAGGGCTACTTCAAGGCGACGGTCTGATTCCTCTAACTGCTCCAAGGCTTCTGCCTTTTTTTCATCAAAATATGAGAGTCCGACAATATCTTCGATAATCCTTCTACGTTCCTCAGAATTTAATTCTGAAATACGGGTTATCATTCCCTGTTGAACAATATTTAGCTTATTTGGGGCGGCAACTACCACTTCAAGTAATTCAACTATACTACTTTTCGACACCTTCTTACCATTAAGATAGAATTGGCTATCACCCGTTTGTCCCTCAATTTCCCTTGTTACTGTTACAGAATCAGAATCTACAGGTATTCCTCTGTCTTCGTTATCAAAAGTCAATGAGACACGAATTAACCTGTGTGAACTGTTTTGGCTATCATGGAATAACGATTGAAATTTATCTACACGTAAGGCTTTAGGACTGTTTTCACCTATGGCGAACATTATGGCATCAAGAACATTACTTTTCCCGGACCCATTAGGACCCGTAACTGCAATTAGTCCTTTTTCAAAGATTATTACCGTGTTCTTAAATCCAAATGACTTGAATCCATAAATTTCAAGCTTTTTAATGTGAACCAAGGAGTAATGCTGATAAAGATATGGGGTTAGTTATATGTTGCACAACCTGACCTGTCCCATTTTGGTCAATTTTTAGCCTATCGTTCTCGCTTGCCTTCTACAAACTCCTGGAAATTTGCTTTTGCCTGGGAGTAGGACATTTGTATAGGAGGGTGTTTGAAACAGTATGCAGAAATACTCTCCAGAGGCCCCGAGATGCCTCTGTCGATAGCTAACTTTGAGCCCCTTATTGCGTCGATCATTACACCAGCACTGTTATATGCATCTACTACCCTTAGTTTGAGATCAAGATCCACAGGGATATTGCCAAAGTATTTACCTCTTATAGATATATAACAAACTTTATCATTTTGTAGAAATTCTACAAAATCTGACGGTCCAATACGCATAGGAATTTGATATGGGGCCATTACAGCAACTGCACTTGTCTTGCTAACTCTTTTATCTTCTAGTCGTTCTTCATCAAGCATATTGTAAAAATCCATATCTCCGCCCACGTTTAGCTGATACGTCTCGTCTATTCTTACCCCCCTATCAACAAATAATTTAACTAAAGTTTTATGTAGTACTGTAGCACCCAATTGACTCATTACATCGTCGCCAGCACATGCAAGACCTCTATTCCCAAATGCTTGTTGCCATTTCGACTCTGATGTTATAAACACAGGTATGGCGTTGATAAAAGAAACTCCAGCTTCTATACACTTCTCGGCATAAAATTGTGTTGCCTGCCTGCTGCCTACAGGCAAATAATTAAGAAGAATCTCTGCTCGAGTATCTTTTAGAACCTTCATTACATCAACACTTGACTTGTCAGAAACCTTAACTTTATGACTAAGATGTCTACCTATACCATCCAAGACCTCTCCCTTTTCAACCTTGACATCCATCTTTCCAATGTCACAGATTTTGACAGTGTTATTGGGTTGTGCGAAAATTGCTTCTGATAGATCTACTCCTACCTTAGAATTTACAACATCAAAAGCAGCCACATATTCAATGTCACCTGGTTCAAGGCCAGATAAATTATAAGAGGTAAGACCCACGGACTCTCTATTTTTATCATAGTATGAAGTACCCTGAATAAGAGCAGATGCACAATTTCCAACACCAGTAATGGCAACCCTAATTTTCTTACGCATATAACATGACTACTATTAAATGCAGGTTAATATGTTTATGTAGAATTAACAAATCCTTATACATTATTGATGAATGATCGCGATTAATAGGAAATTAAGATGATAAACATCGACTATGATACAGTTGAACATTGGGCAAAAATAACCTTTAAGTAAAGACTATTAATTCCTGCTTTAATTAATAAAATTAAGAATGATGATTCCGATGTTAAAAGCTATGGGGCTGCTACGTACATACAAAATGAGAATTTTGTATTGGTAACTTCAACTACTAGATCAAGAGAACATGTTTTATGATATTTTTGAGTCTACCAATTTGTTTAATGTCAAGTGTATTGCATAGACGGCTGGAATTGCAATGTTTGCCTAAACTATTATAGTCTAGTTATGTTTTTGCAGGCGTTACTAGTCATGACTAGGATAAGAGGAAAGTGTCTAGTCAAGGTGCTCTGCATCTAGTTAGGCCTTGTGTCGATCCTTCATCCATTGTATGATGTGTGAAATAATGAGTTATCCTTAATAACAGATCGAGTAGTTAGGAAATAGAATAAATCTAATACAACACCGTTCAAATATAATATTATGATATCTATGAAATCATTTTCAAATTGCGAAAAGGAGGGCTTATATAAAGCGATGTTTTTAAGGCGTGACATTCGTTCAAATTTCATCAACAAAGAAATTCCTAACGATGTTCTGGCAAGAATTTTAAATGCTGCTCATCATGCACCATCTGTGGGATTCTCACAGCCGTGGAATTTCATTTTGATCAAAGATAGTTCTACAAGACAACACGTAAAAGACTCCTTTTTAAAAGAGCGAGAAAGGTCAATTTCAATGCTTAATAGTGATAAGACCAAGCAGAAAAAATATATTTCCTTAAGGCTGGAGGGTATAATGGAATCAGCAATAAATATTTGCATTACATACGACTCGACAAGATTTGGTCCATTCGTTCTTGGTAGAACGTCAATTGGAGAGACAGGTCTTTATAGTGTTTGTTGTGCAATACAAAATCTTTGGCTTGCGGCAAGAGCAGAAGGGATAGGTGTCGGCTGGGTAAGTATTCTTTCAAATAAAGATCTACATGACATTCTTTTAATACCTAAACACATTATGCCAGTAGCATATCTGTGTTTAGGTTATGTAAGGGAATTTTCAAGCAAACCCGACCTTGAAAAAGAAGGGTGGCTGTCGAGAATGAAATTGAATGATGTCATTTGTTATGAGCGTTGGGGAATACACAATTGTAATTCTTGGGCACAATTCAATGATACTGTTGAGCAGATTAAGGATTAACCTATTGTTTTTTCTATTTGCATATCATAGTTAACATAGTTGATATCTTGCGATCCTTTAGTCATTTTTTACTCTTGATTGCAGACATTAAATACTCTTATTTAAGATTGAACTCCCTATTAAAATACATAATATATAATCGTCTTTGCATCGGTATTTTTATACGGCGGGCATGGGCATTGAGATTAGGACCTGATACCAAGTGTGGCTACAACAATCAAAACTCTTACATCAAACGTAAAGATAACGGTAAGTCATTCAGTCTCTATTATAATGACCTTGCACGATGGTTATTTATTACACTAGCGTTTTCAGGTATCTTATCTACAGGGTGGTTTGGGATTCCACTTGCACCGAGATATTTTTTGTCCGGAGAAATTGATTTAATATCTGGCTTGTTCGCATTATTCAGTGCACTAGGTACAATCTGGGGGGTAATGGCATACGTTGAATTTACCAGATCAGCCAATTTGGTAAATGATGCAAGGTATCTATCCCGTAGTATTGATCCATCAATAGGAGATTACGAATATCGATCTTATAACCCTGAAACCAGCGAATATGAAGAAGGGTATGTCCCTTTAGGACCAACTGATTTCTGGGATAGAGAAACTCAAGTTCCGAACTGGCTTGATAAAGGAAAATACTGGCATGTACTGCTAGGCTTTCAATCCTCCAATAAGGAAATTATGTTACAAGTTGTACGCGATCGAGACCTACCCGTTACAACTGGTAAGAGGAATGTTGCACTCACTTATAAGGAACATCTTCAAAGGATCAGCTCAGGTCGAAAATCACGAAAGCGTCATGTCTATAGAATAAAAATTCCCCAATGGATCGTAATGAACACAGAACGCATTCGACTGGCTGAGCGTAAAGCAGTGCTGAACGTGGATAATTTGCAATTAAGTTCTATTATTGCAGATCTTAATAGAAAACTTGTCCTCGCTGCAGATGAAATTATAGAACACGAAAAGCCAAGAATCCAGTATCCTTGGAAGATTACTACCCTTGGAATTTACCTTAATAAGAGTTTGCCTCTTCGAATCATCTACAGACAGGCAATAAAACGTTTCCCTGGTTCAAAGAAGCGCACTATCAATGACACGAATGGTAATCTAGCCAACGTCAAGGATGGCGATTTGATTGATGTTATAATTGAACTTGCATTACAGAAAGGAATTTCTGACAAAAGAATTGATAACGTCAAGACTCTTGTACGTTTTCTCAAAAACTCCTATACCAGACAAGGCCTTGGAGAAGGCTCAAGTGAATATCACAATTTCCACCATAGTTTAGAGGTAACATGTATGTGTTTACAAATGTTGCCAAAAGAATTTCGCGGTTTTAGATTCGCATCAGAAGATTA
>Ga0173483_10000255_pt1 | contig 14462 bp, 16 predicted proteins | sample NitcycUS178409R2_FD_122621 | JGI IMG/M metagenome (GOLD analysis project Ga0173483, IMG submission 122621) | Soil microbial communities from Arlington Agricultural Research Station in Wisconsin, USA - Nitrogen cycling UWRJ-S178-409R-2 (version... | ecosystem: Environmental > Terrestrial > Soil...
AGGAAGCGATGAAGTACCTGCTCCTGATCCACCAGGGCGACACACCGACCCCATACGACCAGGAGGCCTGGGGCCGGCTCTCCGAGGACGAGCAGCAGGAGGTCTACGCGGCCTACCAGGCGATCAACCAGACCCCCGGGGTCACGCCCGGGATCGGCATGCAGCCGCCCGAGCTGGCGACGACGGTTCGCGTCCGGGAGGGCCGGACCCTGACGACCGACGGGCCGTTCGTATCGGTGAAGGAGGCGCTCGGCGGCTACTTCCTCTACGAGGCGGACGACCTCGACGCCGCGATCGAGCTCGCCTCGCGCGTCCCCGCAGCCCGAATGGGCGGCGCAGTCGAGGTGCGGCCGGTGGCCGAGTGGTAGACGTCGACCAGGCGTTCCGCGACGAGTGGGGTCGCGTCCTGGCCGCGCTGATCGGCCTCCTCGGCGACTTCGACCTCGCCGAGGAGGCCGCCCAGGAGGCGTTTGCGATCGCGGCCGAGCGCTGGCCCCGCGACGGGCCGCCCGAGAGCCCGCGGGCGTGGCTCGTGACGACGGCCAGAAACCGGGCGATCGACCGCATCCGCCGCGACCGCACGCTCGCCGAGAAGACGCGCCTGCTCGAGGTGCCCGAGGCCGTGGAGGACGAGATGGACGAGACGACGATCCCGGACGAGCGGCTCGAGCTCGTCTTCACGTGCTGCCACCCGGCGCTCGAGCTCGACGCCCAGGTGGCGCTGACCCTGCGGGCGCTCGGAGGGCTTCGTACCGAGGAGATCGCGCGGGCGTTCCTCGTCCCCGAGGAGACGATGGCGAAGCGACTCGTCCGCGCAAAGCGGAAGATCAGGGCCGCGGGAATCCCGTTCCGCGTACCGCCCGCGCATCTTCTCCCCGACCGGCTGGCAGCGGTGCTCGCGGTCGTCTACCTGATCTTCAACGAGGGCTACGGCGGCCGGGCCGATCTCGCGGCGGAAGCGATCCGGCTCGGCCGCGCGCTCGCCTCGCTGATGCCCGACGAGCCGGAGGTGCATGCGCTGCTCGCCCTCATGCTGTTCAACGACGCCCGGCGCGACGCGCGGTTTGCGAACGGCACCATCGTCCTCCTCGCCGAACAGGACCGCTCGCTGTGGGACGCGGAGCGGATCGCCGAGGGCCGGGCGACCCTCGACCGGGCGCTGGCGCTCGGTGGCTGCGGGCCGTACGTCCTGCAGGCGGCGATCGCGGCCCTCCACCTCGACGACCCGCCCGACTGGCCGCAGATCGCGGCCCTCTACGGTGAGCTTGCGCGCTCGACAGGATCGGCGGTCGTCGAGCTCAACCGGGCGGCCGCCATCGCCGAGGCGGGCGACCCCCAGTCGGCGCTCGAGCTGGTCGACCGGCTGGACCTCGACCGCTACCACTACCTCCACGCCATGCGCGCCGAGCTCCTGCGCCGGCTCGACCGTGTCGACGAGGCGCGCACGGCGTACGGCCGGGCGCTCGAGCTCGTCCACTCCGACGCCGAGCGGCGCTTCCTCGAGCAGCGCCTGGTAGAGCTGTCATGACGATGGACGTTCCACCGCCAAGGTCGCGGGCACAGCGGAAGGCCGACACGCTCGAACGCCTGCGCACGGACGTCGACCTCTGGATCGCCTCCGCGGACGCAGCGGGCGACGTCCATCTCGTCCCGCTCTCGTTCGTGTGGGACGGCACGGCGCTGACGATCGCGACGCCCCGCTCGAGCCCCACGGCACGGAACCTGCTGCGGGCCGGCGAGGCGCGTGTCGCGCTGGGGCCGACCCGCGACGTCGTGCTCGTCGACGGCGCCGTCGACGAACTGCCGATCGGCACCGACCCGGAGCTCGAGGACGCCCACGCGGCGGCGACGGGCTTCGACCCGCGCACGCTCGCCGAGGAGTACACCTACCTTCGCGTCACGCCGAAGATGATCCGGGCGTGGCGCGAAGCGAACGAGCTCGAGGGCCGGCTGCTGATGCGCGACGGCCGCTGGCTCGATTGAGCATCAGCGCTCGCTCGGCGCGGCCTCGAGGATCGGGCTCGCCGCGGCGTCGCGCGCGTGCCCGGACCGCGTCGCGAGGACCGAGCCGGCGAGGACGAGAACGAATCCGACGCCCATCCCGAGGGTGAACGCTTCGCCGAGCACCGCGATGCCGAGAACGGCGGCGACCGCAGGGTTGACGTACGTGATCACGGTCGCCCTGGCGGGGCCGATCTCGCGAATCAGCGCGAAGAAGAGGAGGAAGGCGACAGCCGTGCAGACGATGGCGAGGGCGAGGATCGACCCCACCGCCGCGGCCGACGGCGTCTCGCCCACGCCGCTGACCGCGGTGATCGGGACGTATGCGACGGCCGCGAGCCCGAGCGAGACGGCGATGATCCCGAGCGACGGCAGATCAGCCATCCAGCGCGGGATCATCGCGGGACCGACGGCGTAGCAGACCGCCACCACACCCACCGCGACCATCGCCGGCACGCTGGCGCCCTCGAGACCGAGACCGACGATGGAGGCCACGCCGACGACGCCGAGCGCGAGGCCTGCGGCCCGCTCGACGGTGAGACGCTCGTTCCCGCCGGGCGCGACGGCGATGGCCGTGCCCACGAGCGGCGTCGCGGTGATCAGGAGTGCGGTGAGCGAGCTCGAGATCCGCGTCTCCGCCCAGCCGAGCAGCACCCACGGCAGCGCGATCTCGATCGCGGCGAACACGGCGACGACGCGCCAGCGCCGGAGCACCGGTCGCACCTCGTCGCGTAGCGCCGCGATGGGCAGGAGCAGCAGCGCGGCGATCGACGTCCGCGCGAGCACGAGCATCGAGGGGCTCACGTCCTCGACGGCGACCTTGATCAAGAGGTACGGGATCCCCCAGATCACGCACATCGCCGCGAAGAGGATCCACCCCCGCGAGGTCATCGACGCCTTCACCCCTCGAGGCTAGGCGAAGCGCGCGGGGCTGCGCCAACAGGATCTGTAGCGGGCTCGATCAGCGGGCCGAATCGCCCGCCGAGCGGTCAGGCACGCGCCGACGCGACGAGGCAGACGCCCGGTAGCTCGAGGCCCTCGGACGTCTGGTAGCCGCGAGCGGCGTCCGCGGCACGCCTGCGGAGCTCGCCTGCGGTATCGGCGGGCAGCGCGGCACGCCGCGCCGGGACGTAGCGCGTCGGCAGAATGCCGACGTGCCGACCAACTACGAGCGCGCGTTCGCCGAACGCCCGGACGTGCTCGCAGCCTGGGTGCAGCTGAACAGCGCGGTCAAGGCGGGGATGGACCTGCGCCGGTACGAGCTGGCGACGCTGGCCGCCGCTCGGCGGCTCCGCTCCAGCTACTGCTGCCTCGCGCACGGCACCGTTCTTGCCGAGCAGTTCGGCGAGCCGGTGCGCGAGATCGCTCTCGACCACCACGCGGCCGGGCTCGACGAGGTCGACGTCGCCGTGATGGACCTGGCCGTGCGCGTCGTCGAGGACGCGACGTCGATCACCGACGGCGACCTGCAGCACCTTCGTGACCTCGGACTCTCGGACACGGACATCATGGACGTCGTGCTCGCCGCGGCCGCCCGCTGCTTCTTCTCGAAGACACTCGACGCGCTCTGCGTCGAGCCCGACGCGAGCTACCGCGACATCGAGCCCGCACTGCGCGAGGCGCTCGTCGTCGGTCGGCCGATCGCCGACGCCTGAGCCCGCGGCCGGCGGTCGAGCAGCTTCTTCGCCTCGTTGGCCCACAGGACGGTGCTCGCAAGCGCGACGCAGATCAGCCAGTCGGTCGCCGAGAGCGGCGTCGTCCCGAACGCGTCGTTCAGGAAGGAGACGTGCACGACCGCCAGCTGGAGGGCGAACGAGACGGCGATCGCGCCCCAGAGCCAGCGGTTCGCGAAGAGCCGCCGGAAGGCGCTCACGCGGTCGGAACGGGCGTTGAAGCAGTTGAAGAGCTGCGCGACGACGAGGGTCGTGAAGGCCATCGTCCGCGCAGTGTCGATGTCCCCGCCGTCGCCGACGAGCCCGCCCGGCAGGCGGAGGTCGAGCGCGACGAGCGTCGCGACGGCCATCACGAGGCCGACCCAGAAGATCCCGATCCACATCTCCCGGTCGATGACGTCGTCGCCTGCCCGCCTCGGCGAGCGGCGCATGACGTCCTCCGGAGGCGGGTCGACGCCGAGCGCGAGCGCCGGCGCGCTGTCTGTGAGCAGGTTGATCCACAGGATCTGCGTCGCGAGCAGCGGCGTCGCCACCGCCTCCCCCGTCTCGTCGAGCCCGATGACGCCCGCTAGGACGACCCCGAGGAGCATCGTCAGGACCTCCCCGACGTTCGACGAGAGCAGGAACCGCAGAAAGGTGCGGATGTTGGCGAAGATCCCGCGTCCCTCGCGGACGGCGGCGACGATCGTTGCGAAGTTGTCGTCGGCCAGGATCATGTCGGCCGCCTCCTTCGTCACGTCCGTGCCGGTGACGCCCATGGCGACGCCGATGTCGGCGGCCTTGAGCGCGGGCGCGTCGTTCACGCCGTCGCCGGTCATCGCGACGACGTGCCCCTCGTCCTGGAGGGCGTCCACGATTCGGAGCTTGTGCGCCGGTGCGACGCGCGCGTAGACGGAGACGTCCCGCACGGCATCCCGGAGACCGTCCTCGTCGAGGTCGTCGAGCTCCGCGCCGGTGAGGACACCGGCGGAGGCGATGCCGAGGTCGTCCGCGATCCGCGTGGCCGTCGCCGGGTGGTCGCCTGTGATCATGATCGTCCTCACCCCCGCTGCCCGAGCCTCCGCGATCGCGGTCCGCGCCTCGGGGCGGGGCGGGTCGATGATCCCGACGAGCCCGAGGTACGCAAGGTCGCGCTCGACCGACTCGTCGGCGGGCGCACGCCGGCCGTCCGGGACGGGGCGGTAGGCGACGGCGAGGGTCCGCAGCGCGAGCCCCGCGAGCCGGTCGACCGTCGCGCCGATCTCGTCCCGGCGAGCACTTGTCAGCGGTCGCGTCTCGCCCGCGACCCGCTCGGCGGTGCAGCGCGTCAGCAGGACGTCGGGCGCGCCCGTCGTGACGATCGCGATGCCGCCCTCGAGCTCATCGGCCTCGAGCGTGGTCATCAGCTTCCGCTCGGATGTGAACGGAACCTCTCCGACGCGCTCGAAGCGCTCCTCCCGCGCCTGCGCGAGACCTTCGATCTTCGCCTCGGCGACCAGGAAGGCGGCGTCGGTCGGATCGCCGTGGACAACCCACTCGCCGTCGACCTGCTCGAGCACGGCGTCGTTGGCGAGGCTGCCTCCCCCGATGACGAAGCGCACCTCGGCGAGCAGCGCGGGATCGTCGGCGAGGGCGTGCCCGTCGACGAGCAGCTCGCCCTCGGGGCGATAGCCCTCCCCGGTCACGTCCACCTCGCCCGAGGCGGTTGCGACCTTCTGGATCGTCATCTCGTTCTTCGTCAGCGTCCCCGTCTTGTCCGAACAGATCACCGACGCCGAGCCGAGCGTCTCGACCGACGAGAGCCGCTTGACGATCGCGCGCCGACGCGCCATCCGCTGCACGCCGAGCGCGAGCACGACCGACAGGACGGCCGGCAGCCCCTCCGGCACCGCCGCGACTGCGAGCGAGACGCCGATGAGGAGCACGTCGACGAGGTCCGAGGCGTGGTCGAGGTCGGCGGTCGCCAGGATCGCCGCGACGACCACGACGGCGATGGCGATCACGGCGATCCCGAGCATCCGCCCGATCCGGGCGACATCGCGCTGGAGCGGTGTGCGCTGCTCCTCCGTCCGGCCGAGCATCCGCGCGATCGAGCCCATCTCGGTCGCCATCCCCGTGGCTGTCACGACCGCACGACCGCGGCCGCGCGTAACGGCGGTACCGTCGAACACCATGTTGAGGCGGTCTCCGAGCGCAGCCGGGGCGTCCAGCGTGCCGACGTCCTTCACGACAGGCTGGCTCTCGCCGGTGAGGGAGGCCTCCCCCACCGTGAGGGAGGCGACGTCCACGAGGCGCCCGTCGGCGCTCACGGCGTCGCCTTCCTCGAGGAGGAGCAGGTCGCCGGGCACGACCTCTGCCGCAGGGATCCGTTGCATACGGCCGTCCCGCACGACCGCCGCGGTCGCCGCGGCCATCCGCTGGAGCGCCGCCACCGCCTGCTCGGCCCTTGCCTCTTGGATGAAGCCGAGCAGCCCGTTGAGCACGACGATGACGGCAATCACGATCGCTTCGTAGGGGGTGCCGTCCGCGCCCTCGGCCACCCAGGCGGCCACGGAGACCGCGGCGGCGACGAGCAGGAGGTAGATCAGCGGATCGGCGAACTGCGCGAGGAGCTTTCGCCAGGCCGGGACCTGCTCGGCGGGGTCGAGGACGTTCGGCCCGAAGCGCTCGAGCCGACCCGCCGCCTCGGTCGAGTCGAGGCCGTCGTCGAGATCGGTGCCGAGCTCCGCGGCGACGTCGGCGGGGCCCCGACGCCACGGCTCCAGCGCGGGAGGCTCGCTCATTGGGTCAGCATGGCAGCATGAGAGCGCTCGACCGCCGGTACCTCCTGCTCGGCGACCGGAACCGGCTCGTCCGCGATCCGCTCGACCTCCTGCGACTCGCGTTCTTCGCAGGAACGGTCGTCTTCGCGGTCATGGGACGCTCGACGGCCGTCGGCCTCACGGCGGAGACGCTCGCCGTGACGATGCCGCTCGTGCTCGACGCGCTTCCCGGCAGCGGCGTCGGCGTCGTCGTGCTCGCCTGGCCGCATCTCTCGGCGACGGCGGTCTTCTACCTCATCGCGGTGACGATGCCAGGCCTCGAGCCGGCCGGCGGCGAGGGTCAGATGCCGAGCGCCTCGGCCGCCTTCTCGAACTGGTCCTCGCGCACGTAGACGACATAGCCGAACGCGCCGCGGCCGTCGGTGACGCCGGTCGAGGCGTACACGCTGACGCCGACGTCGAAGAGCCGCTGGTGGACGTGCGCGAGCGCGCCGAGCTCGTCGTCTCCCTGGACGAGCAGCGCGTGGTAAGGGCCGTCGAGCGCGAGCCCTGCCGCCCGTGCCTCTGCGGCGAGCTTGTTGGGGTCGTCCGGGAACAACGCGAACTGCGCGAGCTCGGGCCCGCTGGGCACGGCGGTGAAGGCGAGGAGGCCGACGCCCCGCTCCGCCAGCGCGGCGAGCACACGGTACGCCGCTCCGAGCTCGTCGCGGACGGTTGCGTAGTGGTACTCGACGGGACGGATCGTGAACGCCGTCGGCTCACCTCCTGGCCGCAGCATATGCAGGGTCCGGGTCGCCCGCGATGCTCCTTGCATCGCCCGGCCCACCGGAGCATGCTTGCGCGGATGCCCGCGCCCCGGCCGATCGTCTTCCTGAGCGACTTCGGGCTCGGCAACGAATGGGTCGGGTTGTGCCACGCCGTCATGAGCGGGATCTCGCCGCAGTGCCCGATCGTCGACCTCTCGCACCTCGTCCGCCCGCTCGAGGTCGGCTCGGGCGCGCTGCTCCTCGCGGACTCGATGCCGTACATCTCGGAGCAGGCGGTCGTGCTAGCCGTCGTCGACCCCACCGTCGGGAAGGACCGCGAGATCGCGATCGAGACGGGCAGCGGCCGCCACCTCGTAGGCCCGGACAACGGGCTCCTCTCCCTCGCGTGGGACGCGGCCGGGGGGATTCGCTCCGCGGTCGAGCTCACGTCACCGGAGATCGTGCGCCGGCCCCACAGCGAGGCATTCCGGGCGCCGGACACCCTTTGCCCGGCGGCCGCCGCGCTCGCGGGCGGAGCCCCGATCGCCGAGCTCGGCAGCGAGCTCGACCCCGCGACGCTCGCCGTCGTCGAGATGGCCGCGCCGGAGATCGAGCCGGGGAAGATCACGTGCGAGGTGATCGACTTCAACCGCTTCGGCAACGTCCACCTGAACGTGCGGCCGGCCGACCTCGAAGCGGCGGGCCTCGACGGCGAGACGACCATCACGATCGAGGCGGTGTCCGGCGCGGCGGAGGCGAAGCGCGGCAGCACGTACGCCGATTTCGCCGCCGGCGAGTACGGCGTCCTCGTTGACCCGCGCGGGTGGCTGACGATCGTCCGCGGCAACCCCGCGAGCGCGCTCGACGGGCTCGGGCTCTCGATCGCCGCGCCGGTCTGGCTCCGGCGGGCGTCCGGCGCTTCGTAGCTCGGGCGGCTCAGGCGACGGGAGGCGGCGTCCCGTGGACGCTGGCCGCCAACGCGGCGTCCCAGCCGCACGCGGCGCACGCGTGGGTCACGGCGGAGCGCGCAAACGAGACCGCCGTCGCGTGCGGGTCCTCCGCTTCGACGACGGCGTCCCAGTCGAGCACGAACTCGCCCAGAGTCGCGTCCCAGCGGGCGGCGGGCGGGTCGAGCACGGCGTCCGAGATCCCGTCGGGCGCCGGGTGCGCGTACGCGAAGAAGGCGGCACGCGGGTAGCGCGCGTCCCCGGGCCACCAGCCCACGGTGATCTCCTGCGCGTCCATCGCGTTCCGCGTGATGAAGTCCTCCGCCGGCGGCTGGGCCGGGAGACCGGAGTAGAGCGAGACCGCGAGATCGAACGAGCCCCACCAGGCGTTTACCGGCGTCGACCTGCCGCGGTACGGCGCACGCAGCGCCGCGAGCACGAGCGCCGCGTGCGTTGCGGCCGCGAAGTAGTCCGAGACCTGAGCCGGGTCGTACGTCGCATGCTCCTCGTCCTCGTCGAGCGGCGCCTGCCAGTCGACCTCCTGCGGGGTCAGGTCGATCGCGAAGTCACCCGCGGCGTCGCGAACCGCGCGCAGCACCTCGCGCGTCACCTCGCCGACGGGCCTGTTCGGCGTGAGCGAGACCCGTGCCACACGGCCGCCGCTCGACTCCACCACCGTCTCGTGGGCGTGGAGGTCGAGAGCGACGACGAGAGCGCCGGACCCGTCGGGCGCGGGCAGCGGTCGCGTCTCCCAGCCGCGCGCGGTGAGCCGCAGGGCCGCGTGCTGGAGTTGCGGCTCCCGCGGTGCGAGCGCGACCGCGAGCTTCCCGAGCACCTGCGTGTGGGCGTGCAGCGTGTCGCAGGTCACACGCCACGCGTCGAAGGGAATCGCGGGCCAACCGGTGACCATGTGCCGAGCCTAGACGTAGAGCGGTTCGCCGTCCGCGGCGCGCGCGTCGGCCGTCCCGCCGCGCTCCCGGGTCGAGAACCCGGCCCTGATCCGCGCGATGCGTCCCTGGACCTCGGCATCGCATGCCGCCGGATCGAAGAGCGGGCTGCCGGGGTCGCTCAGGAGGCGCATGCAGGCGACGGCGCAGGCCGGGTCGAACACCAGACCGGGATCGTCGAGCTCCGCCGCGAGCGCCTCGAGCTCCTCGGCGACGTCGGCGCGCGGCCTGTAGCCGGCGGCGTGTGTGAGCACGCTCCGGACGTCTGCCGCAAAGGTGCGCCTGCGCTCCGTCGTCGTCTCGCGCCTCGCGCGCGCGAGCACCTCGGGGATCACGTACGCGTCGCGCTCGTCGGCCAGCCAGTCGAGCAGGTCCCAGTGCCGCCAGATCGCCCGGACACCCGACGCGAGGAGGACGAGCCCGCCGACGAAGAGCGGCACGGCGAGCGGCGGGTATGCCTGCGTCGCGCCGAGCGCGAGCCCGAACGCGGCCACGCCGACGCCGAGGCTCTCCCACCCCCGGCGTCCGAGCTCCCGGAGCCGGGCACCCGCGTCGTCGACGGAGCGCGCGTACATCTCGCACCCATGGTGGCCGAACGGGGGGCCGGGCGCATCCGCGGGTCGTCCGAACCGGCTCGCGGGAATCCCGCAACGGCAGGGCCGCGCTATGCGCCGTCGGGCGGCCAGGTGCCCAGGTTCGCGAACGTGAGCTCGTAATCGGTGACGTCCTCGACGTGCACGTCGACGGTCGCGGTGATCCGGTCGCGGAACTCCGCGCGGGCGACCCGGTGCTCGTCCGCAACCTCCTTGCTCTCCCAGAAGGAGATCACGAGCGTCGTCCCGTCGTTTTCGTTCGAGAGCATCAACAGCCCCTCGAACCCCTGGATCTGACCGAGCCAGGGCATCATCTCCTCGCCGGCGAGCGTCGCGATCTCGACCGGCTGGTCGATCGGGCCACGTGTCCTCGTCACCGTGACGTGCATGCCGCCTGTATATCCGTCCCGGCGCCGTGAGCCAACCCGTCGGTCACGGCAACAGCCGGTCGAGCCCCCGGGTGAGGCCGACCCGGCCCGGGACCGAGCGGATCGCGAGCAGCGTCCCGGCGACGTACGGCTCGGGCGTCGGACCGGCGTCGTGGCGGAGCGTGAGGCGCTCGCCACCGGACGCGAAGACGACCTCGGTCGAGACCACGAAGCCCGGCAGCCGGAGCGAGTGCACCTGTGTTCCCGCCACGGTCGCACCACGTGCGTTCGGCGCGCCGAGCACGTCCGCGAGCGACACGCCGAGCGCCGGCCGGTGGACGGCGGCGAGCCGCTCGGCGAGCTCCCTCGCGGTACCGCTCGGCGCGTCCTCCTTCCCGGCGCTCGCGTAGTCGATCACCTCCCAGAAGTCGAAGTGCTCCGCCGCCTCGAGCGCGAACCGGAGCACGAGCGCGGCCGAGAGCGAGAAGTTGCCCGCCGCGATCACTCCGACGCCCCGTTCCCGCGCAAGCGTGTCGATGGCGGCGTAGTCCTCGGCCGTCAGGCCGCTCGAGCCGACGACGACGCCCACGCCGCGCTCGAGCGCGACACGCACGTTCGCTCCGACCGACTCTGCGTGCGTGTAGTCGACGAGCACGTCCGCCGGGACGGCCTCGAGGGCTTCCGCAACCGTCGAGAAGTGCTCTGGGTCGGAGCGTGCGACGCCGGCGACCAGCTCGAGGTCGTCCGCGGCCTCGATCGCGCCCGCGACGGGCCGCCCGGTCCAGCCGGTGACTCCGGCCACGCACACCCGGATCACGCCGTCGCCTCCATGGAGCCCAGCATTGCGAATCGCGTGGCCCGGCGTTGAGTGACAGCGAGCGCGCGATATGTAACGCTTGTCGCAAGTGGCCGCGGGGGCGCCCCGTGGACGGGCCACGAGGCGTCGAAGCGGCGGACAGGAGGCTCCATGCACGGACGCATGGCCAGGTACGCGATCCAGGGCGACGCGCACGAGCTCGCGCGCACGGCGGAAGAGGGGATGCTCCCCATCTTCCAGTCGCAGCCCGGCTTCAAGGCCTACTCGCTCCTCGAGAGCGGCGATGAGATCATCTCGTTCAGCGCCTGGGAGAGCGCGGACGACGCGGAGGCGGCGAACAGGGCGGCCGCATCGTGGGTCGCCGAGAACATGGCCGACCGGATCGAGCTGAAGGAGGCTCGGGTCGGCGAGATCATGTTCTCGACGACGCTCGGAGTGACCACGAAGGCCGGCGCCAGCGCCTGAGCATCGACCATCAGGGAGACGAAGGGCCCCGGCGAGCCGGGGCCCTTCGTCTCCCTACGCCTGCTGCAGCGCCTGCGACTTCACGTAGTCGATGTAGCCGCGCACGTCGGTCGCGGGCTCCGTGTAGGCCTCGCCGAGCGCAGCCTCCATCGAGGCCATGTACTCCTCCGCCCAGGCGGGCAGGTCATAGTCGATCGCCCGCAGGAACTCGAGCGATGCCGCGAAGCGGATGTCGGCGATCGACGGGTGGTCGCCGCCGATGAACTGCCTACCGTCGAGGAACCACGCGCGGTAGACGTCGAGCGGCCCCGCGAGCGCCGCCGCGGCGTCCTGCTGTGCCTTCACCTTCATCGCGTCGTCGGCGTCGGACGTGCCGACCTCGCCCGCGTACTGTGGGAAGCCGAGCGCCGGATACGTGGCGCGCGTGACGAGCGGGTAGAGCGTGCCCACGAGGTAGAACATCGCGCTGTCGACCATCGCGCGCTCGCCCGGATCGGTCGGGTAGAAGCGATCCAGGCCGTGCTTGTTGCAGAGGTACTGCATGATCGCGCAGCTCTCCCAGAGCGCGCCCTTCGGCAGGCCGGCCTCCTCGAGCAGCGGCGTCAGGTCGGCCGGGTCCTTCGCGAGGAACTCGGGCGTCGACTTCTTTCCCCAGACGTCGACCTCGTCGAAGTCGAGCCCGGCAGCACGGACGAAGATCCGAGTCGTCAGGTTGTTCACGCTCGGCTTGAGGATGCTCAGCGTGTGCGTGGCCATGTGACCTCCTAGTAGGGGTTCTTCGGCGAGCGGTCGTCCGACAGCGACGGTCGCGAGCGCTCGACGAGCCGCTCGATCGCGTCGGCAAGGTGCTCGCGGTCGATGTTGTGGTCGCTCCGTTCGACCCGCAGCCTGTGCGCCTCGAGCAGCACGTCGGCATGGGTGAGACCGGAGGGCGGCTCGAAGCGGTACGAGGCGAGCTCGATCAGCAGCCCGAGCGGGTCGTCGAAGTAGATCGAGTCCATGAAGCCGCGATCCTTGACGCCCGAGTGGCGGATCCCGCGCTCGTCGAGGCGGTCGACGACCTGCGCGAAGGTCGCCTGCGAGAGCGAGAACGCGATGTGGTGCACCGTGCCGGGATCGCGCGAGAGGCGGCCCGGGTCCGCCCGCCGCTCCTCGTTCGTGAACACGGTGATCAGGCGCCCGTCGCCCGGGTCGAAGTAGAGGTGGCTCTCGGACTCGTTGTCGAGGTTCGGCTGCTCGAACACGAACGGCATGCCGAGCAGCCCCTCCCAGAAGTCGATCGACGTCTGCCGGTCGGCGCCGACGATCGTGATGTGGTGCACGCCCTGGCTCTGGATCTTCCGCATCCCGCTCCTCACCGCTCGACGAGCTTGGACTTGTACTCGCTGCGCTGCAGAGCTCCCCACGGCACGAGCTCGACTTGCGTGGAGACCACGAGCACGCCTCGTAGTCTCTCGCGAATCGCGTCGGCGAGCGAGTCGTCGGCAGCGCGGCCGCGCGCGAGCTCGACGCGCACCGGAAGCGGCGGCTCCTGCTTGACCCCCGGCGCTCGCGGCCGGACGACGATGTGGCCGCTCACCTCCGGCACGAACCCGCTGACCACCTCGCGGACGGCGGAGGGAAAGACGTTGACTCCGCGGACGATCAGCATGTCGTCCGTGCGGCCGACGCACCTGATGCGAGGCCCGGTACGACCGCACGGGCAGGGGCTCGTCTTGACCTCGACGTGATCGTGTGTGCGGAACCTCAGGAGCGGGGCTGCGCGATGGCGCAGGTGGCTGAGCACGAGCTCCCCGGAGGCGCCGTCCGCGAGCGCCCGCGCGCCGCCCGTGTCCGGGTCGATCAACTCGGCGTGGACGAAGCCGCGCGCACCGAGGTGCATCCCGTCCTGTTCCTCGCACTCGCCCCACAGCGAAGGCCCGATGTCGCCGATCCCCATGGCCTCAGTGACGCGGGCGCCGAAACCGCCCTCGAGCATCGCGCGGAAGGCGGGCTCCCCACCGCCCGGCTCGCCGGCGACGAGGACGCGCTCGACGCTCGACCCCGCCAGGTCGAGGCCCCGGTCGGCAGCCGCCTCGATCAGGTAGGCGGCGTAGGAGGGCGTCAGGACCGCGGCCTGCGGGCCGAGGAGCTCGATCGCGGTCAGCAGCCGCTCGGTGTTGCCGGTGCCGAGGGGAACGTGACAGGCACCGATGCGGTCGAAGGCAGCCAGGGCGGCGCCGGCCACGAACGGGCCCGCGTCATATGTCGAGACGAGCCGCTCGCCGGCCGTGAGGCCCGAGGCGGCGTAGCTCCGCGCCGACCCTGTCACCCAGTTCTCGAGGTCGCCCGCGGTCAACGGGATGTAGCTCGGCGTGCCGGTCGTGCCGCTCGTCGAGTGGATCCTGACGATCTCCTCGGGCGCCGCGCAGAGATGCGCTCCGAACGGATTCTCGGGCGTGACCGTCTCCCGCAGCTCCCGCTTCTCGGTCAGCGGCAGGCCGGCGAGGTCGGCGAGCCCGCCGGCGTCCGCAGCCGTGGCGCAGCCCGCGGCGACGAGCTTGGCCCGGTAGAACGGCGAGCGCGCGAAGACGTATGCGAGCTGTGCGCGGTGCGAGGCGTCGTCGACCGCGAGCTGTTCCTCCCACGCCAGCGTCTCGATCTCGGGGGCGAGCATCAGTTCCCGGCGTCGCGCGGCTCGTAGGCGACCGCCTCCTCCGCCCGGGCCGCGAGGTGGAAGCCGAGCGGGTACTCGCGCTCCTCGGCGAGGTGCGCCAGGAGACTCGCGGTGCGGGCCAGCACGGGTACGGCCTTCACGGTGTCGCGGGCGAAGCCGAGGTCGAGGAGCACGGACGCGATCGGCAGCGAGACGTTCATCACGAGGGGCTTGCCCCAGGTGTCGGCGACGGCATCACGGAGGCTGAGCGCGAGGAGGGTGTGCGGCCCGCCGGCGCCGCGGCGGTCAGCGAGCTCGAGGATCCGCTCGGCCCGCGGGTCGACCGGCCGGTGGAGCGGATGGCCGAAGCCCGGAAACCGTCTCCCGGCGTCGTGCGCCGTTCGGGCGAGGTCGATCGCGACGCTCTCCGGATCGCGCCCCTTCGCAACCTCCGCCTGGCCCTCCTCGAGCACCGCCGCGCACGCCTCGGCCGTGCCGAGCACGACCGGCCCGGCGCCGAGGATCCCCG
>Ga0173483_10000256_pt1 | contig 14459 bp, 16 predicted proteins | sample NitcycUS178409R2_FD_122621 | JGI IMG/M metagenome (GOLD analysis project Ga0173483, IMG submission 122621) | Soil microbial communities from Arlington Agricultural Research Station in Wisconsin, USA - Nitrogen cycling UWRJ-S178-409R-2 (version... | ecosystem: Environmental > Terrestrial > Soil...
AGTAGTAATAGTTACAGGATATGCCAAGTGTTACAACGCACCATTACCTAAAATCAAGTGTGAAAAAATTTAAGCTTAAAGATGCAACTACAGATAAGTGCTTCCACTTTTTTATCTGAATAGCCAAGACCACCACCATGGAGTAGCAAAAGGAATGTTTCCATACATCTTTATTTTAGCATCTGAACCATTTTTCTTTATTTGGCTTTGAAATATATCAACTATCTTAATTGCAGCAGCCTTTTTATCATGAGGAGGAAAGCTAGACGACATTGCTAGCTGAAAAATCTTTTGCACAAAGTCAGGCTTAAAGAAGACTTCATAAAACCACCATCCTGCAACCAATGTTGCTCTTTGACTGAACTTGTATACATTTTCAGAATATGTTCTTTGTTCAAACTGATGTAAAACTTTTTTTAATATAGTCAAATCTTGATCAAAGTTTTTGGAAGCTTTACTAAAAAATGGAATCATTCCCTCCTGTTTATCATTATTATTATTATTACCATAATCTTTACTGTAGTCGACTATGAACTCCAATCTACCGAGCTATTTCTCCCATTTCCTTTTCCTTTACAAAGTTAGTTAGTAGTTGGTTGATTGATCGACTGGATGGTTGTTGATCAACTCATGCCATTAGTTGGTCAACTAGCTAGTAATACTTTCTACTGCCTACTATTATTCCAGATAATAACATGTTGTGGTTGTATGAATATAATACATAAATATTATAACTTTTTTGAACTCAAATTTAACTCTTGAAAAAGAGTATGAGAATTTCAAAATAAAATGATAAAAATAGGTAAACTAACTTTACTGGAGCCAAAGTTATGTCCAAAGAAATCATTTATGTAGATTTTATCTAAATTACAATTACTGTATTTTAATATTATATGAAAAGCTAGCAGCATCTTTTCGAGCAAACTCATATACGTATCTTGCAATAATACGTAGGACAGAAAATGGTCTGCTGGTTGTTATTCCTCTAGCATTATATATATTACAGCTTTTTTATTTGTTGTGCTGGCTATCAAAGCGGCGGAAGTTACTAAGGTGTACAAAGGATCTAGATATATTGCTTTAAACAGCGTGTCGTTGAACATGGAATCTGGCAAAATCTTAACAATGTTAGGTAGAAATGGCGCTGGCAAAACAACTTTCGTAAGAATCTGTGCTACCCAGTTAATGCCAACTACTGGAACTATACATGTTCTAGGATATGATATTTTGAAGGAGCCAGGAAAGATAAGGAACCTTATTTCTATAGTACCACAAGAGGGTCGGCCGTTAAGAGCACTGACACCCTGGGACCATGTTTATAACTGGCTACAAATAAGAGGTGAAAACAAAGGCAAAGCGAAAGAAAAGACCGAAAATATTTTACATAAGCTAGAAATTTATGAAGCGAAGGATATACCTGCAATGAATCTTTCAGGGGGTATGAAACAAAAAGTTCTGCTCGCAATGGCAATGGCTATAGACACTCAATTACTATTTCTTGATGAGCCTACAATAGGACTTGACCCTATCTCTAGACGTCAGGTCTGGTCAGCGATCAAGGATTGGAAAAAGAATGGTCGATCGATCCTTTTGACAACCCATTACATGGATGAAGCAGAGATGCTTTCAGATAATATTGTGATAATAGATAAAGGTAAAATAACTGCTCAGGGCAGAATGCAAGACTTGCGAAAGATAATACCACAGAATATAAGGATAGATATTGCAAAGAACGGAATTGATACGGATCTCCTAAAGTCGTTTGGATCCGTGGTAGACACTGGATCAGGTACTATGAGAGTGTTCACTTACGAATCAGCTGTCAAAGAATTATCCGAACTAGCTATGAAAATGAAACTTTCCTTTACAATTTCACCCATAACATTAGATGATGTGTTTGTTTCAATTGTAGGAAGGGAGGAAAAAGGCGATAATAATTGAGAATTCCGCTCCATTGAATGCAGCAAATAATAATACTAACTATTATGGAGTGTATACAATTGTAAGTAGGCCTTTCTAAATCCTTTCTAAAATCCCTCGCTAGCTTTAGAAACTACTCTGGAAATATGAAAGAGTATAAGAGAGACATTTCTTTCCTGTTTCCATACTCTTCTAATGAATGAGTGAATAATGTGTTTGATTTGATGACTAGTTATACATATAGCAGTATACGCACATCACTACTACAATTTAACGGTAGGGTTTTAGTATCACATATAATTATGAAATGTTAGCAATACGTCTTATATGATTTTAATCAGAATTTACGCATCTTAGGAAGATTACCTCGAATAATATCAAAATCAGGTGAATTATAAGTTCCTGGATTCAAATATCTGCTTGAGAGGTATTTGGTAATGTCTCCTCCAGATAATACATCACGTTTGTTCCATGCTGTAAAGCTGGTCAAAAGGTCTGATAACCCCCCTGTACCGTCCCTTGTATCGCCCACAATATCGCAATAGGTGCTTGTAGGAGAACATACTGCTTCAATATCGGTTCCTTTCTTAGTCCATTTTAGGTAAAAACTCTGATTAGAGTCAGTTAGTTTTTCCCAACTAGGGTCATTTTCTACTGCCCATCTAGGAATTTTCTGTGCATCTTGCATTCACTTTTTTTAGTGCTAGCTGTTAATTAATTTTTTGAATGCTAAATATTTTCATTTCTGCTCAGCTATATTATATGATGGTGTAAGGTATAGAAAAAAACTTGAATTGAATATATTAACGGCAGAAAACGGAATTAATCAGAAATATGCCGATTTATTCATAAATGTGTTCAGTATTTAAGTATAGTTTATGCTTAACCTGCTCTTTTACATATATATATGCTAATAAAAATACAACCAAAATGATGACATAAAATGGAGTTACACATATACTTTAACGATTTACTGTCTCCGGGATACGTCCACATTTAGTTAAATGCAGATTTTTAAATTTATTGTTCTCCTTCTTTTTTCTATCATTAATCTATAAATAAGTCATATAATAGCTAAATTTTAGCGTAAAATGACAGAAATTAGTTAAATCTATCAAAGTAATGCTAAAACAAACGTCATTAATCATAATGTTTATATATTAAAATAAAATATTTATATAAGATGGCAACTGCCGTCAAGATTTTGTGGAGAAAAAATTGGTAAGAGATATATCAATGTTTAGTGGTAATAGATGTCCCCGCTGTGGAAAGGGCCCAATGGTTACTGATAACTCTAGCGGAGAGATGTTCTGTGGTAACTGTGGATTTGTAGTTACTGAAAGAATAGAAGAAACAGGGCCTGAATGGCGTGCGTTTTCTAAAGAAGAACACGAGGACAGAAGCCGTGCAGGAATTCCAACGTCACTTGCTATGCACGATATGGGTCTTGCAACTATTATCGGACCTGTTGACAAAGATGCTTCTGGAAAACCATTGTCTGCATCAATGAAAAGTACAATCGAAAGGTTAAGAACATGGGATAGCAGAAGTCAGGTTCATGAGCCTGTCGATCGTAATTTTAGACAAGCATTTAGTGAATTAGATAGATTAAAGGATAAACTAGCAGTCGGCGATGCTGTAATTGAAAAGGCTGCCTATGTATATAGAAAAGCTCTTGAAAAAGGACTGGTAAGAGGAAGATCAATTTCTGCCTTGGTAGCGGCTGCGCTTTATGCTGCCTGTCGAGACACTGAGACACCAAGAACACTAAAAGATATTGCTAATGCAAGTAACATCAAGAAAAAAGATGTCGCAAGATGTTATAGATTACTTATTCGAGAACTTGATCTCAAAATGCCAGTAGTAGATCCAGTCAAATGTGTTGCAAGGATTGCAAGCAAGGCTGGGCTTTCAGAAAAAACAAAGCGTAAAGCACTAGAAATATTAAAGAAGGCTGAAGAAGGCAAGATTTCTGCTGGCAAAGACCCAATGGGTCTTGCTGCAGCGGCATTATATGTTGCCTGTGTAATGAATGGAGAGAATAAGACACAAAAAGATGTTGCAGAAGCAGCTGGTGTAACTGAAGTTACTATCAGAAATCGATACAAAGGCCTAAAGCTGCACCTCAAGCTTTAAGAACATCGACTAACCTTCTTCTTTTATTTAATAATTCTCTCAAAATAGATAAATCTTCATCAATTACCGAGGAATTATTATGGTTATTATTATTAGACTTTAATACCTTTTCGATTGTGAGAATTAGAATAGCAATATCCGAATCTGTAGATAAAAGCCTCTCTAGCTCATTTACCTTGACAATTCCATTTGGTGTTAATGTAAATTCATAACCATTTGACATTACAGCTGAAATAGATAATAATTCTGGGTAGTTGCTATTACTTATAAGTGGTTTTATCGAATTTACCCTCGATTTGATATTATACACAACCAATCTACTCACAGCACGCATTTCTACATAACTTGAACGTCCAGTAGTCATGCTTTTTTGTATAATTGCTGCAATTCTAATTGTTCCATTTAGATTCGATACCTGTCTATTCTTTTGAGGCCTTATGGATTTATGCATTAAGCAAGATTTTACCCGGCCGGTTTAAATGCCTTCGGTTAATGGTAAATAAGGAGGTTTAGCATAAATGAGTAAATGAGATCTTACTAACATGACAGGCATATTTAGATTATATTTTTAGTAGTACCTGATTTAGAATTATTCTACTGTACTTCTATTGCAGATTCGTTAAAGCCCATCTTGACAAGATATCCTTTGACATCCTCTTTATGATCACCTTGCAGCATAATAAAACCGTCCTTTGCAGTTCCACCACATGCAAGCCTGCTCTTTAATTCTTTGACAATATGTTGAATATCACTCAACTTGGGATCTATACCTTCAATCATTGTAGTTGTTTTTGAAAAACGTCTTTTTTCCAGGCGGACTACAATTCGAGTATCTTCTTTATCGAGTTCTCCACAAGCACACAAATCATCTGGCAGACCACATTTTTTGCATATAACCGCCATCTTTTTGTAACCTTTGTTCTCGTTTCCTATTATTAAGCCTTGCCCGATTTAATTTTCAACATTTTATTTAATCCTGTATAATCGAAATCAAAATGTATGTATCAACTTTTAAACATGATCTTCTCTCCGTTCTCTAAAAATAAGACAGGATGAATCATAATATATGCTATCAAAAATTGGAATATAATCTGTGAAATAATATAATAGATCTACTTGGTTAACAGACACTCAATTTATTCGAACGGAATCTATTTAAAGCCTACAAATAGCCTTGATTATAATGAGTAGCAAGAAGAAAAATGCTCCTTTGCCTGCTTCAAGCGCTGGTCTATTGAGGTTCTTTGAAGATGAGACAAGAGGAGTGAAGGTGAAGCCTGAAATTGTACTGGGCATCACGGGCGGACTCATTGGTATATCTCTCTTGATAAGAGTCATATTTCCAGTGTGAGATTGACCTGAATGTTTAATAGTGGAGCAGATAGTGTATCCAACATTCATAGAAGATGGTCTCTTACAAGGCTAAACCCCTCTTCCTATAAAATCTCTTACATCATATCGCTTCTAAGCGCAACGATCCTCATCATTATTTTTCATATCTATTACGCTAAAATAGATCAAATTAACTTGGCGATTTCCTTACCGCTAGGAATAACAGCATTAACAAGTGCAAATTTTCTAGATTTTTTTGCTCTTCATGGAACTCCTATAAACAAAATTTCAAAAGTTCTTCATGTTTCTGCATTTGCCAATCTTCTTTGGGTTTCTACTGTGTCGCTCGGTATTGCTTCAGACGCATTATTCTCAAAAACTGGAAGTTCGGTCAATTACGTTATTGAAGGAATGTTACTAGTTGTTGGTTTGCGCATAGGTATACTCACCTCAGTTTTTGGCGCAAGTCTTCGCAGAGCTATACCAGTATCATTCATTCAGCCATTAATTTTTCTATTCGCTATTGTAAATTCTTTTGTCTTTTATTATGATGCTTTAACATATCCAATTGGTTTTGGTTTTGGTTTTACTCTTGTAATGCTCGCTATTTTATGGTCTATTATCGCAGATAGGGCTGGAAGACCAGTTATTAAAAGTACATTTAGAGTATTACAGGCATTTCTTGCAGCATGGACTGACAATAAAGCAGACAAGATGGAAGAAATTGCAGAATCTAGAGCTCAGAATAGAGTTATCGCAACATTTATTATTAAATTTAAGCGTCTAAATTCCAAGGAAATATCAATTATTCTACCTGATGTACATCCTGGTCCGTTTAATCCGATTGGTGGCAGCAATTTACCTTATGTATTGTATGAGTTATTTTCTAAAAATGCCTTGATTATGCATAGTGTATCAGATCATTCACTCAATATACCTTCTAAAATAGAAGTGGAGAGATACGTTCAAACGTTATCTAAGGCAAAATTATTAGAAAAGAGTAATGTCTGCACTATTCCAGTTCAGATTAACATTGACAAAAGTGTGGTAACAGGAATTGCATTTGGCAACACTGCTGTGGTAATTCTCTCACTGGCTTCTACCGGTATGGAAGATGTACCTGAAAATATACGCATTGATTTAGATCGATATTCCTCACATCTTGGCTTTCAACACATACTTGTCATTGATAGCCATAATGCAATAGGCAATTATCTAAAAAAAAATGATAGGGACAATTTAGTATTAGCTGGAAAACGATGCTTGGAAAAACTGAAGAATCTGCAGCAACATGAATTTAAAATTGGTTTTTCCAATTCTGAGGAAATTCTTTATAATACAAATTCAATGCAAGATTTGGGACAGTCTGGTCTTGCAGCACTAATCATAGAAATCAAAGGAAATCAATATGTCATAGGCTGGGCTGACGCAAACAATATGAAAAAGGGGATACGAGATCATATTATTTCTAAATTAAATAATAATGGGATACAGATGATAGAAGTATGTACTTCTGATACACATTCAACATCTGGGAAGAGAACTAGACAAGGTTATTATACTTTAGGTAATCTGAGCAGTCCTGATAAAGTTGCAGAAATGTATTTTCAAATATCAAGAAAATCAATTGAAAATGCGGATATATCCACATTTGAATTGCTCTCAACAGAATCTAGTATCAGAGTGATGGGAAAAAATCAATTTGATGATTATTCTTTTGCACTAGACAAATCAATGAATATTACCAAAATTTTTCTTGTGATTACTTTCGCATTATTTGTAATTATGCTAATTGTTACCCAATAATAATAACAGACTAGGATTTTGTTATTGTAGAGCAACAACTATTTTAGTGAATGGATGGGGAGAGATTTGAACTCTCGACCACCTGTGTGTGAGACAGGTATCCTAACCAAACTAGACTACCCATCCAGCTGACTATACATAATCACTTTACAACACATACCGAAGAGAAGTAGTTACAGTTTTTTCAGATAAAGTTGAATATATGGTTATTGTTATTTCTGATGTGTATATATATATAAAAGAACATCAAGATATATTTTTATCAACCACTCTATCCATGTGTAAAAGTGTTTGATATTATAATTGAGCGAAATAAAATGAATTATTATTAAACTTTCTTGTTGTAATTAAAATAGCTAAGGGGTGTAAGAGACTTCATAGGCTATATTATAAAAGATGCTTGTTGGGAAAACAACTAGTCAGGTTCCTTCATTAAATCCATCCAAATAAGCCTTCTGCTCAGGTGTAAGGCTATCGATTTCTAAACCCATAGACTCTAACTTAGCATTAGCAATTTCTTGATCCTGACTCTTATCGATATCATATACCATGGGCTTCATACTGCTTCCCTCTTTAGCAAGTCTCAAAACAGACAAGAATTGGTTGGCAAAACTCATATCCATGACCTCTGATGGATGACCTTCAGCAGCAGCCAAGTTCACCAATCTCCCCTCACCTATTAAATAAACTCTAACACCATTCTTCAAATTATACTGCATCGTATGCTCATTGATCTGTTCCTTATCAGTAGCAAGCTTTTCAAGTGCAGGAATAGAAATTTCTACATTGAAGTGACCTGCGTTAGCTAATATAGCTCCGTTCTTCATTGTAGCAATATCTTCTTCAACAATCACATCTTTACATCCGGTAGTTGTTATAAATATATCACCTTTCGTAGCTGCATTTTTCATGGGTGCCAAGGAGTAACCGTCCAACTTTGCCTTCAATGCCGCTATTGGATCAACTTCTGCAATAGTGACATTAGCACCCATACCTGAAGCGCGCTTCGCTATTCCTTTACCAACATGTCCATATCCTGCAATGACTACGTTCTTTCCTGCAAATAATACATTTGTAGCACGTATAATACCATCTAATGCTGACTGTCCGGTTCCATAAACATTATCGAAATCATGTTTAGTTTCCGCATCATTAACTGCAATTATAGGATATATCAATTTAGCTGACTTTTGCATTGCACGTAGTCTAATAACTCCTGTCGTAGTTTCTTCTGTACCACCATATATCATAGATTTGGATTTGTTAATCTTTTTGTGCATTTCTATCGTCAAATCTGCACCATCGTCTATTGTTATATGTGGATTAAACTTCATGACTGAATGAATATCGTCATAGTATTCTTTTGTCGATACACCACGACTAGCAAATATTGATATATTTTCGTCTTTTGCAAGCGATGCCGCAACATCATCCTGTGTGCTCAGTGGATTGCAGCCACACCATGATATTTCTGCCCCTGATGCCATAAGTGTTCTTATCAATACACCTGTTTCTTTTGTTACATGCAAACAACCGCCGACTCTGATACCTTTAAGAGGTTTGGTTTTCTCAAACCTTTGCCTTAATGCAACAAGTACATGCATATGGGCCTCTGCCCAATTAATTTTCTTTTTACCCTCTGCAGCCAAAGAACTATTCCTGATACGATAATCCATACAGAATTGTGGAACAAAACTTGCCATATATTACTTTACGTATAGGGATTTTCGAATAGAATACAAAAAAACTACCTCACTTACATAGTGAGACACATATATATGTATATATGTATATGTGATCTCATATTAATCAGTAGTAATTAGTGGTTTTTTAGTGTTTAAAAGAGCGCCATGGTATATCATAACAGATTTCTATTTCTCATAATCTCGATAACATGCTCGTCTGTGACAGGATCAAAATTTTCATAAAATTCTCCGACTGCGTTAAAATCAAAAGGGCTTGCAACAGTTTCGACAGCATCGGCTTCATGTTTAAGTATATCTACAGTTTGTGAGGGAGCAACAGGAACAGCAATCAGCAGATGTCTTGGTTCTTGTTTTCTTATCCACCTTGTAGTAGCAATAACCGTAGCACCAGTTGCAATACCATCATCTACCAATATTACTACTTTATTTGCAATCTTGTAATCTATCACTTTACGATATACTGCTGTTCTACGTTTAATTTCGTTCATCTGGTCTAATTTTTCCTTCTCTAGGTATTCTTGAGGTATTCGCAGTGCATTAACTAGATAATCATTAAGATAATCTGTTCCATCTTCCATAATTGCACCTATTGCAAGCTCTTTATTTGCAGGCGCCCTGAGTTTTCTTGCAATGACGATATCGAAATCAGCAGATAATTTTGTTGCTACAACATCAGCTATTATTACCCCTCCCCTGGGAATTCCCAAAACGATAATATCTCCTTTGTCGACCATAATACTCTTGACTGTGTTTTTTAATCTGTCAGCCAATATGTTTGCCGCATGTACTCGATCTTGAAATTTCAATTATCAACATATCTTAGATTATATACTTTTTTAAAAGTTTCATCATCATAAAGTATAAGACGAGTATCAATAGACACAAGTTATATTGCGAAAACCTCAGATAGCCGTTATTGGTTATAATAAAGACAGAAATACAGATCAGTCGAGAAATATTGCTTTTGAAGTAGGTGGAGAAATAGCGCGTTCGGGCTCAGTTTTGATTTGTGGGGGTCTAGGAGGGGTTATGGAATCAGCATGTATGGGAGCCAAGGAAAATAATGGCGTTACTGTTGGGATAATACCCCAAGAAGAATTTTCATTTGCCAATGAATTTTGTGACATTGTTATTTGCACTGGTATAGGCTTTGCTAGAGATTTTATTGTAGCTACCTCCTGTGATGGCATAATTGCAATTGGCGGTGGTGTAGGAACATTGATTGAATTGAGTGTAGGTTACATGATAAAAAAAATAATGGTTGCAGTATCAGGGAGTGGAGGGATTGCAGAAATGTACGGAGGTAAGTATCTCGATGAACGTAACAGTGTCCCTATAATTGTTGCAAAGGATGCATATTCTGCGGTTCAGACAGTTTTACATAACATAAAAAAGGATTACTGATGTTTGTAGTTGATTAGATATCTATCAGGTTCATAAAATGTACCATATTTGACTTCCATTTCCCTCAATGACTTTACGATATTTTCAATGCCAAACTTTTCTAAAGTAGTAAACAGATCTACTTTCAATCCCATACCAAGTTTAAGCGCTTTTTCTAGATCTTTTCTGTCAGAGATTTCGTTGGAAATAAGCCATGCTGCATTGTTAGCAGCTACTGCCACTATGTTTATTGGATTATACCTTTCAGATTCTTCTTTTGTTAAATTAATTCGCTCGTATTTATCACCACCACCCTTATATTCATAAAATCCTTTGCCTGATTTTTGTCCAAAGTTCTTCTCATCGAATAGTTTTTTTATTTTCGGATTAGGATTAATGACCTTTTTATCCCGAGAATACATTTCTACAGTTGCTTTGTAGATTACATCAAGACCAGTATAATCTGCAAGTTCAAAGATTCCCATAGGGAAAGCCATCTTGAACTTTACCGATGAGTCAATTTGGATCATCGAGGCTCCATCTCTATCATGGCAGTATGCTGCTTCATGTACTAATGGGATAAAAATTCGGTTTACGATAAAGCCCACGACGTCCTTACGACATAGCACTGGTTGTTTTCCTATGTCCTTCACAAAATCCATTGCCATAGACGTAGTAGTTTGATTGGTCATTTTACCGGGAATAACTTCAACTAGCTGCATCAATTGAGGCGGATTAAAAAAATGTAACCCTACAAACTGCTCAGGTCTGAAAGTCAATGCGGCCATTTCTGTAATTGGTAATGTGCTTGTGTTAGAAGCATAAACTGTTTTTGAGTCAGCATATTTGTCCACCTCTGCATATACTTGCTTTTTCATAGAAATATCTTCAGGTACTGCTTCAATTAGCAGGTCCGCATCTTTCAAGGCCTGCTGAAGGTCCACTATGGGAGTAATTCGACTAAACACCTTATCAGCATCCGTCTGCGTCAATTTTTGTTTTTCAACGAGTTTACTAAGTGACCATTTTATTTTATCCATTGCATTGTCTAGAAAAGATTTTGCAACGTCACGTAGTGTAACATTATAACCTGCCATGGCAGAAATCTGAGCTATTCCATGACCCATTATGCCAGAACCAAGGACTGTTATTTTAGTAATTGAAGTCATTTTAAAAACAGTATTACTTATCGGGATTTTTAATTTTACTATTTACAATGAGCGGCATATTTAAAACCAATATGAATTATATTATACAGTATTTGGATTTAGAACGTTTCAGCTCCGATGTAAACACTCTTTCGAGTAAAATGACAGCAGGAGAAGAATCAGAAGAAATTATTCATAGGATGAATTTCGTAAAATATCGCCTAATAGAACTCTATAAAAGGAATATAGTAAAAATTAATCACTCTGCCATGGAGCTTGTTTGCGCTGCACACTTGATTCATTATGGTTACAGTGTTGATGTTGAAAAGCAGCTTACGGATATTCTTGTATGCGACCTTTATGCTACTAAAGGTGATGGGCAAGCAATAGTTGAAATTGAAACTGGGTTTATACCTCCTGAACATGCCCTAGATCCATTGTCATATTACTCTGCCAGAATTGCAAGTAAAATTTCTCGTTATAGTAAATTTGCTAATCAATTTGTTCTAGCAACGCCGCCAGTCAGTATCCTTCCTATTCCTAAAATATTTAGACATCCACCACGAGTTAGAAGAAATGAAGACATTGAAAAGATTAAGTTGCTTTGTGATAAATATTATCGTAATCCCCCTGTAAGCTCATATGAGATCCTAACTGGACGATTGCATATGATTTATATCATAAATATCGATGACGGAAGGGTTTTTGAGATGGACGTAGAGTCTTATTTTGAAGCAATTAGCAATATGATATCAACATCAAACACAATTCCTTAAAACTCAACTCAAATGGAATTAAGGCCGGAGATCGGTATTTAAGTTCTTACAATTAAAAGTTTTTTGCATTATTAAAGTATTTAACTACTTTATTAAATATAATAAGAGTCTTTTATAATTGCTAACACATTTTGCCTCAATTTATTAAATTGTATTATATTATTTATCCGAGTTAGTTGATAAACAATTGATAATGATTATGATATCTACTACTACCACAATGCTATCACTTTTTTGAAAAAATTAAAATTTGTCATTTATTTATTATAATCTGCCCTTATATGAAAGCGCAAGTCCTTATGCTCAAGCAAGATGATCCCTTTAAATGTACATCTGCTAAGCTGGTCAAGTTTGGCTTAGCCCAATCTGTAAAATATATTCCTAGATATGCTCTGACATTAAATCCATTTAGTGAGAATTTACTTTCAAAACAAGATACAAAGATTTCAAATTTTGTGTGTGCTATCGATTGCTCGTGGGAACACGATGATGTTATACTAAAGCATAGATCTATCCTTATGAGGGGTTTGGGAAGACGTTTACCCCTATTACTTGCAGCAAATCCTATAAATTATTCAAAACTAGGCAAGTTATCAACTGTAGAAGCATTGGCTGGTTCGCTTTATATTTTAGGCTACCAGCAAATGGCCAATGAATTGATGAATAAATTCAAATGGGGTCACACATTTTTGGAGTTAAACTGTAACATCTTGGAAGATTATGCTAATGCTGAAACGAAAACGCGCATTACAGAAATTGAGAAAGAATATTTTCCACAACTATCTTAAAATACCAAAACAGCTATAATGTATGATTGTGAGCTAGCGCGCGGGTTACTCGAAAGAGAGGAAACTCCTCCCTCATTGCAGGCACTCGAATTAGCGATAATTAGCTGGAGACAGCTGGCCCACGAAACAGAAAAGATATCCAGCCAGCACTACATATATAGATATATGTATATAAACATACGATGATGGTTAGTAGCCTGAGATTTCTGATACTGGAATGAAACTGTCGACCCGAGTGGAGCAAGGCCAAACAGAGCATAAAAGTCCTGCACTTGCTCAGGTTGGCTGCTCAGCGGAATCCCGCCTAAAACAAAAGGAGGGTTACTACTAGCACATAAAAGTTAGCAAGGATCCCATAGCAACAGTGTTGCAAAGTGTGGATCCTTGCTTATTTTATTTAGTTAGTATAATATTTTTATATCTTCTGCCTAATCAATCTTCAAAAATTGATTTCGCAAAAACACGTGATAAAATCAGCATGATATATAGATCCTGTATGTTCTGATGCAATCGTTGTCATCTTTTTTGATCAGATAGCCGTCAGATAGCTTTTATGCTTTCTTATAGCTGGTTAATTTATTGGTCCCTACTCTAGTATTTTAATCAGATTATTTAATGGCCACTAAACAATTATTGAATGATACACATTATTTTTATATGAAGATTATATAATTAAATTAGTAATACCAATGGGAGGAAAAATACCCAATACAATAAAAAACGGGTCATTATGCAATGGCTCTATGGCATTTCTAGAGATCAAAGTGCCAAAGCAAATCAAATAGGAGCTGGAACCGTAAGTGCAATAATTAAGAAATGTAAACTAGAAGAACAACAAAAAAAGAATATGCTGCTGACGATAATTTTGAATTTGACCTAATTAGAGAGTTAGCTGTGATGCTAAAAAGAGAAGGAGCGGATGTAAATACATTTGCATCTTCAATAAGGCTTCAAAGAAAATTAGAGCAGAAGGGGTTGAATGAAGAGCAGGTAGAATCATTTGTTGAAAATATAGATATTCATTGTTTCAAACATGGTTTGAAACCTGAACAATTTATCGATATTCTAAATAAGGTATGCACTATTTCAGACAATCTTGGAATTCCAGTACATAAGATGCCTGAATATACAAGGCAAGAAGAAGAAAGGCTGAAAGAAATAAAGCAAGATATAAACGATCTACAACTGGCAAAAATAAAAGTACTACAAGATCACAATGTAACTATTAATACTCTACGAGAATATGAGGGAAATAAACCTTTAGCAGACAATTTGGTAGCAAGCGGAACTAGAACAAGTGATAAAAGAAAGGGACTCGTACAAGAAAGGCCTAGAACATGAAAGATTTTGGAAAAGGAAAGAAGAACAATATAGGTGGTTAATTCCGGTAGCAGAGTTAGATAAAGCCAATGAAGAGCTTTGTTCTGGTACTAATAGTTCTTTGGTTAGAAAAATGGAGCCGGG
>Ga0173483_10000257_pt1 | contig 14450 bp, 20 predicted proteins | sample NitcycUS178409R2_FD_122621 | JGI IMG/M metagenome (GOLD analysis project Ga0173483, IMG submission 122621) | Soil microbial communities from Arlington Agricultural Research Station in Wisconsin, USA - Nitrogen cycling UWRJ-S178-409R-2 (version... | ecosystem: Environmental > Terrestrial > Soil...
CGCAATCGTCTCTCCCGCATCCGCACGCGACTGCGGACCGTTGCCAAGGAGAGCACATGAACATCGACCAGCAGCCCGACGTCGGGGCATCGAACGAGCCGCTGCCCGAGCTGAGCGACGAGCGCATCAACCGCATCGAGACCTCGCTGTTCACCGAGATCGCGCGCGACCGCACGGTCCACCGCAAGCGTCGGACCGGGGTCTGGGTCGCAAGCTCCGCGGCCGCCGCCGTGATCGTCGTGGCTGCGGTGATCGCTCCCAGCGTGGGCGGCCTGCTCACCGGCACCGCGTCGAACGACGCCGCCGTCGGTCCCGCTGCCCCCCTCGTCGATTCCGGCTCCGGTGGCGAGTCGGACTCGAGCGGCGGCGTCGCGCCGGATCCGAACGCCGTCAAGGAGGGGCTCATCACCTCCGACGACACGGGCGGGGCGGATTCCGACTCGGGTGCGGATGTCAGCGAAGCCACACGCGACATCATCACGACCGCGTCAGCGACCATCGTGGTCCGCGACATCTCGGCTGCGGCCGCGATGATCACGGATGCCGCAGTCTCGCGTGACGGCTACGTCGAGTCGATGAGCATCGGCCAGTCCGGCCAGGTCGTGCCGGTCGATCCGGAGACGGGCATGGTCTACGACAGCACGATGCCGTACCCCTACCCTCCGGACGGCGCCTGGATCACCGTGCGCGTTCCCGCGGACGGGCTGCAGTCGCTGGTCGATCAGCTGTCGGGTCTGGGTGAGGTCACCGCGTCCTCGGTCAACCGTCAGGACGTCACGGCGGTCACGCTCGACCTCGAAGCCCGCGTCGATGCCGCGCAGGCATCAGTGGACCGCCTGACCGAGCTCATGGCCCAGGCCGGCAACCTCACTGACCTCATCGCGGCCGAATCCGCCCTGGCCGAGCGCCAGGCGACGCTCGAGTCCTACCAGCAGCAGCTGAAGTACTACGACGAGCAGGTCGCGTTCTCGACGCTGACGGTCACCCTGAGCGAGCCCGTCGAAACGGTCGAGGCCGACCCCACCGGGTTCGGCGACGGACTCGCCGCCGGCTGGAACGGCTTGGTGGCGACGCTCAACGGCATCGTGATCGCGATCGGGTTCCTGCTCCCGTGGCTCCTGGCTCTCGCAGTCATCGGAGCCATCGTCTGGGGCATCGTCACCCTGGTTCGGCGTCGCAAGAGCCGTCAGGGGTCGGTCAGCAGCGTCGACAGCTCGGCGAGCGACTCGGGCACGAGCTTGTAGTACGCCCAGGTACCGCGCTTGGAGCGGGTGAGGAAGCCGGCGTCCATCAGCACCTTGAGATGGTGGGAGACCGTCGGCTGACTCAGCCCGATCGGCTCGGTGAGGTCGCAGACGCAGGCTTCCGCCCCTTCGGAGGCGCCGACGATCGAGATCAGGCGCAACCGGGCCGGATCGGCCAGGGCCTTGAGCTTGCGGGCGAGATCGTCCGCCGCGGCGGCGCCGAGCGGCTCGCGCACCAGCGGCGCGCAACATGCCGCCGCGTCGTTGCGGGCGGTCACATCGGTGAGCTCGAGCGTCGTCATACATCGATCATAACAAATATTGACAATCATCGATATATGCGCTCAAGATGGATATCGACGAACTTCGATATAACCATGGAGAACTGATGACGCTCATCGATCTGACCCGCCCGGCCCGCCCGGGCCGCCGCATCGACGCACTGCCCGTCGCCATCATCGGCGCGGGGCCCATCGGACTGGCGGCCGCCGCGAATCTGATCGAACGCGGCATACCGTTCGAGCTCTACGAGTCGGGCGACCGCATCGCGGCCGGCATCCGATCGTGGGGCCACATCCGGCTGTTCTCGCCGTGGCGGCATCTCGTCGATCCGGCGTCGGAGCGACTGCTCGCCGCGACGAACTGGACGAGGCCGGCAGACGATTCGCTCCCGACCGGAAGCGAGCTCGTCGACGAGTACCTCGCTCCCCTGGCCGAGCTGGCCGCGATCGCTGAGCACACCCACACCGGCATCGAAGTGCTCGCCGTCAGCCGCGAGGGCATGGACCGGACGCGGACCGCCGGCCGGGCGGCCGCGCCGTTCCTGCTGCGACTGCGCGACGGCGACGGAGTCGTGCGCGATGCCGCCTTCCGCGCGGTGATCGACGCGTCGGGCACGTATCGCACACCCAACAGCCTGGCCTCGAGCGGGCTCGATCCCCTCGGTCTGGACGACGTGGCCGAGTTCGTCACCCACGCGCTTCCGGACGTGCTCGGCGACGACCGCACCCGGTTCGCCGGGAAGCACACCACAGTCGTGGGGGCCGGGCACTCGGCGGCCAACACCCTGCTGAACCTCGCGACGCTGGCTGAGACCGAGCCGGCCACCCGCATCACCTGGGCTATCCGCAACCGCAGCGCGGCGCGCGTGTCGAGCTCGCCCGCCGACGAGCTGGCGGCACGCGCCAGACTGGGTGGCCGGGTGGACGCGCTCGTGGCGTCGGGGGTCATCGACGTGGTGGATCGCTTCGAGATCGTCCGGCTGTCACGCCGAGACGGCGGCGTGCGCATCATCGCATCGCGCGCGGGCGAGCTCGTCGAACTCGACACCGACGTGATCGTGAACGCGACCGGATTCCGGCCCAACCTCGACATGCTCCGCGAGGTGCGCCTCGAGCTCGATGACATCGTCGAGGCGCCCAAGCGCCTCGCTCCCCTGATCGATCCCAACGTGCACAGCTGCGGCACCGTCGAACCGCACGGCTTCGCCGAGCTGAAGCAGCCTGAAGACGGGTTCTTCCTCGCCGGCATGAAGAGCTACGGTCGCGCACCGACGTTCCTCCTCGCGACCGGGTACGAGCAGGTGCGGTCGATCGTCGCGTGGCTCGACGGGGATGCCGCATCCGCCGCGCAGGTGCAGCTCACGCTGCCCGCGACGGGCGTGTGCTCCACGGATCTCGCAGCGACGGGCGGCGGCTGCTGCTCGTGACGGGCCCCTCGGTCTGGATCCGCCGGATGACCGCGGCCGACTGGGCGTCGGTGGAGCGCATCTTCGCGGAGGGCATCGCCGCCGGCAATGCGACCTTCGAATCGGCTACGCCGACCTGGGCGGCCTTCGATGCAGGCAGAGTGGATGAGCCACGACTGGTGGTCGTCGACGCAGGCGAGGTCGTGGGCTGGGCTGCGGCTTCGCCAGTCTCCGCGCGTGCGGCGTACCGCGGCGTGATCGAGCACTCGGTCTACATCGCGACCGCCGCGCAGGGCCGGGGGTTCGGACGAGCGCTGCTGGGCGCGTTCGTGGCCGCGGCGGACGACGCCGGATTCTGGACCATCCAATCCAGCGTCTTCCCCGAGAACGCCCCGAGTCTCGCGCTGCACGAGCGCTGCGGGTTCCGTGTGATCGGGCGCCGCGAGGCGATCGCGCAGTCGACGGTCGGACCGTTCGCCGGACAATGGCGCGACACGATCCTCATCGAGCGCCGTCGCGCCCATTGAGCGGCCGCTCGCCCGCACTCCTACACTGAGCGCATGGCAGCCTCCTCACGTCATCCCCTCCATCACGATCCGATCGTCACGGCGACTCCGAATCCTGCGCTCGATGTCAGCACCTCGACCGAACGGGTGATGTCGGAGCACAAGATGCGCTGCGGGACGACGGTCCTCGATCCCGGCGGCGGCGGCATCAACGTCTCGCGGGTCATCCGCAACCTCGGCGGCCGGTCCACTGCCGTCTACGCGGTCGGCGGTCCGACCGGACAGGCCTACCGGGACCTTCTCGAGCGGGAGGGCATCGCCGGCCACGCCGTGCGCATCGAGGCGAGCACCAGGCAGAGCTTCACCGTCGACGAGACCTCGACGGGTCAGCAGTTCCGGTTCGTGCTTCAGGGACCTCACATGCGCGAACCCGAGTGGCGCGCCTTCCTCTCGGCCGTGGGCGATGACATGCCGGTCGGCGGCTACATCGTGCCCAGCGGCAGCCTGCCGCCCGGGGCGCCCGTCGACCTTTACGCCCGCATCGCGCACATTGCGCGCGAGAGGGGCACGCGGTGCGTGATCGACACCTCGGGAGAGGCATTGCGGGCCGCGCTCGACGAAGGCGTGTACCTCATCAAGCCCAGCCGGCGCGAGCTCGGCGAGCTCGTGGGCGCAGAGATCGACGACGAGGACAGCATGCGGGATGCCGCACAGGAGCTCGTGCGCACCGGCGCGTGCGACGTCGTCGCGCTGACCCTCGCCGGCGCGGGCGCCCTTCTGGTCACCGCCGATGGCGCGTTGCGCCTGCCCACCCCCGAGGTCGACGTGCAGAGCACGGTGGGCGCGGGCGACTCATTCCTCGGCGCGCTGGTGCTGCGGCTCGCTCAGGGGCGCGATCTGTCGTCGGCATTCTGCTCTGCCGTCGCCGCCGGGAGCGCCACCGCGATGCTGCCTGCCACCGATCTGTGTCGAGAGGTGGATGTCACGAGGCTGGAGCGCCAGCTGAACGCCCGGCTCGAGGCGGGCCGCTCGAGTTAGCGATCGACCCGCCAGAAACGCCAGCTCGGCGGCCGTCTGGTCGGCATCGCCGCCCGCTCCGCGCTGCGGAGGGCGGCGGCATCCGCTCGTTCCCTCCAATCGCGCACCCACTCGTCGATCTCGACGGTCGGCGTGACCACCGGCGGGCCGCCGAGCAGCTGCCGACGTGCCTCGATCACGCGGTGATTGAAATCGGAGAGGTACTCGCGAACCTCGCCCTCGGTGCGCAGCTCGTCGAGCCGGGCAGCAAGCGACGCGTACTCCGTGCGCAGGGTCAACGCCGGCGGGCCGAGCCCGGTGAGGCGCTCCCGTTCGATCTTGCGACGGATCCACCAGTCCGGATCGGTCGAGGTGCCCAGGCCCGGGATCGGCTTGCCGGCACCCGGAAGGTTGTCGAAGTCCCCGCGGCGGATGGCCTGCTCGATCGAAACCTCGACGATCGCCGCGCGCTCCGCTTCGCTCCAGATGCGGGACGCCGCAGGGTCGTCGTCGGGGGGCTCCTCGCCCCGCTCGATAGCCTCTTTGCGCAGGCGATACCGCATCGCGGCTTCCCGGCTGTCGTCCGTCACGCTCACCTCCACGCGTACCGTTCCAGGCTAAACGGCGACGCGTAGGGTGGGGCCATGAAGGTCGCGATGCTCGGGCCGATAGCGTGGCGCACTCCGCCGCGGCACTACGGTCCGTGGGAGCGCGTGACCAGCCTCTTGACCGAGGGACTCGTGCGGCGAGGCGTCGAGGTCACTCTCTTCGCCACCGCCGACTCGGTCACTGCAGCACACCTCGAATCGGTGGTGCCGCACGGCTATGCCGAGGATCCGAGCATGGACGGCCGGGTATGGGAGGCGCTGCACGTCGGGCACGCGATCGACCTCTCCCCTGACTTCGATCTCGTGCACAATCAGCTCGACTGGCTGCCACTCGCCTTCGCCGGACAGTGGGGCGCGCCGATGGTCACGACGATCCACGGATTCTCGGGGGCCGGCATCCTGCCCGCCTATCAGCGCGGTGGGTCGGCCTTCGTGTCGATCTCGGATGCCGACCGCTCCCCCCTGTTGGAGTACGCGGCGACCGTGCACCACGGAATCGACATGACCGAGTTCACCAGCTCCGCTGCGGCAGGGGACGACCTCGTCGTGTTCGGGCGCATCCACCCCGACAAGGGGATCGCGGATGCCGTAGAGATCGCGCGCCGGGCGGACCGGCGCCTCGTGATCTGCGGGATCGTGCAGGATGCCGCGTACTTCGCCGAGCGCATCGAACCCCACATCGACGGTGATCGCGTGGTGTACCGAGGTTCGGTCGGACCCGAAGAACGGGCCGAGGTGCTGGCGACGGCGGCTGTGCTGCTGCATCCGATCCACTTCGACGAGCCGTTCGGCCTGTCGGTCGTCGAGGCCATGGCCAGCGGCACACCCGTCATCGCCTACCGGCGCGGCTCGATGCCCGAGATCATCGACGAGGGCATCACCGGATTCGCCGTAGACGGTGTCGACGAAGCCGTCGCGGCCGTGCCGCGCGCGGGGGCGCTGGACCGTTCACTCGTGCAGGAGCGCGCCCGCGCGCGATTCGATGTCGATCGCATGGTCGACGGCTACCTCGACGTGTACGAGAGGGTTCTGCGGCACGCGGGCGATCTCGCATAACCCGCAGTCCACGACCGCCGCCCTCAGCACCTATCAGCAGGCGCGCCGACTGCATATCCTTGGGCAGGTGACTGTTCTGACCCCGATCCTGAATCCGACGCCGATCCGAGTTTCTTCGTGACGCTGACGCCCCACGAGGCCCTGCTCGAGAACGACACCTCGCGCGTCGTTGCGAGGTTCTCACTCCCTGGTGGCGGACTCGCGCTGTCGAACTCGCGGATCGCGCAGATCGTCGCGCGGGTGCTCTCGACTCCGACCGAAACAGTGCAGGCGACCGCTGCTGCCGTGCTGTCGGACCTTCGCGCGAAACAGGGTGATGCCGCAGCGGTCATGGCCGCGAACGCCCGGGCCGTCGGCAGCCGCCTGCTGCACGATCACGCCGTGACGGAGGCGCAGGCGGTCCTGCTCGGCGCCGCGTTCACCGCGGAGTATGCGATCGAGGGCGCAGCCCTGTGCAATCCCAGCACGATGGTCCATCCGTCGCAGAAGGGGCTCGCTCCGGGCGAGCTGCGGGTCGCCCTTTCGCTGCGCGGGATCGGCGAGGGCCATATCTCGTCCATAGAGTTCGCGGACGCCGTGATCAGCGCCGACGGCACCTGGACTTTCGGCGAACGCTCGCACGACACCTCTCTGCCCGCGATCAGCCCGGGCGAGTGGTCTCTCCCCCACTTCCAGCGCGCCCTCGAGCAGGCCGGCAGCCTGACCGACGTCTCCAGTGCGGTACTGAACGGACTGCCGGACGAGTTCACGATGTCCGAGCTCGAGACGACGCTGCTGGAGCTTCCCGTGCAGCTGTCGGCGCGCCCCGACAGCCATCAGCCGATGCAGGCGATGCGCGAAGTCGCTGCATCCGCCTACCGAGCCGACTTCTCGGCGGATTCACCCCTCAGCGGCCGGGTGATGATGCCTGTCGTGGCAGAGGAGAGCAACGGGGTGGAGGACGCCCGCTTCGTCCTGTTCACGCACCCGGACGGCCGCACCGAGTACCGCGCGACCTACACCGCGTACGACGGGCATCGCATCGCCCCGCGGCTGATCACCTCAGACGATCTGGTGAGCTTCGGCATCCACCGACTCGCCGGCTCCGGCGCGCTCAACAAGGGCATGGCTCTCTTTCCGCGGCTGGTCGGCGGCACGCATCTGGCGCTCAGCCGAACGGACGGTGAGACGATCTCGCTCGCCGCTTCGGAGGACGGCCTGACCTGGGACGAGAGCGGCACCGTGTATCGACCCACAGAGATGTGGGAGGTCATCCAGCTCGGCAACTGCGGTTCGCCGATCGAGACCGCCGAAGGCTGGCTCGTGCTGACGCACGGCGTCGGGCCGCTGCGCACCTACTCCCTCGGTGCGCTGCTGCTCGACCTCGAGGACCCGACCCATGTCATCGCGCGCACGAGGGAACCGCTGCTGAAGCCCGAGGGCGAGATGCGCGACGGATACGTTCCTCGGGTGGTCTACTCGTGCGGCGGCATCGTGCACGACGGCACGTTCTGGGTGCCGGTGGGCGTCGGCGACTCGCGCGTCCAGGTGTACTCCGTCGGCGTGGACGAACTGCTGGCGTCGATGACCCGCTGATCGGGACCTCGGTCAATCCGCCTTTACGCAGCCCGGCGGCTCGGAGTTGCCGCTGACGATGAAGTCGTCGCAGGTCAGGAAGTGCTCCTGGTTGAGGCCGAGCAGGAACGCGGTCACCGCGATGCCCAGCACGACACCCACGATCAGCCAGCGCTGACGGCGGGTCGAGTTCTCACCGAAGTCGGGCCACATGATGCGAGCCAGAACCCACACCGTGAGCGGACTCGCGACCAGCACGACGACGAGCGCGAACGCGGTCGCCATGAACGTGAAGAGGTCGGTCGTCTCGAAGTCGATGAAGCTGAACGCCAGCCACACCGATGGCAGCAGCAGCAGGAAGGCACGCCACAGCCGCCGGCCGGCCGGCCGACGTTCGAAGAGCACGAATGCGAACGCCGCGGTGGAGGCGACCCAGAGCGTCAGCAGCGTGTCGAAGAACAGCAGTCCCCACGCACCGAGCGTGAACGCCGGCCACCACACCACGATCGCCATGCCGACCGAGATCACGGCGAGTGGGATGTCGCGGCGCCGGCCCGCAGAAACCACCGGAACAGTGTTGTCCGTCATGCGGAGAAAATAGCGCATGGCCCTCCACGCGCAGCCCTCAGCGGCGCGAGTACTCCCACACCGCACCCTCAGGGTCAACCCGTGTCGCTGCACGTGCGGCCTCACGCACGATGCTGAGACGACCCGATCGAGAGGACCTCATGGCCGACGAATTGAACAAGGGCGACCGTGTGAGCTGGAACACGCCGCAGGGGCGGACCCGCGGCACCGTGATCGAGCGGAAGACCCGCGACTTCGACTTCGCGAGTCAGCACTTCACGGCATCCGCTGACGAGCCCGCCTACATCGTCGAGTCCGAGAAGAGCGGCGATCGCGCCGCACACAAGGGGTCGGCGCTTCGAAAGCTCGGTTGACCCGAGTCCATTCACCGGAATACGTGCGCCTGAGTATCGTTGCAACGGATATGCAGCGCTTCGGAACCCTCTCGTTCGGACACTACGGACCGCTCGGCGGCGGACGGATGCTGACCGCGGGCGACTCGCTGAAACAGGCCATCGACCTGGCGCAGGGCATGGACGACCTGGGCGTGGATGGCACGTACTTCCGGGTGCATCACTTCGCGCGCCAGCAGGCCTCGCCGATGCCGCTGCTCGCGGCGATCGCTGCGACCACGCAGCGCATCGAGGTCGGCACCGGTGTGATCGACATGCGCTACGAGAATCCGCTGTACCTCGCCGAAGAGGCGGCCGCCGTCGACCTCATCAGCGACGGCCGGCTTGCGCTCGGCGTCAGCCGGGGTTCACCCGAGTCCGTTGTGCGCGGGTACGAGTCCTTCGGCTACACGGGGTCGAATGATCCGCGCGGCGCCGACATCGCGCGGGATCACTTCGCGACCTTCCTCCGCGCGGTAGAGGGCCAGGGAATCGCTGAACGCGACGAGCACAGCCCGTTCGGCGGCGGCACGGGGATGCAGCGGATCGAACCGCATTCCCCCGGCCTGCGCTCACGCATCTGGTGGGGCGCCGGCAACAGTGAGTCCGCCGCGTGGGCGGGCACCGCGGGCGTCAACCTGATGTCGTCCACGCTGCTCACCGAAGCCAGCGGGCAGCCGTTCGACGAGCTGCAGGCACAGCAGCTCGAAACCTTCCGCGAGGCCTGGCGTGAGGCCGGGCATGTCGGCGAGCCGCGCACCTCGGTGAGCCGGTCGATCTTCCCGATCACGACCGCCGAGGAGCAGATGTACTTCGGCGGGCGGCAGGACGGTGATCAGATCGGCGTGATCGACGGCATCCGATCGACGTTCGGCAAGACGTATGCGGCCGAGCCGGATGTCCTCGTCGAACAGCTGCTACAGGATGCCGCGATCCGCAGCGCCGACACGCTCATGCTCACGATCCCGAGCCAGCTCGGCGTCGAGTTCAACCTTCGGGTCGTCGAGTCGTTCGCGAAGTTCGTGGCGCCCGCACTCGGCTGGGCGGGCACCAAGGTCTGATGCGACCAGAGCGCGTGCGCTCCGTCAGAACATCCAGGGCTCCAGACCCATCCCGCCGCCCGTGGGCGGCTCTTCGATGACCGGCGGTGGCGTCTGCCGTCTGCGGACCGGACGAAGGAGCGCGTCGCGCGAGCGACCGCCGACCCCCGTGAGCCCGGCGCGCAACCGCGTCAGCTGCGATACCGCGGGGCCTCGCGGCATCGCACGAGGCAGCGACCCGGAGGCGACGATCCACGCGGGAAGATCGAGCAGCCGCAGCGCCCTGCCCAACCGTTCGGACTCGTAGACGCTGTCGGGATCGAGCTCCTCTTCGAGCAGCTCGGAAAGCGGCTCTGCGGCATCCGGGCGATTCCAGAGCTGCGCGAACGCGCCGGCATACTCTGCGCCGACCGGTTCCGAGAGCACCTCCTTGTCTGCGTCGGGCTCGCGCGACGGGTCGCTGCAGTACCTCGCGACCTCCTCCGCGGCGCGCCACGCCACGAGCGCGAGCTGACGATCGTGTCGCACCCTCACGGCGAGGACGGGTCCGCGCAGTTTCTCCGCGAGCAGGCCGCCGACCTCGATGATTCCCCGACGCTCATCCGCCACGACGCCGTCTCCCGGCTCACCGAGCACGACGAGCCAGTCCTGCTCGGGCGGCGCGATCCACCCTGTGAAGCGGATGCCGCCGAGCACCTGCAGAAGGTCGGGCAGGGTCGCGTCGCGGGTGGGAAGGATGACGGCACCGTACGAGTGTCCGTCCGGACCTCCCACCTGCGAACTGTCCGCGGGCATGGGGTACACGCCTAAATCATCGCGCATCCCACGCCACTGCGGCTCTCTCCAGGGAGATGGAGCAAGGTCCGGTCGATGTGTCAAGCCCCTGAACCGACGGCGGCGACGAGATCAGGCTTGTCCTGACACTCGAAGAGAAGGGAATGATCGTGACTACGGCTCGCGACATCATGTCGACAGACATCCAGACCATCGGTGAGATCGACAGCGTGGCGGAGGCGGCCCGACTGATGGCTGACCTCGACGTCGGAGCGCTCCCCATCTGCGGTGAAGACGGCCGCGTGACGGGCATGGTCACCGATCGTGACATCGTCGTGAAGTGCATCGCCCGCGGCGGTGACCCCGCACAGACGATCGCAGGGTCGCTTTCGACGGTTCGAGCCGTCACGGTCAGCGCCGACGACGACATCCGCGATGCACTCAACCTCATGCAGCGCTACCAGGTGCGCCGCCTGCCCGTGATCGACGGACAGGACCTGGTGGGAATCATCAGCCAGGGCGACATCGCCCTTGCTCTCTCGGCGACCGAGACCGCAGAGACGGTCGAAGCGATCTCGCGCTGACCGCTCTCCCGCTCAGTCGGGCTGCACCGATCCGACCGACGCATCCGCGAGGGCCGCGAGTCGCGCCCCTGTCAACCGCTGCGTCGTCCACTCGCTCATCGGCTCAGCGCCGATCGATCGGTAGAACGCCACCGCCGGCGAATTCCAGTCGAGCACCGTCCATTCGAGTCGCGAATAGGCGCGGTCGATGCACAGTTCGGCGAGCGAGGCGATGAGCGCCTTGCCGTAGCCTCGGCCGCGCTGCGACTCGTCCACGTGCAGATCCTCCAGCCAGATGCCGTGTCGTCCGGTCCAGGTCGAATACGTGAGGAACCAGATCGCGATGCCCACGATTTCGCCGTCTCGCTCGACAACGTGCGCGAACGCGCGCGGCTCGGCCCCGAAGAGGGTCTCGGTGAGTGCGGTCACCGTGTTCTCGACGGCATCCGGCTCGCGTTCGTAGACAGCGAGCGCATGGATGCCGGCGAGGATTCCGGGTTCGTCACCGGGTCGGGCCGCACGGAGAGTCGCCCCATCGGGCAGAGTTCGGGAAGTCACACGTCGAGGCTATACACGTCGGCGCGATGGCTTCGGCGTGCAGCGATCGGCGCCCGGTCATCGCTACGCTGACCTCAACACTCCTCGGGGACGCTCCCGCACCCCGACGCGTCGCCCGGGACTGGAGGAATGACATGACGAGCGGACCAGAGCCGGGCTGGTACGACGACGGCCACGGGAAGCAGCGGTGGTGGGACGGCTCCGGGTGGACCGAGCACTTCATCGACCTGGGTGACCGCGACATCGAACTGCATGCAGGCACTGCGCCGGCCGGCGCTGCAGCGGGCTGGTATGACGACGGCCGTGGGCGGCAGCGCTGGTGGGACGGTGCCCGCTGGACGGATGCCGCGCGATTCAGCGGTACCGAGGACTCCTTCGCGGGCCTGATCGTCGACGGCCGCTGGATTCACTTCGGTGCACTGAGCCAGCCTGTCTCGGGAGTGACCGCGGCGTCGGTCGAAAACGGCGCGGAACTCCTGCGCCGCGGCCGCCTCGGAAAACCGGCGACGGCCCGCGCACTCCACGGGCCGGCGGGTCTGATCACGCCTCGGTTACTCTCGCGGTCGGTGGTCGGCACCGCGAACTACGTGCTGGTCGACGTCGCCGGTCAGCTGTGGCTCGCGGGCGTGCCGGCGGGGGAGGATGCCGCAGCACGGCAGTTCGTGTCGTGGATCAACACCTCGGCGCAGCACTATCGCTACCGCTGACAAAGCGGTGTCGATCTGGATGCGGCCCGATCGTCATCAGGGAAGGGCGGTTTCACCCGCCGTTGAAGAAACCACGAGGAGACGTCCGATGGCCAAGCGAGATACGACGGGTCCGCTCGACATCACCTTCACCGCGAAGCTGGGGCGAGTGCGCGAGGGTGACACCTGGACCTGCGTGCAACTACCCGACTCAGCGAAGATCTTCGGCACGCGAGGTCTGGTGAAGGTTGCCGGCACGGTCGACGGAGAGCCGTTCACGGGAGCGTTCATGGCGCTCGGTGACGGAACGCACAAACTCCCCGTCGCGTCGGCTGTTCGAAAGACGATCGGCAAGACCGACGGCGACGATGTCGTCGTGCACCTCACAGAGCGCCTCAACTGAGCGTCAACGCGATGGCCCCCGGCATCCGTCGCACGATGAACCGGAAGAACGGCTTCGCAAGCACGGCGGCCTCGATCGGCTCGAGGATGCGCGGGCCCACCGTGAGCTGATCGCGACCCTTCCACGTGAGGCGAGCGCCGCCCGCAGCCACCACGTTGCGCGCCCAGTTGGTGGTGACGCCCCAGGGCAGGCCGATCAGCACGATGTTCCGGTCGATGGTCGGGATCACCGCGATCGGCGTGGCGTACTCCGTGCCGCTGCGCCGCCCGCGATGGTGGACCACCGCCCACAGCGGAAACCAGCGATGCCCGGCGAGAGCGACGGCGATCGGCTGGGTCGCCCGCTGGAGCGCATTCGCGAATCTGCTCATCCGACCTCTTCGATCAGGTGCAGCTGGGTTCCGTCGACGTCGATGAGGTAGCCCGCGCGCTGACCCCACTCGCGCAGCGCAACCGGCACGAGCCGCGGGATGCCGACAGCCTCTTCGGGCACGCCGCTCGCGCGCACCGCGGCGTAGAGCTCGTCGAGATCGCTGATGCGGATGCTGGCCATGAACCAGCTCGAGTAGGGGTCGTGCTCGGGTGCGAGGAAGAACTCCAGAACGAGCCCGCCGCGCCGGATGATGAGCCAGCCGCCGTCGCGGTAGGAGGTCGCGAATCCGAACGCCTCGTAGAAGGCGATCGTGTGGTCGAAGTCTCGTGAAGGAAGGTTCGGGACCGCGCGGTCCCGGAGGTGCGCGTGACTCGCGCCGACCGGGTAGGTGTGATCGCCCAGCGGGTCGTGTCGACCGGCGAGGGCATCGCGCGTCGCCGAGACCTCGTCGGCGCCACCGGGCTCTTCGGTGCCGTCGTGGTGCGTCATGAGTCGCCGACTTCGAGCGCCAGCCCGACGGCCTCGGTGAGTTCGTCGAGCGCCTGAGCCAGCCGCTCGAGCTGATCCGCGTCGAGCGTCGGCAGCGACTCTGCGATCTGCGCGACCAGCGTCACCGGGTCGTCTGGCGTGTGCGGGGTCATAGGGGCATTATGCGACGATGCCGCCCCGCGCACCATCGTCCGGGTTCAGCCGAGGAACGTGCTCGGATCGAACTCGTCGATCGGAATGACGCGAATGCGAGGCAGCGGTGCGTCGAAGACACGCGCGTCGTATTCGAGGTCGAATTTCTCCAGGCCGGCGAGCGTACTGAAACCCGCATTCCGGAACTCCGAGAACGCCGCGATTCCGACCCGCCGGTGGTCCGCGATCAGGGCGGACAAGTCCTCGAGGAAGTCACCGTCGTGGCTGACCAGCAGCACGTCCGCCTCGCGCGCAGCGACCGCCTGCAGCGTTCGCTGGATGGCGATGTCGACGACCTTCTCGTCCGGCGATCCCGACAGCGGCACCACGACGTAATCCATGGCCTTCAGCGCCTGGACGAACGGCATCGGGATGCCGCTCGACGCGTTCAGGAAGAACACGCCGCGTGCGGGCTGGCTCCAGACCCTCTCCGCGAAGGTGGTGAGGCGGTCCCAGCGCGGTCGCTCATCGGGCTGCGGGCGGCGGCCCAGGATCGAGGTGCCGAGTGTGGCATCGATGTTCTCGCCATCGACGAGCACCCATGTCACGCGACGGTCGGTGTCGGTCATCTTCGCTCCCCCCACGAAAAAATCCCCCGGAGTTCCCGGGGGATTTCTCGTGGTGACCCCAGCGGGATTCGAACCCGCGTTACCGCCGTGAGAGGGCGGCGTACTAGGCCGCTATACGATGGGGCCGCTTACGCAACCGTTCGATTATGCCATGAGCCCGGCATCCGAACAAA
>Ga0173483_10000258_pt1 | contig 14414 bp, 10 predicted proteins | sample NitcycUS178409R2_FD_122621 | JGI IMG/M metagenome (GOLD analysis project Ga0173483, IMG submission 122621) | Soil microbial communities from Arlington Agricultural Research Station in Wisconsin, USA - Nitrogen cycling UWRJ-S178-409R-2 (version... | ecosystem: Environmental > Terrestrial > Soil...
GAGCCAAATAGGTTGCATGCATCTGCGTACTTTGCCACGATCCTTAATGTGTCACGTTCTCCGCCCCCGCCTACCATAATAGGAGGATGAGGCTTCTGTAATGGTTTAGGATTACAATAAGCATCTTTTATCTGATAATATTTACCATTGAAGGTAGCTTTAGATTTAGTCCACATTTTACGTATAATTTGAATGACTTCTTCAAGTCTCAATAACCTCTCTTTTGTCGAGGGAAACGGAACTCCATATGCGAGGGATTCCTCTTGATTCCATGCCGCTCCTATTCCCATAAACAATCTGCCTTTACTAAGGACATCTAACGTAGCACCAATCTTTGCTAGGATTGCTGGATGTCTATATATAATGCCAGTTACTAACGTTCCAAGTTTTATTTTTGTAGTAATACCTGCAAGGGCGGAGATAGTTGTCCAACTTTCAAGCATAGGTTCATCTGAGCCTCCTACAAACTTTATCTGATGAAAATGATCCATTACCCAAAAGGAATCAAAGCCAGCATTCTCTGCCATTACGATGAGATCTTTTAAAGAATCCATTATCTGGGATGTATCGCCATTTTTATAATCGAAAGTAAAATTGGGATGCTGTAAACCAAATTTCATATTAAGTAATATCTACACATCTTTATCTAAGATATAACTCTATGCTCTAGTCATTCAAATGAACTATATTCTAACAGAATATATTCAATCATGGAAATCAGTTTTTATCGCTAAAGTCTTCTCGTCAGTTATCATGATTAATGAACAAGTGCTGTAAAATTGAAAAATCTGTAGCAAACGCCAGAGATATAGCAAAAAGAGATGCAAGGGATTGTAGTGTTTTGGATACCATCTGTCTATGATGTTGATCGCGTTCAGAAATTTAATGTTATAATATAGTGCGTTACTAGTCAATTATACACAAAGTTGTTTTTGTATTGTTTAATTATACCGAAATATAACGAAATATCGCTTTTTAGTGTTATATCGCTGTTAACAGCCCAGGACAAATTGCTGAAAAACGATACTATTACAATTAAGTCCACTGAACGTAAAAAGACATGTTGTCATATGCATTATGAAGATAAATATGGATTTAATGACATACAATTATCTAGATAACTGAGTCAGGTGTTCTGGCAGGTCTTTAAATGCCTTTTTGTATAAAGGTGCTTCGTGTTACTTTAAGTATCTTGTGTCTTATGATAAAATTGTACCAGAGAGACTAGCTACGATTACAATAGAAATCATGTATATGAATGAGCACTGACATGTGTTGTTTAGCATGTGTTTTCATTTTTGGATTATCTTAAACTTCTTACTGTAAAAAGGACAGAATTTTATGTCATGAAAGGTCGGTACAGTATTGAACCATACACAAATACTTCTCGGATCTTCAATATATTCTCATCTACAGAATCATAATAATAAATTCCAATACCGACCGCTTGGGCTTCCGCATATTATTCTTCGATTCTTCATAACAGCAATTTAATTATGTTTTTCATGCCTTACTATCAGTTTTCCATGATCAGTCTTAGCTTTTGGTATCGTCAAGCTCGCATATTATGCAATATCCTAGACCACATAGGATATGATTAATTTGGTGATTTCACACTTCAGACAAAAATGATAACTCAATATAATTTAAAACCTCTATATGACACTCAAGTTTTGTTTGTTCATTAAAATCATTATGTCCAAAAATATACTCGCTAGTTTTAAATCAAGTTGCATCGTTATCTGCTGCTCCTTAAATTTTAATTTTTCTGCTCCTCTGGTCTGTATACTTTTTGATTAGTTAAAAACGATGTATTTTCAAACCATTGAACTTTTATCCACAGGCACCTCTAAAGTTTACTTGATTGACTCTGCGTCGATAGTGATGTATAAAATCAACTACCACTAATCTCAAGACACGAACTAGCAAGTCTGCTCACCTCTTTTCAAAGCAATATTATACTATCCCTAGTATCCTTGCCTCGTTATCAATGGAGGTATCAAAAGATTTATTATTACATGAAATTTGACGCCTATCAGAATCGATAGTGAGGTTAGTTTAATGTCACTCATGTCGTTTTTCCTATTGAATTAATTGCGTCTTACCTTTTTAACAGGATAATACATTCTACAAGTATATACGTAAAAATATGTACATCCAAATATTTTAGCATGATGTGATTTTAAATGCCCGCATCTACAAAATTTTCTCTAGGCGTAATCTCTCCCCTCTTTTATCTAAAGGTTGACCCCATCTGAAATTTCGTCTATTATTCTGCTTCAAGGCTTAGTAGCTCAGAAGAAAGTATTTGCTATTTGAGTTTTGATTAACCACTGTTAAAATTTATCTACCTCGACTAACTGAGCTAAAGCTCATCTGTCGTTATGATTAGTTTGTTTGTTAGTGTACTGTTTGGATCCTAGTATGATCAGCTACTCACAAATTAGAGAATCAAAGAAATAAAATCTAAAATGTGAATCATTTTAGATTTTATGTGCCTCCATTTAAATCTCTACTTCTCTATAGGATTGTCTATCATATTTCCCCATTCTGTCCACGATCCATCATAATTTTTCACATTGGGATATCCTAGCAAATACGAAAGAACAAACCAGGTATGTGAGGATCTTTCACCGATTCTGCAGTAAGTTATGACTTCCTTGTCCGGAGTTATACCCTTTGATTCATATAATTTTCTTAATTCTTCAACTGACTTGAACGTCCCATCCGCATCATTTACTGCCTGAGCCCATGGGATATTGATAGCATTAGGAATGTGACCTCCTCTCTGAGCATGTTCTGTAGGATATTCTGGAGGCGCTGTAATTTCTCCTGTAAATTCTTTTGGGCTTCTGACATCTATCAGTGTATTTGTTCCGAGCGTATTACGCACATAATTAAGAAATGTTCTAATATTTTTGTCAGGCTCTAACTGTAGGTCTAGCTTAAAACTCCCTTTGGGATAGCTGGGAATCTCTTTTGTCACAGGCTTGTCTTCAGCTAACCATTTCTTTCTGCCACCATTTAAAATTCTGACATCTCTATATCCGTAATACTTGAATACCCAAAACGCAAATGCTGCAAACCAATTATTGAAATCTCCATACAAAACAAGAGTTGTATCATTATTGACTCCAATTCTTTGCATCAGCTGTTCGTAAGCTTGTTTGTTTAAAACATTCCTATTTACAGGATCGTTTATATCATGCTTCCAGTTTACTAATACTGAACCAGGAATATGTCCTAATTCATAGTTTGCCACAGGGTCATAATCTACTTCAACGATTCTGATATTTGGATCATTGAGATGATTTTCAACCCACGGTATGTCAACTAACACTTCTGGATGTGCGTACTGCTTCGCTTCAGTCATATATTTTCTAGCACCTAATTAAGCGGTATCAGGTAAGATAAATATTACTGCTTAGATATATGCAAAATAATCAAAATATACGAAATATTAGTATATCTTTACTGCATCAATCAAAAACATGCAGGAGATACTGACTGCTTATTTCTATCTAGGTCAGAGTCAACATCTGTTGCTATTACGATTACATTTGCTTTTGATTTAATTCTTGTATTAAATTATCTCATAGAGTCGATTCTGGATTTTAACAGCTATAAATAACACAATAATCTCAACTAATAGCCTGACATTAGGCTGATTACTTTAATGTACCCAACACTGCTACCTATAATTGTATCAACATAATAGATTTTTTACTGATGATATTTCTCTATATCTCATACTTGCAACTGAAAGTACTATTACTGGTAATATTCCATTATTTGGTGCAGCAAGAATATCATCATTATAGAGGCTGCTGAGGAGAGAGGGGGTAGAAGCATTTTTGTACATTAAATTTATTAAAATAGGACTTTTAGAAGCTGCGATTAATACTGTTGCATGTACCTATCCCTTACAGTCCCATTTGCTTGCTCCTAATAAAAATAGGTATAACTGCTAAACTCTTAAATCGTGATAAAGTCATAAGGGTGTAAATACGAGAGGAACTTGGCCTTACCAATTCTATCACCTCGTACTTGGCAGTTGTCCATAGTAAAAGGTATTATACAAACGATTCGATCCATAGTCTGTCCAATTCTAAAAATTAACCGAATAGAAAATGAACTTCGCTTTTCATATAATAGCCAACCTACATAGTGCGCCTATGTATATAGATCGATAGTTTATGACAAAAGGAAATAATAATAATAATAATTATAATTATACATCGTACTAAAACATGAAAATAGTTGATCTTACACTTGGAATTACATCGGATATGATAACCTTCCCTGGATATCCGTCACCTACGTTCCTAAAATGGTCAAAATTTGAGATTCAAGGATATATTTCAGAAGTCGTGTTTTTGAGCACTCATACGGGAACTCACATGGATGCTCCATTTCATTTCGCCCCTAGTGGCCCAACAATCGATCAAATTGAAGTCCATAGGTATATTTGTAATAATAGCATACTCATAAAAATAGAGAAGAATTCTAATCAAATGATTACTAGCCATGATATAAGAAAACACACTAAATTGGAGATAAAAGAAAAAGACACTGTTGTCTTATCCACAGGTTGGGAAAAACAAATTAATGAAAAGGATAATTATATGAAAAATAATCCAGGCTTATCAAAGGATGCGGCGGAATTTCTAGTAGAGAAAAAAGTTAATGCCGTAGCAATAGATTGTCCGAGCATTGACGTAGGTTCTGATAGCGGACTCATAGCTCATAATACGCTCCTGTCAAATCAGATTCTAGTAATAGAAAATTTATGCAATTTATACAGATTCAACAATGAAAAGTTTACGCTTATAATGACTCCTCTGAAACTTGTAGGTGCTTCAGGTTCACCTATACGCGCTATTGGGATCGAAGAATGAGGAATAATATCTCTGATAATAAAATATGCAAAATGAAGAGCCTACCGGGTCATATATGAAGAAATATTCGAGTCGTTAAGATCATGACAATAATATCTGTCCCCCATCTCATGAATTTACTAGTAATTCTTATGCCATAAAATGAGGCATGATGGTATTCAAAGATAAAATTATTCAGTGATCTAGTAATTCATTAGGTATTAATGGGCACGAACCCAAAAACATATTGGTGCAATGAGGCTTGATAGTTGCCAAATGTATATTGCTACGGAAGAAAAAACGTAAATATTACGGAATTCTTACTCAGATGAGTTTTTGGGAGGATTCCTAGTACATTCTTAAACAGGCCAATAGAAATGGACTTTTCTAACCAATAAGACCACTTCTCGCCAAATTTATGATGAATTGTGACTGTGAATCTTCTCTCCTGCTCTATCTGAACTTCATATTTGAACATTCCAGCATATCTAGCTAAAAACGACAGATGCAAAAGACATGCCTCAACATCTAATTTCCTGTAGTGAAACATGATATAATCCTTGGGAACTGATGATGCAAATTCCTCGGCGGCAGTTCTTAACTTATCTTGTTCGGTAGCCTCAATAATTGCTTTCAGAGCCTCACTTGGCAAAGAAATGCGGCCAAACTTTTCAGCATATCTATCCCATTCGATATATTTTGCAAGTATCGAAGATATAAGTGCATTTTCACTAATACCATGTTCATCCGCATCTTTATCTAAAGCTTCATCTAATTGCCTATCAAGACGAATAGTTCTTAGTATCGTCTTTTTCTTGCCCGTTCCTTCTACAGTCAATAGTTAATAACGTTCAATCTAAAATATAACGTTTGAACTCTCCTGGCAGATGTATAATGCAATACTAAAGATATTTTTGGAAGAAAATCTTAGAGATAATTTTTGTCCTATATGTATTTGAAGGACATAGTGGAAGTCTGTGCATATATAACTGTATAAGCATCTACTAAGATTATAGATATCATGACGGCGAATAGTCTACTATTTTTAGTTATGAAACAAGATTATTATTATTATTCAATTCAGTTCTGTTGAGTGATCTAATTTTTGTAACTTGGGTACAAGCTCTGTATATGTTGGTATCTCATAAGCACTATCCTTTAGTATAGATATCATCTGTTTTTGATCCTTGATTGCTTCAGCCGGGTCTCTTGGATGCAAAGCTATTCTGATAATTTGTGGTCTTTCTTCTGTTTGCAACTTGAAGGCTCTTTCATCTCTACTCATGTTCACAATGTTCTTTTCTGGAAAGCCAGTAGAATCCCAATTTAAAACCTTTGGCAGCTTTATTTTCTTAAACTCTCCTTGCGAAAGTAGCAATATATATTCTTCTTGCTCTTCTGCTAATTTGAATCCCAACTTTTCTAATACTTTGATTGAGCTATTATTTAATTTCCATGCGGGTGGTATAAACACGTCAGTGTTTATTCCTATTTCGTGGAATATCTCTAGTCCTGCACGTATCTGTTCCTCTGCATCTGCTTCTTTTGTATCATGGAAGTTATCAAACTGACCATTTTTCAACTCATGATAAAGACCGTGCAAAACAATTTGGCAGTTGTCGTAGGATTTTATCTTATCAACAAATTCAGGAAATCGAGGAAGATCTTGTTTTTCATTAAAGAATGGCACCAATGCAATATTGAATTTTATGTCTAGTCTCTCTAATTCATCAGCCAATTCGAATATCTTTGTTGAAAAAGCGGGACATGCGTCATGTATTGTGACCACTCCTAATCGCGTCTGTGGTTGTTGTTGCTGTTGCTGCTCCAATGAATCCGACATGTGTTAGAACAGAATCTGATATTATTATCAGTTTCGTATCATAACTTTTCACAATAACAGCAGAATGAAAGTGCTGATCCATGTTTTTTTACAGATGATTTGCTTATTATAGACATTAAAAATGCCAGAAAAAGCACGTTTACATACACAGGATAGCGTTTCTGAAAATTATAAACAGATTATATGAGAACATAATACAGACAATGTGATTAATCACATATTCACTAATATCATATTATGAATGCGTCCTATTTTATATAATCTGCACTAAACGTAACCAAGACTTAACTGCCTATAAAATTAATTCGGTCATAAATTTCATAAAGTCTCACTATAATATCCCTATACTAAGATATTATGTAAGAAAATACGAAAGTCAAGGTGATCAATTCTCGTTATTCGGTTGGTGAAAGATAACATTAATTTGCAATATATAACGAATAAACAATCGCTGGATTTGCTAGTACTCTCTAGACTACGCATATTAATCGACATTAGGTTTGCAATATCGCCAAGCAAATTATTACCCCAAATTATTAGCACAGATCAATAGCATATCTTTATTATCTAATGCTACCATATAACTATGAAGATTATAATATGTTTTTTAGAAGCCGTTCCCAGAACGAGACTAAGAAATCTCAGACTGACAACGAATCCTCTGATAAGGACAAAGAAGCTTTTAGACTAGGTTCTTCAATTGCCAAATTGATAACATCATCTTGGAATTCTCAAGAAAACCCAGGAAAAGTCTATATTTTTAACCGACGAGTGCATCATGGTGGAGTTGGAGCATTATTGGGTTTATCGAATCTTTTCAACAAATCACAACCGATACCTTCTGGAATTTTATCAGGATTAGGTGAAGGTCTGGCTAAGGATGATTATGCTGATCGAGACTCTTGGTTCACCTTCGACAAAAAGCCCGAGAGCAGTGTTCATGTTGATGATAGTTCAGTACCACAAACAACAACAACAACAACAACAACATCTTCCGTTTCATCAACTACTACCAACTCATCAAACATAGATTACAATACTACTAATGAAATGCATCAAGAGACTAAATCGCCAACTATTGAGAAAACAAGGGAATCCTCGTAGTCAATTACTAAAATTAGGAAGGCCTCTACGATGGACATGTGTCATAGAACTTAACATTAGATATAATGATTCGCAATATAAAACGCATATAGTGGTTGAGCATAATGATAATGCTAAGGATTTAGGAAGACTGAGTGATTAGGTTAATAAATTTGGTTCCCTAGAAAAACGAAAAAAAAGTGACAATCGCTCAGGCTAATGCTAAAATTCAGGATTTGCCATCGAAAGCATAATAATTTAATAACATGTTACTCCTAAAATAGCTTCCCATGCAACAGACCTGTAGATGAAAACAGTGCAGATCTTAAACCTGGTTTCAATCTCTATTTACTAGATGCAAAGATCGTTAAAGTCTCAAAATATGTATGCCAACTATACAATAAAGGATTTGATATACATGGGCAAAAAAACTATACTGAAGAAAATAGGATATTAAATACTTGTAAGTGAATATGCTGCATTAGGTGCCCTTGCACTTATTCTTTCTCATTATAGAGAGAAGGAAACTAAATAATATTCCAATTTGGACGTCAAAATATTGTAATTAGAAGTTCCTGATCATGACGAAGTTTATGCACTTGGTGATTGTGCATCTATAACCGATCCCATTACCGGAAAGCCTTATCCTCCTACGGCTCAGCATGCAATAAGACAAGGAAAAGTAGCTGCAAAAAATATCATTTTTGCAATCAAGGAAAAACCAAGAAAACAAAATTGATTAAAAAGAAAGGAATGATGGAAGAATTAGGAAAAGGACAGGCGCATTCGGAGTACTTTAAACAAATTCATTCAACCACTATATTGGCAGAGGTAAGTCGCCTGATTGATCCCGAAACCTTGAAATTGAGACATAGGTAATCGTCACGGATTGGCTGTGAAATAACAAATTGGTGATAACTATTTTTAATACGAGGTATTCTCTGAGTTATCTTTAAAAATATAGGATAAAAGCATCTACCAATCAAATGTTAGCCTGTTTTGCAGCCAGAAGCAGCAAAATCTAATGATAGTAGATGATTCATTTAAATTATTGTCCCCAGTGGTTTAGACTATCAAGAAATTCTTGGCCGTAACGACGCGCAATTTCCTGTTCTAGTTCCCATGTAACTTTACCAATCTGAAGAGTATCAGCAATTTTCTTAAAGTATTTTTCTAATCCTGCTGGTGAAATAACAAGTACTTTTCCGCCGCTTGGACCTGACTGGTAATTGTGCGGAACACCTTTTGGAATGAACACAAAATCACCAGCTTGGGAATGATAAATCTTTTCGCCACATCGTATTATATACTCTCCTTCCATCACATAATAGGCTTCAGATGCATTAGGATGAATATGAAATGCAGGACCTATATTCGGCGGATGTACCATTTCAATTAATGAATACATTCCTTCAGAATTTTCCTCAGAGACCTTGACAACCATTTTTGTACCGCGAAAGTTAATCTGCGAACCCTCCTCTTTACTTAGTGCAAACCCCTCCATCAAAGTAATAATTCATCAATGTCTAATATTCATATAGATGGATGGAAAAACCGATAACAATAATTAATCTAAGATTACTGGTTAAACCACAGTTATTCTCATTCCAATTCTCATTACCCTAATTCTACAAAATCTACAAAAAATGAGAGTAATAGTAGCGTTGATAGCTTTCGCATCTACTACGTTATGCGAAATTATATCTGAATATAGCATTCTTATTTATCAAAGGAACGGTCTATTCAACTCATTATTGAACTAATCCTCATTGTGGATAGACACGACTTAACATAAACTCGGCTCTGAGATCGAGACGCAAAACACGAATACGATTTTGATATTTTCTGACGACCTCCATAAACCCCTACGTTATTTGCTTAATTCTATACTCTGTCTGTCTGTATTTATTAATATAATTCTCTAAATACTGGAAGGCTATTTAGTCATTGCAAAGCATCTTTTTGTCTTGCCAAGATATTGAATATCGTATATTCTGAGATATTATTATTACAGAATATTAGTGTCCTAATACTTTAGAATTGCAATTGATTTTGATTTTGATACCGATCAAACAAGAGGTTTATCTATTATTGTTGCATCACCTATTTGCATTTGCTGCCCACTCACTATCCTATTCAATATTTCTTTAGCAGATGATTTATGCAGATATTCATTATTGTTTCCACATCTGTATGAAAAAGTACATCTAGGACAACCACTTTCACTTATACATGGGCAATCGGATAAAATATCTAATGCTCGTGCAATCGCTTTATCAAACTTCTCATATAGAGCTCTACTGGCGCCATTACCGCCCACGCTACCATCATATATAAATATCAAACCTGTGGAGCCAAGTGATATTCCACCCAAATCCTGAGAAGCTCCTCCTGTTATCATTGAGCTTCCTTCGATTATGACATGTTCTGAGGCATGGTAACCACTCATTTCTACATATTGCTCATCAAGTGCAGATTTCGCTATGGCTTCAGGCAAAGGTGCCTTAAAGACCAATCCTTTAGTTATAAACTCAAATTCTATGGGATTTTCAAGCATAATTTTTGTACCCTGTAATGCTTCTTTCCCAACTTCTATGTTTGAATAGCCGATTACTTTCTTTTGTATCCTTAAGGAGCAATATAGAACTTCCAGACCGAACGTGGTTTTTTGATCGTGAATTTCCAGAATAGTGGGAAACTCATTAACAATTGCTTTTGTATAGTATGGATAGTCATAGGGAATAGATTTCAGATCCGCGTAAGGCACTGGTAGTTGTTCCAGTAGTCGAATTTTACTATCTTGATTATTATCACTAAAATATAGTTTTTGAACAAGATACCTTCTTCCAGCCAAAAAATATATGGCATGATCATGGAGTTCTTCTATTGCTTGAGGCATTTGACGTTCGCCTATTAATTTTCCACTGTAGGTTATTCCCACCTTGGATCCAATCCCCCTAATACTAAAATCTCTAAGGACCTCCATAGCTTTTTTATAATTAGGGACGAATTTGCCATTTGACAACTCGATGAGATCCTTTGAGATAAGCTTGTGAAGTATAGAGATAATTGAAGGCGACTCCGACATAGATATCGGCTTGTCGCATGCCATTGCAAGAACTTGATACTCCATTACAAATGGGTTACCGGGATCAGTATACGCAAATTCTTGATCCTGTAAATAATCATCAGGATGTAGTTTGTAATATTGGCTTATTGGGTCGTTACCTAAAGCAAGAAAAGCATACCCATCTTGGCCACTTCTTGCGGCTCTTCCCAATCTTTGAATCAGCCTATTAACAGGCACAATATCTGAAATTACTACGTCTATATCCCCAATATCTATACCTAGTTCCAACGTTGGAGTAGCAGAGATAGCCATTAATTTACCAGTCTTAAAAGATTCTTCGACAGACTTTCTCACCACAGTTAGCAACCCAGCTCTATGTACTTTTATCGGGATACCTTGCTTTGATGAATAAAAAGCCAAGAGTTCAGAAGACAAATGCGATTTGCTAAAGGCAATTGTTTTGTGTTTTCTCGCAGTGGTCTGCTTAAGTAATTCTATTATTAATGACCTTTGTGAATGTAATGACGGGAACATGATGGCGAAGTTTATTTTACCTTTCCTACCAACGCCCTGTATCATTTCCATTTTTCTATCAAACAGTTGTTTGCAGAATTCTTTAGGATTTGACAGAGTGGCAGAAGCAGCAATTATCTGGAGTTTTTCCACGTTTCTTGATGATCTAATCAGTCTTTGCAGTCTTTTTATCACATGATGAATATTTGCTCCAAATATGCCAGTATAGACATGGACCTCATCAACGACTAGGAATTTCGTAGTTTTAATCATACGTGAAAATCTCGTCCTGTTAATCAGATGATAATGAATTACATCAAAATTCGTGATAATGATTTCCGGAACTGAATTATTAATTATTGACTCTCTTTCGTCCATTGTAGTATCTCCATCAAATATGTTCACGTTTATTCCCAAATTTGCTGCGATTTGAGTTATTTTTGGCAATTGATCTCGTGCCAATGCTTTAGTCGGATATACAAAAACAGCAAACACCTTTCCCTTTTCTTTAAAGCCTTTGTACCTCAACGAGGAAAGATGTAGAATTTCCTCAGAGATTTTTTGTATTATTGGAATACAAAAGGCTTCAGTTTTGCCAGAAGCAGTAGGAGCGACAATTATAATGTCGTTTCCCTTTAAAATTTGCTCAAATGACTCTTCTTGAAATTTGTAAAGTCTCGCGATATTCTTCGCATGTAATGCATCAATAATTCCTTCATCTAGAGGTAAAAGTCCAAGATCGCCACCTGTTTCGGGTGCAGATTCTTGAAAGACCCGGAAATCAACAACATAATCCTTTTTAGAATGTAGTATTGCCTTGAGTAGGCCATTTTCCATCAAGTTATTATCGGCTAGCAAAGATTCTATTTCAGATCTTGGACGTAAGAATTTTTCTCGATTTGACAAAGATTCTAAATCTTGTAATTTAGAGATCTGTCCGTTGTCATACATATCCAAGAATTCTAAATATGCTTCATCGTGATCGTCAATTGCTTTAACAACACCACAAACACTGCATTTGCCACAGGCAAATATTAATCCTCCATTATAGATTTTACTGACATCAACAGAGTTCAATGAATTACAATTTGGACATCTGTAGGTAGACAATAACCTTCAAGGCGTCATACCATGATATATCCCTTAGGTGAGGCTAAATGAACATAGATAAATATTTGAATAATATGATGGCTATCTCAATAACGTATAATGGTAAAGATCACCAGACAATCAACTCGTTAAGTGCTATTGCTTCTAATTATTACAATCAGAATAATGCTTTTATGATAAAGATGTACATCTCAAGGGAGAACAAAGAGAAGATGACAATCTCAAAGCTAGATTAATTGACCTTATTCAATAGTGCTAGATCTTTATTATTCGATTCTACTGCCTTCTCAATACAACTAGTTACGTTCTCTGAATTGAGGTTTTCTGATAAGGATCTGCATTTGCCTATTTTAGCATCATCATTTCTAAAGCTCTTGGCCAATAATCTGGCTTCTTGTGCTAATTGAGATTCGTGGCCAGATTTTGCATTTAGACCTTGTACTTGTACCACAAAGGCTAGGGTCAATGCCGCAGTTATGAATCCTATGATTTTAGCATTATTCTTCATTTGTTTCTTCATCTATCTACTAAAATATCTGAACACAGACGTCTTGTTCACTAGGCTTGATCTCTTCTTATTTTGCCCCGGATGCTTACAATTTGATAAGTTTGACACATCTTATATCATGCTCTACTCCTTTTTGTGAGTTATCTAGAAATCTAACTATTGCGTAATTAGAGCCTCGATTTTCTTGCGTTCGACGTAAATCGGGCTATATATTACTTCAGCAGTCTGAATTCGCATCAATGTGATTATAATTTTTTATGTTCAAGAGAAATAGCATCTAAAAGTATTATATTTTCTATATAGCTTCCTCTTATAGTATCAACTCTCATAAGAACAGACGGACTTTTTGTGGGGCTAAATAACGCCGTTCTATTGCTATGTGCGTAAGAGCGAACATTTAGGCCATTATGATTGAATTAATAAACTATTGTATCCTCACGAAATTTGAATGTAACACGTGAAAATGATTCCGTCCTAGTTAGATTCTAACTGTGATATACGTACAAATAGTAACGTTGCAGATTTTTGAACTAAATTACGATAATTATTAGATAGTATACCTTTTGAACTGATAATAATCACATTGTCAAGTCTAAATCTTCGCCAAAAATAGAGTCGAACCGAAGTATTACAAGCCTAGACTCATTACCTGAGATGCGTCTGCAGATAAATAATGCTAAAATCTTCGATTATTTCCCTGAAAATAATTGAATACTAATGTATGACAAAGATAGTCTGTCTGACCAAATAAATCATTTAAACATGTATATTCGCCTAGTCCATCTAAAATATGGTTTGAAGAAATTCAAAAACGATATTGCTATTAGTTATTATACGCTTGATCTTCTTACTTATGCGGGTGTTTACTCATACATTTATCGTAAATTGCCATATAGACAAAGTCTGGAGTTTTTACACTGAAGTCAAACACTTAAAGCTAATAACTCCTTTAGAAGTGGATATCCAAATAATTAATACAACTAGTCAAAACATCGTTGAAGGACAGGAGATATGGCTCAGTGGAAAAATAATTGCTAAAAAAAGGTCAAGATGGCATTCAAAGATTACCTTATTCAAACCTTATGAATACATAGATGAGATGTTGGAAGGTCCATTCAAAAGGTGGAAACATAGGCATATCTTTTATAATCATGATGGAAAACAAACTACGATATTAGATGAAATTGAATTTGAATTGCCATATGGTATATTTGGGAGGCTTTTCGAAGGCTATGCAAACAAGCATCTACAAACCATTTTTGAACACCGAAAAATAGCTACAATAGCAGCTTTAGAGAATAATATTTCTACCCCGTAATTAGCATAAGAACAAAATAAGAACTTTTCATCAATCTTCTATCTATATATGTTAATGATTCGTTAATTTGAAATCAATATCTTGAGCTAACA
>Ga0173483_10000260_pt1 | contig 14373 bp, 15 predicted proteins | sample NitcycUS178409R2_FD_122621 | JGI IMG/M metagenome (GOLD analysis project Ga0173483, IMG submission 122621) | Soil microbial communities from Arlington Agricultural Research Station in Wisconsin, USA - Nitrogen cycling UWRJ-S178-409R-2 (version... | ecosystem: Environmental > Terrestrial > Soil...
CGCGTCAGGTTCGCGTAGAGGACATCGAACCCACCGCTGCCGAGCTCGAGCGCCCGCGCCTGCACGTTCACCAGCACATCGTCTTCGAGCGCCACCGGCCCCGTGACCGTCGGGTAGGCGACGCAGGCGATTCCGTCGACCTCCAGCCGGACAAAGGCGTCGTACCGCTCGCGGATCGCGGTGACGCGGCCGCGCCGCAGGCTAAGCGGCACCGTCGACCTCGCCGGCCGCCTCGACGAGCGCCAGCGTCACATCGACCATCTCGTGCAAGTCCGCGACGGCGATCCGCTCGTCGGGCGTGTGGATGTCGGTCATCCCGTTCGCGAGGTTCACGCACTGCAGGCCGCGCTGATTGAAGACGTTCGCGTCGGCGCCGCCGCCCGAGAAGATGTACGACGGCTCGCGCCCCACCCGCTCGAGCGCCGCCGCCGCGATCCGCACAGGCGGGTCGTCGCGGCGGAAGCGATACCCGGGTGATACGCCCGAGACCTGCGTCTCGACTTCACACTCCTCCAGGCTCGCCGCGAAGGTGACCGTCTCGAGCATCTCGCGGATCAGGTCGGCGAGCTTGCGCTCGTCGTGGCTGCGCGCTTCGGCGGCGAACTCGCACCATTCGGGGACGACGTTGCGAGCCGTCCCACCCTGGATGCGTCCGACGTTCGCCGAGGTCTCCTCGTCCAGCCGTCCGAGCCGCAGGTCCGCGATCGCGCGTGCGGCGGCGGCGATGGCCGAGCGCCCGTCCTCCGGAAACATCCCCGCGTGCGCAGCGCGGCCGTGGAACCGGACGTCGAGCTTCTGCTGGTGCGGCGCGCCGAGGATGATCTCGCCGATCGGGCCTGCGTGGTCGTACACGTAGCCGAGCCGAGCGGCCAGCCGCGACTCGTCGAACACGTCGGCGCCCATCAGGCCGACCTCTTCCTTCGGCGTGAACAGCAGCTCGATGCCGGGATGGGTCAGCCCGTCTTCGAGCAGGCGCGCAGCCGCCTCGAGCATCGCCGCCACCGCAGACTTGTCGTCGGCGCCCAGGATCGTGCCGGCCGCGTTTCGCACCACCTCGTCCTCGCCCACGACCGGCTGGATCGCCGCCTCCGGCAAAACGGTGTCGAGATGCGCGCAGAAGAAGAGGGGCTCGCCGGCGCCACCGGTCGGCTCGAGCCGGCAATAGACGTTTCCCATCGTCGAGCCGACCTTCGCACCCGCGTCGTCCTCGTGAGTCTCGAGCCCGAGGGCCGCGAGGTAGTCCAGCACGCGGTCGGCGACGGCGCGCTCCTCTCCCGGCGGGCTCGGCAGCGCCGCGAGCTCGACGAACGTCGCGAGTACATCGGATCCCCATTCAGGCCGGGCCACTAGGCGATCGTAGACGCGCGCGTTAGATTCATCGCATGAGCACGTCGGAGCCGCTCGTGCAGACAGTCCTCCTCGGCGAGGCCGTCGAGCATGCGCCGGTGGCGATCCTCGTCGCCGACGAGGAGATGCGGTACGTCGCCGCCAACGCTACGGCAACGAAGCTGCTCGGCTACACGCGGGACGAGTTCCTGCAGCTGCGTGTGACCGACGTGGCCGGCTCGCCGGAGGCCGAGGGGGAGTTCGAGGCGATGATCGCAACCGGAGAACTGATGGGCCGCACGACCGTCATTTGCAAGGACGGCTCGAGGCGCAGCCTGCGCCACCGGTCGAGCGAGACGATGATCGCGGGCCTGACGTACTACGTCGCCGTGCTCTGGCCCGACTGCTAAGACGCAGCGACAGCACTCGTCGCACGCTCGCGTGAGCGCGCGAAGGCGGCGCCGACGAAGTCGCGGAACAACGGCGCTGGCCGTGTCGGCCGCGACTTGAACTCCGGGTGGAATTGGCTCGCCACGAACCACGGGTGGTCACGGAGCTCGTCGATCTCGACCAGCCGCCCTTCCTGAAACGTCCCGGACACGACGAGGCCGGCGTCCACGAGCTGCGGCCGGAAGTGGTTGTTCACCTCGTAGCGATGCCGGTGCCGCTCGTTGATCACGAGCTCGTTGTAGGCCGCGAGGGCGCGCGTCCCCTCCGCCAGCTCGACCGCCTGCGCGCCGAGGCGCATCGTGCCGCCGAGGTCCTCGATTTCCTTCTGCTCGGGTAGCAGGTCGATCACCGGGAACGGCGTCTCCGGATCCATCTCCGTCGAGTTCGCGCCGTCGAGGCCGACCACGTGCCGTGCGTACTCCGAGACCGCGACGTGCATCCCCAGGCAGATGCCGAGGTACGGGATCCTGTGCTCGCGCGCCACGCGGCAGGCGAGGATCTTGCCCTCCCACCCGCGCGAGCCGAAGCCACCCGGTACGAGGACGCCGTCGACCGACTCGAGCTCGGCCTGCGCCTCCTCCAGCGACATCCCCTCCGCGTCGAACCAGCGCACGTGTACCGAGCAGCCGTGGTGGACGCCCGCGTGCTTGAGCGCCTCGTGCACGGAGAGGTAGGCGTCGCGCAGCTTCACGTACTTGCCGACGAGCGCGATCTCGACGTCGCCTGCCCGCGGGGCGAGGATGCGCTCGGTCAGCTCGAGCCACTCGCCCAGCTGTGCCTCGCCCTCCGGCAGCCTGAGCTTCTCGCAGACCAGGGCGTCGAAGCCCTCCGCCTGCAGCGCCGACGGGACGAGGTAGAGGTCGTCGACGTCGTGGTTCGCGATCACCGCGCTCGGCTCGAGGTCGGCGAAGAGCGCGATCTTCTCGCGGATGTCCGCGGAGATCGGGTCGCGCGAACGGGCGACGATGATGTCCGGGTGCACGCCGATGCGGCGCAGCTCGTTGACCGAGTGCTGCGTCGGCTTCGTTTTCAGTTCGCCGGCCGTGTCGATGAACGGCACGAGCGTGACGTGCACGTAGCAGACGTTCTCGGGACCGGCCTCGCGCCGGAACTGGCGGATCGCTTCGAGGAAGGGGAGCGACTCGATGTCGCCGACGGTCCCGCCGATCTCGGTCACCACCACGTCGCAGTCGCTGGCCTCGGTCGCGCTGCGGATCCGCTCCTTGATCTCGTTCGTGATGTGCGGGATCACCTGCACCGTGGAGCCGAGGTACTCGCCCTTTCGCTCCTTGCGGATCACGCGGTCCCAGATGGCGCCGGCGGTGTGGTTCGACGTGCGCGAGAGGTTCTCGTCGATGAACCGCTCGTAGTGGCCGATGTCGAGGTCGGTCTCGGCGCCGTCCTCGGTGACGAAGACCTCACCGTGCTGGAACGGGCTCATCGTGCCGGGGTCGACGTTGATGTACGGGTCGAACTTCTGCACCTGCACCTTCAGTCCGCGCGCCTTCAGCAGGCGGCCGAGCGAGGCGGCGGTGATGCCCTTGCCGAGCGACGAGACGACGCCGCCGGTGACGAAGACGTACTTCGGCGGCCGCCGGGCCACTATGGACGCCCCCACGCGTCGAGCTCGCGCAGGCCGCGCGTGCGCTCGATCAAGTCGCCGAGGGAACGCGTCTCGCCGGCGACGGTCAGTGCCGCGAGCGCTGCAATCGAAAGGATTTGCCACCTGCCCGTGAGTTTGCTCACGGATCCAAAACCTAGCACGGCCCCAAGACCGTTCGCCCCTGCGTCTCCGAGCATCGTCATCTCGCGGAGATCGTAGGGAGCAAGCAGGACGGCGATCGGGACGTATGCCTTCGCGGTCCCGCGGACGAGCAGCGCGCCTGCGAAGAACACCTTCAGGGCTCGCCCCGGGCGCGTGTCGAATTGGTTGAGCGTGTTCGCGGCGAGGCCGACGAGCGTCGCGGCCCGCAGGGAACGGGTGGCTGCGAGCGCGACGAGCGGGATGCCGACGGCCTTCGCAACCCCCGTCGTCGAGCCCCGCGTGAGGTGGGCGCGGAAGCCGCGTTCAGGGCCGCTCCAGAGGTCGTCGGCGAGGCCGAGCGCAACCGCCGCCGCGACGCCGAGTCGCACCCGCCTGGGCGCGCCCGGGCCGCCGAGCGCGACCAGCGCGCCGACCAGTGGGAGCCGAAGGCTGCGGTAGTTCGTAGCGGTCGGCCCGCACGCGAGGACGGCGTCGAGCAGCTGGCGGCCGCGGTGCAGAAAGCCGCGCGCGTCGCGGCCCGTCGCGCGGTGGCGCAGCGGCAGCTCGCGTTCCTCCACACGCAGGCCCGCGCGGGCGGCGTCGATCGTCATCCGCACCTCGCAGCCGAATCCGGGTGCGAGCGGGAAGCAGACGTCCCGCGCAGCCGCCGAGACCGCGCGCTGGCCCGACAGCGGCTCGCGGGCATCGAACCCGCTCAACGCACGGATGAGCGCGCGGCCGGCGCGCTTCGCGATCCCAAAGCCGCCGCCCTGTCGCTCCGCGAACGCCGCGATTGCAAGGTCGGCGCCGTCGTCCAAGAGCGGCGCGAGGTCACCGGCGAGATCGGCATCGCAGAGCAGCAGCGAGCCGGGCGGAGCGTCGCGCTCGACGAGCGTCAGCGCTTGGCCTTTGCCGAGGCGCGGCAGCCGCACGACGTGGGCGCCTGCGCGCTCGGCGGCCTCTGCGGTGCCGTCACGCGAGCCGTCGTCGGCTACCAGCACTTCCGCGTCGGGGAAGGCCCGCCGCAGCGCCGCCACCGTTTCTCCGATCCTCGCCTCCTCGTCGCGCGCTGCGACGAGGATCGTGGGCCGCTCAACCACCCGTTGCGGCGCGCAAGGGGAACGGCGGGAGCACGTCGTCGGCCGTGTCCTTCACGCCGTACTGCCCCGACGAGGCCCCGGCCAGCAGGAGCACGGTCGCCAGTCGGCCGACCGGTTTGTCGACGTCGTCCACCGTCGAAAGGCCGCCTCGCTCGAATGCCTTCGTCGCCGACTGGGCCGCGTCCGTCGACTCGACACCGACGGCCGGGACGGGCGCCGCGGCCAGCCCCGAGTAGAGTCCGAGCAGGAAGCGGCCGGTCGCCCCGCGCTGCGCGGTCTCCGTCCGCACGACGACCACGCCGTCGGCCGGCGCTCGGCTTCCGCCGTCTCGCGCGTCCATGAGTGACGCGTAGAGCGAGTTGTACAGCGGCGTGTCGCCGCCGAGCATCAACTCCTGCCCGAGGGCACGGCCGAGGGCCTCGACGTTCTGTCTCCCGCGAAGCCCCACGGCTGCGGGTTCGCCCTTGAGCGCTCCGCCAAGCTGGCGTAAGTCGATAGGGACCTTCAGCTGCCGCAGGCGCAGCTGCTGGGCGCCGCTGTCCTGCAGCAGGTCGTTGACCGCCTTGCGGGTGCCGCCGTCCACGTCGCCGATCAAGACGACCGCGATCTGCTTCCCGCGCAGGCGGTTCCGCACCAGCACCGGGTAGGTCTCGCTGATAAAGGTGCGCGCCGCTTGCTGCTCACGGGCGTCGTCGGTTGACTTGGACGCGCTCTGGTCGAGCTGCCGCTGGTACTTCGCGACCTGCTCTTCGAGGAACTTCGTCTTCTGGTTGTCGACGGGGCCGGAGATGCCGACGCCGACGAGGATCCCGATGATCAGCGCCAGGAAGACGGCCGCGAGCGAGGCGACGTGGTAGCGAAGGTCGAACATCAGTGCCCTTTCAGGTAGTGCAGTCCGGCTTCTGGGTCGCGAGCACCAAGCCAGGGGCCGCACTCGTCCGCGGCCAAGGCTGGTTGCCTTGGCAAGGGCGAGGGTGGTTCCTGGCGCCGCGTGATCGAGGGCCGGAAACGGACATGTGCTGCCTGGAAGGGCACTAGAGCTCGGCGGCAGTCTGGCACAGGGCGTGCAGGCGCCTGAGCGCATTTCGCGGGAGCGAGCGGCGCAGGCCGACCAGGAATGGCCCGCTGACGGTGAGGACCGCACGCGTGTGGTGGTTCCCGGCATCCTCGAGCTCCAGCTCGACGTCGAGGCGCTCGCTCGTCATGTACCAGGCCACGCGCTTCAGCGGCTCGACCTCGAGCACGACGAGCGTCGACTCGACGCCCGGTCGGCGCAACAGGCCGGGCCGCATCGCCGCGTGCAGCTTCCAGCGCGCAGCGGGCGCCAGGCCCCGTCGGTCGGGGGTTACCCCGGCGACACCCGGCCACCAGTCGGAGAAATGGTGCGGCTCGGCCAGGAAGAGCCACACGTCCTCGAGGGGCGCGAGTAGCTCGCTGGCTTCGGCGTACGTGGGCACTGGGTCCTTTTAGCCGAGGCCGAGCAGGTCGCGGATGCGCTGGCCGAGCAGGCTGATGAAATCGCGCAGCCCGGGCGACGCGGCGACCGCCACGACCACGGCGCCGAGGCCGGCGACCGCGAACAGGATCAGCGGCCACAGGCCGACTTGCCGGCTCACCAGCCGCGAGACGCCCTTCGCGTCGATCAGGATCTCGCCGACCTTGAGCCGGGTCACGAAGGTCGACGACATGCCCGCTCGGTCACGCTCGAGGAACTCGGTCAAGTTGAAATGCGTCCCGACGGCGACGATCAGCTCGGCGCCCTTCTCGAACGCGAGCAGCAGCGCGATGTCCTCGCTGATCCCGGGCGCGGAGACGGTCGAATAGCGGAGGCCGAGGCGGTCGAGTCTGGGCGCGCCCGGTGCGGCGCCGTTGCGGTAGGCGTGCACCACGAGCTCGGCACCGTTACGGAGCGCGTCGTCCGAGACAGAGTCCATGTCGCCGACGATCACGTCGGGCTTCATACCGGCCGCGAGCAGCGCGTCGGCGCCGCCGTCGACGCCGACGAGCACGGGCTTGAAGTCCCGCACGTAGGGCCGGACGATCGCGAGATCGCGCTTGTAGCCGGGCCCTCGCGCGACGACGAGCGCGTGTCGTTCTCGGAAACGCGTCTCGAGCGGGGGGAAGTCGATGCCCTGCGTGAGCAGCCGGCCCTCGTCGCGCAGGTAGCGCAGCGTGTTCTCGGCGAAGCCCTCGAGTGCCTCGGTGACGCGGCCCTGCTGCTCCGCGAGCGCGCGGTGGAGCTCCTCGGCGGCCAGCGAGCGGCCGTTCGCGAGGCACGTGCCGTTGCGGAAGAGGCTCGCGCCGCGCACGGTGACGTCCTCGCCGTCGTGGAGCTCGTCAAACAGCGCAGCTCCAGGGACGTCGATCAGGCGGACGCCGCCCCGCACGAGCAGCAGGGGGCCGGGGTTCGGGAAACGACCTGTCTGCGACTGTGCGACGTTCACGACCACGCGCACGCCCGAGTCGAGCAGCTCCTCCGCCGAGACGCGGTCGATGTCCTGGTGATCGATGATCGCGACGTCGTCGGGCCCAAGGCGGCTGACGAGGTTCTTCGTCCGCTTGCCCAGGCGCGCCTGGCCGGTGAACTCGACGAAGCTCATGGCTCTTGCTGGACAGCCGAGATGAACTGCTCGCCGCCGAGCATGCGCGTCAGCTCGTCGCGGCGCTCGTCCTCGGCCAGCTCGTCGATGGTGGTGTGCGTCGGGTCGCCTGGAACTTTCTCCACGCGGTAATGCCGGTCGGCGACAGACGCGATCTGCGGCAGGTGCGTGATCGTGATCACCTGGGCACGCGCGCCGAGGCGGCGGAGCGTCTCCCCCACCGCGTGTGCCGTGTGCCCGCCGATGCCGGCGTCGATCTCGTCGAAGACCATCGTCTCGCCGCCGCCGACCGCCGCGATCGCGAGCGCGATCCGGGAGAGCTCGCCGCCTGAGGCCGTCTCCGCGGCAGGTGCGAAGGGGAGGCCGGCATTCGGTCGGACCAGGAAAGCCGCCTCGTCGGCGCCGGTCGGCCCGGGATCCCGTTCGCGCAGCTCGACGCGGAACTCGCCGTCGCCCAAGCCGATGCCCTGCAACTCCTCGGCGACTGCGGCCGCAAACGGCTCGGCCACCACGGTTCGGCTTGCGCGCAGCTCGGCGGCGAGCTTCTGGACGGTCGCTTGGGCCTCAGCGAGCGCCTCTGCAGCGGCCGCGACCGGATCGGCGCCGGCGTTCAGCGCCTGGAGCTCAGTTCCCGCCTCAGCCGCGCGCGCGAGCAGCCCCTCGTAGGTCTCGCAGCGGAAGCGCCTGCGCGCCGCGGCGATCCGGTCGAGCTCGGCCTCGACGTGCTCCAGACGGTCCGGCTCCGCTTCGAGGGACGCGAGGAACGCGCGCAGCTCGGAGGCGGTCTCACGGAGTCGCAGCTCGACGTCACGGAGCTCGTTCCCGGCGCGCTCGAGCTCGGGCGCCAGGCGCTCCAGCGGGGCGACTGCGCGCTCGGCGGTCGCTGCGAGCCCGGCTGCGCCGTCGCCGTCCTCGGGGGCGAGGGCCTCGCCTGCGCCGGCGACGCCCTCCGCGAGCTCGGTCACATGGCGCAGCCGTTCACGCTCGGCGCGCAACTCTTCCTCTGTCGTGGCCTCGAGGCCCTCCGTGTCCTCGAGGAGCGCCCGTAGCTCCGCCAGGCGCGCCTCCGCGGCCGCGGCATCCTGCGTCAGCTCGTCGTGGCGCCGGCGCGCCGCCGCGAGCTCGCGCCAGGCGATTCGTAGTTCGGAACGTCGCCGCTGCTGCTCGTCGCCGGCGTACGCGTCGAGCACGTCGAGCTGGTACGCCGGCCGGGCGAGGCGGCGCTGCTCGAACTGGCCCGACATGGCGACCAGCCGTTCGGCCGCCGCGGCGACGTCCTCGCGGGCGGCGCTGCGGCCCCAGGCATAGGCGCGCGTTCGACCGTCGGGGAAGACGCGGCGCGCGAGGACGAGACCGTCCTCGTCCTGCGGGCGAAGCTCTGCGAGCGTGCTCAGCTCGTCGTCGTCGAGAAAACCCGGCGGTGGGTCGAGCTCGGCCTCGACGTACGCCTCGTCGCCGTCGGGCCCGACGAGCGCCGAGTCGCCACGGGCGCCGAGCAGCAGCCCGATCGCCTGGGCAAGGATCGTCTTGCCGGCACCGGTCTCGCCGGTGATCGCGTTGAGCCCCGGGCCGAAGACGAGCTCGGCCCGGCGGATGAGCACGAGGTTGTCGATGCGCAGGCGCCGAAGCACGCCTGGATGCTACGTCCGCTCGACGGGCGCGGCGACCCGCAGAAACAGCCGAGTGCCGCCGCCGGTTCGGTTCACGCGCGCGCCCCCGGGTGGGTTGGGGGTTAGGGACGGTACCGGTCGTGAGCGCACGAGTGTGTGACAGAATGTGGCGATTGTGTGCCTTTCTACTCGGCGACGAAAGTGCGCCGGTAGCGCGTGAAGAATGTCTCCTCCGGCAGCGTTGCGAGCATGCTGCTCTGCTCCGAGAGGCGCGCCTCCACCTGATCGCCCGGAGCCAGCTCGTGCACCGCGTGCCCGTCGACCAGCACGGTCGCCCCCACCCCGGTCGTGCGGTTCGTGACGGTCAGCTCGCGGCCCCGCGGGACGACGAGCGGTCGCGCATGCAGCGAGTGCGGCGCGACAAAGGTGAGCGCCATCGCCTCGAGGCCCCACACGAGCACCGGACCGCCGTTCGACAGGTTGTACGCGGTTGACCCCGAGGGCGTCGAGCAGATCAGCCCGTCGCACGGCAACGCTCCGAGATCCTCACCGCCGATCGCCCACCCGAGCTCGATCATGCGGCCGAGCGTCGAGCTCGTGACGACGACGTCGTTGACCGCCTGCCAGGTCCCGTCGCCCGTGGAGGCCTCCAGCGCCGGCAGCTCGACGACGTCGAACTCCCCCGCGAACGCTCGCCCAACGCCAACCTCGAGCTCATCGGCCCCGGCCGACGCCAGAAACCCGACGCGCCCGAAGTTGACGCCGAACACCGGCACGGCGGTCCCGAGGAACGTCTTCAGCGCGCGGAGCATCGTCCCGTCGCCGCCCAGCACGACGGCTAGATCCGCCGAGATCACGTCGCCGGCCGCACCGTCGCCGTGCTTTGCGACCTCTTCTTCGGGCAGCACCAGCTCGACGCCGCGCTCGTCCGCGAGCCCCCGCAGGCGCTCCAGCGGCTCGCGCGCCGTCGCCGCCTGGCCGTGCGTGATCACGGCCGCCCGCCGCACTTCAGGCCGTCGCGTCGTCGATCCAGTGCTCGAGCTCATCGGAAATCTCCGGCCGCTCGCGCTGCACGAGGTGCAGGAAGAACTCGCGGTTCCCCTTCGGGCCGGGTAGGCCGGAGTCTACGACGCCGCGCACCTCGGCTCCCCAAGCCGGCGCTTCCTCCGCCACCTCGCACAGCACGCGGCGCCAGACTTCGCGTTCGCGCACTACGCCTCGCCGGGCCTCTCCCCGCGCGGCCTCGAACTGCGGCTTCACGAGCACGAAGGCCTCCCAGCCCGGCGCTGCGAGCCCGAGCGCCGGCGGTAGCGCCTTCCGCACGCTGATGAACGAGACGTCGCAGACGACCAGCTCCGGCGCGAACGGCAGCTCCGACAGGTCGCGCACGTTCAGCCGCTCGAGGACGGTCACGCGAGGGTCCTCCCGGATGCGCGGGTGCAGCTGCCCGTAGCCGACGTCGAGCGCGACCACCCGCGCCGCGCCGTGCTGCAGGAGCACGTCGGTGAAGCCGCCGGTCGAGGCGCCCACGTCGAGGCAGTCGCGCCCGTCAGGGTCGACGCCGAACGCCTCGAAGGCGTTCGCGAGCTTCTCGCCCCCACGTGACACGTATCTCTGCGGCTCCGTCACCGCCAGCTCGGCCGACTCCTCGACCTGCTGCCCTGCCTTCGCGTAGCCGGGGACGCGGCCTGCGAGCACCAATGCCTGCGCCTGCGCACGGCTCTCCGCGAGCCCGCGCTCGACCAGCAGCAGGTCGAGGCGTTTCTTCAAGAGGCCACCGAGAGCACGGCATCCCAGGCGAGCTCGGACGCGACGACTCCCAGAGACGTGGTGTCGAGCAGCGGGTCGCTTGCAACCGCGCCCGTCGTGACGGCGAAGAGCACATCGCCGTCCTCCAGCGCATGGAACGGCTGGATCGCGCGCGCCATCGAGGCGTGCACCTGACGCCCCAGCGTCTGCAGCTGCCGCGAATCGAGCACAAGATTCGTCGCCACGACGGTGAGCGTGGTGTTCCCGGGCGGCGGCCGCACGGGCTGCCCGCCCGCGAGCCGCTCCTCCACCCCGGGCACCAGCTTCCGCCGCAGACCGCTCTTCGCGTCGTAGTGGCCGCGCACGACGTTGCCGTCGCGATCCACGATCGCCCCGACCGCGTTGACGACGACGAAGACTGCGACCCTCGTCTCGCCGATTCGGCGGAACGCCGCGCCCTGCCCGGCCGGCTCCCCTTCGTCGAGGGCGAAGAGCTTCCCGGCGGTCGCAGAGCGCCCCGCCCCGCGCGCACCGAGCGGGAACACACCGGGCCGGGACGTCCGCATCGCCGCCCTGCCCAGCGCCTTGTCGGGGTAGATCGCGTTGTCGCGCCGACCCCAGTCGAAGACGATCGCGCCGGCGACGAGCGGGATCTCGAGCCACCCGGTGCGGTACTCCCGCCGCGCGAAGAGCTCGGCCGCCACCCCGGCCGTCGCCTCGAGCCCGTAGGCCGACCCGCCGGCGAGGCAGATCGCGTGAACGAGGTCGTATCCCGCGCCCGTGACGCCGGGCGAGCCGCCGCGCACGTCGATCGACGCCGCGGCGCCCTCCTGGAACGAGAAGACGGTGCACCCGGTCGGCCCTTCGTCGTACTCGGCGACGCCGATCTCCAGGCCCGGGAAGTCGAAGCGGAGCTCGCGGCCGTCGAACGAGATGCGCGGAGTCAGCTCCGCGATGTCGTTGGTCAGCCGCGCCACAGGCTAAGACGTTCGCGCGGCGAGACCCGTGACGATCCCCGCCAGCACGGACGTGTCGGCGTCGACCTCCGCCAGCCGCGCCTGCGCGCGCTCCGCGGTCTCGTCCGCGAGCGCGCGGGCCCCCTCGGCCCCGCGCTCGAGCAGGTAGCCGTCCTCGTCGAGGATGTCGTCGACGATCTGGAAGAGCAGCCCGACCTCGTCCGCGAAGGCACGCCAGGGCTTCTGCTCGCCCTGGGGCACCTCGGCCACCCACAGCGCGCACGCCACCGACGCCGAGAAGAGACAGCCCGTCTTCAGCCGGTGCAGAGCGGCGAGGTTCTGTTCGCCGCCCGTGATGTCCAGGTACTGGCCGCCGATCATCCCGAGCGTCGCCTGCACGAGCTCGCGCGCGACAGCCGGCGACGGGTAGGAGAGCGCAAGGCGCAGCGCCTCGGCGAGCAGCGCGTCTCCGGCGAGGATCGCCACCGCCTCCCCGTACGCCGCCCACGTGCTGGGCCGCCCGCGCCGCACCTCGTCGTCGTCGAGCGCCGGCAGATCGTCGTGGACGAGCGAGAACGAGTGCACAAGCTCGAGCGCCGCGGCAGCCGGCAGCGCGGCCTCGGGCTCGGCGCCCGCCGCCTCCGCGGTCGCAAGGCAGAGCACGGGGCGGACGCGCTTGCCGCCGCCCTCCAGCGCGTAGCGCATCGACGCGTCGAGGCCGCCGACCTCAGGGGTCAGCGCCAGGTCGGCAAGGTACGACTCGACGAGCGCACGCAGCTCCTCGGGCGTGTTCATGACTCCGCCTCCCGCTTGGCCTGCTGCAGCTGCGCCTCTACTTCCTTGGCGATCTCGGAGAGCTCCGTCAGCACCTCGATCGCCTCGTCGGGATCCGTCGTCTCCTCGAGCCGCGCACGCGTGCGCTCGAGCCGGTCGAGCAGCTCCTCTGCGTTCTTGAGCCGCTCCTCGGCGCCGCTCACGCTGCCCGCTCCTTCGCGATCCTGCCTCTCACGCTGCGCGCTCCTTCACTATCCGACCGAGTATGCCGTTGACCAGGCGACCGGCGTCCTCGGAGGAGTAGCGCTTGGCGAGCGAGACGGCCTCGTCGATCGCCACCTCAACGGGGATCTCGCCGCGGTCGAGCTCGAGAATCGCCATCCGCAGGATGTTGCGCTCGAGCGCGCCGAGCCGGTCGGCGGTCCAGTCGTCGGCCGCCGCGGTGATGCGTGCGTCGAGCTCCTCGTGGCGCTCGACCACGTCTTCGGCAAGCTTCCGCGAGAAGTCTGGAACGTCGCCCTCGAACAGCGACGCGAGCTCTTGCCCGGTCACGTCCCACTGGTAGAGGAGGACGAGCGCCGTCCGGCGGTCGGCCCGGCGACTCACGCGACTTCTTCGATCTCGACGTCCACACGCTGGACCTCGAGCCCGCCCGTCCGCGCCAGCGCCTCCGCGACGCGCTCCTGTACCGCCCGCGAGAGCTCGGGCATCGCCGCGCCGTGGCGGACCGAGAGCTCCAGCGTGACCGTGGCCCGGCCGTCCGCGTGCCGGATCTCGAGGCCGCGCCTGGGCCGCCGCAACCGCGCTCCGTCGACCGAGGAAACGGCCTGCGCGACCAGCCGCGAGAGCGCCGCGGCCGTGACCGTCACCGAGCCCGCCGCACTGCGGAAGACGAGCGGCTCCGTCACGACCCGGCCATCGCCGGCAGCCGATCGGCCGCCTCGGCGAGGTAGTCGGTCGAGTAGTGCCCGCTGCCGAACTCTTCGCTGCGCAGGATGTCGATCGCCAGCTCGCGCGTCGTCGGCACGCCCTCGAGCACGAGCTCGCCCAGCGCGCGCAGCGCGCGGTCGATCGCCTGCGGCCGGGTCTCGTCGGCGACCACGAGCTTGCCGAGGAGCGAGTCGTAGTGCGGCGGGACTACGTAGCCCTCCTCGACGTGCGTGTCGAGCCGCACACCCGGCCCGAGCGGCGGGCGGAAGCGCGTCACGCGCCCCGGCGCAGGTGCGAAGTCGTTGCGCGGGTCCTCGGCGTTGAGACGGATCTCGAGCGCGTGCCCGCGCCGCTCGGCCCGCCCGGTGCGCTCGAGCGCCTCGCCGGACGCGACCCGCAGCTGCTCGCGCACGAGATCCATGCCCGTCACCATCTCCGTCACCGGATGCTCCACCTGAAGCCGCGCGTTCAGCTCGATGAAGTAGAACGAGCGGTCCGTGCCGAGCAGGAACTCGAAGGTGCCGGCGTTGAGGTAGCCGATCGCCCGGCAAGCGCGCTCGGCGGCGGCCTCCATCTCCTCGCGGGTCGCTTCGGCGAGCGCCGGCGAGGGCGACTCCTCGACGAGCTTCTGATGGCGCCGCTGAATCGAGCACTCGCGCTCGCCGAGATGAACCACCGCGCCGTGGTGATCGCCGAGCACCTGGAACTCGATGTGCCGGGGATTCTCGACGTACTTCTCGATGTAGACGTCGCCGACGCCGAAGGCCGCCTCGGCCTCGCGCTGCGCTGTCTTGAGCGCCTTTGAAAGCTCTCCCTGGCTGCGGATGACCCGCATCCCGCGGCCGCCGCCACCGGCCACGGCCTTGATGATGACGGGATACCCCAGCTCGCGCGCGACCTTGGAGGCTTTGTCCTCGCTGTCCACCGGGCCGTCGCTCCCGGGAAGGATCGGCACGCCGGCCTTCTTCATCGCACGCCGCGCGCGGGCCTTGTCCCCGAGCAGCCGGATGACGTTTGGCGTGGGACCGATGAACTTGATGTGGCAGGCCTCGCAGACTTCGGCGAGATACGCGCTCTCGGACAGGAACCCGTACCCGGGATGGATGGCGTCGGCGCCGGTGATCTCCGCGGCGC
>Ga0173483_10000261_pt1 | contig 14372 bp, 7 predicted proteins | sample NitcycUS178409R2_FD_122621 | JGI IMG/M metagenome (GOLD analysis project Ga0173483, IMG submission 122621) | Soil microbial communities from Arlington Agricultural Research Station in Wisconsin, USA - Nitrogen cycling UWRJ-S178-409R-2 (version... | ecosystem: Environmental > Terrestrial > Soil >...
CTCCGTTCCATCCGTGCGGCACACGGTGCTGATGCCGTTGCCGTCTTCGGCGGCGGAGGGCTCACGAACGAGAAGGCCTACCAGCTGGGCAAGTTCGCCCGACTTGCGCTCGGCACGAGCCGAATCGACTACAACGGCCGCTTCTGCATGTCGTCCGCTGCGGCTGCGGGCAACCGCGCGTTCGGCGTCGACCGTGGGATGCCGTTCCCGCTCAGCGACCTGGACGCGGCATCGACCGTTTTGCTGCTGGGGACCAACGTCGCAGCGACCATGCCGCCGTTCATCGGCCACCTCACCGGCGCCCAGGACGCCGGGGGCCTCATCGTGGTCGACCCGAGGCGCACCGCGACGGTCCGGCTCACCGACGAGGGACGCGGCATCCACCTGCAGCCGACCCCCGGCACTGATCTCGCGCTCCTCCTGGGTCTCACGCACGTCGTGATCGCCGAGGGCCTGGCCGACGAGACGTACCTCACGGACCGCACCCAAGGCGCCGACGGTCTGCGGCGCAGCGTCGCCGGATGGTGGCCCGAGCGCGTCCAGTCCGTCACGGGCGTGCCGGCCACGACGATCCGCACCGTCGCACGCCGACTGGCCGCCGGCGACGGCGTGTACATCCTCACCGGCAGAGGCGTCGAGCAGCACGTCGACGGCACCGACACGGCGACAGCGGCGATCAACCTCGCGCTCGCCCTCGGGCTGCCAGGACGGGCGGACTCCGGGTACGGCACGCTCACCGGGCAGGGCAACGGTCAGGGGGGCCGCGAACACGGACAGAAGTGCGATCAGCTGCCGGGGTACCGCAAGATCACCGATCCCGATGCACGCGCACATGTCGCGGCCGTGTGGGGCGTGGACCCCGCCGTGATCCCCGGTGCCGGCATTCCCGCGGTCGAACTCCTGCAGGCGCTCGGCACCGACGCCGGGCCGAAGGCGCTGCTGGTGCACGGGTCCAACGTCGTCGTCTCGGCGCCGAACGCGTCGGCGGTGCGCGAGCGGCTCGGGCGAGTCGACCTGCTCGTCGTGTCGGACTTCTTCCTCTCCGAGACCGCGGCTCTGGCCGACGTCATCCTTCCGGTGCCCCAGTGGGCCGAGGAGGAGGGCACGATGACGAACCTCGAGGGCCGTGTCATCCGCCGCCGCCGCGCTCTGACTCCTCCGGATGGCGTGCGCGACGAGCTCTGGATCCTCGCCGAGCTCGCTCGCAGACTCGACGGCCGAGGCACCTACTCGATCGACGCCCGCGAGGTGTTCGACGAGCTCCGTCGGGCGTCAGCGGGCGGGATCGCCGACTACTCGGGCATCGACGACGCGATGCTGGATGCCGGAGCCCCGGTGCACTGGCCGTGCCCGGTCGGCTCCCTCGGCACGCCGCGGCTGTTCGCGGACCGTTTCGGCCACCCCGACGGTCGTGCCCGGATCGTCGCGGTCTCCCCCGCGAGCCACGACGGGCGGCTGCCCGTCGCGGGCGAGCTGACCCTCATCACCGGGCGGCTCCTCGAGCATTACCAGAGCGGCGCCCAGACGCGTCGGGTTCCCGAGCTCGCCGCCGCTCAACCCGAAGTCCGGGTGACCCTGCACCCCGCCGCAGCCGAGCGCTACGGAATCGCCGAGGGCGACACCGTGGAACTGTCCAACGATCGCGGGGTCATCCACGCGAAGGCGCTGCTTTCCGGCGACGTCCGACCCGGTGACGTCTTCGTGCCCTTCCATTTCGCCGGTGACGGCACCGCCAACGTGCTCACCTCCGACGCGGTCGATCCCGTGTCGGCGATGCCCGAGTTCAAGACCGGCGCGGTGCGCGTGCGCCGGGTCGAGGAGGCGAACGTCGCATGACCGAATCCCCGCTCCGCGTGCTCGTGATCGGCTACGGACCGGTCGGCGCACGTTTCGCCGAGAACCTCATCCCCGCCGTGCGCGCGGGGGAGGTCGAGCTGACGGTGGTCGGTGCGGAGCAGAGCGACGCTTACAACCGCGTACTGGTGGCCGAGTTCGCCGTCGGTTCGATGGAGCGCGGCTCGCTGACCATCGCGGATCGCTCCGCTGTCGAAGCCGCCGGCGGCCGCATCGTCACCGGCGTCTCGGTCAGCGAGCTCGATCGCACGGCACGGGTCGCCGTTCTGAGCGATGGCCGGAGGCTCTCCTACGACCGCGTCGTGCTCGCCACCGGATCCCGCGCGAACGTCCCGACGTTGAACGGCGTCCCGCGCACGACACGCCGGGTCGCCGGCGCCGACGACACGCTCCCCCGCGGCGTCACCGCACTGCGTGATCTCGACGACGCCGCCCGCATCCGCGACGCCGTCGCCGCAGGTCAGCGGATCGTCGTCCTCGGCGCGGGCGTGCTCGGCCTGGAGTTCGCGCTCGCGGCCGCGCATGCGGGTGCGCAGGTCGCAGTCGTGCATCATGGACCGCATCCGATGCCGCGAAACCTCGATCGCGGTGCGGGGTCGGTGCTGCGCCGGGCGGTGCGCAGCACGGGGGTCTCGATCTTCGCCCACAGTCGCGCCGAGACGGCGCTCTTCCACACGGCCGAAGACGGTCACCAGTGGTTCGACCGTCTGCTCACCGCCGACGGAAAAGACATCGCCGGCGACCTCCTGGTGCTCTCGTGCGGCGTCACACCCCGCGCGGAGCTCGCCGAGGCGTCGGGACTGCAGGCGTCGTTCGGCGTCGTCGTTGACTCCGGTCTACGCAGCTGGACCGATCCTTCGGTCTTCGCAATCGGCGACTGCGCGCATGTCGCCGATCCTGCCGTGGTCGAAGCCGGCGGACGCCTGACGGGTGCTCCGAGCGGACTGATCGGGCCGGGATGGCGCCAGGCGGACTGGCTGGCGGCGCGGTTCCTCGAGGGGACCGAGACCTCGGGTTCCGACGCGCTGCCCGCGGAGCGCGAGCCGCTCGTGATGCTCAAGGCCGAGCATGTCGACGTCGTCGCCGCAGGCGATGTCAGCGCCGACCCCTGGGACGATGACACGGCCGGCCGCCAGGTGGCGCAATGGGCCGATCCCGAGCACGGCCGCTACGCCAAGATGATCTCCTCGGACGGCATCCTGACCGGGTTCGTCTGTGTGGGGATGCCCCGCACCGCCGCCGAGCTGACCCTGCTCTACGAGCGGGGCGACGAGCTCCCCGCGGACCGGTCGCTGCTGCTCCGATTCGACGGCCCGGACTTCGATCCGACCGCCGCCGCCCTCTCGCCGGATGCCACCGTGTGCTGGTGCAACGGCGTGAGCGTCGCGCAGATCGATGAGTCGATCTCGGCCGGCAACGCCACCATCGAATGCGTCGGGCGCGACACCCGTGCGGGCACCGGGTGCGGAGGCTGTCGCACTCGCATCTCCGACATGCTCGCGGGTCATGCCGTCGGCCGAAATGAGATCTCACAATGACCGTGACCGAACCGTGAGCGAAACGTTGCGCGGAGGAAACCACCCCAGCACGGGCGCCGAAACCTCGCCTGCGTAGCGTCGGACCCACGACCCGCACCACCGCCCGCTCCACCCGCATCACCTGCTCCCTCCATCCGCGACGACAGGAGATCCCGTGCCTCGCCCCTCGAAGAGAACGGATGCCGCTGCATCCGCATCAAATCCGCACGTCGTCGTCGTCGGCGCGGGAATGGTCGCCCACAGGTTCGTCGAGAGCCTGCGCAGCCGCGACGCCGAGGGCACCTGGCGCGTCACCGTGATCGGCGAGGAGGACCGCCATCCCTACGACCGCGTCGGCCTGACCTCGTTCTTCGCCGGCGCCAGCCCGGACGACCTGACCCTCCAGCGCTCGATCCTCGACGACGACGACCGCGTGCGCTTCGTGCGCGGTGACGCGGTCTCCCGCATCGACCGGGAGGAGCGCCGTGTCACGACCGAGAGCGGCCTCACCATCGACTGGGACACGCTCGTGCTCGCGACCGGATCTTATGCAGCACGCCTCACGGTCGACGGCTTCGACCTCACCGGGTGCTTCGTCTACCGCACGCTCGATGATGTCGAGGCCCTGAGCACCTTCGTCGACCGGCGCACCGCGGAACTCGGGCGTCCCCTGCGCGGCACGGTCATCGGCGGCGGCCTGCTCGGCCTGGAGGCGGCCGGAGCCCTGCAGGGCCTGGACGTCGAGTGCACCGTCGTGCAGTCCTCGGACAAGCTCATGTCGGCGCAGCTCGACGCCCGTGGCGCGGACTCGCTGCGCAGGCTCATCCAGTCGCGGGGCATCGCCGTGCGCACCGGCAGCGTCACCACTCGGCTGGACCCCGACATCCGCGGCAACGTGCGCGGCCTCGAGTTCCGCGAGGGCGACTACGCCGACACCGACGTCGTCGTCTTCACGGTCGGCGTCCGGCCGCGCGATCAGCTCGCACGCGCAGCCGAACTGAAGGTCGACCCGCGTGGCGGCGTGATCATCGATGCCGGATGCACGACCTCCGACCCCAACATCCTCGCGATCGGCGAGGTCGCCAACTTCGATGGCCGCGCCGTCGGTCTCGTCGCCCCCGGGTACGCCATGGCCGAAGTGGCGGCGACACGCCTCCTCGGTTCCGAGGCGACCTTCCCCGGCTACGACGATTCGACGAAGCTCAAGCTCAACGGCGTGGATGTCGCGAGCTTCGGCGACGCCTTCGCCCAGACGCCCGGTGCGCTCGATGTCGTCTACGCCGACCCCGTGGCGGGCGTGTACAAGAAGCTCGTCCTGTCGGACGACGCGCAGACCCTGCTGGGCGGCATCCTCGTCGGCGATGCGAGCGCGTACGGAATGCTTCGTCCTCTGCTCGGCGGCCCGCTCGGCGCCGACCCCGCCGCCTACCTCATGCCGGAAGGCGCCGGCGATGCGCTGGCGAACGCCGAGCTGCCTGACGAGGCGCTCGTGTGCTCGTGCAACAGCGTGACCGCCGGCACGATCCGCTGCGCCGTGACCGACGAAGGCTGCACGGATGTCGCCGGAGTCAAGGCCTGCACCCGCGCCGGGGCGGCGTGCGGATCGTGCCTGCCGCTGGTCAAGAAGCTCGTCGGCACCGAACTCGCGCGCAGCGGCGCCAGCCTCAGCACCGCACTGTGCGAGCACTTCTCGCACTCGCGAGCCCAGCTGTTCGATGCCGTCCGCGTCTCTGGGCTGCGCACGTTCAGCGCGATCATCGCGCGCTTCGGCACCGGGCGCGGCTGCGACATCTGCAAGCCGGTTCTCGCCAGCATCCTCTCCTCGCTCGGCCACGGACACGTCCTCGACGGCGAGAACGCCACCCTGCAGGACACCAACGACCATGTGATGGCGAACATCCAGAAGGACGGAAGCTACTCGGTCGTCCCGCGGATCGCCGGCGGCGAGATCACCCCGGAGGGACTCCTCGTGATCGGGCAGGTGGCGAAGGACTTCGGCCTGTACACGAAGATCACCGGCGGACAGCGGATCGACATGTTCGGCGCGCGTCTGGAGCAGCTCCCCGAGATCTGGAAGCGGCTCGTCGACGCCGGGTTCGAATCGGGCCATGCATACGGCAAGTCCCTGCGCACCGTGAAGTCGTGCGTCGGCTCGACGTGGTGCCGATACGGCGTGCAGGACTCGGTCGGCATGGCGGTGCAGCTCGAACTGCGTTACCGAGGGCTGCGATCGCCGCACAAGATCAAGCTCGGCGTCTCGGGATGCGCGCGCGAGTGCGCCGAGGCCCGCGGCAAGGACGTCGGCGTGATCGCCACCGAGGCCGGCTGGAACATGTACGTCGGCGGCAACGGCGGCTTCACCCCGCGTCACGCAGTGCTGTTCGCCGAGGGCTTGGACGACGCCGCGCTGCTTCAGGCGATCGACCGGTTCCTGATGTACTACATCCGCACCGCCGATCGGCTGCAGCGCACCGCACCGTGGTTCGAGGAGATGGAGGGCGGTGTCGACGCGCTGCGCGCCGTGGTCTTCGAAGACAGCCTGGGCATCGCCGAAGACCTCGATGCCGCGATGGCGGCGCACGTGGATGCGTACGAGGACGAGTGGAAGGCGACGCTCGAGGATCCCGAGAAGCTCCGCCGATTCGCATCGTTCGTGAACGCGCCGAACACCCCCGACCCGTCGCTCGCCTACACCGCGGAGCGTGACCAGCCGCGGCCGGCCACCTCCGAGGAGCGCGAGAACCCCCGTGTGATGATCGCCGGGACGACCCTGGCGGTGCGGCGATGACCGCCCTGCAGAACCTCGCGGCGACCGCCGCCCGACCCCAGGAGTCGCCCGCGGATCCGCTGCGCCGACCGCTGACGATGTGGGTCCGCGTGTGCACGTTCGACGACCTCGAGCGCGAGCGTGGCCTCGCAGCGCTGATCGACGGCCAGCAGGTCGCGCTGTTCCGCACGCACGAAGATCGCGTGCACGCCGTTCAGCAGCTCGACCCGTACAGCGGGGCGTACGTCATCTCACGCGGCATCGTCGGCACGAAGGGCGACGCGCCGACCGTCGCGTCGCCGATGTACAAGCAGGTGTTCGATCTGCGCACCGGCTCGTGCCTCGAGACGCAGGGCAAGGACGAGTACTCGCTGCAGGTCTGGCCGGTGGCGGTCGACGCGAACGGCGACGTGTTCATCAAGTGGAAGGCGGCATCATGACGACCATGGTCGGGATCTCACTCGCCGGCAGACAGGTCGTCATGGTGGGTGGTGGAGATGTCGCCGCACGCCGCATTCGCCGGTTCCTGCTCGACGGGGCGGTGGTCCGCGTGGTCGCCCCCGCGCTGAGCAGGGCCACCGAGCGCCTGGTGGCCGACAACGCGCTCGAATGGCGGGCGCGCGGGGTGGTCGGCGACGACCTCGGCGATGCCTGGCTCGTGCACACCGCGACCGGCGATGCGCGGGTGGACGCCCAGGTCGCCGCTCAATGCGAGGATCTCCGCATCCTCTGCATCAACGCCGGTGACGGCAGTCACGGCACGGCACGGCTCGCCGCTGAAACACGGTCGGGCGACAGCATCGTCGGCGTCGTCTCGGATGCCGGAGTGGATCCCGGCCGCACACTCCTGCTGCGCGACGCGATAGCCGAGAAGCTCCGCGAGGGCAGCCTGCCGCTGCGCCGCCGACGGCCGACCACGGTCGGACAGGTGCACCTCGTGGGCGGTGGTCCCGGCCCGGTCGACCTCATCACGGTGCGCGGACGCCGGCTGCTCGCCGAGGCGGACGTCGTCGTCGCCGATCGGCTCGGACCGACCGGCGTGATCAGCGAACTCGCCCCGGAGGTCGAGATCATCGACGTCGGCAAGAGCCCTCAGAACCACCCCGTGCCACAGGATGAGATCAACGAGATCCTGATCGATCGCGCGCGCCGCGGACTCCGCGTGGTGCGCCTGAAGGGCGGTGACCCGTTCGTCTACGGCCGCGGCGGCGAAGAGGTCGCGGCCTGCCTGGCTGCCGGCGTTCCCGTCGACGTCGTCCCCGGCCTCACGAGCATCGTGTCGGTTCCGCAGGCGGCCGGCATCCCGGTCACGCACCGCGGCACCGCCGCGGCCCTGCACGTCGTCAACGGGCAGGACGCGCCCACGTCCGCGACGCTCGCGGCACTGCGGGACCCACAGACGACCACGGTCGTTCTGATGGGCGTCAGCGCGCTGGCACGCTTCGCCGCCGCTGCGCTCGAGTCCGGGGCGGATCCCGAGCTGCCGACCGCGATCGTCGAGAGCGGCCACACCGACGACCAGCGCACGACCCACGCGACTCTCGCCACCATCGCAGCCGACTCGACCGCGGCCGGAGTGCGCAATCCGGCGGTGATGGTGTTCGGCCGCGTCGCCGCCGCCGACCTGCTGCTGCCTGCCCGGATCCATGAAGCGGCAGGTGACACTACTCTGTGACCATCGCCAGTTCCACCGGTCCCGACACGGGTGCAGAACCGTCCGCACCCGTGATCTCGGCCGCCCTGGCGGGGTGCACGATCCTGCTGCCGGTCGACCGCCGCTCCGGCGAACTGACCGCCGCACTCGAGCGGCACGGCGCCGCGGTGCGGCTCGCACCCGCGCTCACGATCGTCCCGCACATCGACGATGAAGAGCTCATCGCCCGCTCACGGATGCTGATCGCCCAGCCTCCGGACGTGGTGGTGGTCACCACCGGCGTGGGGTTCCGCGGCTGGGTCGAAGCCGTCGACGAAGCGGGACTGCTCGAGGAGTTCCTCGCCGCCATCCGCCCCGCGCAGATCGTCGCGCGCGGGCCCAAGGCCCGCGGGGCGATCCAGCAGGCCGGCCTTTCCGCGGACTGGGTCGCGGAGTCCGAGACCGCGGCCGAGCTGGAGGAGTTCCTTCTCGCAGAGGGGGTCGACGGCAGGCGCATCGCTGTGCAGCATCACGGCTCCGGCGCGGACGGGCTCGACGAGGCGTTCGAGGCGGCGGGTGCCGACGTCGTCAGCCTCACGATCTACCGCTGGGGTCCCCCGCCCGACATCGCCGTCGTGCGACGGTCCGTCATCGCGGCATCCACCGGCGAGTACGACGCGATCCTGTTCACCTCGGCGCCGGGCGCGCAGGAGTGGCTGGGCTCGGCTGAGATCCTTCAAGTGCTGCCCGCGATGCGCGCACAGGCCGATGCCGGGCGACTGCTGATGGCCGCGGTCGGTCCGATCACCGCCGGGCCCCTGCGCGCAGCCGGGTTCGAACCGCTCATCCCCGACCGAGGTCGACTCGGCTCGCTGGTGCGCGCGGTGGTGACCTACTTCGGCGGCGGTCACGCTCCCGGCATCGAAACGACCTCCGGACGACTGGAGCTGCGCAGTGCGGGGATCGTGCTCGACGGTCGCCACATCCCGCTGTCGCGGGTCGGCCTCGACATCCTCGCCACGCTCGCGGACGCAGGCGGCGGCACCGTATCGCGGGAGGAGCTGCAGAGCGCGCTTCCCCGTTCCGTGGCGAACACGCACGCCGTCGAGGTCGCGGTCGCCCGTGTCCGTGAGGCGATCGGCGTGCCCGATCTGATCAAGACCGTGGTCAAGCGCGGCTACCGGCTGAACGTCGTCGACGACGACCTCTGACCTGGGCGCTGCGTCAGGGGAGGTTGAGAACGACCGCCGAGCGGCCGGGCAGGACGGCATCATGCCCTACGGCGCCGTCGCTGCCGCTGTCGAGGGTGAACCCGTCGTGCGTCGCGAGCAGCACCGCCGAAGACGAAGGCACCGGCATCCGTACCGTCTCGGCTGAGAAGTTCACGAGGATGAGCGATCCGCCGCGACGCAGGCGGAACAGCCGCGTGGATTCGTCGGCGTCGGCTTCGAGAGAGCCGAATGCGGGGTCGGTGAGATCGGGGACGTCGCGTCGCAGCGCGATCAGGACACGGTAGAGCGCGAGGACGCGAGCGTGCACGCCCGCATCGTGCTCGTGCCAGTCGAGCTTGGAACGGGTGAAGGTCTCGGGGTCCTGGGGATCGGGAACGACCGAGCGGTCCCACCCCATCGCCGCGAACTCGGCGATCCGTCCCTCGGCGGTCGCGCGGCCGAGTTCCGGCTCCGGATGCGATGTGAAGAACTGCCAGGGCGTCGAGGCCGCCCACTCCTCGCCCATGAACAGCATGGGCGTGAACGGGGAGAGCACAGTCAGCACGGCCGCGATCGCGAGCCCGCCCTCATCCAGCGACTGCGAGAGCCGGTCGCCGGCGGCGCGGTTTCCGATCTGGTCGTGGTCCTGACTGAACGTGATCAGGCGGGAGGTCGGAATGCGGGGGTCGATCGGGCGACCGTGCTCCCGGCCGCGGAAGGACGACCAGCTGCCGTCGTGGAAGAATCCCGCAGTCGCGACCTTGGCCAGCGCCGAGAGCGGCTCGAAGTCCGCGTAGTAGCCGGCGGTCTCGCCCGAGACGGCAACGTGCAGCGCGTGGTGGTAATCGTCGCTCCACTGGGCCGTCAGGCCATATCCCCCGGCCTCGCGTGCCGCGATGAGCGTCGCGTCGTTCAGGTCGGACTCGGCGATGAGCGTCAACGGGCGGCCGAGGTGCGCACTCAAAGCGTCGGCGGCTTCGGCGAGCTCCTGCAGGATGTGCCGAGCCGACGAGTCCTTGAGCGCGTGCACCGCATCCAGTCTCAGCCCGTCGACGTGGTGGTCGCGCATCCACATCAGGGCGTTCTCGACGATGTAGCGACGCACTTCGGGCTCGTCCAGATCGATCGACGATCCCCAGGTGTTCCGCTCCGCCGCGCGGAGGTACGGACCGAACTCGGGCAGATAGTTGCCGCTCGGACCGAGGTGGTTGTGCACGACGTCCTGGATGACGCCGAGCCCGCGCCGGTGGCAGGCCTCGACGAAGCGCTGGTACGCCGCCGGTCCGCCGTATCCCTCGTGCACCGCATACCAGAGCACTCCGTCGTAGCCCCAGTTGTGCGTGCCGTTGAATGCGTTCACCGGCAGCAGCTCCACGAACCCGATGCCGAGGTCGACGAGGTGATCGAGGCGCTCGATCGCGGAATCGAGGGTGCCGTCGGGAGTGAAGGTGCCGATGTGCAGCTCGTAGATGACCGATCCGGCCAGCTGGCGACCCGTCCAGTCGGTGTCGTGCCACACGTGCGCAGCCGGGTCGAACCACGCGCTCAGCTCGTGCACGCCGCGTGGCTGGCGCCGCGAGCGGGGATCCGGACGCACGACCGGCGCGTCATCGAGCACGAACCCGTACGCGTCGCCGTCGTCCAGGTCGACGTCGGCCGTGAACCAGCCTCCCTCGCGAGGGACCATAGCGGTCAGTCCGATGCCTGGGCGGTGCAGCTGCACCTTCTCGCGCCGGGGCGCCCACACCTCGATCATGCGGATTCGTCCCCCGCCGTCGCCGGCACGAGCAGAGCCACCGGGTAGGTCGCCAGCAGCTCGTCGAGCCGGATCGTCGAGCCGGCGAACGTGCGTCCGGTGAGCACATCGGTCGTGAGTCCGGAGTGGCGCAGCAGCACCGTGTCGCCCCACCCGCCACGCGCTGCCAGGCCGACCGGCAGCCGGGTCGCGACGGTGAGGACGCCACCCCGGTCGAACGCGATCGCATGATCGGATGCCGCCCCTACGACCGTCATAGGCCGGTACTGCGTGAACAGGTCGGGGCGGTCGCGCCGCAAGCGCAGCGCACGCGAGGTGACCAGCAGCTTCGCGGCCGCAGTCGAATCGACATCGGGCAGCTCACCCCGGGTGAATCCGGAGTCCAGCGCGGCCAGCATCCGTCGTCGCTCATCGAAGTCGATGGGGCGCCGGTTATCAGGGTCGACGAGGGATGTCTCCCACAGTTCGGAACCCTGGTAGACGTCGGGGATGCCGGGGCCGGTGAGCTGCAGCAGCTTGGCCGACAGGCCGTTCGACCACCCGGCAGGCGCGATCTCGGCGACGAGACCGGCGACGAGCGCGGCTAAGTCTGCGTCGTCGAAGACGGCGTCCACGGTGGCGTGCATGCGCTCCTCGAACGCGGCGTCCGGATCCCACCAGCCGGTCGCCTCGGCGGCCTCTCTCGAGGCCTTCTCGGCGTAGGCGTGCAGGCGGTCCCGGGACGCGGGCCATGACCCGACGACGGCTTGGTACAGGAGGTTGTCGAAGGGACCGTCGCCCGTCGATGCGCGATCGCGGAGTGCGCCCAGCACGGCCGCCCACCGTTCCGGCATCTCGGCCAGCACATCGAGTCGGGCGCGGACGTCCTCGCCGCGCTTCGTATCGTGTGTGGACAGCGTGGTCATCGAGTCGGGCCAGGATGCCTGACGCAGCGCCTGCGCGCGGTGGAAGCCGTCGACCGAGAGGGCGAACACCGACGGGTCGCCGCCCACCTCGGTCAGGGAGCCGAGCCGGGTGTAGCGGTAGAACGCCGTGTCTTCGACGCCTTTGGCCATGACCGGACCGGTGGTCTGCTGGAATCGGCGCGCAACGTCGTGGGTGGGGTCGGCGAGCACCGGCACAAGCCGGGCGATGGTGTCGGCGAGATCGGGTCGGCGTGCCGAGGCCTCGGCGGCGGCGCGGTCGAGCTGTTCGCGGCCCGCCGGCAGGTAGGAGCGATAGACGGGAAAGCACGCCAGCAGCTCGGCGAGGGCATCGTGCGACTGCGACGCCGCTCTGCTGTCGAGATCGGGCAGTTCGCGCACGAGGCGCGCGATCTCCGCCCGCTGGATCGTGTCGGCGATCATCCGCTTCGTCTCGTGGATGAGGTCGGGGTAGTCGAGCTGATCTCCGCCGCGCGTGTCGGCCCGCAGCTGCGCGTCGAGTGCCGCGAGGCCACCCTCGCCCGCCGCGTCGATCAGGACCCGGTCGATCTCGCCGAGCGCGTCGTAGCCGGTCGTGCCGTCGGTCTCCCACCACGCGGGCAGCTCTTCGCCGTGCTCGAGGATCTTCTCGACCAGCACGTAGGCGCTGCCGGTCTCAGCGGCGAGTCGCTCGAGGTAGCCGCCCGGATCGACGAGCCCGTCGGGGTGATCGACCCGCAGCCCGTCGGCGAGACCTTCGCGCACCCAGCGCAGCACCTCGGCGTGACTCTCGGCGAAGACCCACGGGATTTCGACCCGGACGCCGGCCAGCGTGGTGACGGCGAAGAAGCGACGGTAGTTCAGCTCCGCTGCCTCGCGACGCCAGAAGATCGCCTCCCAGTGCTGCTGCGCGAGCACCTGCTCGATCACGTGCGGATCGTCCAGGGCAGCGCCGCCCAGACCCCCCACCGGAACGGAGATCGAGTCGGTGGCCAGCGGAAGCACGTGCTCGTCGTAGAAGCGCGCGACCCCGTGCGGGGCGAGGTCGGTCGCCGCCGGGTCGATCGCGACCTGTCCCTGGGCGATCACCTCGTCGATGCCGGCGCCGAGGATCGGCACGCGCACCTTGCCGCCGCCGAAGTCCCAGTCGATGTCGAACGCCTCCGCATAGCGCGAATCGCGGCCGTAGGTCAGGACGTCCCACCACCAGGGATTCTGCATCGGCTGCGAGATGCCCATGTGGTTCGGGACGGTGTCGATCAGGATGCCGAGCCCCGCCGCCCGCGCTGCTGCGGCGAACCGGTCCAAACCGTCGGCGCCGCCTCGCGCCGGGTCGATCTGCGAGGGATCGACCACGTCGTAGCCGTGATCCGACCCCTCCGTCGCTTTCAGCAGAGGAGACAGGTACGCCCACGAGACACCGAGATCTCGAAGGTAGCCGGTGACTTCGGCCGCGGCATCCAGATCGAAGCCACGCCGGATCTGCAGACGGTAGGTCGATCTCGGCGTGGCGGCCACGATCAGTGCTCCAGCTCCGCCTTGGGCGAGTGGCCGGGCATCGTCGTGTCGGTCAGTGCCGCCAGCGATGCGGCGACCGAGTGGTCGACATCTGGCTCGACGACGCTGTGCTCCGAAAGCACCATGAGTGCCTTCGCGTGGAGTCGGACGGTACCGCCCGGTTCGAGGGGTTCGCTGTCGGCCTTCTCGCCGGCGGTGTCGATCAGCACATTCCACTTCGGGCTGTCGTCGATCACCGGCGTGTGGAAGTCGATGATGTCGTCGCCGGCGTTGAACAGCACGATGAAGTGCTTGTCGACGATCGGCTCACCCCGGTAGTCGCGCTCACGGATCCCGCGACCGTTGAGGAACACGCCGACCGCGCGGCCGAATCCCGATCCCCAGTCCTCGGGCTGCATGAGTGTTCCGTCGGGACGGAGCCACGCGATGTCGCGTCGCTGCTGGCCGGCCTCCATGCGCACCGGGCGCCCGTTGAAGAATCGGCGGCGGCGGAAGGTGGGGTGGTCACGGCGCAGACGAGCCAGGGCCGCCGTGAACTCGACCAGAGGCTGGTCGACGTTCTCCCAGTCGATCCAGGTGAGCTCGTTGTCCTGCGCGTAGCCGTTGTTGTTGCCCTGCTGCGTGCGGCCCAACTCATCGCCGTGCAGCAGCATCGGCACGCCCTGCGAGAGCAGGAGCGTGGCGATGAAGTTGCGCTGCTGGCGCGCGCGAATCGTGTTGATCGCGGGATCGTCGGTCGGTCCCTCGACACCGAAGTTCATCGAACGGTTGTCGTCGGCGCCGTCCTTGCCGTCCTCTCCGTTGGCATCGTTGTGCTTCTCGTTGTAGCTGACGAGGTCGCGCAGGGTGAAGCCATCGTGCGCGGTGACGAAGTTGACCGACGCGACGGGGCGCCTGCCCGAGTGCTCGTACAGGTCTGCCGAACCGGTCAGCCGGGACGCGAACTCGCCGAGCGCCTGCGGCTCACCGCGCCAGAAGTCGCGCACGGTGTCGCGGTACTTGCCGTTCCATTCGGTCCACAGGTGCGGGAACCCGCCGACCTGATAGCCGCCCTCGCCGACGTCCCACGGTTCGGCGATCAGCTTGACCTGGCTGACGATCGGGTCCTGGTTGACCAGGTCGAAGAAGGCCGCGAGCCGGTCAACCTCGTGAAACTCCCGGGCCAGCGTCGCGGCCAGGTCGAAGCGGAACCCGTCGACGTGCATCTCGGTCAC
>Ga0173483_10000263_pt1 | contig 14367 bp, 13 predicted proteins | sample NitcycUS178409R2_FD_122621 | JGI IMG/M metagenome (GOLD analysis project Ga0173483, IMG submission 122621) | Soil microbial communities from Arlington Agricultural Research Station in Wisconsin, USA - Nitrogen cycling UWRJ-S178-409R-2 (version... | ecosystem: Environmental > Terrestrial > Soil...
AATTCTGTCTGTGCAGGTTACGACATTATTGACAATTAAACCCGCCTCCAACATAGGCTTTACCAATTTTTCTTAGGATTCTATAAAAATATTCATTGTTGCTAGTCTATACAATCCGGCTGAATTAGATCTCATTGTAATGTCCGGCTTTCGTCGGAAAATAACATATTTGATAAAGTTTTGGCAATAAATTACTATGCATTAGGTTAGATTATAAAATATCTAGCAACTAAGACATATACAAATAGCTTCAATCATAATCTTTATATATTAAAATAAAATATTTATATTAGATGGCAATTGCCGTCTAAGGTTTTGTGGTGAAAAATTGGTAAAAGACATTTCGATGTTTAGTAATAGGTGTCCCCGTTGTGGAAAGGGGCCAATGGTTACCGATAACTCGAGTGGTGAAATGTTCTGCGGTAACTGTGGATTCGTGGTAACCGAAAGAATAGAAGAGATGGGACCCGAATGGCGGGCTTTTTCTAAGGAAGAACACGAAGATAGGAGCCGAGCAGGCATTCCAACTTCACTTGCTATGCATGACATGGGTCTTGCAACTATTATTGGGCCAATCGACAAAGATGCCTCGGGAAAGCCATTGTCTGCATCTATGAAAAGTACGATTGAAAGGTTAAGAACTTGGGACAGCAGAAGTCAAGTTCACGAGCCAGTAGATCGAAACTTTAGGCAAGCATTTAGTGAACTTGATAGATTAAAGGATAAACTTGCTGTTGGTGATGCTGTGATTGAAAAGGCTGCATATGTATACAGAAAAGCCTTGGAAAAGGGATTAGTAAGAGGTCGATCAATTTCTGCCCTAGTTGCAGCTGCACTTTATGCTGCTTGTCGAGATACCGAAACTCCAAGGACATTGAAAGATATTGCTAATGCAAGTAATATTAAGAAGAAGGACGTCGCCCGATGCTACAGGCTACTGATCAGAGAGCTAGATCTTAAAATGCCAGTAGTAGATCCCGTAAAATGTGTTGCCAGGATCGCTAGCAAAGCTGGACTATCAGAAAAAACAAAACGTAAGGCGCTTGAAATATTGAAGAAAGCAGAGCAAGGTAAGATATCTGCAGGCAAAGATCCCATGGGTTTGGCTGCAGCAGCATTATATGTAGCCTGCGTGATGAATGGTGAAAACAAGACACAGAAGGATGTTGCTGAAGCAGCAGGGGTAACTGAAGTTACTATTAGAAATAGGTACAAAGGTTTAAAAATGCACCTTAGGCTTTGAGAATTTCTATCAATGCCTTCCTTTTATTTAACAACTCTTTCAAAAGACATAATTCGTCACCAATATCTGCTTTATGATTGGATTTTAAATTAGATTCTATTGCTGCAAGAAGATTAGCAATGTCTGAATCTGCGGATATAAGCTTTTCAAGATCATATCTCTTGAGGATTCCATTTGGAGTAAGAGTAAATTCATATCCACTCGACATCGTGGAGAAAATTGTTGATAAAAGTGAGTATCTGTTCTCACTCAGAAATTTTATGGAATTTAACCTCAATCCCATATTGTGAGCCACCATCCTACTCACAGCTCGCATCTCCACATAAGTTGAACGACCAGTGGCAATGTTTTTCTGCATGTTTGAAACTATCCTAATTGCTTCATCCAGATTTGATAGATTCTTCTTTTGGAATTTGACGGGTTTGTGCATTAAGCCGGATTTTGGCCGGCCGGCTTAAATGCCTTCGTTTAAAGGTAGATATTGAGGTTATGAAAATTCTATATTAACAATTCTGCAAATCATGTTATCAATGTATTAGATGGTATTATACAATAATTATTGAACCTCGATTGCAGATTCGCTAAAACCCATCTTGACGAGGTATCCTTTAACATCATCCTTATGATCGCCTTGTAGCATTATAAAGCCGTCCTTTGCGGTTCCACCACATGCGAATTTGCTCTTTAGGTCTTTAACAATATGTTGAACATCGCTGAGCTTCGGATCAATGCCTTCAATCATTGTTGTTGTTTTTGAAAACCGCCTAGTTTCTAAACGGACCACAATTCTAGTATCTTCTTTGTCAAGTTCCCCACAAGCGCATAAATCGTCCGGAAGACCACATTTTTTGCATATAACCGCCATCTTTTGGTAAATTAATCTTCCCCTCTCTCATTATTAAGCCTTGCCCGCAGTGAATGATATAAATAGATAAAGAAAATTCACAAGTGTGAAACGATCAAGGGTTGATCCTCGCAGGCAACGCTTTTTCTTTTTCATGGCTATATAACTACAGGGATCCCATGAATTCGTGTGCTAGCACTGTCTTTCAAGTCGATACAGTTAACAAATATAGCATATTGATCATCAAAAATTAAGCGGAATATATTTAAGGTGTAAAATCTATTTGATGTGTAAAATGAGTAGCAAAAAGAAGAATGCTCCTTTACCTGCATCAAGTGCTGGGCTGTTGAGATTTTTTGAAGATGAGACGAGAGGAGTAAAGGTTAAGCCTGAAATTGTGTTGGGGATAACTGGAGGCTTAATTGCAGTATCTATCTTAATTAGAATCTTATTTCCAGTTCACTAGCTTACGCCGAGGTGGCTGGATCTCGGTACATGTTTAAGCCGATACCTGATAGTGTATCTAATATTCATCGACGTTGGTCGTTCACACGACTCAATCCATCGTCATACAAAATCTCCTACATCATTTCTCTTTTATCTGTATCGTCTATTGTATTTATCACGCAGACATATGATAACAAGATAGATAAAATTCATTTGCTCTACTCGATATTACTTGGTCAAGCTTCTTTAACAGCTGCATGTTTTTTGGACTTTGTATCCCTTCATGGGACACCTTTAAATAAAATATCGAAAATTTTTCACGTATCTGCATTCACCAGCCTTCTTTGGCTTTTCACAGTTGTATTAGGAGCAACCTCTGAACTAATTCTTGCAAAGAATGGAAGTTCGTTCAACAACTATATTATTGAAGGTATGTTACTAGCTTGTGGTACACGGATAGGTATATTTATTTCAGTTTTTGGTGCAGGGCATGGTAGATCTATAGCTGTCTCGTTCCTTCAACCAATAATTCTCCTTTTTGTCTTTGAAAGCACTTTGTCTTATTACCACGATCTCTTGATACATCCGGTAGGATTGGAATTTGGTTTTGCACTTATAATAATTAGTATCTCTTGGACAATTGTTGCAGATAGAGCTGGAAGACCTAGGGTTAAGAGTACTTTCGCTATACTGCAAGCATTTCTTGCCGCATGGACTGAAAATAAGACAGAAAACATGGAGAAAATTGCAGAATCAAAAGCTCACAGGGAAGTCATCAAAACATACATTATCAAATTCAAAATTATAAATTCCAAGGAAATATCTATCATACTACCAGAAGTACATCCTGGTCCGTTTAATCCTGTCGGAGGAAGTAACTTGCCTTATGTATTGTATACTCTGTTTTCCAAGAACGCATTAGTTATGCATGGTATATCGGATCATTCACTCAATATACCTTCGAAAAGAGAAGTAGAACGATATGCTGGAACCCTCTCTGAAGTCGTAGTATTGGAGAAAGGCAATAGCTGCACAATTCCGGTTCAAATCAAAATAGGAGAGAGTACAGTAACAGGAATTGCATTCGGTAATACTGCCATGGTTATTCTATCTATGGCTCCTAAAGGAATGGAAGACTTGCCAAATAGTATACGTACTGATATAGAAAAATACTCTTTGCGTCTTGGTTTTAACTATATTCTTATTATAGACAGTCATAATGCAATGGGCGGGCATCTGACCGGCTCTGATACATACAATCTACTGTCAGCAACAAAAAAATGCTTAGAAACTCTAAAGGGTGCTAAACAAAATGAATTCAAAATCGGTTTTTCTAATTCAGATGGTATATATTCTAAGGAAGGATCGATCGAGGATCTAGGACAAGCTGGTCTCGCTGCAATAGCTATACAAATCAGAGAAAATAGGTATGCACTTGGTTGGGCTGATTCGAACAATATGCAAAATGGTCTACGCGAACGTATTATCTTCACCTTAAATAATTATGGAATGGAGATGATTGAAATCTGCACTTCTGATACACACACAACGTCTGGAAAGAGAACCCGGCAAGGCTACTATGCTCTAGGCGATAGAAGCGATCTTGACCTGGTCACACAAATGTATCTTCAAGTAGCAAAGAAATCAACCGAAAAGATGGAACTCTCTACTTTTGAATTGCTATTGGCAGAATCGAATATTAAAGTGATGGGAAAAAATCAGTTTGATGATTATTCTTCTGCACTTGACAAATCAATGAATATCACAAAAATCTTTGTCGGAATTACTCTTGTGATATTCATTTCAATGTTAATTGTAAGTTGATATGTATAGTTCATGAGATTCTGACTAAATTTTTTATCGTATGGATGGGGAGAGATTTGAACTCTCGACCACCTGTGTGTGAAACAGGTATCCTAACCGAGCTAGACTACCCATCCACCAGACATTAGGAAATTGTAGAAGAAAGAAGTATTTACATTTTGAGATAAAAGAGGATATCTTTATTGTTGGTGACAATAATTTTATAAATATAAACCTTAGATTACCAAAGGTAACCTTTATGTCTTATTCTAATACTTGGCATTGAAACTCGAGCGAAGATAATTTTATCAGGTGCCTTCGCTGAATCCTTCTAAGTATCTGTTTTGCTCATCTGTAAGCTTATCTATTTCTATTCCCATAGCTTCCAATTTGGCCATAGCAATTTCTTGATCCTGACTTTTTTCAATACCGTATACTATGGGCTTCATGTTGCTTCCAGATTTAACAAGTCTTAAAACAGACAAGAATTGGTTAGCGAAACTCATATCCATGACCTCTGAAGGGTGACCTTCGGCAGCTGCCAAGTTTACCAGCCTTCCCTCACCTATTAGATAAACCCTATTACCATTCTGTAAATCGTATTGAACGACATCTTTATTTATTCTCTTTTTAGACGAAGATTGATCCTCCAGTGCTTGGATGGAGATTTCTACATTGAAATGACCAGCATTTGCTAATATTACACCATCTTTCATTTGAGTAAAATGTTCTTCAGTGATTACGTCGTTACATCCAGTGGTTGTTATAAATACATCACCAATTGTAGCAGCCCTTGTCATAGGTGCTACAGAGTAGCCATCCAACTTTGCCTTCAAGGCTGCTATTGGATCCACTTCAGTAATAATGACATTAGCGCCGATGCCGGATGCATTCTTTGCTATTCCTTTACCAACGTGGCCATATCCTGCGACGATTACATTCTTTCCTGAAAACAATATATTTGTAGCGCGGATAACTCCATCCAGAGCCGACTGTCCTGTTCCATAAATATTGTCAAAATCGTGTTTGGTTTCTGCATCATTTACTGCAATTATTGGGTACATCAGTTTGGCTGACTTTTGCATTGCACGTAATCTAATAACTCCTGTCGTAGTCTCTTCAGTACCGCCGTGTATGATTGATTTAATTTTATTTATATTTTTGTGCATTTCTACTATGAGATCTGCACCATCATCAACTGTGATATTTGGATCGGATCTCATGACAGAATGAATGTCCTCATAGTATTGTGTTGTTGCTACACCACGGCTAGCAAAAACTGATACTGACTCATCTTTAACCAAAGATGCCGCGACATCATCTTGAGTACTCAGTGGATTGCACCCACACCATGATATCTCTGCTCCTGCCATCTTGAGTGTTCTTACTAGAACGCCAGTTTCTTTTGTTACATGCAAACAACCAGCAACTCTAATACCTTCAAGCGGCCTGATCTTCCCATATTTTTGTCTTAATGCTACGAGCACGGGCATATGAGCTTCTGCCCAATCAATCTTAATTTTTCCTTCTTTGGCTAATGAAATATTACTAACACGATAATCCATTTAGGTTGTGAGACAAAGTTTGTGTTATATTACTCTATCACATATGGTGTGGGATCCGATATTCTTAACTTTAAATAAAGTAGCCTTGTATCTGTCTTTGGCTCTCAAGAATGTCTTCTTTAATAGGCGCTTAAAATATAGTTATTAACTGATATCTTTAACAAAAATAGAATCCTTTTTATTGCTGTGCCAGAGGAAGGAATAATAGAAACGGTGGAAGGACATACAAGGTTACTAATTCCTTCTTCGTCTCTCACCAAGAAGATTCCGCCAAAAGATCCGGCTTTCTTTAATCCTTCGGCTAGATTGAGTAGGGACATATCTATACTCGCTTATAGAGCATTTCTAAAAGATACCAGCAATAACAACAAAACGTTTGGAGACTCATTTAGTGGAATGGGTGCAAGGGCATTACGGGTAGCAGTTGAGGTTCCAGAAATGGAGGAAGTATATATGAATGACATAAATCCCTGTGCAATAGGTTTGTCTAGAAAAGCTGCAGAATTAAATTTTGTAACAAGAAAATGCAACTTTTCAGTAAGTGATGTGTGTAAGTTTTTGATAATACATCCAACAAAAAACGAAAAGAGATTTGGAGTAGTTGACATGGACCCGTTTGGATCACCTGCTAAATATGTGGATTGTCTATTGAGATCAGTTGCTGACTCTGGGTTAATCTCTGTGACTGCAACAGATACAGCTGTTTTATCTGGAGTATATCATGACGTTTGCTTGCGTAAATATTATGGGAGACCGATTAATAATCATCATGCTAATGAGACGGCCATTCGGCTTATCATATCTCTAATTGCATTGACGGCAGCGAGATTGGACTTGAGCATATGCCCCCTATTTGTCCATAGCTATTTGCATTATATTAGATTATATGTCAAGATTAAACTAAGTAGCAGACTAGCGAACAAGGTCCATGATGATTTGGGTTATCTACGGTTTTGTTTTAAATGTGGAAATAGAGAGATGATAAGAGATTGTAGCAAAGCAGAAGTTTGCGATTTATGTGGAAGTGTCTATAGCCTAGGCGGGAAGTTGTGGATAAGTAACCTATTTGACAAAAATTTTATCCAAAAAATGATAAACTTTAACTTCAAAGGTAGTAATAAAAATTTCGACCATATCAATAAACTATTTTGTACCTGTCTTGATGAGAATGATGATATTCCTTTTTATTTCCTAGTAGACGAAATTGCCTCTAAATTAAGAACCAGCCCACTACCTGTTCAAAAAGTTATAGAAAGACTATCAGCACTGGGTTATAGATCTTCAAAAGTTAGTCTAAATGCACGGGCATTTAAAACCGACGCAAAGATAAACGAGATATTAAACCTTCTTAGATAAAGAATTTAAACGGTACACAACACCGAACTCCGCCGGATTGGGTGTGTGATATGAAATATTCCTATCTTGTACTATTAGTAGAATCAAACACTAATAAATGCAATTTCGTATGAGATTAAGTTATAGATAGATATAATTGAGCAATGTCTCTAGGAGTGTACTTATCGATTGGCTAAACTCGAAATTAAAAATGTCACGAAACGATTTAAGGCGGTACAAAATTCTAACATAAAGCTCATAACAGCACTCGAAAACGTAAATCTTTCAATACGGGAAGGGGAGTTCATGTGTTTTGTAGGCCCATCAGGATGTGGAAAATCTACTCTACTTAATATATTGGCAGGCTTAGACATGCCAACTGAAGGCCACGTAATTCTCAATGGTCAAGTAGTTAAAGAGACAGGACCGGACAGGATCATGGTATTCCAAGAAGATGCATTATTCCCTTGGCTCAGAGTTATTGACAACGTAGAATTTGGTCTAAAGATCGCGGGCATTGAGAAGAAAAAAAGACACGAAATAGCCATCCATTATCTTGACATGATGCAACTAACAAAATTTGCAGAGGCGTTTATATACCAACTATCTGGAGGAATGAAGCAAAGAGTTGCAATTGCCAGGGCTCTTGTAATGGATCCAGAAGTGTTGTTAATGGATGAGCCTTTTGCGTCCCTTGATTCGCAAACGAGAGATTTGTTGTTGGTAGAGCTTCAGTTAATCTGGGCCAGAACTAGGAAAACGATCATCTTTGTTACACACAATATTACAGAATCAGTATGTCTCGGAGACAGAATAATAATTTTCACCAGCAGACCGGGAAAAGTCAAGAGTGAGATTACAGTTAACTACAGACGTCCAAGACTAAGTGAAGACATTAATTTGCAGGAGTATCAGAGGAAGGTGTTGGATCAGCTAAGAACAGAAATAATTAGCGCTAGAAAAATGGAAGATAGGTTTTGATAAGGTTTAATTCTTCTTTAGTTCTCTGAGCAAGTCCAATCCTGCTACAAAGCTATTGGGAGACGTAAGTAACACTTCGTTTGCTATTTTTCCTGCCTGTTGTATAAATTCTACAGGGTTTTTCTCATACTCTCTCCAATTCAGTCCTATTGCATCTGCAGAGGCTTTATTTTTCTCAGAAGGAGCCATGACGCAAGCAACAACCTTAATTCCAAATGTTTTTGCAACATCTACAATTTCACCCAGATCTGATAAAGAGACTATAGACTGTGTTATAAAAGCGTGAGGTCTTGCTTCGGTTTTTTTCTGAATAGACGCTCTATTTTTGATTTTATTCGGAACAGATAGGTTTAAGTCAATTACTGTATCATACTTTTTACTATGTAAGACATTCAGCACATCGCTGGGCTTCAATCCCGAATTCTTTGGACCTTCTTGTGGTTCATCTCCAAATAATATTAGCAAACTTTTTACTCTGGCAAGGACCGCGTCGCATACATATTGATTAATTGATGAGAGATTTCTGTCCCTGACCCTAAGGCTACAACTGAGCATTAATGAGTTTCCTGATGCCTTTATGTAATTGGCCGTGGTAACACTAGATACACGAGCAATTCCAAGAACTGAATCAGTTAGATGAATCCCGTCCACAAGTCCATTTAATGCTGAAGCTCGTCCCAGCAGATATTCCATTTCTTGATTGAGAAGTAACAGATCGAAATAATCTCCCTTCACTACTTTGGGTGGATTTAATTCGTAAGATATATTCATTATAGTCTATGACTTTGTGATTTGGTCTTGTTCTTATTAAACACGAGCTACGGGAGAAATAATTATTACCATGCATAAAGAAAATAACTTTAAGATTCCCATCATACAATAATAATCAAATTTGAGGAAAGATGAAGTTTTATCACGTTTGAAACCATTGCTAAGTCTTGGACCAGTCCACTTTTCATATTTTACTCGTTATCACATCGCAGCGGTATTGGTTATTATCCACTACAATTATACCACACCACACATCCTTTTAACCAAACGAAGCTCAAGTCTAAAACATCACAGTGGTGAGATCTCTTTTCCAGGAGGAAGCTATAGCAAAAACGACAAATCCTTGTACTCCACTGCTATAAGGGAAACAAAGGAAGAAGTGGGCCTAACCATTAAGGAAAAGGATATAATCGGTAATCTCGATATTGTTAAAACTCTTACTTCCAATTATACCATAGTACCATACGTTACGTTGCAGGACAAAATTCCCATACCGAGAATTCTTGTGGATGAGGTAGAAAAGGTCGATGATGTATCACTTCTAGATGTTCTAAAGACCATGTCATTCGATACTGACCATTATCACCTATCCATAAAAGAAGTCTACAAGTTCACATATCAGAGAGAAGTTATTTGGGGAGCTACTGCCCGAATACTTAAACAATTGTACGATTGCCTTTGCACAAAACACAAATAACGAGAATATAAGGCACAGATTCGGTTACAATTACTATTCCTTAAAATTCTAAATCCCTAAATAACATAATTAATTCACAAATGTCATGATATGCGGATCTTTCTGATGTCTCTGGTTTCCAATCAGGATTTATACGTGATAAACCCAGCCATAATTAAAATATATTTGACCCGATATTTCAATAGCTTCCTTTAGGATCCTTTGTAAAGGACCTTTTAAGGCAAGGCATCTGCACAGAGAAATAATAATTGGCATGATATGAATCAGGAATATCGTACTTTTTGCAAAAAAATGTTAGCAATATATTTGTGCTCTCTTCAAATCTATATTAGAAATTATAAGCTACCATGTGCTATAGACAAGGTGACATAATTGAAAATATCAGTTCTTTCTAAAAGAGATAGCTTCGAGCTAATTGAAATAATCAAAAAAAAATGGCCGCAAGATATTCTTCCGAGGGTAAAAACCTTCAAAGCCTATGAAATTGAACAAGGCAAACGTATTCTAAAATCTGAAAAGTTCACAGCAATTCAGATAAACCAAGATATGATATTGCCATTTCTGGGAGAACCCGATATTATAAGTCAATTTCCTCAAGTAGTAGTGGATATGGGAGCAGTTAAATTTGTCTGTAATGGTGCTAAAGTAATGAGACCCGGAATCACGAAATTTGATACCTTCAAAAAAGGCGACATTGTTATTGTTAAAGATCAAATGTACCATAAAACTCTTGCAACAGGTATAGCAATAGAAGATAGTGAAATTGCTGCATCCAATTCGAAGGGTTATGTAGTTGACAATTTACATTATATAAGTGATAAATTTTGGGAGGCCCATAAAGAAATTTCAGCTTGTTAGTTACTAATTTGAAGATATCGGTAAACCATAGTAATGATCATTATTCTTATTAGTCTGAAATGAGCACGAGGAGATACATTTATAGGATTTCATGTGCATAACCAGTTTTGCCGCTCCCTAATTAATCTTCGAAGAATGAAGTAACTTGTATCTATAATCTTAGAGATTCTTCATTTGCTCCCTTGTTTGTTATCAATAATAAATCAATGCCATCGCCACTAGATGAATCTCTCTGTATCGATGATTTGATTGCTTTAACTGCAATCTCTCTAGCCTTTTCTTGAGGCATGTTGGGTTTATATTCGTCATCCAAGATACCGAGCGCCATTTCCGCACCGGTTCCTACTGAGGCATATTCATCTGGAAGGAGTGAGCCTAATGGATCTAAAGTATAGATCTCTGGTTTGATATGGATCCCACCTACTATAACCTGCGTTAGTAATGGAAAGAACCTCCTTTCAAACATTATAACCGACATTAACTTTGCAATAGAATTGGGCGCAACTTCGCGCCTAGTTTCCAATTTTCGAATCTTGGCAAGGGCACCGACCTGCCTTACTAAAACTTGCATATCTGCAACCATTCCTGCACATGCTGCACCGACGTGATTTGTTACAGAAAAAGTTTTCCTTGTATTCTTGTTTACTACAAAATTTCCATAGGATACGCGTTTTTCCGATGCTAGAATGACCCCATTGACATAAGAAATTCCCACAGCTGTTGCACCCGGCATGAATTGAAACGCCATATATTTTTCAACATATATCCATTAGCAGTTAGATTTAGTCGTTTCTATTATTAATTGTCATCTACTTCAGAAAAGTTTATTGGTTTTGATGCTATTTGAGTTGGTTGATTTTTGATCGACGTGGCTCTGCCATATTTATTGTTGTTAATAATAGAGATATCATGAATACAGTATTATCGAATAATACTGAAAATGATGTTCATTTCTTTATTACAGAATCGTCATGGATCCTTATTGCTTCAGAGACAAGCCTATTCAGAAACTCAAGAGCATCTTTTCCTTCTGGATGTTTTGTTTCGGCTATCACTTCCGCAACAATGCCAATAATATGTCTTAGCAGGAATTCATCACCTCGAGATGCTTCTGCACGGTATGTAGAGTTTGCTTTGTTTACGAATACGACATTTTCATTTGTAAAGCTGTAGCGAGAATCCGACTCATCCTCGTATGGAACCACCTTATAACCAATTTTCTTTAATGCGAATGTCTTTTTAATAATAGGTTTTCTTACTTTTATCAGTGTTCTATCAGGCTTATCTTTATCAGCTTGATCCAAATCTTCTGCCCGCTGAGAAGGATGCTGAGCAATCGAGTCTTCCATTCGTAGTAAGGACTCTTTTGGAATTGTTTGTTGTTGTTGCTGCTGTTGTTGTTGTTGACTATAATTTAGCATCGTTGACTCTGAATTTTGTAGATTTTGATGTGAACTGCCGGTTTCTTCGAACGTTTTCTTTTGTTCAGGACTTGTTAAGATGTTATTGTTCTCTTTGTTCTCTTGGAAGGATGCCGTCGGACCATGAGAAGGTATCTCTTTGTCCTTTTTAAGGTTTGACGGTTCAGCAACTTCTGAACCAATAGCGGCGTCCTTTATGTCAACCATCTCATATCCTTGTACTTCCTCCCTGCTCTCAATATTGTCAATAATCGCTTGTCCAAGAACCTTATCAATTTCTTTGTAGATCTTGGATTCTTCCCTCGTTATCAAAACATCTTCGTATTGTGTTAAGCCCGGAATGACTACATCAATTATGAATGCCCTCATTTGTCTGTTGAATTTTGCATATTCTTCATCTTCGATCAAAGCAGATTTATCTGCAAAACGCGAAGTTAGCGCGTCACATCTTACATAACCAGTTACCCTATTGAATTTAGTATCAAACCCAAAGTTGCTCCGTGTCACCACATGATTTCCAACCATGACAGCTATTCCCTTCTCATCTTCCGAGAGTGGTCGTCTTGCTATAACTATTTCGCCAACTATGCCATTATCAAGGTCTACTGGTATCCTGTGACCCTGAATATCAGGAGCTTTAATCAGTTGGGCATCATTAAAATCCCATTCTACAAAATTATCGGCACTTTTGATATATACTTCGAACATCGAGTGCCTTAAAATTGCCAATTTACGAATCTCTTTTGATAACCTAAAGTTGTCGATAGATAATTTGGAACCCATCAATGACAATTCAGTCCCATTTCGACTTAGAGGTAATTCCTTTAGCATTTCTAATCTGGCATTTCCTGAAAAAAGATTGTCCAGAGTATTACCATCGATTAGAATGGACAAATTAAAGTCATCCCGTCTTGTTCTTATTTTCATTTTTTCAAAAGAAGTAAGAAATGATAACCGTCCAGTGCCGTATCTTCCTGTCCTAATCCTTTTTAGCTTAGGAGAAATCGGATCATGGGCCTTATGTGGTGATCCCAATAACAAGAATTTTTCCATACTCTTTTGATCCATTCCAGCGTTGTCTTCGATGACCACAGATCCATCCTTTAAAATTGTTACAATCACCTGTGTAGCGTCTTCATCAAAGGCATTCTCAATTAGCTCTTTCACTATTTCATTTGGAGAGACCCATGTTTTAGTTGCAAATTCTCGGAAAAATGATGGGTGTACCTTTAATTCAGCAGTCATTCCTTACTTGACCTGCTATCTTCCTACCTTTATTTATTGCGTGTCAAATTATTGTTGACAGTTTTGTCAGACGTCTATATACTATTAGAAACATCGAAAATCATATTTATGATTAAAAATTTTCCAAGGATATGCAAAGATGCCGATGTGGCAGGGGTACAAGGACAGATGAGGTATGACTGATTTTAGGCTGTAACTCAACTCTTCTTTGTATTGGATGTTACAAAAACATCGAAAGCTGTACATGTCAAAGGTAGAATCAGGATAAAGCTTAAATTTGTAATACAAAAGATATCCAGAGGGTCAAAAAATTCCGATACTTGAACGACGTTACAGTGGATATAATGCCAAGTTAATGTTAGAAGATGGAAGCAGTTACACGGCTCGTGGATTTGGATATCCTGGCGAAGCCGCAGGTGAAGTAGTTTTTAATACAGGCATGGTTGGGTATACAGAAGCACTGACCGATCCTTCATATTATGGTCAGATATTATGCATGACATATCCGCTAATAGGAAATTATGGAGTTCCGAGTATGGAAATTAAAGACGAATACGGCATTCCAAAGTATTTTGAATCCGACAAAATCCAGGTCAAAGGTTTATTAGTTTATGAGCTTTCAAGTGTAGCCAGCCATTGGAGTTGTGTCAGGACTCTTGATGAGTGGCTAAATCAAGAGAAAATACCTGGAATTTATGGCATAGATACACGCGAACTCACAAAAAAGCTCAGGATCGGCGGAGTAATGATGGGAGCCATTTCAGTTTCAGAAAGATCTATCGATGAACAGAAACTGTCAAATATGACTAAAATGGAAAGATATGGTAGACAGAACTTTCTTCCAAAAGTGTCAATAACCGATCCTCAGGAATATGGAGATATCAATAAAGAGTGTGTTGTCTTGTTAGACACAGGTGTAAAATATAGCATTATTCGTAATATTATCAATTTAGGATACCGCGTCGTATGTCTCCGATGGGATACACCATATGAAAAAATAATATCATATAAACCAAAAGGTGTTGTAATCAGTAACGGTCCGGGAGATCCCAGAGCTTGTAAGGTCACGATCAAAACTGCTTCCAAATTAATCAGTGGATCGGTACCAACATTAGGCATATGTTTGGGCAACCAGATCCTTGCATTGGCAGCTGGAG
>Ga0173483_10000266_pt1 | contig 14195 bp, 17 predicted proteins | sample NitcycUS178409R2_FD_122621 | JGI IMG/M metagenome (GOLD analysis project Ga0173483, IMG submission 122621) | Soil microbial communities from Arlington Agricultural Research Station in Wisconsin, USA - Nitrogen cycling UWRJ-S178-409R-2 (version... | ecosystem: Environmental > Terrestrial > Soil...
CGGCAGGTGGGTGCCGACCTCGACGACCTCGGGGCGTCGGCCTTCGCGACCACCCTGGCCCTGGCGAACTGGCACCGCACGCACGGGTACTGCCCGCGATGCGGGGCCGAGACCGCCCCGGCGCTGGCCGGCTGGATCCGCCGGTGCCCCGCCGACGGCAGCGAGCACTACCCGCGCACCGACATGGCCGTCATCATGGCGGTCGTCGACGCGGACGACCGCATCCTCCTGGCGCGTGGGAAGGGGTTCCGAGGCAACGGGATGTCCGTGCTCGCAGGGTTCGTCGAGCCGGGGGAGACGCTGGCCGCTGCGGTGGCCCGCGAGGTGGCCGAGGAGGTCGGGGTCGAGGTCACCGATGTGACCTACCTGGGCGACCAGCCCTGGCCCTTCCCATCGTCGCTCATGCTGGGCTTCACGGCCACGGCGCTCGGCACCGACCTGCGGCTCCAGGCCGAGGAGATCGAGGCCGCCCGCTGGTTCAGCCGTGACGAGCTGGTCGCGGCGCTGGCCGACGGGTCGGTCGTGGTGTCCGGCCGCATCTCGATCTCACGACGGATCATCGAGCACTGGTTCGGGGGCCCGCTCGACTCGCCGGAGATCCCACTGCGCTGACGCGGGAGGTGGGGCTCAGGCCAGGCGGTCGCGGACCTGGGCGATCGACGGGTTGGTGGCTGCCGAGCCGTCGGCGAACAGGAGCGTCGGCACCGTCTGGTTGCCGCCGTTGACCGACATGACGAACTCGGCCGTGCCCGGCTCGCGCTCGATGTCGACCTCGGTGAACCCGATGCCCTCGCGCTCCATCTGCGACTTCAGCCGTCGGCAGTAGCCGCACCAGGTCGTCGTGAACATGGTGACGGTTCCGGGCGCGGGCAGCGTCGGGCCGGTGGGCTCGGCGACGGACATCGGGGCTCCTCGTCGGGTCGGGACTCGCTCGGGGTGAACACCCGGCTCCCGGCGTTGCTTCCCGCGGGTCGTCCACAGGCCGGCCGGCGGCGTCGGCGACGTCACCCCCGACACCTAGGATCGTCGCGATGACCACCCTGCCCGTGCACCCCGGAGCCGACGCGGTCCTCGACGCCCTCGACCCCGAGCAGCGCGAGGTCGCGGCGCACCCCAGCGGCCCGATGTGCGTGCTGGCCGGTGCCGGCACCGGCAAGACCCGGGCCATCACCCACCGCATCGCCTACGGGGTGCTCTCCGGCGTCTACCAGCCGCAGCGGGTGCTCGCCGTCACGTTCACGGCCCGCGCGGCGGGCGAGATGCGCACCCGCCTGCGTGACCTCGGCGTCGCAGGGGTGCAGGCCCGCACCTTCCACGCGGCCTCGCTGCGTCAGCTGCACTACTTCTGGCCGCAGGCCGTGGGCGGCGCGTCGCCCGAGGTGATGCCGCACAAGGCGAGCGCCGTCGCCGAGGCCGGCGGCCGGCTGCGGCTGCGGCTCGACAGCGCCGCCGTGCGCGACCTCGCCTCCGAGATCGAGTGGTCGAAGGTCTCGCTGCTCACCCCCGAGTCGTACGCCGCCGCCGCCACCGCCCAGCGTCGCGAGCCACCCGCGGGGCTCGACGCCACGGCCATGGCGCGCCTCGTCGCGGCCTACGAGGAGGTCAAGACCGAGCGCGGGGTCATCGACTTCGAGGACGTCCTGCTGCTCATGGTCGGCATCCTGCGCGAGCACGACGAGGTCGCCCGGGCCGTGCGCAGCCAGTACCGCCACTTCGTCGTCGACGAGTACCAGGACGTCAACCGGCTCCAGCAGACCCTGCTCGAGCTGTGGCTGGGGGAGCGTCGCGACCTGTGCGTCGTCGGCGACCCGGCCCAGACCATCTACTCGTTCACCGGTGCCTCGCCCGAGCACCTGCTCGGCTTCCGCACCCGCCACCCCGCGGCGCGCACCGTCGAGCTGGTGCGCAACTATCGCTCCACTCCCCAGGTCGTGGGGCTCGCCAACCTCGTGCTCCGCGGACCCGGGGGCCAGCGCCGTTCCGGCTCGGTCGAGCTGCGGGCGCAGCGTCCCGACGGCCCGACGCCCGAGCTGCTCGTCGCTGACAACGACCCTGACGAGGCGGCGACCGTCGCCACCCGCATCGCCGCCCTGGTCGAGGCCGGCCACCCGCCGTCCGAGGTCGCGGTCCTCTTCCGCACCAACGGCCAGAGCGAGTCCTTCGAGTCCGCGCTGGCCGAGCGCGGCATCCCCTACCTCGTCCGGGGTGGCGAACGGTTCTTCTCCCGCAAGGAGGTCCGCGACGCCATCGTGCTCATGCGTGGGGCAGCGCGCTCCGACGACGGGTCGGTTCCCCTGCCCGACCTCACCCGCGACGTGCTGCTCGGGGCCGGATGGAGCCGCCAGGCGCCTACGAGCGGTGGTGCGGCCCGTGAGCGGTGGGAGTCGCTGTCGGCGCTCGCGGCGCTCGCCGACGACCTGTTCGCCCTCGACCCGCAGGCCCGCCTGCCTGCGCTGGTGCGCGAGCTGGAAGAGCGCGCCTCGGCCCAGCACGCCCCCACCGTCAACGGCGTCACGCTGGCGTCGTTCCATGCGGCCAAGGGCCTGGAGTGGGACACCGTCTTCCTCGTCGGCTGCTCCGACGGGCTGCTGCCGATCACGATGGCCGACACCCCCGAGGCCGTGGAGGAGGAGCGTCGGCTCCTGTACGTCGGGGTCACCCGCGCCCGCGAGCGCCTCGTGATGTCGTACGCGGTCGCCCGCGCCCCAGGGGCGCGGGCCACACGTCGCCCGTCGCGGTTCCTCGACGGCACCGCCGCCGTGCTGGGTGAGGCGGCCCGCTCGCAGCCCAAGCGCAGCCGAAAGGCCGGCGGAGGCGGCGGAAAGGCCGCGACACCGGTGCGCACCACCTGCCGCACCTGCGGGGCCGACCTCGGCACCGCGAAGGAGCGCACCATCGGGCGGTGCTCGACCTGCCCACCCACCATGGACGAGCAGCTCTTCGAGGCGCTGCGGGAGTGGCGGCTCGAGACCGCCCGAGCCGCCGACGTACCCGCCTTCGTCGTCTTCACCGACGCCACCCTGACGGCGATCGCCGAGAAGGTGCCGGCCGACGTCGGGGCCCTGGCCCGGATCAACGGCGTCGGCCCGGCGAAGCTCGAGCGCTACGGCTCCGACGTACTCGATCTCCTCAAGAATTTTTCCGACACCCAAAACAGTTGAGCCACAGGCGAACTCGCTCAACCAACAGCGGGTTGGGCAAAATGAGCCAAATAACCCGTTGCCCGGCCCGCGGGGGCTCCCCTAACCTGAACCGAACACCTCGCGTGGTCCGTCCGGACCCGCGGTAGATGCGAGAACGTGTGAGGAGGGTTGGCCCCATGGAGACGTCGATGAAGAAGGCGATGGCGATGAACACCGGCAGCGACATCTGCACGCGTCCCTGGAGCGGCGCCAACCGCTCTCTCGCAGCGGGCTTCCGCTCCGTTCAGGGGACCACTGTGTCCTTCGCCGGTGATGACAACGGTCGCGACCTGCTCGTCGCGGACGTGCGAACCACCGGAGTCGACGCCATCGCCCCGTTCACGGGAGTCGTGTATCCACGCCTCGAGGCACCACCTGTCTGACAGCTCGACAGGTCACCTCGAGGCCGCGGATCCCGACACCGGGATCCGCGGCCTTTCTCGTACCCACCGACAGCCACCAGACCCGAACCAGACCACACGAGGCCACCGAGATGACGACCACCACGCAGCGGTTCCACACCGACCGCCCCCCGAGTGCCCCGCGCCACACCCGGCGCACCGAGATGACCGAGCGCCCCACCGGGCGCGCCGAGCAAGGAGGTGACAACCCGATGCAGCTGACCGAGCTCCTCGACCTGCACGAGACGTCCGTGACGACCGGCGAGGGCATTCCCTGCCGCGAGAACGACGCCGAGCTGTGGTTCGCCGACACCCCCGACGGTGTCGAGTTCGCCAAGGCCCTCTGCGGCACGTGCCCCGCACGTGCCGAGTGCCTCTCGGGTGCCCTCCACCGGGGCGAGCCGTGGGGTGTCTGGGGCGGCGAGCTCTTCGTCCAGGGCGAGATCGTCGCCCGAAAGCGCCCCCGTGGCCGGCCCCGCAAGACCGAGGTCGCCGCGTAGGCGCCACCCACCACCGATCACAGACTGACTCTTCTAAGGAGACTGCGATGTACACGAAGCGGATGCACGAGATCCGCCGCACGATGCACCAGCGACGCGTCCACGAGGCGCAGCGCAAGGTGCAGGTCGCGGCGGAGCGCGAGCAGATGCGGGCCAGCATCCACGCCATCGTGCGATGAGACCCGCGCTCGACGAACGCATCGCCCCCGACCCCGCGTCGGGGGCGGTGTCGTTCAGATCCCCCCGCACCACCCGCGCAGCCCACCCCACCACGGCTCCCCGGCTGCGCGAGCGCGACTTCTGGCGCGCCGTGGCGGGCAGCGTGCTGGCTACCCTGAAGCCATGGCTGCGCTGACGATCGCCCAGGACCCCACGGCCGACCGCGTCCTGTCCGAGGACCCGTTCGCCCTCCTGACCGGGATGCTGCTCGACCAGCAGTTCCCGATGGAGCGGGCCTTCGCCGGCCCCGCGAAGGTGCTCGAACGGTTCGGCACGCTCGACCCCGACGCGATCGCCACGGCCGACCCCGAGGCCTTCGCCGACCTGTGCGCCACCCCGCCGGCCATCCACCGCTACGGACGCTCGATGGCCGCGCGCATCCAGGCGCTGGCCGTCATCGTGCGCGACACCTACGGCGGCGACGCCTCGGCCCTCTGGCGCGACGCGGCCACCGGGGCCGAGCTCGTGTCCCGGCTCAAGGCGCTGCCCGGGTTCGGCGAGCAGAAGGCGCGGATCTTCGCCGCCCTGCTCGGCAAGCAGCTCGGCGTGCGACCCGAGGGCTGGGAGGAGGCCTGTGGCGCCTACGCCGAGACCGGGTCGTACCGCTCGGTGGCCGACGTCGTCGATGCCGACTCGCTGCAGAAGGTGCGCGACTTCAAGAAGGCCGCCAAGGCGGCCGCGCGCGCCGAGGGCTGAGCGCGATGGCCGCCATCGAAACCACGGATGCCGGGTCGCCGGCATCCGCGCCGCGCCCCGTGTGCGCGACGTGCGGCACGACGCCACCGGATGACGACGCCGCTGCACTGGCCCGGATCACCTGGGCGCACGGCGTCGAGAACGGCCGCGACGTGTGGACCTGCGACACCTGCAGCCGCACCCACCTGCGCAGCATCGAGGGCAAGCTCGACTCGGCCTGGTGGTGACCCTGGGTCCCGGCTCAGTGCGGGGGCGGCGGCAGCCGTGACTCGTCGATGCCGGGCAGGTGCGCGCAGACCAGCTCGCGCAGCGGCACGGTGCCCCCGATCTGGCTGAGCACCCCGATGCCGCCGAGCCAGACCCGGTGGATCAGGAGGTACTCCGGTGGGAGGTTGAGCTTGAGCCCGACGAGGAACTGTGGGCGGCGGGGGTCCTGGATCTTCGCCGCCGCGCCGCGCAGCCACTCTCGCGAGAAGGTGAACTCCTCCTCGAGCAGCGGCTCGACGAGGGGGGTGAGGAAGCCGAGGAGCTCCTCGGGGTCGATCTCGACGCCCTTGCGGATGAAGCCCTCGCGGCGCAGCCCGGCCTCGAGCGCGTGCGCCTCACCGGCCAACGCCTCGGTGAGCACCCGGCCCATGGCCGGCGGCAGACCGTGGGGGAGCCGGTTGACGGCGCCGAAGTCGAGCACCCCCAGCCGGCCGTCCTCGGTGACCCGGAAGTTGCCCGGGTGCGGATCGGCGTGCAGCAGCCGGGCCCGGTTCGGGGCCCGGAGCAGGAACTCCAGGTAGAGCGTCCCTGCCTCGTCGCGCTCCTCCTGGGTGCCCGAGGCGATGATCCGCGACAACGGGGTGCCGTCGATCCACTCGGTGACGAGCACGTGGTGGGAGTCGACGAGCACGTCGGGCACGAGCACGTCCTCGTCGTCGCGGAACGCCGTCGCGAAGTGCCGCTGGTGGCGGGCCTCGAGGTGGTAGTCGAGCTCCTCGCTCATCCGCGCCTTGAGCTCTTCCATGATCGGCTTGACGTCGATGCCCGGCAGCCACGACCCGGCCATCCGGGCGAACCGGGAGAGCTGGTTGAGGTCGGACATCAGGGCCTCGGCGGCCCCGGGGTACTGGATCTTGACGGCGACCTCGCGCCCGTCGCGCCAGACGCCCTTGTGCACCTGACCGATCGAGGCCGAGGCGGCCGGCACGTCGTCGAACTCGACGAGCTTGGTGCTGGCCCAGCGCGGCCCCAGCTCGCGCGCGAGGATCTGGTGCACCCGGTCGGCGCCCATCGGGGGGCCGGACTCCTGCAGCTTGGTGAGCGTCGCCCGGTACGGACCGGCGAGCTCCTCGGGCATCGCGGCCTCCATGACCGACAGGGCCTGGCCGAACTTCATCGCCCCGCCCTTGAGCTGGCCGAGCACCGAGAAGAGCTGCTCGGCCGTGCGGGCCTGCAGCTCGGCGGCGACGGCCTCCGCGGGACGACCCCCGACCCGCTTCCCGACTCCGAGGGCCGCTCGGCCGGCGTGCCCCAGGGGCAGGCCGACGAGCTTGGCGGTCCGGGCCAGGGAGCCGCGGGGGATGTCGGTCACCCGGCCATTGTCGCTGACGAGCACGAGCAGTCCGGCCGCACCTTCCACAGGCGGTGTGTCACGGCCACCTCGTCGAGGCCGATCTCGGTCGAGATGCCGCCCAGCGAGGTGTCCCCGCGCAGGGTGGCGAGCACGGTCACCGTGGCCACCGCCGCGGCCAGCACGGCGGTGCCGGGCGGTACCGCCCCGACCCCGCACACGCGGCTGGCCCGCCACGCGGGGCCGGCGCAGCGCAGGCAGGCGGTGCGTCCGGGCAGGACGAGCGGGCCGACCACCACCCCCGCCTCACCGAGGACCACGGGCAGGTGCGGGATGCCGCGCGCCTGCCACGGTGCGCCCGCCCACCACGGGGTGCGGCCCTCCGTGACGACGACCACCACGGCGGGGTGGGCCTGCCACGCGGCCATCGCGAGCTCGGCCCCGTCGGCCGCGTGCCGTCCCCCACGCACCGCGACCCCGCACCGCCGAAGCTGGGCGAGCACCTCGTCGGCCAGCGGGCCCCAGCCGTCGACGACCACGACACCGTCCACCGCCACCCCCAGGCTCACCGTCCCGACCACGCCATCCTGCCGCGCGGCCACCGCCCGCGACGGCCGTCCACAGGGCCGGGAACGGTGAACGGCCCCGATCCGCGGTGGGATCGGGGCCGTTCGACTCGAGACTGGGGCTCAGGCCTTGCCGAGGATGCGGTTGAGGTTGGTGCCGCACACCGGGCACACGCCCTTGGCCATCCGGCGGCCGTTCTCGGAGACGACGACCTTTCCCTCGGCCTCGCGCTTCTCCTTGCACTTCACGCAGTAGAACTCGCCCTTGTAGGTCTCGTCAGCCATGAAAGCTCTCCTTGTCGTCGACCCCGGCGGTGGGCCGGGTCGATGCCTGTGGTGCCGCACTGCGGCGGGGACGTCCACAACCCTAGCCACGGCTGAGCACGAACGACCTGTGACGCGCCCGCGCCCGGGGCCGCCCGGCGCACCGCCCGCCACACCCGCACCATCCGCCACACGAGGCGGCCGGGGTCCTACGCTCGTGCCGTGAGCAGCGAGGACATCGAGGTCCGGCGCAGCCGCCGCCGGCGACGCACCGTGAGCGCCTACCGCGACGGCGCGCGCACCGTCGTGCTCATCCCCGCGTCGTTCAGCGCCGCCGAGGAGGCCCGCTGGGTGGAGCGGATGCTGGCCCGGTTGACGGCCGGCGACCGGCGCCGGAACTCCTCGGACGTGGCCCTGGCCGCCCGGGCCGAGCAGCTCTCGCGCCGCTACCTCGGCGGCCACGCCCGCCCGACCAGCGTGCGTTGGGTGTCGACGATGGGCCGGCGGTGGGCCTCGTGCACACCCGCCGAGGGCACCATCCGGGTCTCCGACCGGCTGCGCGACGTGCCCGACCACGTGCTCGACTACGTGCTGCTCCACGAGCTCGCCCACCTGCTCGTGCCCGGCCACGGCCCGGGCTTCTGGCGGCTGCTCGCGTCGTACCCGCGCCTGGAGCGGGCCAGGGGCTTCCTCGACGGGCTGGCCCACGCCGAGGGCCTGGCGCCCGAGGGGGACGAGGACGCCGACCCGGTCGACGGCGGGTCAGCCGAGACCGAAGGCGTCGCGCGCGAGTGACACCAGCGGGGCGAGCTCGGCCCCGGTGCCCTCGGGCAGCGCGTCGACCGGCCACCACCGCACGTCGTGCGACTCCGCACTGACCCGGGACCGGGCCCCGTCGGGCGCCACGGCGGCGTAGCGCAGGTCGAGGTGCTCGCGGCAGGCGCCGAAGGACCCCACGAGCCGGTGCCGGTCGAGCTGCACCGGGCGGGGGAGCGGCTCGAGGGTGTCGATGCCGGACTCCTCGCGTGCCTCGCGGCGGGCCGCCCCCCACACCGAGGAGTCCGCGGTCTCGAGGTGCCCACCGAACTGGAACCAGGCGTTCGCCCGGCGGTGCAGCGTCAGCAGCACCCGCCCACCAGTGGGGTCGAGCACGATGCAGGATGCCGTCACGTGCGCCGGCGGGCCGGCCTTCGCCACGCCGTCGGGGTGGGTGGCGAGGTGGTCGAGGTAGTCGCGGCGCAGCCGCTCCTGCGCGGGGTCCGGCGCCTCCCAGCCGTCGAGCATGGCCACCGCGTCGGCCTGCAGGGCCGCGTACGCCGCCACCACGGCCGGGTCCGGAACGTGACGCTCCGCGTCACCCGGCCCGGGGACGGCATCCGTCACGCGTCGTCCTCGCCGCGCAGCAGGCGGTCGAGCGCGGCATCCATCTCGTCGGCCTGCGGCCTGGCCGCCCGCTCGACGTAGCCCAGCGGGTCGTCGAGGTCGGCCGTGCTCGGCGCGAGGTCGGGGTGGCGCCAGGCGCCGTCGCGCACGACCGGGCCGCCGGACTCCTCGAGGGCGGCGAAGAGGTTCGCCGCGTCGCGCAGCCGCCGGGGTCGCAGCTCGAGCCCCACGAGCGCCCCGAACGCCTTCTCGGCCGGCCCGCCGGTGGCACGGCGACGCCGCACGGCCTCACCGAGCGCGTCGGCCTGCGGGAGGTGCTCGCGGGTGGCCCGGTCGGCGACGACGTCGACCCAGCCCTCGACGAGGGCGAGCAGGGTCTCGAGCCGCGCCAGGGCGGCCTGCTGGGCGGGGGAGTGCTGGGGCGCGAACATGCGCCCCTGCAGCGCCTGCTGCACGGCCTCGGGGTCGGAGGGGTCGATCGAGCCGACCGCCTCCTCGATGGCGGTGGTGTCGATGCTGATGTCGGCGGCGTAGTCGCGCACGGCGGCCAGCAGCGCGGGCGCCAGCCACGGCACGGCGCCGAACAGCCGCACCCGGGCCACCTCGCGCACCGCGAGGTAGAGCCTGGCCTGGGGCTCGTCGACCTCGAGGCCGGCGGCGAACTCGCGCAGCGCCACCGGCATCAGCACGACGGTCGGTGCGGCGACCAGCGGGAGGGAGACCTCGCAGCCGGTGAGCACCTCGCGGGCCAGCGTGCCGGTGCCCTGCCCGAGCTGCATCGAGAACATCGAGCCGTGCATGCGGCGGAGCATCGGGCCGGCCTGGTCGAGCATCCCCTCGGGCAGGCCGGACAGCCCTGACTCGCCCAGCTCCCCGAGCGCGCCGAGCTGACCCAGCTGGCCCTCGAGGGCGGTGGCCACGGCGGCGGTGACGCCCGCGGCGACGGGCTCGACGAGGTCGGTCCACACCGGCATCGTGGCCTCGACCCACTCGGCCCGGCTCCAGGCGGCGCCGGTGAGGCCGGGGGTGGTCAGGTCGGTGACGGCGTCCAGCCACATGCCGGCCACCTGCACCGCCTCGGCCGCGGCCCGACCGTCGGCCGCGCTCGCGAGCTCGTCGCCCTCGGCGGCCACGGTCTTGCGGGCGATGTCGGTCGCCAGGACCGCGTTGACCGCGGTGTCGCTCTCGGGGGCCGAGAACATCGCCTGCACCTGGCCCATCACCATGGCCAGCATCTGTGGGTCGATCTTGTCGAGCCCCATCCCCTGCATCATCGAGGCCAGCTGGGGGTCGACCTCACCGCCGGTGAGGCCGCGCAGCAGCTGCTCGATCTCCGCGGGCAGGCGGGGTGTGTCGTCGTCGTCGGGCTGGGGGTCGGTCACGTCGGTCTCCTCGCGCGGGGTGAGAGGATGTCGTCTCGATACAGCCAACCACGATCCGGCCCGGAAGGTTCCGCCGGACCGTCACCGAGGAGCCCCATGCCGACCGACCACGACCCGGTCGCCCTCGTCGCCCTGCGCGACGAGCCGCTGTCCGTCGACGAGGTGCTCGACACCGTGCGCCACCCCACGTGCGGTGGCATCGCCCTGTTCGTCGGCGTCGTGCGTGACCACGACCACGGGGAGTCGGTCACGGCGCTCGACTACGAGGCGCACCCGAGCGCGGTCGAGACCATGCGCCGCACCTGCGACGACGTGCTCGCGCGCTCGCAGGCGGTGCGGGTCGCCGCGGTCCACCGCACCGGCGCGCTGCGGGTCGGCGACCTCGCCGTCGTCGTCGCGGCGGCGGCCCCGCACCGCGGCCAGGCCTTCGACGCCTGCCGCGACCTCATCGACACCCTCAAGGCGCAGACCCCGATCTGGAAGCACCAGAGCCTGGGTGACGGGTCCACCGAGTGGGTGGGCCTGCCGTGAGCCAGCCGACCCACGACGTGCTCCCCGGCAACGACGACCCGGCTGCCGGGAAGCACCCCCGCCGCCGGCACCCGTCCACCCGCCCGGGGCTGCTCCCCGCGGTGCTCCTCACCGCCACCTTCGTCGCCATCGCCGTGGCGGCCGCCCTGACGTTCGTCGGCCTGCCGTACGTCGTCATGTCGCCGGGGCCGGCCACCAACATCCTGGGCAAGGTCGACGGCAAGCCGCTGCTGTCCGTCGACGGCGCCACGACCTACCCGACGAGCGGCACGCTCGACTTCACCACGGTGAGCGTCGACGGCGGTCCGGGCGTGCGGGTCACCGTCTACGACCTGGCGCAGGCCTGGCTGAGCGGCTCGCAGGAGATCCTCCCCGAGGAGCAGGTGTTCCCGCCGCAGCAGAGCGAGGAGGACGCCCAGGAGGAGGGCGCGGCCGAGATGGCCGGCTCGCAGAGCGTCGCCACGGCGACGGCGCTGCGGGCCCTCGGCAAGACCGTCGACGAGACGATCGTCATCGCCGGCGTGCCCGACGACAGCCCGTCCAAGGGCGTGTTCGAGGCCGACGACGTGCTCGTCACCGTCGACGGTGACCCGGCGACCTCGTCGGATGCCGTGCGCGCGGCCGTGCAGCGCCACGAGCCGGGCGACAGCTTCCCTGTGGTCGTGCGCCGCGACGGCAAGGAGCAGACCGTCACCGCCAGGACGGCCGAGTCCGGCGGCCGCACCGTGATGGGGGTGGGGCTGCGGCTCGACTACGACCTGCCGGTCGACGTGACGCTGCGCACCGGCAACGTGGGCGGCCCGTCGGCCGGGCTGATGTTCAGCCTGGCCATCTACGACGCACTGACCCCCGGCGAGCTCACCGGCGGCAAGAACATCGCCGGCACCGGCACCATGGACGACGACGGCTCGGTCGGGGCGATCGGCGGCATCCGGCAGAAGCTGATCGGGGCACGTCGGGCCGGTGCCGACTTCTTCCTCGCTCCCGCCGACAACTGTGACGAGGTCACCGGCAACGTGCCTGACGGCCTGCGGGTGGTCAAGGTGGGGACCTTCGGCGAGGGGGTCGCGGCGGTGCGCGACATCGGTACCGGCAAGGCGGCATCCCTGCCGACCTGCGGCTGACGCTCGCCCGGCTGACGCTCGCCGGCGGACGCTCAGTCCTCGCTGAAGGTCGCCCGCAGGGCGTGCACCAGCCCAGGGGCGATGTCGTCGCCGAGGGCCACCCGGTCATCGCTGTCGTGGTCGCGCTGCCGTAGCAGGCAGCGCGCCGACCCATCGCGGGTCACCGCCACGAGCAGCCGCACGTCGGCCCGGCCCGGGTGCTCGGCGACCGCGCGCAGGGCGTCGGCGTCGTCCTCGGGCAGCTCGCGCTCGGCCTCGGGGGGCACGACGATCCGCTCGACGGCCAGGGCACACCCCGCCACCTGATCGGGCCAGGCGATCCGAGCCAGCAGGTCCTCCAGGCCCGAGGCCTCAGGCAGCTCCTCCTGCTCGACGGCGCTCAACGCCCCTGCGACCGCGTCGTGGGTGGCCATCCCGTCGGCGAGGTGGGGCTCGAGGGCGAGCAGGTCCTGCGTCGGCACGAGGGCGAACAACCGCACCGGCTGGTCCCACCCGGAGCGGGCGACGTGCCGCTCGGTGTCCAGGGCGGCGAGGGTGAGTGGGTCGGTCACGGGCTGGGGGGCGTCGGTCACCGGACCATGGTGCCTGATGGCCGCGCAGGTCGCCGGGGTACATTGCTCGCCACGGTCGACACGGGGGGTCCCCCGACGGCGGGACGAGGAGAGCAGTGAGTCGCTCGGAGTGGTTCGACGGGCCCGCGGGTCCGGGAGACGGTTCGGCACGCCCCGAGGGGTCCGACGAAGGGTCCGGCCGGCCACCACGCGCCACCGGCCGGCGCCGGCGGGGGCCGTTGGGCACGACGCTGCTCGTCATGCTCGGGGTCGTCGTCGTCGGCGGGATCGCCGCCGACCTGCTCACCGACGTGTGGTGGTACGACTCGGTCGGCTTCCGCGAGGTGTTCGTCAAGGAGCTCACGACCAAGCTAGGACTCTTCGTCGTGGCGGGCCTCATCACCGGGGGCGTGGTGGCCTCCAGCCTGGTCATCGCCTACCGCACCCGGCCGCTGTACATCCCGGTCACCCCCGCGCAGCAGGTGCTCGAGCAGTACCGCCAGGCCATCGAGCCGCTGCGGCGGATCGCCGTGTGGGCGGTACCGATCGTCCTCGGGATCCTGGCGGGGTCCGGCTCGATGGGCGCCTGGCGCACCTTCCTGCTGTGGGTCAACCGGCAGCCGTTCGGCGTCAAGGACCCCCAGTTCGGCCTCGACGTCGGGTTCTTCGTCTTCAGCCTGCCGTGGCTGCGCTTCATCGTCAGCTTCGTGACCGTCGTGCTCGTCCTGGCCTTCGTCGCCGCGGCGTTCACCCACTACGTCTACGGGGGCCTCCAGATCCCCGGCCGCGGGCCGACCACCCGCGCCGCCTACGCGCACCTCGGCATCCTCGGTGCGCTCATCGCGCTGACCCGCGCGGCGTCGTACTGGCTCGACCGCTACTCGCTGTCGACCCAGAAGGGCTCACTGCTGACCGGCATCACCTACACCGACGACAACGCCGTGCTGCCCGCCAAGGCGATCCTCGCGGTCGCCGCGCTGATGTGTGCCGCCTTCTTCCTCGCCGCGATCTGGAGCCGCAGCTGGCGGCTGCCGATCACCGGGGTCGCGCTGCTCGTCGTCACCGCCGTGGTGGTGGGCGGCATCTACCCGGCGCTGATCCAGTCGCTGAAGGTCACCCCGTCGGCGAAGTCGCTCGAGGCGAAGTACATCGAGCGCAACATCAACGCCACCCGGGCGGCGTTCGGCCTCGACCGGGTCAAGCGCATCCAGAACCCGGCGCCGGCCGAGACCGAGAACAAGGCCGTCCTGCGCGCCGCCGCCAACGACATCCCGGGCGTGCGGATCATCGACCCCAACGTCGTCGCACCCACCTTCCGCCAGCTCCAGGCGCAGCGCGACTACTACGCGTTCCCCGACACCCTCGACGTCGACCGGTACACGATCGACGACCAGACCCGCGACGCCGTCGTCGCAGTGCGCGAGATCAACCTGGACGGGCTCCCCGACGGTCAGCGCAACTGGCTCAACGACCACACCGTCTACACCCACGGCTACGGCTTCTACGCGGCGTACGGCAACCAGCGCAGCACCGAGGGCGACCCGGTCTTCTTCGAGGGTGGCGGCCTCAGCGCGATCGGCGAGTACGAGCCGCGGACGTACTTCGGTGAGCTCTCACCCACCTACTCCGTGGTCGGCGCCGAGCAAGGCGCTTCGCCGCGCGAGTTCGACTACCCGGCCGGTGGCGAGGGAGACGTGGCCGTGCAGAACACGTACTCCGGAAAGGGGGGAGTGGCGATCGGCTCGACGCTGCGTCGGCTCGCCTACGCCGTCAAGTACCGCGAGGCCAACTTCCTGCTCTCGGATGCCGTGAACGGCGCCTCCCGCATCCTCGACCAC
>Ga0173483_10000267_pt1 | contig 14181 bp, 10 predicted proteins | sample NitcycUS178409R2_FD_122621 | JGI IMG/M metagenome (GOLD analysis project Ga0173483, IMG submission 122621) | Soil microbial communities from Arlington Agricultural Research Station in Wisconsin, USA - Nitrogen cycling UWRJ-S178-409R-2 (version... | ecosystem: Environmental > Terrestrial > Soil...
AATTTTAATCTTGTGGAATCAACTCTGACAAGTGTTTCAGGAGGTAATCCAGCACACAAAATAGTCTATACATACAGTAATCCTATTGTAGGGATAACTAAAGCAATGGATATTTTGACAATTAAGAGTGATAAACTATATTTCCTTTCATATAATGCAGACGCAGTAAAATACTCCAGATACTTGCCAATCATACAAAAAGTGATTGATTCATTTCAAATAATAAAATAATAAAAAATAAAATTCCTTGAACAATGAGTTGATCTTCCTAGCGATATATTATGGATAGGAGGGGAGGTTAACTGATAAGAACCAGACCCAAGAATGCTATCGAACAGATCTTACTGGGATCCATTATAATGTAATACAAAGGTATTCAACAAACCATATCTCGTTTTGTTATACTTTTATTATCCATGGCTACTTCCATATCTTTGAAATCGATCTTTAACATGGGTTGTTCTATTCCTTATGAGCTTCATTGATCCGCCAGAATATTATCTATAATAATACCGTCAACGTAATGTTTAGTGTTTTTCATTTTAAATCTTTTAGAAATGTTCTGTATATAGATAGAGCATCTTCTTCGTCTCTTGCACCAACTATTGTTGCCGCACCACTTGTCAAGAAGCTAACAGATAATTTACCGCCATTATTGCTTATTGCAGTTATTCCCAAGTTACCTTTAGTTTTGACTTGATATCCTAACGATTCTGCATTCTTTACTATTTCAATTAGACTAATTGGTGAAGATAGCTCTGATGGAGTAACAGTGTATGTTCTTTTACCGCTATCCCTTCCACAAAGCTGTTCAATTATCAATTGCTGTTGTGCAATAAGATTCGCTTTCTCTATCTCCTTCTTTGATCCACATGAAGGGCAATCCTCGTGTCTGAAAACACGGATCTTATCAAATGAAAGTTCATTTAGGTCAATATAAAGTAATTTATTTTCAAGTTTCGGTTGCTGCCCCGTGATTATCTTAACTGCTTCTGAAACTTGGATACCACCTACCAAATATAATATTGATGGATGTACTCCTTCAGTACTGCAAGTCGGCATATCCTCCTCAGCCAATGCAGGGAATATACACCGCAAACATGCAGATTTATTGGGCAATATAGTACAAACTGAACCTAGCATTCCTAATGCTCCTGCATAGATAAAAGGTATATTGAATTTAATGCATGCATCATTTAGTGCATATCTTGCATCGATGCTATCCAGCGCATCAATAACGATATCAACCCCTTTAATAATACTTTCAGCTGCCTGCTTAGTAACAGAAGCTGGAACAGCTTCAATTTCAACCATGGGATTTATCCTCTTTAAATGTTCTGCTGCTACTTCAACCTTGACTTTACCAATGTCGTTCTGGGTGTAAAGATGTTGTCTATGTAGATTTGAAATCTCCACAACATCTCTATCAACTATTTTTAGTTTGCCAATTCCCATTGCAGTCAATTGAGTTACAATAGGATTTCCAATTCCGCCCACCCCGATCACACAAACTTTAGAGTCGCGCAGCTTCTCCATTCCAGTAAACCCTATTTCTTCGAGCATTATCTGCCTGGAATAGCGTTGTAAATCTTCATTCGTAAGTTTCGCTCCACCGGCCACCGCTGGCAATATATATATAGAATCCCCCTCTGAAAGCGATGTTGCCATGCCATCACTGCTGAAGCGCATGTTTTTGCCATTGATGTAAATATTAATTAGGGCACGCGGTTTGCCATTGAGGTCAAATATTCTCCGTTTAAAATCTTCTCCCATGGAGTCAGAAACTTTTGCAAATGCGTCGTATAAGTTGCTAGCTTCTAACGAAACTTTTTTTTCACCTACGCCTTTATTCAAGACTGCTGGAATTGTGAATTCAACTTTTGCCATTTATTTGTTCTCACCATCATACACATATGTATGGTTATCTAATCATTGCTGAAACTATCTGAACATCAGGTTTTACAGCATTAAGTTTAGGAAGTGCATCCATAATTGCTTCCGTAGACTTAAGTCCATTGCCAGTGATGTAGCAAACTACTGTCTCATCATTATCAATTTTGCCATCTTCAATTAGCTTTCTGAGTACTGCTATTGAGACTCCTCCAGCAGGTTCCGTGAATATGCCCTCCGTTTTAGCAAGCATCAATATTCCATCAATAATTTGATCATCAGTAGCCTCTTCTGCAATTCCATTAAATTGCTTCAATCTTTTCAATACATATAATCCGTCTCCAGGATCCCCTATTGCAAGGCTTTTCGCAATTGTTTCAGGTCTTTCAACTGGAATAACATCATTACTTTTTCGCTTGAAGGCATCAACCACTGGAGCACATCCATCAGGTTGTGCAGCAATAATCTTCATATTTGCCACATTATCGATAAACCCTAAACCTTCTAATTCTTCAAATCCTTTGCAAATTGCATTTAACATTGCACCACTTCCAACTGGAATTATTAGGTTGTCAGGAACCTGCCAATTCATCTGCTCAGCTACTTCGAAAGCAAGTGTCTTTGAGCCTTCGACATAATATGGTCGCATGTTTATATTCACAACACCAATACCTTTAGAGTCGCCAATTACAGAAGCAACCCTGTTGGCATCATCATATGTTCCGTCCACTGCAACGAATTCAGCGCCATATGATAACGCTTGTGATATCTTTACGTGTTCAATATCAGAAGGAGCAAAAATATAGCATGGCAGTTCTGCTTTCGCAGCATGAGCTGCTGTAGCTGAAGCAAGGTTACCGGTAGACGCGCAACCTACCGCTTTTAATTTTGTTTCTTTGGCTCTTGAGACAGCTACTCCAGCAGGCCTGTCTTTGAATGAGAACGTCGGATTTACAGAATCATTTTTAATATACAGCTTTTTCAGTCCACCTATTTCTTTACCGAGCCTATCAGCATATTGCAAAGGAGTAAAACCCGCATTGAGATTTACAATATTGCATTTATCAGAAATTGGGAGTAGTTCGAAATAGCGCCAATAGGTCTTGTCCTGTCTTGATACAAGAGTTTGCTTTTGGATAGTGGAGGTATTATAAATAACATCCAACGGACCGAAGCATTCTTCACATATATATTTGAATTGAGGTTCATATTCATTATTACATTCTCTACATTTTAAAGATTGGATACTGCCCATATTTTTGACTACCAGCTATCTATGACTGTGATACATAAGGTTCTCTAAGCACAATTTTAATATTACTAAATTTTTTTATACAAAAGTATCCATATCACTTGATCTCAGCTTCATACATTATAAGAATTACCATGCAATCAATACAATTCTTTTGATTTGTCTAAAATTTTAGAAATTATCTCAATTTATTCCTTTCTAACAGGTTATGGAAACATGATCGTTTACCAGTATGGCAAGCTGGAGCCTTTGAATCGACCAAATACAACAAAGCGTCAGAGTCACAGTCAACCAATATCTCCGTAACTTGTTGTGTGTTCCCGGACTCCTCCCCTTTCATCCATAATTTATTACGAGAATTACTCCAAAAGTAAGCATTCCCTGTTTTAATAGTATAATCAAGTGCCTCTCTGTTAGCATATGCTAGCATAAGGATATCTTTTGTGTTTTTATCTTGAACTATGACAGGTAGTAGACCATTTCTTTTTACAAAATCAATTTCCTGTATTGACCTAGTATCCATATATTTTATATCGCCACGAGTTGTAATAAAACTAACTGTTTATAGTAAGGAAAAGTTTCATAACTGCCTTGTTAGTTCCTAAACCAATACTTTTAGTGAATCCTTGTTGAAAAAGTAGTACATAATATAAATTTAAGACGTTGCTCATAAAGTTAATTGATCTAATTAGCCGAAATCTCGAAAGTTAAAGGCAAGTCTGTTAAGATATTTCCAAAGTTGAATATGAAGATGAGAACGTGAGAAGTCAGAGAATCAATTTCATATAATAGCACATGAAAATACTAGTAGGAAAGATAAATTTATAATTACAAATAAAAATGACCTAACTGACGACAGTTGGGCTCTGATGCTCTTTATGTTCTAGTTTCTTGTGTTGCTCCAGGTCCTGTTCTGTTGTAAATATGATACCGCATATCTCGCATTTAATGTTTGGAGAGGAAGTAGCTGGTTTCTTATTCCTTATTGTCATTACTCACTGATACGTTTTATCAAATAATTATGTTTTCAAAACATGGCCACTAAGTCATACGATACAAGATTAGAATTAACATGAAAATTCAACATGCATAGAAAGCTGAAGAAATGCTCCCCTAATTCACACAATTATATTTTATATTTATACTGATTTCTAATTTAATAAGACGCCCTGATAATCTCATTAGACCGAGGTCCAAATAACAATAATATAGAATACCAGATACAATAATATTCTATCATACGTCATATTACTAGCAATAAGTAGAAATATCGTTTATTCTTAAGTTAATATTTGCAACACTTGTACCCAGAAATGTGATGAGCATCATCAAGAGTGAATCGTATGATATTCTGCATATCGGATTTGATGATACCGATTCAACGCTATCCAGATGTACCACTCAATTGGCATTTAAAATTACAGACTATTTGTTAAAGATAAATGCAAAGTTTATCGATTACCCACTTCTGATTAGATTGAATCCTAATGTTCCATGGAAGACACGCGGCAATGGCGCTGTTTGTCTAAGGGTGAGAGCAAAGAGCCATGATAAAATAATTGGATATATAAAACAAAGTATAGAGGAGGGATCAAATATAGGTTCAGGTGCAAACCCTGCTGTTGCCTTTTTTAAAGGAGAAGAGATTCCAGATATTGTAAAAGAATTCAGTCGAGTTGCGATGTTTGACATTCTAAGTAGAAAACAAGCAGAAAAGATTGCAAAAGAACACTTCATGGAATACTTCGCCTTTGGAGATGGCCAAGGTTTAGTAGGCTCATTAGCTGCAATTGGTTGTTTGCTACACAATGATCATACCTTTGAAGCCATAGCATACAGAAAACCAGAATATTGTGGTACAGATAGAGTAGTAGATATATCAAAGGTAATCGAATATAGTAAAAATACATTCCCAAATACCTTCAACAATTACGATCAAAATCACAGGCGTGTATTAATTACACCTCATGGTCCCGATCCGGTTTTCTGTGGTATAAGGGGAGAAAACCCTGAAGTGGTAGTTTCATCACTGGAAAGATTAGAGTTAGAGGAGAAATTGGATGGTTATATGGTTTTTCGCTCAAACCAAGGGACAAATATGCATTTACAAAACAGATTGAAATTATCTCAGATCAAAGCTTATACTGCTGGCCATATCCGTTGTAAAATCAGTACTAAGCCACACATTATACAAGGAGGTCACGTATTGTTTGAGATAGAGGACTCTAATGGAGTTACTTGTCCAGCTGCAATATACGAGCCAACTGGTTTAACAACTGTCGCTTCAAAGTTAGTAAGAGGTGACATTATCGAAATTGGTTGCGCGGTTAGAAAAGCAACATCAAAGCATCCAAAAATTTTGAATATAGAATATCTTTACATCCTAAAACTTGTACAAATATGCGATATGCTTAATCCTTTATGCAAAGCTTGTGGAAAGCGAATGAAATCAGAAGGGAGAAATAAAGGATTCCAGTGTGATAGATGCAAATATAAAGACAGGATTAGCAAGAAAACTTGTGTACTGCAAAACAGAAATATAAAGACAGGATTATATCTTCCTACCCCAAAATCACACAGACATTTGACCAAACCTATTCATAGATATGGCATGGAAAAGTCATCCATAGGTCTTTATCCAGAATCATTGTTTACCAGATGGTTTTATTCTTCCAAATAGTTGTTATTGCATAAACTTGACTGCAGGAAATTGTTCACCGAGAGGCAATCCAATATAAGTAGTCATTTGCTAAGTGATGTAGAAAGTTACAATTTTTGATGCTTAGTTAACTATATCTAGATACTAGAAGCTATCAAGTATTTCTTCTGTCCATCTTTTCTGTCTCTTAATATGATGAAGCTTAACAATTTCGCTTACAGTTATGACATCAGGAGCTAGAATCTAAACCTAACTGAGTATGATCACGTTATTACTTTCAAGTCAGCTCCATTTGTTTATCCCTTGTTAGTTCTTCTTACAATTCCGCATACCAGTTTCTTCCCTTGGGCATAGGATTTCCATAAACCATTCTATCAAAGCCAAAAAGTCTTGGAATAGTTTCGACATATATTTTCCCTGTCATAATTCGGTGTAATCTACTTCAATCCCTCGTGTTATGCTTCTCTTCTTATGCAACTATCGATGTCAAAATTGCAGCTATACTTTCTGCATATAACATTCAAGAAATGCGTTTTCATATTGTTTACAAACTTTTTGTATTCATGGTAAGGATATAATAATTATTGTTATCGCATTTGTTCGACTATTTCTTTAGATATTGATGACATAAGCTGTAAGACAACACTTGCAGTGTTGCTGCCATGACCTCTAATGATTGTGGTGATGTGCATGTTGATGTTAACCCTAACTATACTCACTAACATAATTACGTAGACAGTGAAGTAATGTTATAATGTTAACAAAGAAACATTGCCATTACTGCGGTCATTGCATATAGATTTTAAGCACATATGATCCATCAGATGAATTGCAATAAAAAGCCAATAGCGGGGGGTTGATTTGAACATACGGCCACGTGTTTAAGTGGAAACCGCTCTGCGGGTTATGAGCCCGCCGGGATTACCTAGCCTCTGTATGGGATCTGGCTTCCCCACCCCGCTGACAGCATTTCTACACAGGGAAATATATCTCTGTCTCCGCATATGTAAAAAAAGCTGCAGCAAAATAGAATAAGAGGCTGAAGAAGTACAACTAAATAGTTATTTTATTGTTTACCATTTGTTCTTTGATAAAAGCATCATTAGTTAAAATACTCTTATCAACGTTGAATCAATTAAGAAACGTCTATATAAATTGCGTGACGATAGCAAGATCCTCCTCTTTTATTGACACATCCGCCTTCTCCTCTAGTATTTTTTGTTTTGGTCTAAACGCAATTCCAATATTTGCTCGTTCTAACATGCACAAATCAGATTTGCTATCCCCAATTGCCACAGTGGATTCTAATGCAATTTTGAATTTTTGTGCAATATTTTCTAGCGAATACCTTTTGCAAACCGAAATTTTACAGTAGCATCCTATTTTTTCCCATCCCAAAGGCATCTTAACGTTACCAGTCAACTTTCCATTTTGATCTAATTCAAGTATATTAGATTCGCTAAAATCAAAGTTCAATTTTTCTGCTACATAATCTGTTGCAATAGTGTAGCTATCACTAATTATTCCCACTACGTACCCAAGCTCTTTAAATTCTTTTGCAACTCTTTCACAGTTCTTCATTAACTTTATGTTCTCAATGGCATTTCTTACATCTTGTTGATCAAGTCCTTTGAATAACCTCGCAATTTTCCTACTTCGCTCATATCCATGCAAAAGGATGTTATTTTGGATTTCTCTAACTTTATCTGATAGTCCAAACCTATCAGCAAGGGCAAAAACCAATCTTCCATCAAGTAAAGTACCATCCATATCAAATGCTATCAACAAATGTTTCTCGCTCTTTTTGTTACTCAAAATTAGTATCAGGAAATGATATAAAGAAGTTACTTTATAATGTAACTAATTTTTATTTTTACCAACTCGTCAGCATTAGAATATGGTCTGTTAAAAGTACAAGATAATGCAAAGATTAATTTTAACTTATCTACAATTAGTTACAGCATTGGTTAGGTAAATCGCCTGGCAGTAAACTTCGAATAAATCACTTCTAGTCACGACAACTATTTTTTTAACAAAATTAGTCTTGATAATATCAAACCTTCCAATTAAAGGTGAATCTGCTACTATTCTAGAATAGATTAACTAATAAGTATATCGTTCTTGTACGTAAATTCTTTAAATTCTACTCCATTACGTATATTGTAGATTTCCTAAATCCTTTAGTAACCAGTGCAATGACTAATTCATCAGTTTAAAATGAAGCATATGTTAAAAGTGTATTTTGAAAAAAGATTCTATGGTACGGGGGGTGGGATTTGAACCCACGAACCCCTAAGAGATGAGGTAACCCAGTCAAATATCACAACATCTGAGCATCGTGCCGGACAAATACGTCTGATCTCACGCCTTTGACCAGGCTTGGCAACCCCCGCAATAAAATGCTGTGATATAATACTCCAATATATATTAATGATAAAATCATGATATGCATCTATGCCATAAAGCGCAGAGGAGAGCCTTTATACAGACTTTCATTAAATCCACAGTAACTATGGCATATATTCCCCAAATTTCCATCTTAATCTATTAAGTCATTATGGCCTACTGTTCTAACACTATTGGCAACAAGTGAGACAAATACATCATCTAAAGTTATTGGAGAAATTGTAAATGAAAGATTTCTTTTTATCGCAAATTCTGATAATTCTTTAATAGTTGATTCAAAAGTAAAGACTCGTATAGTATCAGTGCCAGTGTCCACTATTGAACCATATGATCTGAGTAAATCGGCATCAATTCCATCCTTTGCAATATCTACTCTTATATTTTGCGGTATGAATTTTCGTAGTTCACGCATTGTACCCTTTGCTATTAAATGGCCATTATGCATTATCACAATATTGTCTGAAAGCATTTCAGCTTCATCCATATAATGTGTTGTTAACAATATAGACCCTCCATCCTTTTTCCAACCCTTGATTGCTGACCAGACCTGACGTCTTGAAACAGGATCCAAACCAATTGTGGGCTCATCAAGGAATAGTAATTGAGCGTTAGTAGCTATTGCCATTGCTACAAGAATTTTTTGTTTCATGCCCCCCGAAAGGTTCATTGCAGGCTTGTCTTTTGCTTCATAAAGTTCAAGCTTATGTAAAACGTTTTCAGTCTTTTCTCTAGCTGCTTTTTTATCTTCCCCTCTAATTTGTAGCCAATTGTATACATGATCCCAAGGAGTAAGTGCTCTCAACGGCCTTCCTTCTTGTGGAACTATAGAAATAGCATTTCTTATTTTACTTGGCTCCTTTAAAACATCATACCCAAGTACAGATATTGTTCCCGTAGAAGGCATCAACTGAGTAGCACAGATACGTATAAAGGTGGTCTTACCAGCACCATTTCTACCAAGAAGTGTAAATATTTTTCTGGGTTCCACATTTAATGACACATTGTTTAATGCTGCATATCCTGAATCCTTATATGCCTTCGAAACCCTTCTTGCCTCAATTGCATGCACATCTGTATTGTGTTATAAATAAGAATATATATTATGCATTAAAGGGTAAAGGAAAACATAAGTTGGAAATAAAGTTTAGTCAAAAAAAAGTATATCAGATAAAAACAGTGATCTAGAAAACCAAGCATTATTCATTTCTGTAGATAGAGCCACTTGACAATGCAATAGCATTTACAGTTTATTTTTTCAATTTAGACATATTTGATGTGCATGGGAATTAATACATTAGCCGATAATTAATTTTACAGATTACTCGCATTCTAAAAAATTACGCTATAACCAAGAAATTATGAAACACATTTTATTAATCTTGGATGAGATCTTCATATTGAAGATTGTCATCCATCTAAATGTATATCTATTATACACCCTCTTCTATACTTTGAAATTCCATTTCTAACTGCTTAAGTAATGATTTTTGTCTGTCATTTAATTTAGTTGGAACCTTAATATCGATTCTTGTAAGCAGGTCACCCTTACCATATCCACCATAGCGAGGCAGTCCTTTACCTTTAATTTTTAAAATAGTATTTGGTTGTGTGCCCTGTGGAATTTTTAATTTTTCATGGCCCTCAAGCGTGGGAATTCGAACTTCTGTTCCAAGTGCCAGATCAGTAAATTTAAGATTAAGATTGTAAAGCAAATGACCGTCTTCTAATCTCTCAAATAGTGGATGTTGTCTGACATGAATTCTTATTAATAAATCTCCAGGAAATCCATTTTCGGATGGCTCTCCCTCACCGCGCAATTGCAATGTCATTCCATCCTCTACTCCTGCAGGAACTTCTAGATCTATTTTCTTACTCCTTCTGACTCTGCCTGAACCATTACAGATATTGCAGGGTTTATCAATAATTTCGCCTTGACCTTGGCATGTTTGGCATGGCTCTAGTGATACAAAAGTGGAAAATCTATTTTGATTATATATATGTCTAGTTTGTCCTTGGCCGTTACAGACGCTACATTTCTTTGGCTTAGTCCCAGGTGCAGCACCGGTTCCACCACAATTGTTACATCTCTCAAGTTTTGGTAGATCTAGTCTATCCTTTCTTCCTTTAAGGACGTCTTCTAAGGAAAGTTCAATATCATAAAGAATATCCTGTCCTTTTCTTCTACCTCCGCCTCTACCAAAGCTAAAACCAAAACCAAAGGGATCGCTACCGCCCATACCGCTGAAACCGCCAGCGCCACGGCCTCCAAATATCTGCTCGAAAATATCCCTAACACCACTGAATCCCATATCTCTGAAGATTTCATCGAAATTTGCTTCCGAACCTCTGAATACCTCTTCGGCGCCAACATGGCCATATGTATCATACCTTTTTCTTTTTTCATCGTCAGACAAAACAGCGTATGCTTCTGAAATTTCTTTGAACTTTTCTTCAGCTCCAGGTGACTTGTTTCGGTCGGGGTGATATTGTAATGCTAACTTTCTATATGCGTTCTTGATTTCTTCCTTACTTGCATTCCTACTAACTGTAAGAACTTCATAATAATCCCTCTTGCTCATATTTTCACACTCCTATGGTTCTTTATTATCAATAGTGTAAGATGTTGTTGAATATTATGGAGGTGGGGGTGGCGTTGTGTCTGATGTATTAGTACCTGGGTCAAATCCTCCAACAGTAGACCCTGTACCGGCGGGACCAGTGCCTTCCGCTGTTGCTCCTGCGGAGGTACTAGTAGATGCAGAGGGGGCTCCTGCAGCTCTATAAGCTTCGGCGCTAACCTCGCCAAGAATATTTTTCAATTCTTGCATCTTTGACCTAATATTGTCTACATTGTTGCTAGCAATTGCATCCTTCAATTCCTGAGCAGATTTGTTGACTCTGTCTACTTGTTCTTGTTTGATTTTATCTTTCAGATCTTGCTTTACTAGTTTTTCTGCTGCATAGGTCAAATTATCAGCTTCATTTTTGATTTCAGCCTCCTCTTTCTTCTTTTTGTCAGCATCGGCAAATCTTTCTGATTCTTTCTTTAGTTTCTCAATCTCTTCTTTTGGCAGTTTAGTGTTTGCAGTTATCGTGATTTTTGCCTCTTTTGATGTAGCCATGTCTTTGGCTGTAACGTTCAAGATTCCATTTGCATCTATATCAAAAGTAACTTCGATCTGGGGTATACCCCTTGGGGCTGGAGGGATTCCAGATAGGTTAAACATCCCAAGTGATACACAATCAGATGCCATGGGTCTTTCGCCTTGCACTACATGAATCGTAACGGCAGTCTGGTAGTCAGCTGCAGTAGTAAATACTTTGCTCTTTTTCGAAGGAATTGTAGTGTTACGCTCAATTAGAGGCTCTTTTAGACCACCAAGAACTTCTACGCCTAGAGTAAGTGGCGTAACGTCTACTAAAAGTATGTCTGTCGACACATCGCCGGAAATAATAGCTCCTTGAATAGCTGCTCCCATTGCAACAGCTTCCATTGGATCCACACCGCGTTCTGGCTCCTTACCCATAACGTTTGCAACGAATTGCCTAACAATCGGCATTCTTGTAGGTCCACCAATCAATATGATTTTATCAACTTCACTTGGTGCTATTTTCGCATCCTGAATAGACTGCATCATAGGTGATCTACATCTTTCAATTATTGGTCGCAGCAGCTCTTCTAGTTTTGCTCTCGTTAAAGACAATACAAGATTCTTCGGACCTGTGGTAGCATCGTATGCAAGAAACGGCAGATTAATTTCAGTAGTAACAATATTTGATAATTCGATTTTCGCTTTCTCTGCTGCCTCCCTTATCCTCATCATTGCAGCTTTGTCATTTCTAACATCTAATCCAGATTGCTGTTTGAATTCTTGGATAATATAATCAACCAAAGCATTATCCATGTCCGTTCCTCCAAGCTGAGTATCACCAGAAGTACTTTTAACCTGGAAAACTCCTCCTCCCATTTCCATTATTGTAACATCCAGTGTTCCGCCCCCAAAGTCAAAAACCATAATTTTAAGGTCTTTTTGAACCTTGTCCAATCCATAGGCCAATGAGGCAGCTGTCGGCTCGTTGATGATCCTCACCACCTGTAATCCTGCAATTTCACCAGCATCCTTTGTTGCCTGTCTTTGGTTATCATTAAAGTAAGCAGGTACGGTGATTACCGCTTTATCCACAGTTTCCCCTAGGAAAGCCTCAGCATCTCTCTTTATTTTTTGTAAGATGAATGCAGATATCTGTTGTGGAGTGTACTGCTTACCAAATACAGTGAATTTAAAATCAGTTCCCATTTTGCGTTTTGCTGCAAGGACAGTACCTTCAGCATTTGATATCATCTGACGTCTTGCTGGCTCACCTACAATAAGCTGGCCTTCACGAGTAAAAGCAACAACCGAGGGAAACGCCTTTCCTCCAACAGAAGTACCTTCCGCTGCCTGTATAATTGTAGGTTTACCACCTACAAGTGATGCCGCAGCAGAGTTGCTTGTTCCAAGGTCAATTCCTATAATTTTGCCCATAATTAATTTTCAGTCTCCTTTTCTATTTTCCCTGTATCATTATTGGTATTTTTAACTATCCTTTTAGAAATTTCTACAATGCCCGGTCTTAAAACTTTATTGTTTAGCATATACCCTTTTCGAATCTCGCTTGTGACAGTATTCTCTGGTACATCGTCGTGGTATGAGTAGCTAATAGCGTCATGGATGTTTGGATCAAAAGGAGTTCCAACTGTTTCAATTTCCATAATACCCTCGGATTTAAGAATAGAATCAAGGTTCTTTAAAATCGCTTCTAGGCCCTCAATTACAACGGCTTCAGACTTGCTCTGTTTTGCAATTTCTAGAGCCCGCAAATAATCATCACGAATATTCAGGAACTTCAAAAGGACTTCAGCTCTACTTGATTCAACTTTTGAAGCCGTTTGCTTTTCCATTTGTTTACGATAATTATCAAAGTCGGCCATCATATACTTTAATTTATTAAGATTATTGTCCGAAGATTCTCTAGCTTTGCACAATTCCTCTCTAACTAAATCCAATTCCTCTCTAATCTTAGTCAACTCCTCAGTCACATTCGTATCATTTTCGTGTTTTGATTCTCCAGTTTCTTCAATTATATCATCCTCTTTTTCCAAAATTGATCAGCCATCAAAAAATCAGAGCAACACAAATAATTACATATCGTTTAGCCTACAACCCATGTAGAATTTATTATAGACTTCAAAAATTGTTTTAGTAAAATTCATTTGATCGTATTAATCATATCAACCAACATCATCTTTGTTTAGCTTGCCATCATGAAAGTCAATGGACAGAATGAAATTTAAAATGAAATACATTGTTTGCTATGATAACGATCAAATACCAATCGATAAGAGGAAGAATGATGACAGATTTTCAAAACTGATTATTCTGACAGTTTTTAAATTTATAAATTTGAAATTTCAAAATATCCATTTTAGCTGTTGATTTTTTAGACACCATGATGCAATCCATACAGTAAAAAATAGCAACAGTTAGCAACCCAATAAAAAGTAACAGTTTGTATGACTGGAAACAGGGAAAAAAATTCCCTAAACGATGTCTAACTGAGGGAATGATGCTACATTAACTCGTAGTTCTGTTTGGATCTTTCTAATTTTCGTCGCGTATTCCCGCATTTTGGCATCGTCGCTCTGTACCTTTGCAATTCTATAGCCTTTCCATGCTTTTCTTAAGGCTCCCCAACTCTGACCAGCGGTAAAGCTGTTTTCTGCCTGCTGTGTATGTGTTTCTTGATGAAGTGACATTATTGCAGTCATATCTATTTGAGATGGTTCCTAAGTTCGTACTTAGGACCAATAGTCAACTTTAACTTATTGTAGAGTAAAAAGCTTTGAGGTCATATTTGTTAAATTGAAATTTATGATAATAAAAGAACAATATTATAATGAGTAAAATGCGGCATACGTAATATCACTCATCAG
>Ga0173483_10000269_pt1 | contig 14169 bp, 13 predicted proteins | sample NitcycUS178409R2_FD_122621 | JGI IMG/M metagenome (GOLD analysis project Ga0173483, IMG submission 122621) | Soil microbial communities from Arlington Agricultural Research Station in Wisconsin, USA - Nitrogen cycling UWRJ-S178-409R-2 (version... | ecosystem: Environmental > Terrestrial > Soil...
ATAAATATTTTTTTTTTATGAATTGAAGATTCAATTCTTATTCCTTCGTCGATATCAAGCGTCAGTAATTTATTAGCTAATTTCTTGGATTTATCCTTTCTGCAGCATTTCATAATAATGAAAATGTAACGCGGGATATGTGCTTTATATCTAACCTATAATAATACGTTTGTAATTCCATGGGCATAATCCTTGCCTACAACTGCAGCGATCCTGTAAATAAAGCATCGATAATTTCTGTTCTAAAGGTAAGTATTTTCTATTTACGCAACACTTTAAGACAAACATTTTACATCGGTATTTATAAACTACACATAAGATTGCTTTTAATTTTAATCTAACTTCCATAGCGAGTAATTGTACTTCGCTAACCGACTATTTTGAAAAACATTTTAATAAGCTCCTTTTGATCATCCTGCAATGTATCAAATGCTTCAACGAGCTCTCTTTCTATTGCAATTTGTTTTGATATTACATATTGCAACTTTTTGACATCAATTGGTATTATATTCTCAACTAAACCTGTACTATAAGCATAAATGTACTCATTGATCATCTTGTATACGAAGGAAGGGGACAGAGTTAGCAAAAGCAAAAATCCATTATACATTATCTTTTCATTCTCATCTGTTGTTGAAATCGATGCTATATACGATTCCAGTATTTTCGTTCTGTTATTGCCCAGTTCTTCTATAGACGAAGCAACAAGCAACCCGGCCTCCGTCAGTTCATAGAACGGAACACCCTCTAATTGCAGAGCCCTAGGGCCACGTCTTAATGGTAACCTTCCTTCTACCTTTACTATACCTGATGGGATTAAGACTTCGTCTAGATCTCTGAAGATTCCTGAATAAATATTCTGCCAGACTATGTTATGCTTCTTTGCGATTGCATGTGCAATCGAAGTTCTCGTACGCAATTCAGGACTTCGTTCGGTAGCAAGGTGCATAATGATTCCGCGTTGTCTCTTGGCCTCTCCTGTAAACCTGTCTTTGTGTGTCTTAAAGGTGTCAAAAATTGCAATATTATTGTCCTTTTCAAGTTTCAAATGAATTCCAGTATCCTATATATAATCAAAAGATCATTCCTATAATTATATTTTAGTTTGTTGGTGAATTCTTATAAACCCAGGAGTAGTGTGGAGTGTAAAACAACTAGTGTATAAGCAAAGTGAAAACATACTTTCATATTCATGACATAACAATCAGTTTGTTTTATCCAAAAAGTAAATGGTCATCGAGTATATTTAATAAATTTTGGATCGAAATGGTGAACATGTAATTTACAAACGAACTAGGGTTTATGAGATAGGATCAGATGCAAGATCTGAATGCTGTGTTATCTGAATGTCATATACATATACAGGTAAACCTCAATGAAGGTTAACGTTGATAAACCTGCAAGCTTGCTTAGTTTTTAATACTGATGGATATTAATAAAATAAGCGAGATTGGTTTTAGGAACTTTGTCAGAAAGACTCGTCGAGCAATAGTTCCGGTAGGATCGCTGGAACAGCACGGATCACATCTTCCAGTTTCTACGGACTCTTTAATTGCAGAATATATCGCTACCATGATTGTGAAAAAAATTCCATCTTTTGTTGTACCTGTAATTCCATATGGAGTGTCGTATGAGCATAAGCCAATGTTTAATCTTTCTCTACGAAATTCTACATTATCTAATGTCCTCTATGACATATGCATTTCACTTGTTGAAAATGGGATAAAGAATATAATATTACTGAATTGTCATCATGGTAACGTAGGTGTATTACAATATATTACTCAGAATTTGTATGGAAAAGTTCCTAGCAATACTGGAATATATACGATAAACTATTGGCAATTGATCCAAGGTGAATTTGATCACGCAGGCGAGGTTGAGACTTCTCTTCTCCTTGCTATAGCTCCGGACCTAGTAAGGATGGACAAGGCAGAACCGAATTCTAAAAGACTGTCCAAATCAAAAGTAGCATATTCAAGCATTACTAATAATCCCGGTTCGTTCATAAATATTACTGGCAACGGAGTTTGGGGAGATCCGAGGTATGCCACTGCACGAAAAGGTTGGAAACTCATAAATGAAATTATTAAAAATCTTTCGCTAACCATCATTGAATTGGAAAGCACTAATGCCCAAGGTTCAAATTGACTATCCAAGTATACGTCTTCTAATGAAATTTTAATATATACCTATGTAATGCTTACCTATAGAGGTAAAATAGCGTTGTCAGTAGACATGGCAGTAAAGGTTCTTGATGAGAGCCTCGGTAAAGTTGTGCTTATTAAATTGAAGGGAGGAAAGGTCATTAGGGGTAATTTACACGGTTTCGACCAGCACATGAATCTATTACTTCAAGACTCGGTGGAAATTTTAGAAGATAATAAATCTAATGATTTAGGTACTATTGTGGTTCGAGGCGACAATGTCGTTATTATATCACCTCCACCTGTGTAGGCCAGATCACAGCAGGTAAAGTGTGAGAAACAATGACGAAAGGCACCACTTCGATGGGCAAATTTACGAGGAAAAAAACTCATATTAGATGTAGAAGATGCGGTCATAATTCCTTTCATAAGCGTGGAAAACGATGTGCAAGTTGTGGCTATCCGAATGCAGGAAAAAGAAAATATAATTGGATAAAACGTTACGTAAGCTAGTTATTGACATTGATAATATCAACAAGTATTGGTAATATGACCAGTAAGGCTTTTGGTGATGATGGTGGATATATTACACAATTATAAAAAAGGTGCACATAGGTGCTGATCGGAGAAATACTTGTTATTGTTTTCTTCATACTAGTAGGCGTGATTACCGGTGCTGCCATATTCCCAAAATTATTCAGAAAAACTTCAGCTCCTATAAACAGTCAGGAACATCTTGTAAAGCCATTTAATGCCGCCAAATCTGAACTTCAATCTCTGCAATTCGAAAAAAGCTTGATATCGCAAGCGGTTACCAGAGTTTACGAAGCGTTACAAGAAGGCAAAATCGACAAGAACGAATTCGAAAGACTTTTGCTAAAGTACAAGCACCAACTCGCATCCTATGATGAGAAAATTGACAGATTAGGGCCGTTAGTAGATTTTGCTGAGATTAGTGAGATTCGGGAAGACACTATATCTATACTGAGAGAAAGGATTGGCTCAATGGACCAGAAGTTGGCTGAATTATGCAAGAAATCTGGAATGTCAAATACAGATATTTCCAAGACAATAAAAATGATGCAGCAACTGCAGTCAAAAGTAGAAGACGAGAGTCGGGAATCAAAATACAGAGGAGAAGACGCAGCAACGAATTATCTACTTATATCAGAAAGACCTAAAACAAAACAACAAGAAAAAGTAGTACAACTCGGGGCTGAAGAAAAAAACATAGATAAATTGCAACTGGAGATCATGGATGCACTCTCTCGTTTAGAGCAGATTAAGATAGATAACAATCCACATGATTCTCAAGATATGAATGCTTTTTCCACTCTAAATGACAAAAGCTGCTTACGGCAATTTAGATAAAGATTAATGGTTCCTTTGCCTTTCATTAGATTATGCCATCCTTCCCTTCGCCTTTATTGCAAGAAGCCATAAAAAATCTCGCAATACAAGCAGTTAACCAGCAGTTCCCAACAGATAGTAATCAAATTATTGGTTTGGGCAGCGGAAGCACGGTAGCGGCTATTGTCAGAGAAATATCAAAATTACCAAATAAAAAAAGATTAGAATTCGTCGTTACTTCTCTTCAGATAAAAAAAGAAGCTGAAAACAGCGGACTGAAAATAGTCGATGAAAACCACATTCCATATATTGACATTGTCTTTGATGGTGCGGACCAAATTGATTCCAAATTTAACATGATTAAAGGTGGAGGAGGTGCATTACTTAAGGAAAAAATAATAACATCTGCTGCTAAAAGAGTAGTTATTGTTGCCGATTCAAATAAATTTGTTGATGTATTCAGCCACTCGGTTCCAATAGAAGTTCACCCATTCGCCCGCTCCATTGTTTGGATCAAATTGGTAGAGGCAGGAGGCACGCCCAAATTGAGAACGATCGAAAAGGATTACCCTTATATCACTGAAAATGGCAATATAATTCTTGATACTATTTTCACCTCACTTGTAGATGTGCAAAAGAAGGAGATCGAATTAAAGAATATTCCGGGAGTATTAGAAGTTGGTCTATTTACGAGACGTGCAGACGTTTATTACAAGGCCAAAACTGATGGCTCTTTTGAAACTATCCAGTTCTAGACTAAAGACAAATGTAAATGCAGATCGAGATGTATGTAACTGTTTTCTTCGCAAAGACTTGTGTACTTATTGCAATTGTTTATGAAGTTTATCATCTATATTGGCAGGTCTAGCAACAAAAGCTCCATGTCCTAAAGTATCATTATTAACTTGCCCATCCTGCATGATAACTTCTCCTCGAACCATTGTCAAAACTGGCCATCCTCGCATTCTCCATCCATCATAAATCGTATAATCAGAGTAAGATTGCAAAATTTCAGGTGTGACTTTTTGTTCCAAATCCAGATCCACTATTATCAAGTCTGCATCAGAGCCCTGTTGTATAGTACCTTTCTTGGGATACATGTCAAAAATTCTAGCTGTATTATAGCTTGTGACTTATGATACTCTTTCTATGCTGATTCTATTTTCGTTTACTCCTTTACTAAGCAAAACTGGAAGCATGGTGGCAATTCCAGGAAAACCTGCAAGTGCTGTCCAGACATCCCCATGACCAATCTTCATTGATAATCTATTAGCGACATGATCTGTCCCTATTGTATCGATATTTCCATTTTGTAAAGCTGACCACATATTTTGAATATCTCTTTTAGATCTCAAAGGAGGAACAACTTTGCCTATAATATTGTCAAAGTCTGCAGTATGAGTCAAGTAGTGTGGGCATGTCTCGATATAGAGACTAGAAAGTCTCTTTTGTTTTTCTGCCAATATTGTATTAAGTGCAACAGTTGATCCTATATGAACAAAATACAGTTTTGACCAGAAGTTACTAGCAAACTTTGTTACCTTAATTATGCTTTCTGCCTCTGAAGAAGGTGGTCTACAGTCACACCACGTCTTTAATTTTGCTGTTGTTGCTGGACCATTCTGTATTTCTTGTACTTTTCTTTTACTGATACGTTCTGAGCATACTACCGGATTTTCTGCATGCAAGAGTACAGTTGAATGCACCTTAGCCGCCTCCTCTATTATTGAAATAAGAAATTCATCCGTCATGTTAACTTCGCCATCAATAATGTCGTATGTACCTGGATCAAGATCCATGAAAATATGTCTGAGATCTGACCCCATGTTCATATAGACTTTAACTGAGCTAATACCGATACTTTTTAGATATGAGATATCTTTTAGCTGATCGGGTGTTAAAATTGATGCATGAATCGAATAATCTATGTGATGATTACCTTTGCTTGCTGTCAAATGCTTTCCAATATTTCTATAGCTTTCATACAACCTTAGCATTCTGACCATAGTAGTAACTCCGCCAACTGCAGCAGATCTTGATTCAGTTTTAGCTGCGTCGTTTATTGGCGTATAAACTCCATAGTGAGCGTGCGGATCGATTACTCCTGGTAACACATATTTTTGATTTGCATCAATCTTCTCTGAAGCCTGAATATTATCAATTGATTTCCTAAGATCCTTGATTTTGCCGTTTTCTATTAAGATATGTTTTTGAAAAGATCCTACCTTTGGAATAACTACGGTACCATTAGCTATTAATACATCGCAGGAGTTACTTCCCATTATTTTTGATAATTAACTTATAAAATCTCATGTTTATTCTTTTAGTTATAACGAGATCTTGGAAAGGAATTTGTACTATTTTAAGATATCATTAAGTTAGAGTCGCCTTCAACGACAAGTTCTGAAGTAATACAAAAAATTAGGTGAATGATCTTACAATTTTATGCTGTTGGGATTCTCTGTTCTTCTCTTTTAATAGGATGTCATGAGCTTCTTTAACATCTGAATCTTTGTGTACTATAGCTCTTAGTGCTTTTATCATTGCGACAGGACAATCTGATTGCCAGATGTTTCTACCCATATCTACTCCTGACGCGCCTTTTCGTATCGCATTATATGCCAATTCAAGTACGTCAGCTTCTTTTGATAACTTCTTGCCGCCTGCTATTATAATGGGAAGTGGGGTTCCTTCTACAACTTTTTCAAAGTTTTCACAATAGTATGTTTTAACAACATGTGCACCTAATTCTGCAGCAACTCTGCATGCCAAACTGAGATATCTAGCGTCTCTGGACATTTCCTTACCAACTGCGGTAACTGCTAGAATGGGAATACCATATTTTTCACCTTCATCAACCAGTTTAGCTAGACTCGAGAGTGTTTGGTGTTCATACTTGCTTCCAACAAAAATTGAAAGAGCGAGGCATACGGCATTAAGTCTGATCGCATCTTCAACTGAATTCGTGATGGTTTCATTGGACAAATCTTCCCCAACAATACTACTCCCACCAGAAACTCTCAAAACTATTGGCACATCAGTGCTTGGATTCACAGACGTTCGTAAAACCCCTCTCGTAACCATTAAAGAGTCAGCATAGGATAAAAGAGGCCTTATCGTTTTGCTAGGCATCTCCAACCCTTCTGTTGGACCCAAAAAGTACCCATGGTCAACTGCAAGCATAACACAGCGACCGTCTCTAGGACGGATGATTTTTGACATTCTGTTTTTCATGCCCCAATCCATCTACTAAATATAACCTCTTTTCATGTTCTTTCTGTTATTATTTATACTTTAAATGTCCATAGTGTATTACTAATATACTGATAGAGATACAAATACAGTAGCCAAATTAATTATAAGATTAATATGTATTGTTAATGTCAGGATATATGGTATAAGCTCAAACTTCAGGAAACTTGGACCCCAGATTATTTCCTAATTTTTCGAAGATGAAAGGCATCAACAACAAGGGGCATTCGTCGAAATGAAATATTTTGTCTTTATCTAAGTTTATTCCGGTAGGAAGCTACCAATCATTCTATAACGACATATCGGGTCATCCAAACTGCTTAATTCTCAGTCAATGATCTTGCCGTTGTAAATGATACGACGCTCTTGCTTAATCCTATTGTTTCTCCATGGCATTCAACCTTTGCTCAGATTCATCTAAATATAAGTTATGGAAACGTCTGTTAAATTCACTTAAAAGAGAAAGTACATATTCTCAACGTACTTATAAAAGGTGATTTACGTTAAATTCTGTATACATTGAGGATAGTCATACTACATAAAAAAGTAACAGCAGCAGATTATATCTACATCATTTGTTTATAATGTTGTGATAATTTCGATAGCTGCCGGGCGATAGTGATAGATCCTTCTACGAAAATACTGTTCTTTTATAAACGCAGAACATCTGGGAAGAAGTCAGAAAGCAGTTTGTTATAACTTGTTTGATTTTGTCCTTTCGGATCACGTCTTGTTTTAACAATAAAGTCATCTATTTCAATCAAATTACCTCAGCAATGTTAATCTACCTTATTGGTAATAAGGTCTAATGATACTGAATTACTCTTAAATTGTAAGTAATCGTTATCCCTAGAATCTTAAACCGATAAATTTAATTTCGTATAATACGAGTTGTTATGATAACTAATGGCTCTTGCAGAAAACGGGATCAAACTCCGTAACAGTGGCTTTAGAATTGCCTTTGTAGGATTATTTTCTCTAATTATGGGATTCATCATTTACTATAGATTGACTATTCCTTCAGGAGAACAACCAGTTATGATTACATTGTACCTTAAGAATCTTGCAAACGCTATTTTTATACTCACTATTGCATCAATGATATCCATTGGTTACGGCGCATTTAGAGTCTTTAAAGCAGAGCAACAGATAACATATAATACAAACAGTTTGATGTCATACATAACAGCAGTATTTACAGATAATAAATATTGGAAAGTCATGATAATATCTGCCACAGGATATGGCATATTTTTTGGATTTCTGTCCCAGATCTTTATTTACAGAGGAGATATTTCATTTACCGCAATTGGAATCTCGGTGCCATCAATCAATGTTATTACTTGCTGTAATGTTCCCGGATACGTTCCTTTGTTTGCTGCATATATCACGAACCATTTTTTGATCTTGTTGATACCGATCAATATTATTTTAGCAGTCGTTATATCTGTGTTAGTTGGGTTCAATATTTCTCTGAATCTATTTGTATATAAGATGATGAAAGTGCAAGGCACCAGAAAGTTCACTTTTTTTGAAAGCATTGGTGTAACTACAGGGTTGTTTGTAGGATGTCCAACATGTGCAGGCAGTTTGTTTTCTGCATTGTTTGGATTTGGTTCAGGAGGAACAGCATTTGCGCTGCTTGCACCGTTTCAAACCCTCTTTATTATAGTAAGCATTCCAGCTTTGATAATTTCACCATTTCTTATTGCTCGACTAATTAGAGCGAGAACTATTTGTAAATTATACTAAGGTTATCCATTTTTCTTCATTAGATTTTATTATTCTACGACTTTTTTGCTGAAAATATCTATTCCTTTGGATTATTCACTGGGCAATCAATCAGAAGTCGCTGTGGCTGAATTATAGCTATTGGACAAATAGGGTTTGCAGTAAGACATTAAGGAAAGAATGTACTTTTTGACGATGTCTCTTCAATGGCCATCCACCTCTGGATCATCGTGTATACCATTATGATATATGTCATGTAATTATTCAAATTACACAGGAACTAGACTGCTATGTCATATACACATTACCTGTTAAAGACCCTCAGAATAAATTAATTAACATGTAAATTATACTGATAAGTTGTAATGATATAGATGTCTGCAATATCTGACGCTAATGAATTTCAAAATAACGTCTCTCACACTAGTAGGTTATCCAAATCGTCCACTCATAACAGAATTCTCGTCTTATGCATCGATAGAGATGATGATATTGGTTCTAAAGGAGGTATAGAAACTCCCATTGTAGGAAGAGATCATTGCATTAACGCTGGAATCAGGTTGGCGATCGAAGATCCGGAAGACGCAGATACTAATGCAATATTTGCAGCGATCAAATCATATGAACAGCTCATAAGTAAAGGATACGAATCAGAGGTTGCTTTGGTCTCTGGAAAGTTTAATCGTGGAATTGAGGGTGATGAAAAAATTAGTTTTGAGATTCAAAGTATTCTAACACAGTACAAGGCAGACGCAGCAGTACTTGTTTCTGATGGCGAGGATGACCAGACAGTCATCCCTATAATTCAATCGATGATTCCAATTATATCTATTCAACGTATCATTATTAAGCACAGCAGGAGTGTTGAATACTCATATGCTGTACTAGGCAAATATATCAAAATGCTCGTATATGACCCGCGATATTCAAAATTCTTCTTAGGGGTTCCAGGTGCGCTATTAGTTGCAAGCGGCCTTGCTACTGTATTTGGATTGACCAGAGAAGCCATAGCTTTATCACTAAGCATACTAGGAGGTGCTTTTATTATTCGCGCCTTTGATGTAGACAAATCTTTAGCTTCTCTTGGAAGACCAACGCCAACCGCCTTTATTAGAATCTTCTCGGTTTTTGCTGGCACCCTGATTATCTTAGCTTCGATAGCAAATGGGCTTTCAAGCATCCCTCCTGAATCAATTACTCCAAATATGGGACTGGTAGATATAATAAAAGATAGAGTAATCGTTGGGAGTTTTGTTCATGGTACTATTACATTGTTATGGATTGGAATTGCTACTATATTAGTAGGTGCTCTATTGAGCAACTGGTTTAAGGGCAGTGTTACAGCTATGTCAGATATCTTACGCCTAGTGGTATTAGCATTACTCTATTTCCCTATCCTGCAATTTACTTCGGTTTTAACCGAACGTACGAGCCCATTTACTTTGATTTCCTCGCTTCTAATAGGTTTGGCAGTAACACTGGTAGCTGCCACTTTCTTATTCCAATATTTTAGAAACAGAAAAGGAGGAGAAATCCTAAAGCATTGACAGTGGTTCAATTAAAATTTCTTTTGATAATAACAACAATAACAATAAAATCATTGTTTGACATGCGAAACTTATACGTAAATGGGTATATCGGAATTCGGTGGCATGGCTTTTGCGGAAACAATCCTTAAACATAGCGGACTTTACAGTATTTATGAGCGTCGATTAGAGTCACGAATTCTAAAAGATCCACTTCCTAATCATATTGCAATAATTCTAGATGGAAATAGGAGGTGGTCAAAATATCATTTTGCTGGTATATATAGTGGTCATTCCATAGGTGCCGACAAAGCAGAAGAGCTTTTGAATTGGATCCACGACCTTGGAATCAGAATCACTACCTTATATGTTTTATCTACAGAGAATTTAGAGAGAAAAGACGAGGAGCTAGATAAAATCTACGAGGTTTTACGCATAAAGCTTGAAAAGCTCTATAATGACTCAAGAATACATAAGCGCCAAATGAAAATCAAGGCAATTGGTAATATCACGCTTCTTCCTAGACCTCTTCAAGAGATATTAATCAAACTTGAAGAAGTTACAGCCAGTTACAATTCTATGTTTCTTAATATAGCCATTGCCTATGGAGGACAAAAAGAGCTTGTGGAAGCGATTAGGAAGATTTCTACGATGGTTAAATCTGGAATAATAAATGAGAAAGAAATTGATGAAAAAGTGATCGAATCATGTCTTTATACATCACATTTGCCCCAACCAGAACCCGATTTAATACTAAGGACATCAGGAGAAAAACGTCTCAGTGGATTTCTCATATGGCAAAGTGCTTATAGTGAACTAGTATTTATGGATGTCTTTTGGCCTGAGTTCCGCAAAATCGATTTGATGAGAGCCATTCGAACATATCAATGCAGAATACGAAGATTTGGAAAATAACATCTACTAATGAATTAAAGTAATTTACTCAACAAAGAAACCTGAATGCGAAATGCGATATACCATATTGCTACATTATGTTTAAGAAAAGGGCGTTTCTAGTATTGAATGTAATAATAGTCATAGTGGTAAGAATTTATGATTATCAATGCTTTCAAAATAAGGAATAACTGGAAGCGATGATGAAAAAGAATAAGTAATGATTGAACGAAGAGAAATTGAGGTCCCATATGTGAAATTTTGGCAAAAAGATTAGTAAAGCAGCCTTAGTTTAATAGGTGAGATGAGAGATGAACGATCTTCAGGAGCAGTTATATTTTCAATTGACAAGGATTCAGGAGCAGAATTTTTACTATTGCACCATACATCAGGACATTGGGATTTTCCGAAGGGCAACATAGAGATTGGTGAAGATGAAAAGCAAGCTGCAAGACGCGAAATACTAGAAGAAACGGGAATCCAAGATGTAAACTTTCTAGAAGGTTTTAGGAAGAAAATAGAATATCGTTATAAACGCGGAGAAAAGTTAATTCACAAGGAAGTTATTTTTTATCTTCTTAGGACTAATACAAAGAAAATTATTCTCTCCAATGAGCATATTGCATATGTATGGAATAAATATGATAACGCAGTAAAACAACTAACTTATAAGAATACAAAAAACGTATTAACTGAAGCTAAAAAGTTTTTGGAAACAAATTCTCCTGAAAAATACTAAAAAAAGGAAAGTCGGCGGCGTATTCCCTTGATAAAATTCAAAGGATCATTCGAGCTGACGATGGATCTGCCAATAATAAAATAATCAGTACCATTTTTTGCAGCCTCTTGCATATCACCGCCTTGCGTTCCGAATCCTGGCGAGTATATAGAGATTTGTTTTTTGCTAGATATCTCTTTTAAAATATCTACTTGCATGGCACCTACTACTATACCGTCTACGTTACATGCATGAGCATACTCGATAAATACCTTATACATCAAGGTAGTATTATTATTAATTTTGTCTTTATTCTTAGTACTGATAACCACCCTTCTGCCAAAACCTTCCTTTGCTCCTATATGACTCATATAGACTAATGCAATGATCCCACCATTATTTTGATGAGCCTGATTGACTGCAGATAGCAGTGCGTCTTTTCCGATAAAGGGGTTAACTATTACTGCATCAAAACCCATTTTCAAAAGATATTCAATGACAATTTCATTAGTATTGGGAATATCATTCAGCTTAATATCTGCAATAGACTGCAATCCGTAGGAATGGGCCAGATCGTTTATTTCTGATAGTTGTGAAGCAGACAAAGGTAAGATAAGATGAAAATTAAGCTTTATTGCGCAAATATGCTCTTCGAGTAGGTTGATCAGCATTTTAGCAAAGTCTAGAAGATCAGGTCTTGGTAACGGATCGATCGCTAACACTATTTTGCTATTTTTGCTTTTTGAACAAGCATCTATTCTTTGGCAAAATGAAGCTAGTTTATCCATGAATTTCTACCAAGGGATGGTTATCGGCAAGCTTAATCAATTTTAGATATATGTTCCCATGTTCGTCTATCCTATTAGAGAAAGATGGTTGTTCAACTCTTTGGCTAGAGAACCTCAAAAAAGGATCCTTTGGCTCATCATTAACTAGCACGTAATAAAAGTAAGATATTGTGTGAGATTCACTTAAACTCATTGCAGCTCCAATCACAAATGTACTATTTTCTTTAAAGAGAAAGAGAGGCAGAGGAGGCTCATCATAAATAGTTTTATAGGCTGCAACTTTCGCTAAACTTGATAGATCCTTTAATCCTATTGCGACATATCCCCACTTTTGATCAACCCTAGCTGCCCTTGTAAGCCGGGGTGGGAATTTATCAATGTGAATAATCGGTGAGTAAATGAAGGTTGGATTTGCAATCAAATCAACTACCACAACTTCTTCTGTACCTCCGGTGACTCTATAAGCAAGATACTGACCGTCTTTGAGTTGTATACTCTTAACGAAGTAAATGACTGGCCTGCCATTTATAAAATCAGTTTGAACTGCAAATACATGCTCTTTGTTCAAAGTCAAGGAGAAAGATGGTAAAGGAGCGCGTTCTAGAGCACAAACTAGCCTTCCGAAATCCTTCATGCCGTATAGTTCAATGTAGCATGGTGATTTAAGTCGCAATTTGTCATTATTCTTATTATGTACACTATTAAACTCATCTGCATATAGTTTGGTAGTTTCTATCTATCATATAATCGACCTTGCCCACATTTGACCGAGACAGAAGTTCACAATTTATGATATTGAAGATCACCCTGGCTTAGAGTGATAAATGCTCATCGTCATTTTGGCAATGCAAATTCATATCAAGATCACCGACATTGTCAAGGATCAAAAATGAAATGATAACGACAAGACCACAATCTTGTCTGAATTGAGGTTTTGGACGAAAAATATTGCGAATCTTCCAGACAATAGCAGTGAGTTAATCACCTATAAAATCATCGTTTTGTACGATCATGGTTTCCTACGATCAATCACGTCATCTACATCCGCACCTGTTCCTATGAGTATAATCGTTAATCCTGTTTCCGCTTCTATACTTTCAATAAACTTTTTAGGCCCATTTTGTAACTCGGTATATTCTGTTATACCCGCAGTTTCAGGGAAGGCTACATCCAGTTTGGTAATTGCTATCTGAGTTGCACCATTCAGTGAGATTGCCTTCTTTGCAAGATCCATATTAAAAGGTGATGCTCTTCTTTGTCTTCCGGTTACACTTCCAAATTCAGCCCAGCCAAGTCGATTAGCCTCTTCGTTACTAACCTCACTTCTCAAGGGACCTCCGCCCACCCTAGTAACATATGCCTTGAAGACAACAAGAACCTCATCTACCCTTTTTGGTCCAATCCCAACATCAGAGCATATGGATGAAGCACACACATCCCTTGAAGTCACGTAAGGATATCCTCCATGAAATAATGAGAGAAACGTTCCTTGTGTACCTTCAATAATCACGTTTTCCTTATTATCTAAGGTGTCATTAATCAAATCACTGACATTTTTGATGTATAACAATAATTTTGGAATATCTTTTGCCAGTCTTAGTACGCGTAGCGCTCTATCAGCATTTGCAGGACCAGTGCCAGTTCCTGTTGTTCCTATTCGATGCTTAAGGTGATCTTCTGTATTATCTTTTTCTATATGCACTTTTTCAATAATACCACATTGAGCATCAATGAATGTTCTATCATAAGCATTGAACCTTTCA
>Ga0173483_10000270_pt1 | contig 14111 bp, 10 predicted proteins | sample NitcycUS178409R2_FD_122621 | JGI IMG/M metagenome (GOLD analysis project Ga0173483, IMG submission 122621) | Soil microbial communities from Arlington Agricultural Research Station in Wisconsin, USA - Nitrogen cycling UWRJ-S178-409R-2 (version... | ecosystem: Environmental > Terrestrial > Soil...
AGTTCTGCGACGCCGAGGTGCTGCGCATGCTGCGCCGTCGCTCGCTGGCCGCGCTGCGCGCCGAGGTCGAGCCGGTCACCCCGGTCGAGCTGTCCCGCTTCCTGCAGGAGTGGCAGGGCGTCGGCGGTCGGCTGCGCGGGCGCGACGGCCTGGTCCGCGTCGTCGAGCAGCTCAGCGGTGCCGTCCTGCCGGCCAGTGCCATCGAGTCCCTCGTGCTGCCGAGCCGGGTTGCCGACTACTCCCCTGCCCTGCTCGACGAGCTGATGGCCACCGGCGAGGTGCTCTGGTGCGGCCACGGGTCGCTGCCCGGCGACGACGGCTGGGTCTCGCTGCACCTCGCCGACTCCGCGCACGTCACGCTGCCCGGCCCCGACCCCGACCGGGTGCCCTCCCCCGACGGGCTCGCGGTGCTCGACGCCCTCGCCGGTGGTGGGGCGCACTTCTTCCGCACCCTGTCCGACCAGGTCGGCTCCACCGACGACCCGGCCCTCGCGACCACGCTGTGGGACCTCGTCTGGTCGGGTCGGGTCACCGGCGACACCTTCGCGCCGGTGCGCGCGCTGCTGTCCGGTGGGCGCACCGCGCACAAGCGCGCTCCCTCCGGTCCGCGTCGCACCCGGTACGCCGGTCGCCGCGGGCCGCTCGGCGGCCTCGGGGCCGCTCCGACCCGCCCCACGCTCCCGGCACGCACCGGCCCGCCTCAGGTCACCGGGCGCTGGTCGCTGCTTCCGCCCGTCGACCTCGACCCCACCCTGCGTGCCTACGCCACCGCCGAGCTGCTGCTCGACCGGCACGGCATCCTCACGCGAGGGGCGACCGCGGCCGAGGACGTGCCGGGGGGCTTCGCCGCGATCTACCGCGTCCTGGGTCGTGCCGAGGAGGCCGGGCGGGTGCGCCGCGGCTACTTCGTCGAGGGTCTCGGTGCCTCGCAGTTCGGCACCACCGGCGCCGTCGACCGGCTGCGCAGCGGGCCGGGTTCCGGCCGCGCGGGTGGCGACCACCGCCGCGCGGGCGGCGACCACGGTCGCGCCGCACCGACCGCCGTCGTGCTCGCGACCAGCGACCCGGCCAACCCCTACGGCGCGGCATTGGCCTGGCCCGACCGCGCGGTCGACCCCGCCGAGGGTGACGCTCCCGCCGACAAGCGCCGCCGCCACCAGCCCGGTCGCAAGGCCGGCGCCGTCGTGGTGCTCGTCGACGGCGACCTCGTGCTGTACGTCGAGCGGGGCGGCAAGACGTTGCTGACCTACTCCGACGACCCTGACCTGCTGCATGCCGCGGCCACCGCGCTCGCAGATGCCGTCCGCCGCGGCAGCCTGGGGCGGATCACCGTCGAGAAGGCCGACGGCGGCCAGGTGCTGGGCTCCGGCCACCCCGTCGTCGCGGCCCTCGAAGGTGCCGGTTTCCACCTCACGCCGCGCGGGTTGCGGATGCGGAGGTGAGCAGCGGTGCCCGAGGGTGACACCGTGCACCGCACCGCAGACCGGCTCGACTCCGCCCTGCGCGACGCCGCGCTCGAGCGGGCCGAGCTGCGCTGGCCCTCGGTGCCGCAGGTCGACCTCGCCGGGTCGCGCACCCTGGAGGTCGTCGCCCGCGGCAAGCACCTGCTGCACCGGTTCGACACGGGCACCACCCTGCACACCCACCTGCGGATGGAGGGCCAGTGGCGCGTAGAGCACCCGGGCCCGGCCACCGAGCGGGCACTGCGTCGCCACGACCTGCGGGCTGCGCTGCTCACCGAGCAGTGGTCGGCCCTCGGCCTGCGCCTGGGGATGCTCGACCTCGTCCCGACCGCGCGCGAGGCGGAGCTGGTCGGTCACCTGGGCCCCGACGTGCTCGGCCCCGACTGGGACGCCACGGTCGCGGCGGCGCGTGTCACGGCATCCGAGGGGTTGATCGGCGACACCCTGCTCGACCAACGGGTGCTCGCCGGCATCGGCACGTTCTGGGCGAGCGAGATCCTCTTCATCGAGCGCGTGCTGCCGTGGACCCCCGCCCGCGACCTCGACCGCGAGCGGGTGCTCGCGATGCTCGAGCGGCTCCACCGGCTGATGGCCGCAGCTCGTGGTTCAGGCTGGCAGGCGACCACCGGCATCCAGCGGTCCGGCGAGGAAGCGTACGTGCACGCGCGGTCCGGGCGGCCGTGCCGGCGCTGCGGCGACACGGTGCGGGTGGCGACGACGGGCGCGGCGCCGCGCCAGCGCACGTTGTTCTCGTGCCCGACCTGCCAGGGCGGGCTGGCCCCCACCGACGACGGCAGGCCACAGCGGCCGTTGGGCAGCGGGAAGCGGCGTCCCTAGGCCGCGGAGGCCGAGACGGTGTCGGACATCGCGTGCCCGACGGGCAGCGAGACCGGCGCGGAGAGGGTCTCGACCCGCTCGACGCGCTCGCGCACCAGCTCGAGCACCTCGGACAGGCTCAGCCCCAGCCCGGTGCACACCGAGGCGAGCAGCTCGGAGGACGCTTCCTTCGTACCGCGCTCGAGCTCACTCAGGTAGCCGAGGGAGACGGCGGAGGACGACGCGACGTCGCGCAGCGTGCGGCCCTGGTCCTGGCGGATCTCGCGCAGGACCTCGCCGAGCTCGTGTCGAAGCAGGATCACGGTGCCTCCTCTCCTTCGTCAGTGCGGACCGTCGAGCGGTCCGTCAAGTCAACGGTACCCCGAGGCACCCACGCCGTCGCAGAGGTTCTCGAGTGCCCGTTCCAGGAGGGTCAGCACGGCGAGCACACTCGCCGACCTGATCTGGTCCCGGTCGCCGGTCAACGTCAGCTCCTCGACGAGGATTCCCCAGGGCCCGCTCGCGCCCACGAACACGGTGCCCACGGGCTGCCCGTCGGCCGGGTCCGGGCCGGCCACCCCCGTCGTCGACACGCCCACGGCGCAGCCCAGGACCCGTCGGATGCCGTCGGCCAGCTGCGCCGCGACCGGCTCACACACCGCTCCCTCGCGAGCGAGCAGGTCGGGGTCGACGCCGAGCACGTCGGCCTTGACTTCGCTCGCGTACGCGACGACCCCGCCGCGCACGACGGTGGACGCGCCGGGCACGCTGGTCAGGGCGGCGCAGACCAGGCCCCCGGTCAGCGACTCGGCGGTGCCGATCGACAGGTCGAGCTCGCGCAGCCGCCTGACGACCGCGTCGGCCACCGGGCGCGGGTCGGTCACGACCCGCTGCGCCGCTGCCGCGCGGCCGCGCGCTCGGCCCGCTTGCGAACGGCCCGCTCGCTGGTCTGGCGCAGCCGCAGCGCCTGCATGAGGTAGTCGATGCCGGTCACGACCGTGACGACGACCGCCGCCCCGAGCACGATCGACGCGACCCACTCCCACAGGTCGGGGAAGGGCAGCGTCCAGTGCGGGATGAGGAAGAAGCCGATACCGAACGTCTGCAGGAGCGTCTTCACCTTGCCACCGCGCCCGGCCGCCATGACGCCGTGCCGGATCACCCAGAACCGCACCGCCGTGATGCCCCACTCGCGCACGAGCACGACGACCGTCACCCACCACCAGACCTCGCCGATGATCGACAGGCCGACCAGGGCCATCGTCACCAGCGCCTTGTCGGCGATCGGGTCGACGACCTTGCCGAAGTTCGTCACGAGGCCGCGGCTGCGGGCCAGGTCGCCGTCGATCCGGTCGGTGATCATCGCGACGGCGAACACGCCGAACGACGCCCAGCGGTACGCGGCGTTCTGGCCGTCGTCGACGAGCAGGAGCCAGCCGAACACCGGCACCAGGAACAGCCGGAACATGGTGAGGTAGTTCGCGATGTTCCACGCACTCGGTCCCGTGGTGGGCACGACCGGGCTCGCCGGGTCGACGCCGACGCGGTACGGGTCGGTGGCGCGTCCCTCGGCGAGCGGGCCGGGGCGCACCGGGCGCAGCGGCTTCTCGCTCATCGGGTCTCCACGACGAGGTCGACGCCCACGGCGTCGACGACGACACCCTCCACGAACGAGCCCACGCCGGGCAGCACGCCGTCGGCACCCGCACGCACGAGGCACACACCGTCGACGTCGGGGCCCTGGTGCTCGGCCCGGCCGACCGCGACCGTCGGGTCCTCGTCGTCGTGCTCCTCCACGAGCAGCACGACCCGCTCCCCCACGCGCTCGAGTGCTCGCTGGGACGTGAGCTCCTCGACGAGATCGGTCAGCCGCTCGACGCGCTCGGCGACGACGTCGTCGGGCAGCTTGGCGTCGAGGTGCTCGGCCTCGGTGCCGTCCTCGTCGGAGTAGCCGAAGACGCCGACCACGTCGAGCCGGGCGCCCACGAGGAAGCGCTCGAGCTCGTCGACGTCCGCCTCGGTCTCGCCCGGGAAGCCGACGATGACGTTGCTGCGAACACCCGCGAGCGGCTCGCGGGCCCGCACCCGGTCGATGAGCTCGAGGAACGGCTCGGTGCCACCGAACCGGCGCATCCGGCGCAGCACGGTCGGTGACGAGTGCTGGAAGGACAGGTCGTACCACGGCATGACGCCCGGCACCTCGGCCATTGCCTCGAGCAGGCCGGGGCGTACCTCGGCCGGCTGCAGGTACGACACCCGGACCCGGTCCACGCCCTCGACGGCGGTCAGCTCGGGCAGCAGCTTCTCGAGGAGCGCGAGGTCGCCGAGGTCCTTGCCGTACGACGTCGAGTTCTCGCTGACGAGGAACAGCTCGCGCACACCCTGCTCGCCCAGCCAGCGGGCCTCGGCGATGACGTCGGTCGGGCGGCGCGAGAGGAAGGACCCGCGGAACATCGGGATGGCGCAGAACGAGCACCGCCGGTCGCAGCCGCTGGCGATCTTCAGCGGCGCCCACGGGCGCGCGTCGAGCCGCGTCCGCACGAACTGCTCGCCGTCGCCGTGGCCGGGCAGCGCGACGCCGGCCGCGGCATCCGAGCGGTCGACCGGCGACAGCGGCAGCAGCCTGCGGCGGTCCGAGGGCACGTGGGACGCCGGCCGCGCCCCGCCGAGGATGGCGGTGAGGTGGCTCGACATGTCGCGGTAGGAGTCGAAGCCGAGCACGGCGTCGGCGTCGGGAAGCTCGTCGGCGAGGGTCTGCCCGTAGCGCTCGGCGAGGCAGCCGACGGCGACCACGGCCTTGGTGCGGCCGGTCTGCTTGAGGTCGGCCGCCTCGAGGAGGGTGTCGATGGAGTCCTTCTTGGCCTGCTCGACGAAGCCGCAGGTGTTCACCACGGCGACGTCGGCGTCGGCGGCGTCGTCGACGAGGGTCCAGCCCTCGGCGGCGAGGCGGCCGGCCAGCTCCTCCGAGTCGACCTCGTTGCGGGTGCACCCGAGGGTGACCATCGCGACGCTGCCGCGGCTCGAGGGGAACACCATGCCGTCACTCTAGTTGCGCCGCGGCCCGGCCCCGTGCACCACGAGTAGGGTCCACCGCATGCCCTCGGACACCGCGGCCCGGATCCGCGACCTGCTCGCCGAGCACCCCGTGGTCGACGGGCACAACGACCTCGCCTGGCAGGCCCGCGAGCGGGTCGGCTACGACTGGGACCGGCTCGACATCTCGCGCGCCGGGTGCCCCACCCACACCGACCTGCCCCGGCTGCGGGCGGGTGGCGTCGGGGCACAGTTCTGGTCGGTGTTCGTGCCCGCGACCCTGCAGGGCGACGCCGCCGTGACCGCCACCCTGGAGCAGGTCGACGCGATCCACGCCATGACCGCCCGGTATGCCGCTGACCTCGCCCTCGCGACCACCCGGGCCGACGTCGAGCGCGCCTGGTCACAGGGCCGGATCGCCTCGCTGCTCGGCGCCGAGGGCGGCCACAGCATCGACTCCTCGCTCGGAGCGCTGCGGATGCTGCACGCCCTCGGTGTGCGCTACCTGACGCTCACCCACAACGACAACGTCCCGTGGGCCGACTCGGCGACCGACGAACCGGTGCTCGGCGGGCTGTCGCCGTTCGGTCGCGAGGTGGTGCGGGAGATGAACCGGCTCGGGATGCTCGTCGACCTCTCGCACGTGTCCGCCGACACCATGCGCGACGCCCTCGAGGTCGCGCAGGCGCCGGTGCTGTTCTCGCACTCCTCGGCCAGGGCGGTGTGCGACCACCCGCGCAACGTGCCCGACGACGTGCTCGCCCGGCTCGCCGACAACGGTGGGGTCTGCCTGGTCACGTTCGTGCCGAAGTTCGTCTCCCCCGCGGTTCGCGAGTGGGACCTCGAGACCCGCGATGCCGCCGAGGTGGCGGGGGTCGACGTCCACGACGAACCGGCGTACGACGCGTTCGTCGACGAGCGCACGCTGAGCCACCCCAGGCCGTCGGCCACCATCGACGACGTCGTCGCGCACTGCGAGCACGTCCGCGACGTCGCGGGGCCGCGGCACGTCGGCCTCGGCGGCGACTACGACGGCGTCGACGTGCAGCCCGTCGGGCTCGAGGACGTCAGCGGCTACCCACGCCTGCTGGCCGCCCTGGCCGAGCGAGGCTGGAGCGACGCCGACCTGGGGGCACTGACCGGGGGTAACGCCTTGCGCGTGCTCGGCGAGGCCGAGCGGTGCTCACACGAGATCGCCCGGACCCGTGGGCCGAGCCTGGCCCGCATCGAGGAGCTCGACGGCGAGGGAGCCGTTCCGGCCCGGTGACCGGGCCTGGCCAGGACTTCACTGCCGCGAGCGCAACACGGTGAGCGCGACGAGGCGGGAGATGACCATCGCGACGTACATGACGCCGCCCAGCTGCTCGACGGTGCTCACCGCGCGGGCCTCGGGCAGGACCGGCACCACGTCGGACAGACCGACGCTGGTGAGCTGGGCGGCCGAGAGGTAGATCAGCTCGAGGAACGTGCGCTGCCCCTGTCCCTGATAGGCGATGAACGAGCCGGGCCAGACCTCCTGCACCGCGAGGAAGACATAGGCGAAGGCGAAGACGAGCACGGTGAAGCAGGCGCCGACCGCGAACAGCTCGTCCTTGGTGACCCAGTAGTCCTCGAACATGTACGAGATGAGCGCGTAGGCCGTGTAGAAGTAGAAGACCGCGAGCGCGCAGTGGGCCAGCACGACGATGGTCGACCGATCGTCGAACAGGCTCCAGACCTCGAACACCGCCGCCGGCAGGGCCAGGGTCGCCGACAGCCAGGTCAGCGCCGGGGTGCTGCGCACCGTGAAGACCGCCGTGACCACGGCCGAGAGGCTGAGCAGGGAGATGACCGCGCGGCCCCAGTCGGAGTCCTCGAGCGCCGGAAGCAGCAGGATCACGAGGATCTGCACCGCGAGCAGGAACGCCGACGGCTGCTTGCGCAGGGTGGCCCGCCAGCGCGCGGCGCGCGACGGGGGGTCCCGCAGGTCCTCCCAGATCATGGTCATCGCCACACTCTAGGACCGGCTGAGCGACAATGCCGGTATGCCAAGCGCCCTGCTGCTGCCCGTCATCACCTGTGCAGCCGTCCTCATCGTCAGCGGTGTCGCGAAGCTGCGTGCCCCCGAAACCGTCGACTCCGCCTTCACCTCCTTGGAGGTCCCCAAGGCCCTCGACACAGCCTGGGTGCGTCGGCTCGTGCCGTGGATGGAGGTCGCCCTCGGCGCGTGGCTGCTGCTCGCTTCGGGTTCGGCTCTCGTCGTCGTCGCCGTCTTGACCCTGCTGCTCTTCGTCGCCTACCTCGTGCTCGTCGTGCGAGCGGTCCGCCGCCCCGAGCCGGTCGACTGCGGCTGCTTCGGTGCGCTCGGCGACTCGGAGGTCACGACGGTCACGGTGTGGCGCAATGCCCTGCTGGTGCTCTCGGCCCTGCTGGCCGTTGTCGCCGGCCTACAGGGCACGGGGCTCGTGCCCTCCCTGCTCGATGACTCGCGGGTCCTGGCCTGGGTCGCCGCCGCGGCGCTGGCCGCCGCGGTGGCCGCCCTCGTGACGTACCGCGCACCGCGGTCGGCCTCCGCGTCCATCGGGCCGCGGGTCGACGCGTCCGGCGACTATCTGCGCGACGCCATCCCGCAGGCCGCGGTACTCACCGAGGAGGGCGAACTCGTGCTGCTGTCGCACGAGAGCGCGAAGGCCGCCCACCTCCTCGTCTTCCTGTCGCCAGGGTGCGGACCCTGCGGTCGCATCGGCCCGCTGGTAGCCGGCTGGAGCGAGCAGCTCGCACCGGTCGTCGTCCGGGCGGTCGTGGCCGGTCAACCGGACGTGGTCCGCACCTGGCTGACCTACCTGCAGGGCCACGCCTGGTTCGACCCCTTCGGCATCACCCGCACGGCCTTCACTGCGGGCAACCCGTCCGCCGTGCTGCTCGGCGCGGACGGACTCGTCGCGGGCGGGCCGGTACACGGCGAGGAGGATGTCCTGGCCTTCGTCGCCGACGTCGCCGACCAGCTGCGCGAGGCCCGCGAGGCCGGCGAGCTCGCAGATGTCGGCGCCGACGCGGGCGCGGAGATCACCGACGCCCGGTGAGCTCCCAGGCGTCCTCGTCCGGCTCCTCGTCGCCGTAGTCGACGGCCTCGGGGTAGGACGCCAGCTCGTCGGCCACCGCGTCGCCGCCATAGCCGATGACCGGCACCTCCGAGGTGTCGTCGGTCGAGTCGTCGGTGACCGCCGCCGGCGCGGGAACGGGCGCGGCGTAGGGCTCGGGCACGTCCTCACCGCGCAAGAGCGCGAGCGTGGTCGGGAGGTCGTCGGGCTTGACGAGCACGTCGCGGGCCTTGGACCCCTCGGACGGGCCGACCACGCCGCGTGACTCGAGCAGGTCCATCAGGCGACCGGCCTTGGCGAACCCGACACGCAGCTTGCGCTGGAGCATCGAGGTCGAGCCGAACTGCGTGGTCACGACGAGCTCGGTCGCCTGCAGCAGCAGGTCGAGGTCGTCGCCGATGTCGTCCTCGACCATCTTCTTCGGCGCGGCGACGGTGACGTCGTCGCGGTAACGCGGCTTGAGCTGCTCGGTGACGTGCGTGACGACGGCGTGGATCTCGGACTCGGTGACCCAGGCACCCTGCACGCGCATCGGCTTGCTGGCACCCATCGGCAGGAACAGCGCGTCGCCCTGGCCGATCAGTTTCTCGGCACCCGGCTGGTCGAGCACGACGCGGGAGTCGGTGACGCTCGAGGTGGCGAACGCCATCCGGGAGGGCACGTTGGCCTTGATCAGGCCCGTGACGACGTCGACACTGGGTCGCTGGGTCGCGAGCACGAGGTGGATGCCGGCCGCGCGGGCGAGCTGGGTGATCCGGACGATCGACTCCTCGACGTCGCGCGGGGCGACCATCATCAGGTCGGCCAGCTCGTCGACGACGATGAGCAGGTACGGGTAGGGCGTGATGACCCGCTCGGAGCCCGGCAGCGGCTTGACCTTGCCGGCCCGCACCGCCTTGTTGAACTCGTCGACGTGCTTGAACCCGAACGCGGCGAGGTCGTCGTAGCGCGTGTCCATCTCGCGCACGACCCACTGCAGCGCCTCGGCGGCCTTCTTCGGGTTCGTGATGATCGGGGTGATCAGGTGCGGGATGCCCTCGTAGGCGGTCAGCTCGACCCGCTTGGGGTCGACGAGCACCAGGCGCACCTCGTCAGGCGTGGCGCGCATGAGCACCGAGGTGATCAAGGAGTTGACGAAGCTGGACTTGCCCGCACCGGTGGCGCCGGCGACGAGCAGGTGCGGCATCTTGGCGAGGTTGGCGATGACGTAGCCCCCCTCGACGTCCTTGCCGACCCCCATGACCATCGGGTGGTCGTTGCCGCGGGCCACCTGGCTGCGCAGCACGTCACCGAGACTGACCTTCTCGCGGTCGGTGTTGGGGATCTCGATGCCGATCGCGGACTTGCCGGGGATCGGGCTCAGGATGCGCACGTCGGCCGACGCGACGGCGTACGCGATGTTCTTCGACAGCGCCGTGACCCGCTCGACCTTGATGCCGGGCCCCAGCTCGACCTCGTAGCGGGTGACGGTCGGGCCTCGGCTGAACCCGGTGACCTGGGCGTCGATCTCGAACTGGTCGAGCACCGTGGTCAGCGACTCGACGACCCGGTCGTTGGCGGCGCTGCGGGCCCGGTGCGGGCTGCCCGGCTCGAGGATGGCGGCGTCGGGGAGCGTGTACGTGACGTCACCCGCCAGTGAGAGCTGCTCGACGCGCTGCGGGATCGCGGCGGTCGGCGGCGCCTCGAGAGGTGCCTTGTCCGCCACCGGCGCACGGGTGGCGGCGGCGGGCGTGGCGGCCGGGTCGGACGCCGCGCCAGGAGCGGCCGGGCGCTTCTGGCCGGGGCGCAGCCGCTTCCCCGTGACCGGGTCGACCAGGGCGGCCTGCTCGAACGCCTCGTCGCCCACCCGCGGGCCGTCCACGTCGGATGCCGTTGCGCGGCGGCCGCGGCGGCGCGCCGCCGGCTCGGTGGTGGCGTCGGCGGGCTGCTGTGGGGTGTGGCCGGTCAGCCGGTCGAAGGTCGCCCGGAGCCGGTCGGGCACCTGGTGCAGCGGTGTCGCCGTGATGACGAGCAGGCCGAACAGGCCGAGCAGGAGCAGCAGCGGCACGGTGCCGTAGACCGACACGGCCGCCTCGAGCGGGCTGGAGGCGAGGAAGCCGATGATGCCGCCGGCGTCGCGCATGCCGTCGGCCCCCTCGGGCGGGGTCGGGATGCCGGCAGCGACGTGGGCGAGGCCGCACGCCGCGAAGGCGAGGGCCGTGGTGCCGACGGCGGCGCGCGAGGTGGCGGCGTCCTCCTGCGGGGCGCGCAGCATCCGGATGCCGAAGGCCAGCAGCACGAGCGGGATGGCGTAGCCGACCTTGCCGAAGGTGCCGGCGACGACGGCGTGCACGACGGTTCCCACGGCGCCCGGCATCCCCCACCACTCGCGGGCGGCGACGACGACGGCGAGGGCGATGAGCAGCAGGCCGACTCCGTCGCGGCGGTGCTCGGGCTGGAGGTCGCGCCCGGTGTCGCCGACCTTGCGGGCCATGGCGCCGGTGGCGTGGGCCAGTCCCATCCAGGTGCTCTGCACGGCGCGCAGCGGCAGCGGCAGCCCGCCGGAGCGCGTACGGGCCGATCCCTTGCGGGAGCGCGCTGCGGGACGCCGGGTCGCCGGCCGGGTGGTGGAGCTCCGGCCGCGCGCCGAGGAGGACGTGCGGGTCGCCATGGTCGCAGGCTACGCGAGAGTCACACGGGACTCACGTGTCACACGCGGCACGGCGGTGACATTCCCCGGCCGGCTCGCGGCGCGGGACACCGGCCACAACCTCGCGGAGCTGGACACCCGCCACAACGAGGTCCGCGCCCGGACCGGTGCCTGATGGCACCGACCCGGGCGCGGATCCGGTCGTACCCCTCCCCCTGCAAGGGGGGCACGACCTCGACCTCGGCGATGAGGGCCGATGTCGAAAACCTCGGGACTCCAGGACGCAGCCTCTTGGCTGTTTCCTGACTCGTACTTTACCCTGCCTTTACCTTTCTCGCACCGCTTTTCTCATCGATTTCGGGCGAGGTCGTGACAGGATTCCGCAAGTTCCGGGTCGATCTCCCACGGATCCGGTGCGTTACTCACGAGTACCCGTGACGGGTGGGGCGGGTGGGGCGGGGTGGACAGCCTCTCGCCCGACGCCGCCCGCGTGGCGGGGGCGAGGCTACGGAATCCGTAGGTCAGCCCGTGCGACGACCGCGCGGGTCAGGCCTCGACGACCATCGGGATGATCATCGGCCGGCGGCGGATCTTGCGACCGACCCACCCGCCCACCGAGCGTCGGATGACCTGCTGGAGCCCGTAGGTGTCCGTCACCCCGTTCGCGGTGGCGTCGTCGAGCGCCTTGATCAGCTGCGGCATCACGTCGTCGAACACGACGTCGTCCTCGACGAAACCGCGCGCGGTGATCTCCGGACCGGCGATCACCTTCCCGGTCATCGAGTCGATGACCACGATCACCGAGATGAACCCCTCGTCGCGAAGGATCCGACGGTCCTTCAGAAGCGTCTCGTCGGCCCCGCCGACGGAGGAGCCGTCGACGTAGACGTACCCGCACGGCACGGCTCCGGACACCGAGGCCACTCCCCCGACCAGGTCGACGGCCACGCCGTCCTCGACGACGACCACCCGCTCGCGCGGGACCCCGGTGAGGATGGCGAGCTCGGCGTTGGCCACGAGGTGGCGCCACTCGCCGTGCACCGGCATGACGTTCCTCGGCTGGACGATGTTGTAGCAGTAGATGAGCTCGCCCGCGCTGGCGTGGCCGGAGACGTGCACCTTGGCGTTGCCCTTGTGCACGACGTTGGCGCCCAGGCGCATCAGGCCGTTGATGACCCGGAAGACGGCGTTCTCGTTGCCGGGAATCAGCGAGCTCGCCAGCAGCACGGTGTCGCCGGGACCGACGTCGATGCGGTGGTCGCGGTTGGCCATCCGGGACAGGGCTGCCATCGGCTCGCCCTGGCTTCCGGTGCAGACCAGCACGATCTTGTCGTCGGCGAGGTCGTCGAGCTTCTTGACGTCGACCAGCACGCCGTCGGGAACGTGGAGGTAGCCGAGGTCGGCGGCGATGCCCATGTTGCGCACCATCGAGCGGCCGACCATGGCGACCTTGCGGCCGGCCTTCTCGGCGGCGTCGAGCACCTGTTGCACGCGGTGCACGTGCGAGGAGAAGCAGGCGACGATGATCCGCCGCTCCGCGTGCCGGAACACCTTGTCGATCGCCGAGGAGATGTCGCGTTCTGGCGTGGTGAAACCGGGCACCTCGGCGTTGGTCGAGTCGGTGAGGAAGAGGTCGATGCCCTCCTCCCCCAGCCGCGCGAAGGCACGCAGGTCGGTGAGCCGGCCGTCGAGCGGCAGCTGGTCCATCTTGAAGTCGCCGGTGTGCAGCAGCGTGCCTCCCGAGGTGCGCACTGCCACGGCCAGGGCGTCGGGGATCGAGTGGTTGACCGCGACGAACTCGCAGTCGAACACCCCGAGCTGCTCGCGGTCGCCCTCGCGCACGCCGAGCGTGTACGGCGTGATCCGGTGTTCCCTGAGCTTGGCCTCGACCAGCGCGAGGGTCAGCGTCGAGCCGACGAGCGGGAGGTCCGGCTTCAGGCGCAGGAGGTAGGGCACCGCGCCGATGTGGTCCTCGTGGCCGTGGGTGAGGATCACGCCCTGGACGTCGTCGAGCCGGTCCTTGATGTACTCGAAGTCGGGGAGGATCAGGTCGATGCCGGGGTGGTGGTCGTCGGGGAAGAGCACGCCACAGTCGATGATGAGCAGCTGGCCGCGGTGCTCGACGACCGTCATGTTGCGGCCGATCTCGCCGAGGCCGCCCAACGGGACGACGCGGACTGCGCCGTCGACGAGGGGGCCGGGTAGCTCGAGCTCGGGGTGGGGGTGGCTCATCGGGTGGGGAGCGTCGCGAGAGCGGAGCGCAGCAGCTCGAGGTGCTCAGGCGGTGACTCGACCAGTGGCAGCCGCACGGTCGCCGACTCGATGACCCCGAGCTCGACCAGCGCGGCCTTGGCCATGATCGCCCCCTGCGAGGTGGTCATCAGCACGTCGACGACCGGGATCAGCGAGGTGTGGATGGCCCGCGCCTCGGCGAGGTCACCCCGGTCGACGGCCGCGACCATCGCGGCGTACTGCTCGCCCGCGACGTGGCCGACCACGGAGACGACGCCGGTGGCCCCCAGCGCGAGGAGTGGGAGGTTGACCTCGTCGGCGCCGCTGAAGAGGAGCAGGTCGGTGGCGGCCATGACGTGGGTGGAGGCCCAGTGGTCGCCCTTGGCGTCCTTGACCGCGGCGATGTTGGGGTGCTCGGCGAGGGTGATGAGGGTGTCGGTGGTGAACGGGATGCCGGTGCGCGCGGGGATGTCGTAGAGCATCACCGGGAGGTCCGTGGTGTCGGCGACGGCGCGGCAGTGCGCCACGAGGCCGGCCTGGGTGGGCTTGTTGTAGTACGGCGAGACCAGGAGGAGTGCATCGGCACCGGCCTCCGCGGCGAGGCCGGCCATCTGGACGGCGTGACGGGTGTCGTTGGACCCGACGCCGGCGACGACCTTGGCCCGTTCGCCGGCGCGCTGCTTGACGCGGCGCACCATCTCGAGGCTCTCGTTGTCGCTCAGGGTGCTGGACTCGCCGGTGGTGCCATTGACGACGATGCCGTCGTGGCCGGTCGCCAGGAGGTGGTCGACGAGGGAGTCGGTGCCCTTGTCGTCGATCTCGCCACCCGGCGACATCGGGGTCACCATCGCGGTGAGG
>Ga0173483_10000271_pt1 | contig 14084 bp, 15 predicted proteins | sample NitcycUS178409R2_FD_122621 | JGI IMG/M metagenome (GOLD analysis project Ga0173483, IMG submission 122621) | Soil microbial communities from Arlington Agricultural Research Station in Wisconsin, USA - Nitrogen cycling UWRJ-S178-409R-2 (version... | ecosystem: Environmental > Terrestrial > Soil...
CTCCGATGTACAGCTCCATGGCCGGCGACTCGGTCTGCTCCCCCGCCGCGGCTCTCGTCACGACGCGGAGGTCGATCCCGGCGGCCCTTCCGCGGCGCGCTAGAACGAGCTCGGCGAGCGCGGCGAGCTCGTCGTCGGTCAGCGGTCGCTCGACGATCGCGAGCAGGTCGACGTCGCTGCTCGCGGGTGAGTAGTCGCCCAGCACGAGCGAGCCGTGGAGGATGGCGGCGACCAGGCGGTCGCCGAGCAGCTCGGCGCAGGAGTCGGCGATCTCCTGGGCGAGCTGGGTTGCGGCTCGCACGCTAGGCGCGAGGGCCGCTCATCGCCCGGCATTCTGCGCCACGAACGCGGCGACGTCGCGGATCTGCGCCGGGCTCAGCTGACCGGCGAACGCGGGCATCCCGCCGCCGCCGTCCTCGACCTTCGCCCTCACCGTCTCGAAGTCCGGCCGTGCGGAGTCGAGGTTCGGGCCGATCTGCCCTCCCGCGCCTGCAGCCTCGAGCGTGTGGCACGAGCCGCAGCCCGCCGTCTTGAACACGGTCGCGCCGGCCGCGGCGTTTGCTCCCGCCGGGACCGACGAGCTCTTGGCCGCCGCAGGCGCCGCCGTGTTCTGGCCGTAGAGCCAGAGCGCACTCGTCCACCAGGCGCCGATCAGCACCGCGAAGAGCAGCCCGCCCGCGATCGGCAGCACCAGCCGCGGGAACCGGTGCAGCCGCACGATCGTCACCTTGGCCGCGAAGGCACCGTAGACGGCGCAGCCGAACAGCGAGTGCGCGAGTACGCGCGTCGTCGGCGACCGGAAGCCGAGCTTGAAGATGCAGTGGTAGGCGACGGGAAGCGTGCAGAGGAATGCGAGCCGGCCCGACCAGCGGTGCACCGGGTTCACCCAGGCGGGCTTCTCCCACGGCAGCCTGCGGAAGATCCACGCAGCGGTGAAGATCTGGAAGCACGCGAGCACCAGGGCCGCGCTGGCGAACGCCGCCTTCATGTGCAGCGTGTCGTCGAAGAAGAGCCGGAAGTAGCCCTTTGCGCGTGGATCGTGCGCCGCGAGCAGCCCCGCCGTCAGCGAGCCGAGCGCGAACGCGACGAGCGGCGCGGCTAGCCAGCGGTACGACCGCTGCTCCGGGGCGACGGCGGCGAGCTCACCCACCGCGCTATCGAATCGCAGTCGCGGCGGCAGAGCAAGGGCGTCTCGGCACCTCGAGGTCGCGGCGCTCCACCAGACGCGAGCAGAATATGGCCGATGCTCGAGCTCGACACTCCTCACGGACCCGCCCGGGCGCACCTCCACCCGGTCGACTCGCCCGCGGGCCTGCTCGTGCTCGGGCACGGAGCCGGCGGCGGGGTCGGATCGCCCGACCTCGTGGGCGCAACGGACGCGGCCCGCGAGGCCGGTCTGAGCGTGGCGCTCGTCGAGCAGCCGTACCGCGTCGCCGGGAGGCGCTCGCCCGCGCCGGCCGCGCAGCTCGATGCGGCCTGGAGCTCGGTGATCTCACAGCTCCCGCGGGAAGGACTGCCGTTGTTCGTGGGCGGCCGCTCGGCGGGCGCGCGCGTCGCGTGCCGCACCGCCGCCGAGGTCGGAGCGGCCGCCGTGCTCTGCCTCGCCTTCCCGCTCCACCCGCCCGGAAAGCCGGAGAAAAGCCGGCTCGAAGAACTGGACGCGGTCGAGGTGCCGACCCTCGTCGTGCAGGGCGAGCGCGACCCGTTCGGACTTCCTCCTGCGGGCCCGAACCGCACCGTGGTCACGATCCCTGGGACCCATTCGCTGCGCAGCAGCGCGACTGTCGCGGCGGTCGTGCGAGAGTGGCTCGAGACGCACCTCTAAGGCGCCGACTCGGCGGCGCCGACCAGGGAGGCCGTGCGGGCTGTTTGCCCGTGCGGCCGTTCTAACCCGGGGGTGTTTCCGGAGTCCAAGTGGTCACGTGAGGGCGGCCCTACCCCCGGTCGTGCTCGCCGCGCTCTTCGCGCTCACCGGCTGCGGAGGAGGCGGCGGTTCGACACCTGAAAAGGCGTCGGTGGTTGGCCCGATCGGCAAGGGCGGGGAGGGCGTCTACCTGTTCCGGCCGGCGGGCGAGCCCAAGCGGATGGTGATCTTCTTCCACGGCCAGGGCGGCCCGGAGGAGACGACGCCCGCGAACCACCGGGCCTGGATCGACCACCTCGTGCGACGTGGAGCGGTCGTCCTCTACCCGCGCTACGAGACCAGCTACAGCGGCGCCGTCCTCGACAATGCCACGACCGGCGTGCGCACTGCGATGAGGCGGCTCGGGCCGCAGACGCTGCCTGTGCTCGCGCTGGGGTACTCGCGCGGCGCCGCGCTCGCCGTCGAATACGCGGCCGCCGCGCCCGGCCAGCACCTGCCGGTTCCGGACGCGATCGAGAGCGTAAACCCGGTGCCGTACGGCGAGCAGGCACGAATCGTCGACCTGCGGCCGATCCGCCGCGGCACGATCCTCTCGGTGCTCGTGAGCGAGGAGGACCCGATCGCGACGGACGGGATGACCCTGCTGCTCGACCGGCTACGGCAGGCCGGGTTCTCGCCCGACGCCGTGCTGCTGCACGTGGCGCGATCACACGGCGGGTTCACCGCCGATCACCTGGCGCCGCTGAGCTCGTTAGCCCCCGCGCGCGCCGCGTACTGGGCTCCCACCGACGCACTGATCTCCCGGCTCGCGCGAGCGGGCTAACCCGCGCGCGTGTAGCGGCAGGACGGCGAGACACGCCAGCTCTCGCATGGCCAGACTGACCGGAGGGCGGCCCGGCGGCGACGAGCTGGTGACGCGAATGTCGCGGCCCACCGCGGCCTGAACGAGGGCACGCGCACGGCGAGCGTGCCAGGCGGAGGTGACGACGACGATCTCGTCCGCCTCCAGCTCGCGCGCCGCTGCGGCAACACCTCTCGCGTTTTCCCGCGTGGTGCTCGCGGCGGTGTCGAGGACGACCTCGGCACGCGTGGACGCGTCGCGCATCAGCTCGGCCTCCCCGGACAGGAGCACGGTGTCATCGTCGCCTGCGAGGGCCTCGGCGTGGCGCAGACGTGCGAGGCAGATCGCGTGCAGGCCCCGCCCGCGGAAGCCCGAGTAGCCGAGCACGGCGATGAGCCGCATCAGCGCCGCCGGCTCAGGAACGTGAGCAGCGTCCCGATCACGGTGAAGACGACCAGCAGTGCTTTCCACCCGCGCAGCTTCGACTCGCCGCCGGCGCGTTCGCGCATCTCGACCGGCACCTCGTCCACCCGCAGGCCCTCCTCGTTGAGGCGCAACAGCGCCTCCACCTCCGGCGCCTCGGTCGCGTAGGGGCGGGCGAGCACCGGCAGCGCCTTGGCGTTGACTGCGTACATGCCGCTCGTCGCGTCGAGGAACGGCCGCCGCAGGAGGACGCGCATCGAGCGGCGGAGAAGCGCGGTGCCGAACCGCCGCGCGCCCGAGGGCTTGTAGCGGTAGGGCGCGTACCCGTCGCCGCTCGCGAAGCGCGACCCGACGGCGACGTCGCACTCGCCCGCGCTGACCAGGGCGAGCAGGCGCGCAAGCTCATGCACCGGATGCTGGCCGTCTGCGTCGACGCGGCCGCAGAGGTCGTATTCGTGCTCGAGCGCGTAGCCGTACCCGGCCGCGATTCCGGCCGGGAGGCCCCGGTTCTCACCGAACGAGACGACCTCGGCGCCGTGGGCGCGGGCGACGTTCGCCGTCGCGTCCGTCGAGCCGTCGTCGACGACCAGCAGGTCGACGTCGGGAAGCTCCCGCCGCAGCTCCTCGAGCACCGCGGGCAGGTTCTCCTCTTCGTTCCACGCGGGAAGGAACACGAGCGTGCTCACGGGCGTACGCTAGCTAGGGTCGCGCTCAGCGATGGACGCGACGCCACCGTTCACTACCAGGCCGGAGCTCCGCGGGACGGTCGGGATGGTCGCCTCCACGCACTGGCTCGCGTCCGCGGCGGGAATGGCGATGCTGGAGCGAGGCGGCAACGCCTTCGACGCGGCGGTCGCCGCGGGGTTCGTCCTGCAGGTGGTCGAGCCGCACCTGAACGGGCCGGGCGGCGAGGCGCCGATCGTTCTCTACAGCGCCGATCGTGACGAGGTGCTCGTCGTCGACGGCCAGGGCCCGGCGCCGGCGGCGGCCACGATCGAGCGGTTCCGCGAGCTCGGGCTCGACCTGGTGCCGGGCACCGGCTTGCTCCCGGCCTGCGTCCCCGGCGCGTTCGACGCATGGCTCCTGCTGCTGCGCGAGTTCGGGACGCTAACCCTCGCGGAGGTGCTCGAGCCGGCGCTCGGGTATGCGGAAGACGGCTACCCGGTGGTGCCCGGGATCTGCAGCTCGATCGCCGCGATGGAGGAGCTCTTCCGGGCGGAGTGGCCCGAGTCGGCGCGGCTCTACCTGCCCGTCCCGGCACCCGGCGACCTGTTCCGCAACCGCGACCTCGCGGCGACCTACCGCCGCGTGCTCGACGAGGCCGGCGAAGGCGGTCGCGAGCAGCAGATCGAAAGGGCGCGGGACGCCTTCTACCGCGGGTTCGTCGCGGAAGCGATCGCCGGGTACCTCGAGGACGCCGAGGCGATGGACAGCTCCGGCCGGCGGCACGCCGCGCTCCTCGCCGGCGACGACCTCACCTCCTGGCAGGCGTCGCTCGAGCCGCCCGTCGAGCTCGATTACAACGGCTGGCGCGTCTCCAAGGCCGGCCCGTGGAGCCAGGGACCGGTCTTCCTGCAGCAGCTGGCACTGCTCGACGGCTTCGACCTGGGCTCATTCGACCGCGTGGGCGCCGAGTTCGTCCACACGGTCGTCGAGTGCGCGAAGCTCGCGTTTGCCGACCGCGAGGCCTGGTACGGGGACCCGCGCTTCGTGGACGTCCCGCTCGCCGGACTGCTGAGCGCCGGCTACGCCGAGGAGCGGCGCGGCCTCGTCGGCGAGGAGGCTTCGGCAGAGCTGCGCCCGGGAAGCCCGGACGGCCGGGAACCTCGTCTCCCGACCGTGCACGAGGCGGACGCCGTCGCCCCCGGCGTGGGCGAGCCGACGCGCGGCGACACCTGCCACCTGGACGTCGTCGACCGCCACGGCAACGCGGTCTCGGCCACACCCAGCGGCGGCTGGCTGCACGGCTCGCCGATCGTGCCGGGCCTCGGCCTCTGCCTGGGCACACGCGCGCAGATGTTCTGGCTCGAGGAAGGTCTGCCGAGCTCGCTCGAGCCTCGGAAGCGGCCGCGCACGACGCTCTCACCGACGATCGCGCAGCGGGACCGCGAGACGCTCGCGTTCGGCACCCCCGGGGGTGACCAGCAGGACCAGTGGTCGCTCGTCTTCTTCCTCTCGCTCGTCCACTTCGGCCTGAACGCACAGGAGGCGGTCGACGCGCCGATGTTCCACACCGAGCACTTCCCGGAGTCCTTCTACCCGCGCGGCGCGCGGCCGCGGACGTTGCAGCTCGAGGACCGTTTCGGGCCCGACGTCGTCGCGGACCTCGGCCGCCGCGGCCATCTCGCGGAGGTCCACGAGCCGTGGTCGCTCGGCCGGCTCAGCGCCGCCGGCAGAGGTGGCGACGGCGTCCTCTATGCCGCCGCCAACCCGCGGAGGATGCAGGGTTACGCGGTCGGGCGCTAGCGCCCGCTACATCTGCTGGTCCTTGACGACGCCGATCAGGTTGCCCTCGGGATCCTTGAATTGGCCGAGCTCGACCATGTCCATGATGTTCTCCGGGCCCATCACACGGGTGCCGCCGAGGCTCTCGGCCTTCTGCAGCGCCTGCTCGACGTCGGGCACCGCGACGTAGAAGGTGGCATGGCCCTCGTAGCCCTCCGGGCCCTGGCCGACGCCGCCGCCGATTCCGGTGTCGCCGTTCGCCGTCTTGTTGTCCTTGCCGTCGACCATGCCGTACTGCATCGGGTTGTTCGCGTCGATGTTCCACCCGAACAGCTCGCCGTAGTAGCGGCGCAGCCCCTCGCCGTCCTTGCCGACGACTTCGAAGTGCACGACTGCCTGGCCCATCTTCGTCTCCTTCCGGTGGGGTCGTAGGCTAGGACGACGAAGGCGCGGAAAAGTCATCGGCTGGCAGCGGTGGTCGTCCTGGCCGGGCTGACGGCGGGCTGCGGCGGCTCGGGCTCACCCGTGAAGCCGATCTTCTCGGACGGCGTCGAGGCGATCCGCCAGACGCGCGACTTCGAGGCACTGCGGGCGAAGCTGCGCCGGACGATCGCGCAGCTGCGCGTGACGGAGGACGGCGAGGCGCGGCGGGTCGCGCTGCGCGGCTTCGGGTCGACGCTGCGCGGCGTGCAGAGCCGGATCGACTTCCACGAGAACGACCGCGGCAACATCACCGCAGCGACGCGGGACGCTCGGCTCGCCAACGCCCGGCTGAGGGCCGGCGCGCGGCTCCTGCGGAAAGCCGGCCTGCTGCTCGACGTGCGCGTCGGCACGCTGGACGGCTACTGAGCGCCGAGGAAGATGTCGTTTCGGTCGGGATCTCGGCTCGAGGCCGTCCGCTCACCCATGTCCGGCGGCTCGGAGCACGACCTCGACGCCGGCGGCGCGCAATCGCTCGAGCTCGCCGTCGGCGCAATACAGCCAGAGGGTGACGCGGCCCGCCGGCTCGAGCTCCTGCACCGGGACAAGCCCTAGCGTCAGCGGTCCCGCGAGCCCGACGTAGGCGTCCTCGAAGCGGAAGACCTCCTCGCAGCCGATCAGCCCGACGTAGAAGCGCCCAGCCCGCTCGAGGTGCCGGTGTGGACGATCGGGAAGCCGTCGCGGAAGCGCAGGGCGCGACCCTAGCGCGCCGCAATGTGCCGGGCGATCCGCTTCGCGTCGTAGCGCACGCCGCCGACGTTCTCGGAGGCGAACGAGTACTGGAAGTCGAGGCCGAGAAAGTACAGGCCCGGCGCCGCCGCCACGCCGGCCTCGTGCAGCGGTTCGTCGGCCGCGTCGAGCACCGGCGCGTCGATCCAGTCGAAGTCGTGGCGGAAGCCGGTGCACCAGATCACGTTCTCCACGTCCAGCACGCGGCCGTCCTCCAGGAGCGGCAGCCCGTCACGGACGCCGACGGTCCTCGGGACGAACTCGACGCCTGCGGCCTTCAGGTCGTCGCTCTTGACCCGTATCCGCGGCGCGCCGCTTTCGAGCACGTGGGGGCGGATCTTGCGGCCGATGGGCGTCCTGACTGTCAGCACCCGCGTCGCGAGGAACCACAGCAGCGGCAGCGCGAGCTTCCAGCGCCTGCTCCCGATCCGGACGGGGATCTGTCCCTTGTCCGGCCCCGACAGCCACGTCCTGAAAGCCGGCGCGACCTCCATCGCGATGTCGGCTCCCGAGTTGCCCGCACCGACGAGGAGGATCGGACCCGGGCGCAGCTGTGAGGGGCGGCGGTACTCGCTCGAGTGCATGCGGACGATCTGGGGGTCGAGCTCGGCGGCGAAGCCGGGCACGTTCGGTGTCCCGTAGAAGCCGGTGGCGACGACGACCGACGTGGCGCTGAGACGACGCTCGCCGCACTCGACGAGGTACCGTCCGCCGCCGCCGGAGAGACGGTCGACCCTCCAGCCGCTCCGGACCGGGAGCTCGAACCGCTCCGCGTAGGCCTCCAGGTAGTCGGCGGTCTCCCTCGCGGTCGGGAACGACCAGCCCGGGGCGGGGAAGCTCCACCCCGGGAGCCCGTCGTAGCGCGCCGGTGTGAACAGCCGCAGCGAATCCCACGTCCGCGTGCGCCACGCGCCGCCGATGCGCGCGTTCGCGTCGAGGATCACGAACCGCTGTCCGAGCTGCTTCAGGTAGTAGCCGAGCGAGAGGCCGGCCTGGCCCCCGCCGATCACGATCGTCTCGAACTCCTCGAGCGCCGGTTCCGGCCGCTCCATCGCTGCTTGCGTCGCCGCCATCGGATGCCTCCTCGCTCGTCGTGAGTGCCTGCCTCGACCGTATGGCGGCGTCGCCGAATACACATCGCGCGGATCCGCCAACTTCGCGGCGGCCGCCGATGGTCAGTTCTGACCAGTGTCAGACGAGGTCGTGCTCGAAGGCGAAGGCGCCCGCCGCCGCCCGCGAGCCGACGTCGAGCTTGCGGAAGATGTTCTGGACGTGCCGCGCGACCGTGTGCTGGCTGATCACGAGCTCGTTCGCGATTTCGCGATTGCTCAGGCCGCTCGCGAGCAGGCGGAGAACTTCCAGCTCGCGTGAACTGAGACCGTGCGGCGGGGCCTCGGCGCCGGTCAACACGTCGACGGCGGCGACGTCCGCGGCCGCTCCGAGTTGTTCGAACATGTCCCGCGCCGCGTCGAGCTCCAGCGCGAACGCGTCCTCGTCGCCCAGCTCACGGCAGGCCCGGGCGACCAGGAGGCGCGTCCGCGCCGCCTCGTACGGCGCCTCGAGCTGCCGCCAGGCCTGGAACGCGCTCCGGAGATGGGCGAGCGCCCCACCCGCGTCTCCCGCCGCGAGTCCGATCGCCCCGCGCATCTGTGCGAGCTGCGCGCGTAGGAGCTCGCTTTCGGAGTCGGTGCAGATCTGCTCGAGCTCCGCGCACGCGGCGCGCGCCTCCTCGAGCTCGCCCACGGCAATCATGATCTCCGCACTCGCCGGCAGCAGGCTCGCCCTCCGCAGCGGGTCGGTGGTCTCCGCGAGCGCGCGCCTGATCGCGGTGGCCGCAGCGGACGTCTTGCCCTGGGCGAGGCGCAGGAGCGCCCAGCCGGGTTGCGGCTCGAGCCCGAGCCCGCTGGCGCGGCGATACGCCCGCTCTGCCTCGGCGAGCTCGCCCTGCAGGCGGCGGACCTCGCCGCAGAGGTAGGCGGCCTTGGCGACTGCCGGCTGGTTGGCCACGGCCTGCGAGCGGCGGTCGGCGCGCTCCGCCTCGGCGAGCGCGTCCTGCCACGCACCCTGCAGGCGCAGGATCTCGGCTCGATGGACGGAGCAACGGCCCGTGAAGGCCAACAGGTCGGTCTGTTCGGTGCACCAGCGGGTGAGCGCGTCGGTCCACTCGCGTGCGCGCCGGAGCTCGTGGACGTCCTCGCAGGCGAGGATGACCCCGCAGTAGACGATCCCGGTCACGATCGGGTGGATGCCCTCAGCGGTGACCGCCACCATCGCCTCGTCGAGGAGCGCCAACCCTTCCCGCACCCGGCGATTGCGCACGAGGACGTCGCCTTGGGCGAACAGCGCCAGCGCGAAGAGATCGGGGTCTCCGAAGCGCCTAGCGGCATCGGCCGCTGCGGCAGCCGTCTCGACGGCGCCGTCGACGTCGCCTTCGGCTTCACGTTGAAACGCAACCGGCATCTGTAGGTAGGCCCGCTCGACGCATTCGCCTTCGGCCTCGAGAAGGCGGTGTGCGCGCCCGAACCAGCCTGTGGCCGGGCCCATCTGTCCGCGGATCGCAAGCTGCATGCCGATCCAGAACGCGCAGCGGGCGGCGCGGCAGGCGTCGCCGCTCTCGGCATAACGCCCACACGCGTCACCGAGGAGGCGCATCCACTCGTCCTCCTGGCCGAGCATGTAGGCCGCCGTCGCCAGGAGAACCAGGTCAGGCGCTTTCAGCGGCTCGGCGGTCTCGGCCTCCGCGAGCGCGTCGTACGCGGCGGCCCACGACGACCGCGCGTATGCCTCGCGTCCCCGCTCGACCTTCCCTGCCACGGCCGCCCAACCGTACCGCCGAAGCTGGCAAGAATGCAGCGATTGGGAGACGCCGCACCTCGAGCGCGCGCGAGGCGCGCTGTGGGTTGTTGGAGCTTCCGTTCGAGCGCGTGATCACCGCGCACGGCGAGCCGCTACATGACCGCGCCGCGTTCGAGCAGGCGCTCGAGCGGCCCGCCTGGCGCGAGTGACGCGTCAGGCCTTGCGGCCGACGAGGCGGATCTTCTCCGCGCTCGTCGGGTTCTGGAGCTCATGGTCGCGCTCGACGACCTCCCATGGCCACGACATCGCCGGCACCCTGGCCTGCCGCGTTAAGTCTTTGTTGAGCGCGCAATCTCCGCGCAAGGCGCGCCCGTATCTCCTGGCAGACCAAGGAGGCAACAATGACAAGGATCGGGAAACTTCGCGGATCGCTCCTCCTCGCCGTCGTGCTGGCGGCGGGCCTGACGGCGGCGCTGCTGGCCACACGTTCGAGCAATGCCAGCGGGGCGAAAACTCGACAGGTGGTGAAGGTGATGCGCAACCCGACGCTCGGCAAGCGCATCCTCGTGACGCGCAGCGGGATGACGCTCTACTCGCTGAGCGCCGAACGGCACAGCCGCTTCATCTGCACGACATCGGCCTGCATCGCGCTCTGGAAGCCGCTCACAGTCCCGGCCGGCGTGAAGCCGACGGGCGCCAACGGCCTCTCGACGGTGAGGCGCCCCGACGGCAAGCGCCAGGTGGCGTTCAAGGGCGCACCGCTGTACCGCTTCGTTCAGGACATGAAGCCCGGCGATGCGAAGGGCAACGGGTTCCGCGACGTCGGCGTCTGGCGCCCTGTCGCGGTCGCCGGCGGCAACGCTACGACACCCGCACCGGCACCCGCGCCCAGCAGGAGCTCCTACGGCTACTGAGGGCTAGACAGAGGAGGTCGCGGCCACACTCCCCGCGTGCAGGACGCACGTAGGCCGCGACCTCCTCAGCGGTTGACGGTGGAGCGTTAAGAAAGGAGGTCGGCCAGGCCCAAGTCGGCCGGCCTGCGGCCGTCGTCGGCGGCGAGGCTCGGGTCGGCGCCGCGCTCGAGAAGCAGTCGCGCCAGCTCCTCGTCCTCGTTCTGGGCCGCGCTGTGCAAAGCCGTGAAGCCGCCCTCGCCGCGGCCGTTCGGGTCGGCGCCGGAGTCGAGCAGCACCTGCGCGAGCGGCGCCGAGCGCACGAAGGCCGCGGTGCCGAGCGGCGGGACCTTCGCGAGGTCGCTCGTCGAGATGACATTCGGGTCGGCACCGCGCTCGAGCAGCAGGCGCATCGCGTTTTCCTGGCCGCCGAAGATCGCGAGGTGGAGCGCGGTGAACCCGTCGTCGGAGAACGCGTGAACCTGCTCGGAGTCGTCGTCGAGAATCCGCCCCAGGCGCTCGGTCCGCCCGAAGGCGGCGGCCTCGAACACGGTCAGATCGTCGTCGGCAGGAAGAAGCTCGCGCGCCTTCTGTTCGTCCCCCTGGTACAGCGCCTGCAATGCCTCGCTCATGATCCCTCCCGTCGTCTGATTAGTTAGGTAGGCTACCTACCTACATGCCCACCCGCAACACCGAAGTCGCCGACCGGCTCCACTCAGCGGCGATCCACCTCCTGCGGCGGGCGGCCGAGGAGGACAAGGCCGCCGGATTGAGTCGCGCCCGCCTCTCCGCCTTGTCGGTCGTCGTCTTCCGGGGCCCACTCACGCTCGGCGAGCTTGCGACAGCCGAAGGGGTCCGCTCGGCGACGATGACCGGAATCGTCAACGGCCTAGAGAGCGACGGTCTCGTGCGGAGGCGCCCGCACGGGCGCGACAAGCGGTCGGTCAACATCGAGGCAACAGGGGCCGGCCGCCGGCTGCTCGACCGCGCGCGAGCCCGCCGGATCGACCACGTCGTGTCGAAGCTCGACGATCTCTCGGACGACGACCTCGAGCTGTTGGCGCGCGCCGCCGAGCTTCTCGACGAGCGGTTCTCCCCCTAACCGGCCAGAGAAGCGAGCTCTTGCCGCGCGCGCTCGGCGCCGAGGACGCTTCCTTTCTGCTCGGCCAGTGCGAGCGCGTGCTCGAGCGCTTCGCGCGACTGGGCGTCCCGGCCAGCGCGGCGGGCGACCTCGGCCCGTGCCAGCGCCAGGTCGTAGCGGAGCACCATGGAATCGGTCGGCTCGACCAGCGCTGCCGCTGCCGCGAGCAACCGGTCCGCCTCCGCGACGTCCTTTTGCCGCGCCGCGATCATGGCGAGCACGAACGTGCCCCGCGCGTGCGGGTCGAAGTCGTCCGGGGAAGCGATCGCGATAGCGTCGCGCGCGAGTTGAACCGCCTCGTCGTGCAGGCCGAGCTCGAGCGCGGCGTTCGCCTGCAGGGCGATGACGGTGGCGAGATAGCCGGTCTCCGATCTCGCCTCCAGGACGGCCGCCCCTCCGGCGAGCGCGTCGTACGCGCGCTGCGGTGCACGCGCTGCAAGCTCCAGCTCGCCATCGATCACCGCGATCCCGCCCCATGAGATGAGGTCGCCCAGATCGCGGAGCAAGGCCCGCCCCGAGGCGATTCTCTCGCGCCCCTCCTCGAGCCTCCCGCCGACGCCCATGGCGCAGCCCGCGACGACGCCGGCATATGCCTCCAACCGCTTGGAGGATCCAGTCGCGAGAGCTTCCTCCGCGAGCCGGATCACCTCCGTGACCGTCATGCGTCCCCACCACGCGCCGAGCACCATCCAGCCGAGGACGTCGTTCACGACCCGGTTGCTTCCAGGCCCGGCCCGCTCGAGCGCACGTCGCCACAGCACCGCGGCCTCGGCGCTGTTCCCGAGCCAACCGGTCAGCGAGCCGATCAGGCGAAGAGCGAGCACCTCGCCCTCCGCATCGCCGATGCGCTCGAGCGCCGCCAACGCGTCCCGGGCCTCCTCCAGCGCATCGGTGATGCTGCGCTGCGGCGCCGTCTGGGTGTCGAACTCGATAGCGACGAGCCTCGCTCGCTCGGCCACTCGCACGTTGCCTCGCTCTCGCGCGACCGCTGCGATCTCCGCAATCCCCTCGAGAGCCTGATCCAGCTCGCCTTGCTCGCCCAGAGCCGTCGCGAGCTCCAGCTCGGCCAGCAGCCGCCTCGGATCCTCAGTCGGCATGAGGTCGGTGGCCCGGGTGAGCAGCCCGACCGTCGCAGAAGCGTCGCCGCGCTCCAGTGCCCGGTCGGCGCTCGCGAGGAGCCTTGTCGCAGCGCGGTGGGCGAGCTCGGCGGCGGCGGGGTCGAGCGGACCGAGCTCCGCACGGTAGCGATACGCCTGCTCGAGGTGGTACCCGAGGATCTCGTCGAGCTCCACGAGGTCGGCACCGTGCTCCGCGAGCCAGGTCGCAAAGCGCTCGTGCAGCTCGGCGCGCGTTGCCTTCGGCAGCGCGTCGTAGGCCGTGTCGCGGATGAGCAGGTGGCGGAAGCGGTAGGCGTCGTCGTCCGGCAGGAGAGGCCGCTCCGGACGCACGAGGTCCTTGCGGACGAGCCCGACCAGCTGCCCGTCCACCTGCTCCCCCGCCGCGAGCGCCAGCACGGCGCCGCGGTGGAAGACCTGGCCCTCGACCGCGCCGCGTTCGAGCACGTCGCGCTCGGCGGGGTCGAGCTGGTCGAGGCGCGCGGCCAGGAGCGCCTGGATCGTCGGCGGCACCGCCACCTCGCCGCCCTCCTCGGCGATCGCCAGCATCTCCTCGACGAAGAGCGGGTTGCCGCCGGCCGCGTCGAGGATCCTGCCGCGGAGCTCCTCGGGGACGCTCTCCGAGAGCGCCGCGATCAACTCCATGGTCTCGTCCGGGGCGAGCGGCTCCAACAGGACGTTGCTCGCGTTCAGCTTGCCGCCGCCCCACGTGGGCCGCTCGTCGAGCAGCTCGGGCCGCGCCATCGAGAGCAGCAGGATCGGCGCGTCGCGGCTCAGGTCGGCGACGTGCTCGACGAGGTCGAGGAAGGTCGGCTCGCCCCAGTGCAGGTCGTCGAACACAACTACCACCGGCCGCTCTGCGGCGCGCGACTCGAGCAGCTTGCGGAAGGCCCAGGCGATCTCGGCCGGGGAGCCGGCCGCCGCTTCGTCGCCGAGGATCGACGCAAGCGGGCCGGTGACCTCGCCGTCACGCACGAGCTGCTTCACGACCTCCGTGACCGGCCAGTAGCTGATCCCCTCGCCGTAGGAAAGGCAGCGGCCGCGCACGACCGTCGCGTCCGCGACGCCGGCCAGAAACTCCTCGGCAAGGCGTGACTTGCCGACGCCAGCGACGCCAAGGATCGTGAACAGATGACAGGCGCGTTCGCTGACGACGTTGGCGAAGGCGTTCTCCAGGAGCGCACGCTGCCCCTCGCGGCCGATCATCGGCGCGTCGTGGCGGCGAGCCGGCGCCTCGGCCTGGACCGAGAGCAGGCGGTGCGCGACGAGCCGCTCAGCCTTTCCCTTCGCCTCGAGCGGCGGCACGGCCTCGGCGTTCACCGCCGCACGAACGAGCCCGTGGGTCTCCTCACCCAGCAGC
>Ga0173483_10000273_pt1 | contig 14065 bp, 7 predicted proteins | sample NitcycUS178409R2_FD_122621 | JGI IMG/M metagenome (GOLD analysis project Ga0173483, IMG submission 122621) | Soil microbial communities from Arlington Agricultural Research Station in Wisconsin, USA - Nitrogen cycling UWRJ-S178-409R-2 (version... | ecosystem: Environmental > Terrestrial > Soil >...
CCGGGCGAGGATCTAGGCTCGCCGCCCATGGAGTGGCGTCTGCTCGAGGGCGTGCCGGGCGAGGACGTCCGGCGCCTCTTGTCGGTCGCCCGGCGGCGCGCGTTCCGCAAGGGCGAGGTCGTCTTCCACCAGGGCGACGCCGCCGACTCCCTCCACCTCGTCTCCAAGGGGCGGTTCGCCGTCCGTGTGCGGACTCCGCTCGGCGAGCACGCGACGATCGCGATTCGCGCACAGGGTGACAGCTTCGGCGAGATGGCCATCGTCGGCCGCGGCGCGAAGCGCTCCGCGACCGTCGAGGCGCTCGAGCAGAGCGAGACCTTCTGCGTGGGAGACACCGACTTCCACCGGCTACGGCGTGAGCATCCCGCGGTCGACGAGTTGCTGATCGACTTCCTCGCCGACGAGGTGCGGATGCTGAACGCGCGCCTGCTCGAAGCGCTCTACGTCCCGGTCGAACGTCGAGTGGTGCGCCGTCTCGCGGAGCTTGCACGGCTCTACGCCGAGGGCGAGGGCGAGGTGGTGATCCCGCTGACGCAGGAGGAGCTCGCGGGGCTCGCCGGAGCGACACGGGCGACGGTCAACCAGGTGCTGCGGGCGCAGCAGGAGCAGGGCCTCGTCGAGCTCCGGCGCGGGAAGACGATCGTGCTCGACCGGGCGGCGCTCGACGCGCGCGCCCGCTGAGCGCCCCATTGCGCCCGCGCCCGGCGGGCACGACAATCGGCGCGTGGCTGCGGCGCAACCGTCCGGGACGGTGACGTTGGTGTTCACCGACGTCGAGGGCTCGACACGGCTGCTCGAGGAGCTCGGCGTGGTGGGTTATCGGGCGGCGTTGCATGAGCACCGGCGGGTGATGCGGGAGGCGTGTGCACGCGGCGACGGCTATGAGGTGGATTACGAGGGCGACGCCTTCTGCTACGCCTTCGCCTCCGCACAGGCAGCCGTCACCGCCGTGAGCGAGGCGGTGGCAGGCCTCGACGGAGGGCCGATCAGGATCCGGGTGGGGATACACACCGGCCGGCCGGAGCTCGACCCACCGAGGTACGTCGGCATCGACGTCCACCGCGGCGCCCGCATCATGGGCGCCGCGCATGGCGGCCAGGTCGTTCTCTCGCGCGAGACGGCGAGACTGGTCGACGACGGCCATCGGCTCAAGGACCTCGGCGACCACCACTTCGAGGGCCTCGCGGCACCCGAACGCGTCTTCCAGCTGGGTCTCGACGATCACCCGCGACTCCGGTCGCTGTACCGCGTCACCTTGCCCGTCCCCGGCACGCCGTTCCTCGGCCGCAAGGACGAGCTCACCGAGGTCGTCGAGCGCCTCAGGCACCCCGACACCCGCCTGCTCACGCTCACCGGGCCCGGCGGCTCGGGTAAGACGCGCCTTGCGCTCCAGGCCGCCTCGACGGCGGCCGACCACTACCCCGACGGGGTCGTCTGGATCGCCCTCGCGCCACTCCGAGACCCCGCCCTTTTCGTGCCCGCCATCGCCCGCGCGCTCGAGATCCGGGACGTGCCCGGGCGGCCGCTGACCGAGACGGTGGCCGAAGGCATGCTCGGCAAGCGGGCCCTCGTGCTACTCGACAACGCCGAGCACCTCCTACCCGAGGCGGCGTACGCCCTCGCGGGGCTCACGAGCGCGTGTCCGACCCTGCGGCTGCTCGCCACCAGCCGTGAGCGTCTGCGGATCCCCGCCGAGTCCACCTGGCCGGTGCCGCCACTCGTCGAGCGCGACGGAGAGGACCTCTTCGTCGCTCGCGCACGCGCGCAGGGCGCGAGAACCGACGCGGACGACACCGTCCGAGCGTTGTGCCGCCGGCTCGACGGGCTCCCGCTCGCAATCGAGCTCGCGGCGGCCCGCGCACCCGAACTCTCTCCGGCCGCGATACTCGAGCGCCTCGACGAGCGGCTCGAAGTCCTCTCGACGCGGGCGCGCGACGTCGACGAGCGTCAGCGCACGCTGGACGCCACGATCTCGTGGTCGTACGAGCTTCTCGACGTCGAGGAGCAGCGCACGCTCCGCGCGCTCAGCGTCTTCGCGGGCGGCTGCACCCTGGAGGCGGCCGCACAGGTTGCCGCAACGGACCGGCAGGGGCTCGAGTCCCTGCGCGACAAGAGCCTCGTCCGTCATCGCGTGGACGGCGCCGGGAACGACCGCTATCGGATGCTCGAGACCATCCGCGAGTACACGGCGCGGCGCCTCGAAGAGCGCGGCGAGGAAGCCGCGATCCGTCGCGATCACGCACGGTTCTTCGGCGACCACCTGGCGGAGCTGTGGCGCGGCGCGCGCGCCTACGACGAGCCAGCGTCCAGTGTGCTGGAGGCGGACGTCGCGAACGGGCGACTGGCATTGGAGAACGCGCTCGACGACGGCGACGGCTGCACCAGCGCACGTCTGTTGTGGGGCCTGAGCACGTTCTGGTCACGGTACGGCCTGCTCCGCGAGGCGCTCGCGGCCGTCGAGCGCTACCTGCTGCTGGATCGAGCGGCGCTCGCGCCGACCGAGCGCCTGATCGGCGAGATGGTCGCCGCCGAAATGCTGCGCATCGGCGGTGAAACTGCTCGCGCTCGGGACATGTTCCTCTCGGCCGTCGACCTCACGCGGCGCTTCCCGGATGCCGAGGTTCCGAGCTCCGACGCGGCCGCGCGGCACTGGATCCTGCCTTTGCTCGCGGAGCTTTCCCGCGCGGAGCTCCGGCTCGGGCATCTGGAGGACGCACGGCGACACGCCGAGGAGTCGCTCGAGCTGTATCGCACATGGGACGAGCCGCTCGGCATCGCAAACGCGCTTGCCGCGGTCGCCAACGTCGCGCGCCGCGCCGGCGACCTCGACCGCTCGGCCGCGTGCTGGGCCGAGGCGGCCGACGTCGCGGACACCGCCCACCCGCCGACCGCGGCCGCGCTGAGGGTGCGTCGAGCGGAGATCGAGATCATGCGGAATCGGCTACCCGATGCCCTGGATCTCCTGGCGGGGAACCTTGCGGGCGTGTCGGTCGACCAGGACACCGACGATCTCGTCCGGTCCCTGCTCGTCGCAGCGAGTGCGCTCGACGCGTGCGGCAAGGGTGCGGAAGCGACCGCCGTCGCCCGGGCCGCGAGCGCACAGGCCACGAAGTCCGGAATCGGGCTCGACCCGTGGGAGCACGATGCGCTGGCGAGGCTCGCGGCTCTCGGACCGACAAACGGGAACGGCGCCGCCGATGCCTCCCTCGTGCTCGAGCCCGGCGAGGCGCTCGGGCTGGCGGTGGACGCGACCGAGGCGCTTCTTCGACGACCATGACCACGTCGCAACCGTCGGGGACGGTGACGTTGGTGTTCACCGACATCGAGGGCTCGACACGGCTGCTCGACGAGCTCGGTGTCGACGGCTACCGGGCCGCGCTCGCAGAGCACCGCCGCATCGTGCGCGACGCCTGCGCGCGCCACGACGGGTACGAGGTCGACTACGAGGGCGACGCGTTCTTCTACGCCTTCGCCACCGCCCAGGCAGCCGTCGGCGCGGTGAGCGAAGCCATGATCGGACTCGACGGCGGCCCGATCCGGATCCGGGTCGGAATCCACACCGGCGCGCCAACCCCCGACCCACCGAAGTACGTTGGCATCGACGTCCATCGCGCGGCCCGCATCATGAGCGCCGCCCACGGCGGCCAGGTGGTGCTCTCTCCCTCCACCGTGGCGCTGCTCGACGGCGGCATCGAGCTGCACGACCTCGGCGAGCACCGCCTGAAGGACCTCAGCGCCTCCGTCCGCCTGCACCAACTGGCGATCGACGGGCTCCCCGATGAGTTTCCTCCGCTCAAGACGCTCTACCGCTCCAATCTCCCGGTCCCCGCCACTCCCTTCCTCGGCCGCGAGGAGGAGCTGGGCGCGGTCATCGAGCGCCTCCTCGACCCGGATACCCGGCTGCTCACCCTCACCGGCCCCGGAGGGACCGGCAAGACCCGCCTCGCCCTCCAGGCAGCCGCCCAGGCAGCCGACCACTACCCCGACGGCATCACCTGGGTCGCGCTCGCACCGCTCCGCCTCGCCGAGCTCGTGATCCCGACGATCGCGCAGGCATTCGACATCCGAGAGCAACCCGGACAACCACTCGCAGACACACTCGCCCAGACCCTCCTCCGCAAGCAGGCCCTGCTGCTTCTCGACAACCTCGAGCACCTCCTTCCTCGTGCCGCGAACGACCTCGCAGCCCTCACCCGCGCCTGCCCCACACTGCAGTTGCTCGTGACAAGCAGGGAGCGCTTGCGGGTCAGCGCCGAGACGGTGTACCCCGTGCCCACTCTCGCCGGCGACGAGGGTGCGCGGCTGTTCGTCGAGCGCGCACGAGCGCTCGGCGTCGACATCGCTGCCGACGACACCGTTCGCGCCGTGTGCGGCCGTCTCGACGAGCTGCCCTTGGCGATCGAGCTCGCCGCTGCTCGCACGCGCCTTCTCTCTCCCGCGACGATCTTGGAGCGACTCGACAAGCAGCTCGACCTTCTCACGACGCGCGACCACGACATCGAGGAACGACAGCGCACACTCGAGGCAGCGATCGCATGGTCGTACGACCTACTCGACCCCGAAGAACAGCGCGTGCTACGTGCGCTCAGCATCTTCGCGGGCGGCTCGACGATCGGGGCCGCAGAGCGCGTCGCCGATGCCGACGTCGAACAGGTCGAATCTCTGCTCGACAAGAGCCTCGTCCGCCACCGCGTCGACGAGACCGGCGACGACCGCTACTGGATGCTGGAGACGATTCGCGAGTACGCGCAACAGCGCCTTTCGGCGGACGCGCGAGAAGCGGACTCCATCCTGGAGGCGTTCCTCGACTGGCTGGACGACTTGGTGGGAGAGGTCGATCAGGACTGGGTCGACCGCGACCAACTCGACTGGTTTCTCGCGCTCGAGCGTGAGCGCGCAAATCTCATGCAGGCAATCGCGGCGTGTCAGACGAGCGGGCGGCACGACCGTGCACTTCGACTGGTGGTCGCCGCCGACCAGTTCCTCGACGCGCGTGGACCCTACGCCCCCTTTGCGGATCTCCTCGAGGGACTGCGCTCGAGCGACGCGCAGTTGAATCACAGAGCGCTCCTGCTGCGACTCCGGCTCCTGCTGAGGATGGGATGCCACGACGAGGTGGATGCCGTCGCGGAGGCGGCTGCAGCTTCGATGGACGCAGACCCGATCGCCGAAGGACGGCTCCTCTCGCTGCGGTCGTTCAACACCCTCTACAAGGGCGATGCGGAGGCCGCCGTCTCCCTGGCGGATCGGGCCGTCGGCCTGACTCGCCTCGCCGGCGATCGCAGGGGGCTCGCGGACGCACTCATCTCCCAAGCGATCGCGCACTCCCATCTCGCGACCCGCTCTCCGCCCGCCGATGGGATGGACACGTGCCTCGTCCAGCTCGACGAATCGCAGCGGCTGTCGGAGAGTCTGGGCGACCGACGCAACATCGAGACGGCTCGGTTGAACACAGCGATCGTCTTGCTGTCGGACCGGAAGCCCGCAGATGCGTGCGCCGTCCTCGAGGAATCGCTCGTGAACGTGCGTCAGCTCGCCGACCCGTACCTTCTCTCGGTGACACTGGGGAACCTCGCTATCGCCCTCGCAGCGGTCGAGAACTCCGGTGGTGCGCGAACGGCCCTCCGCGAGGCCTTTGCGCTCGAGCTTCCGCAGTTCGACGACGCGCTGCCGATCGAAGGACTCCTCACTCTCGCAATCGCGGCCAGGCACGCTCAGATGAGCGAGCGAGCCATTGCGTTGTGGGCCGCAGGGGAACGGCTGCGCGAGGCCGCGGGCTACCTGCTCGGCCCCGAGCTGCAGGTCTACGTCTCAGACCAGCTGGATCCGCTTCGTGGGAGGTCGGACTTCCAGCGGCATTGGGTGCAGGGCCTCACTCTCTCCCCCCACGAGGCGATCGCCCTCGGGGTCTGCGAGGACGTGAACTGACGGCGGTGCGTCCCGTCGGGGCTCCATGACCCGCTCCGACGACTTGTTGGCGCTCTGGGAGGTGCGGGACCGTTTCGTCGAGGGCGATCGTTGGTTCGAGCGAGCACTCGAGCTGCCGGGAGATCTTCTGTCGGCCGAGAGCGGCGTCGCTCTCGATGCTCGGGCGTCACCGCCGAGGCTGTCACCCTCCTGACCAACTTCGCGGCCCGTTGCATTCTCGTGCGTGATGTTGCATAGTCCGCGACCACCGCCAGGGGATGAGGAGGGTGTGAGCGTCCGGTGAGGGGCACGCAGCATCCTCCTCCAGGCGGCGACAACCGAGACAGGAGGGGCTCCATGCGGCGGATCGTCTCTGCACTCTTCTTCCTCGTCGGAGCGGCGTTGCTCGCGTCCGCGTTCGTCGCGGCACCCGAGGGACGGTCGGCGACCGAGGAGCGCGTGCTTCGGCTCAACGTCAACTCGACCGACATCACGTACCTCGACCCTGCGCTCAACTACGACGCCTACGGGTGGCGGCTCGAGGCGGCGACGTGCGCGATGCTGCTTGGCTACAAGGACATACCGGGGCGTGCAAGCGCGAGGCTTTACCCCGAGGTCGCGACGGGGTTCCCGAAGGTTTCGGGGGGTGGCAAGACCTACACCTACACGCTCCGTAGCGGCTTCCGTTTCTCGGACGGCACGCCCGTGACTCCCGCGAGCTATGCGCGTGCGATCGACCGAGCGCTCGCGCCGAAGATGCAGTCCCCCGCGGCGACGTTCTTCAGCGACATCGTCGGCGCAGACAAGGTGCTGGCGGGAAAGGCGACTCGCCCCGCCGGTGTCACCGTGACCGGGAACAGGCTCACGATCCGTCTGACGAAGGTGGCACCCGACTTCGTCTCGCGGATGGCGATGAACTTCATGTGCGCCATCCCGCCGAACCTGCCGATCGATCCACAGGGCGTCAACACGCCGCCCGGGGCTGGGCCCTACTACGTGTCGAGCAAGAACAAGGGCTCGCAGATCGTGCTGAGGAAGAACCCGTATTACGGGGGCAAGCGCCAGCAGAACTGGGATGTGATCCGCGTGCTCGTCGAGGTCGGCGAGCAGGCGAGCTACCTCCAGGTGCGGAAGGGCGAGGCCGACCTCGACCTCTACACGCTCCCGACCGCGGCGCACACGCAGCTGACCAACGAGTTCGGCATCAACAAGGGTCGCTATTTCGTGCATCCGTCGAACTCGATCAGCTACTTCGCGCTCAACACGTCGCGCGGGATCTTCAAGGATCCGAAGATCCGGAGAGCCGTTGCGTATGCAGTCGACCGACCCGGGCTCACGCGCCTCGGGGGGCTCAACGCCGGAACGCCGAACGAGCAGATCCTGCCGGCCGGGATCCCCGGCTACCGCGACGCGAACATCTATCCCGTCGGCAAGCCGGCGATCGGAAAGGCGAGGGCGCTACTCGGAGGCACGACCGGCAAGGTCGTGATGTACACGACCAACGACCAGCTCGGCGTCAACACCGGGCAGATGGTTCAGGCGAACCTCAAGGCGATCGGCCTCGACGTGGAGGTCAAGCCGTACACGTTCGCCGTACTGATCGACAAGACGGGGACGCGGGGTGAGCCGTTCGACATGTATTCGATCGGCTGGTTCGCGGATTATCCGGACCCGTACGACTTCATCAACATCCTGCTCGACGGCCGGACGATCGTCGCCAAGAACAACATCAACACGTCGTACTTCAACGTGCCGGCGTACCAGAAGAAGATGGACGCGGCGGCACGGCTCACGGGCGACGCGCGGTACCGGGCCTACGGCAATCTCGACATCGACATCACGCGGAACCAGTCACCCCTCGTGATCACGGGCAACTCGAACATCCGCGAGTTCATCTCTTCCAAGGTCGGCTGCGCCAACTACTCGTACGCCTGGGGCGGCCTCAACCTCGTGATGCTCTGCCCGAAGCGGTAGACGCATCGCGCGACCCGGCGGCGCCGTCTCGGGGGAACGGCGCCGCCCGGCCGTCTCGTTACCCTCGAACGACATGAGGCGCGGTGGCGGCGCACCGCAGGGCGAGTCGCTCGCCACCTGGGCGATGTGGGCGGTCGTGCTCGCGATGATCCTCGTGACGTACTGGCGCCTAGATCCCGACACCCGCGCCGCGACCGACGACCTGTACCACGTCTCGGGGAACGGCCTCGCGGGTGGCCTCTCACGGGTGCTCGTGGAGCTGGACTTCCCCATCGCGATCGTGGCCGTGCTGCTGGCGCTCATCGCGATCGACGCGGTCCCGCGGCGGGCGTGGCTGGTCGCCGGGCCCGCGATCGCGCTCTGCGCGGTGGTCGCGTGGCCCGGGGTCGTCGACCAGGACGACCTCGACGCTCGCTGGGTCAACGTCGTTCCTGCGCTGGGCGTCGGGCTCGCGTTGGCGCTGACGATCGCCGCAGCGCAGCGCGCCGGAGGCGATGTCGCGGGCCGGCTTCCGCTCGACGCCGCACGGATCGTCGTCGCCGTGGCCGTTCTCCTCGTCTCGATCCCCTGGATCGCGGCCGAGCTCGGCTTCTTCCTGCCGGACGGCATCTTCATCATGCGCCGTGTCGCGCCCGACACCGACGGGTCGCCGATCGCTGCCGTGCACCTCGGGCACCATCACGGCTTCGACGGTTCGCTCGTCGCCTTGAGCGCCCTGTTGCTCTCGCGGCCGCGGCTGCGCGCCGGCCGGGCGGCGACGGTGACTCTCGTGTGCGTGGGAGTTGCCTTCGCGTATGGGATCGCCAACTGCGTCCAGGACACCTGGAACGAGCAGCTCGTGAAGCGCGGCACGCTCGACTGGAAGATCCCGTCGGCGATCTACCCGAAGCTCGCGTGGATCTGGCTCGTGATCATCCTGCTCGGAGCGGCGACGGCCCTGGTGCTGCGCCGCGAGGCACGCCGCGTAGACTCGCCCGCCTGACAGAGCCAGACGCTCTCGCAGGGCCGCCGAGCTCGCCGCCGACCATGTCGAGAGCCTCGACACTAGGGCCGTCGGGGCGACGCGCGACTACCGCGCGATGCACGAGCTGCTCGACCGGCCGGTCCCCGGGCCAGGCTACGCGTCGTCCGTCGGCGAGCCGGCGGCGCGGTCGGCGATCTCGTTGACGACCGCCGGGTCGGCGAGCGTCGTGGTGTCACCGAGGGCACGGTGCTCGGCGACGTCGCGGAGCAGCCGGCGCATGATCTTCCCCGAGCGCGTCTTCGGGAGCTCGGGAGTGAAGACGATGTTGGCCGGCTTCGCGATTGCGCCGATCTTGTGGGCGACGTGGTTGCGGAGCACGTCGAGCATCTCGACGGAGCCCTCCTCGCTGCCCTTGAGGGTCACGTAGGCGACGATCGCCTGCCCGGTCGTCGCGTCCGAGCGCCCGCAGACCGCGGCCTCGGCGACCTTCGGGTGGTCGACGAGCGCCGACTCGACCTCGATCGTCGAGATCCTGTGGCCCGAGACATTCATCACGTCGTCGACGCGACCGAGCAGCCAGAAGTCGCCGTCGGCGTCGATCCGGGCTCCGTCCCCCGCGAAGTAGAAGCCGGGGAAGCGCTCCCAGTACGTGGCGCGGAAGCGTCCGTCGTCGCCGAAGATCCCCCGGGTGATCGCGGGCCAGGGCCGCTCGAGGACGAGGTAGCCGCCCCCCTGCTCGACCCGCTCGCCCTGCTCGTTCAAGACGCCTGCCACGACGCCGGGGAACGGCTTCGTCGCGGAGCCCGGCTTCGTCGTCGTGACGCCGGGGAGCGGCGTGATGAGGATCATCCCGGTCTCGGTCTGCCACCAGGTGTCCACGACCGGGCAGCGGCCGCCGCCGATGTGCTGTTGGTACCAGATCCAGGCCTCGGGGTTGATCGGCTCGCCGACCGACCCGAGCAGCCGCAGCGACGAGAGGTCGTGCTTCGCCGCGTACTCGGGGCCCCACTTCATGTGGGCGCGGATGGCGGTCGGCGCCGTGTAGAGGATCGTCACGCCGTAGCGCTCGACGATCGACCACCAGCGAGCGTGGTCGGGGAAGTCGGGCGTCCCCTCGTAGAGCACCGACGTCGTGGCATTGCAGAGCGGGCCGTAGACGATGTAGCTGTGGCCGGTGATCCAGCCGATGTCGGCGGCGCACCAGTAGACGTCCGTCTCCGGCTTCAGGTCGAAGATGTAGTGGTGCGTCGCGGCGACGCCGACGAGGTAGCCGGCGGTCGTGTGGACGATCCCCTTCGGCTTCGCCGTGGTGCCGGACGTGTACATGAGGAACAGCAGGTCCTCTGAATCCATCGGCTCGCACGGGCACGACGCGGGGTCGTTCGACACCTCGAGCTCGTGGTACCAGCGGTCGCGACCCGCGGTCATCGGCACCTCGGCGCCGGTGCGCCGCACGACGAGGCAGGAGTGCACCCCCGGCGCGTCCGCCATCGCTTCGTCGGCGGTCTCCTTGAGCGGGACGGGCTTGCCGCGGCGCCAGGCCTCGTCCTGGGTGACGAGCACCTCGCAGCCCATGTCGACCATGCGGCCCGAGAGCGAGTCGGCCGAGAAGCCGCCGAAGACGACGGTGTGCGGCGCCCCGAGGCGCGTGCACGCGAGCATCGCGACGGCGAGCTCGGGGATCATGCCCATGTAGATCGCGACGGGCGTCCCCTTGCGGACGCCGAGCTCCTTCAGCGCGTTCGCCATGCGAACGACGTCCCGCTGGAGGGCGGCGTAGGTGACCGTTCGCGTGTCGCCGGGCTCTCCCTCCCAGTGGTAGGCGACGCGGTCGCCGAGCCCTGCCTCGACGTGGCGGTCGACGCAGTTGTAGGCGACGTTGAGCGTGCCGCCGACGTACCACTTCGCGTACGGGAGCTCCCACTCGGAGAGTGTCGTGAAGGGCTCGAACCACGACACGCGCTCGCGACCCTCCGCCTCCCAGAACTCGTCGGGGTCGCGGTCGTAGATCTCGGGCTTCGCATTCGCCTGGGCGGCGAAGGCGGGGTCGGGCGGAAAGCGGCGGTCCTCGTCGAGCAGCGTCGAAATCGCGTGGTCGCTCATCGCGCCGTCTCCACTACGGCCGCGGCGGGGTCGAGCCCGTAGGGGAACTCGGTGATCGTCTCGCAGCCGTCGTCCGTGACGACGAGGGTGTCCTCGAGGCGGACGCCGCCGAAGCCGTGGCGGTAGAGCCCCGGCTCGAGCGTGATCACGTCGCCCGCGACGAGCTCGTGACCGACCTTGGAGAGGACAGGGGCCTCGTGCACCTCGAGGCCGACGCCGTGGCCGAGCCCGTGGTTGAACCCTTCACGCAGGACGGTTCCCTCCGGCTTCGACTGCCCTGTCGGATGGCCGAGCTCCTCGTAGAAGCTGCAGACCGCACGCCACAGCGCCGAGCCGTCCGCGCCGGGACGCACCAGGCCGCGGCAGAGCTCGAGCGCGTCCGCGGTCTGCGCGTGCCACGTCGCGATCTCCGGGTCCGGCGTCCCGACCGTGAAGGTTCGCGTCATGTCGGCGAAGCAGCCGCTCTCGACGTCCTGGGGAAACAGGTCGCAGACGATCACGTCGTCGTTCGCGACCCGGCCCGATCCGGCGGCATGGCCGTCGGCGGACTGCGGCCCCGCGGCCGCGATCAGGTCGTCGCCGCGGCATCCGGCGGCTGCGAACACGGCGATCGCCGCCTCGCGCAGCGCCTCGCAGGTCAGCGGCTCGCCGTCGACGACCCGTCCGCCGTCGCCCGGCTCAGAGCGGGCGAGCAGCGCCGCGATCGCGGCCGTCCCCGCCTCGGCGGCGCGGGACGCGCGGTGGATGCCCTCGAGCTCGAACGGCGTCTTCCGGCGGCGGCGGTCGTCGAACAGGCGCTGGTCGACGACGAGCTCGACGCCGGCCGCGCGCAGCGCATCGGCGAACCGGAGCGGGAACTCCCCCGGCACGCGGGCGCTCTGCAGACCGAGCGACTCGACCTGGCGAACGATGTTCGTCGCGCCGATCGCGTAGAAGTCGACGCCCTGGCGGAGGAGGTCGTCGACAGGGAACGTCTCCGAGTGGACGACCTCGATCGACGGGTCGACGGCCGCGATCCGATCGCCCTCGATGCTCCAGACGATCGTGATCCGCCGGCCCCCCACCTCCGCGTAGAGGAACGAGTCGACGATGTCGACCGGGATCTCGTGGCGGAGCTCGGCGCTCCGCTGCGTGTCGCCGATGATCAGGATGTCCGTCATCCGAACGAGCCTAGACGAACGTTCGTGCGGCGCGGCGCGACTGGGTTGCATGGGTAGGCTGGGACGAATGGCGGCGGCGCTCGACGAGCTCAGGACCCGGCTCGCCGAGGTCTCGGACCTGAGTCGCGCGGCGGGCGTGCTCGGTTGGGACCAGCGCGTGACGATGCCTCCGCGCGGCACCGAGTCGCGCGCCGAGCAGCTCTCGACGATCGGCCGCATCGCGCACGAGCGCTTCACCGACGACGAGATCGGCCGGCTGCTCGACGCGGCCGAGCCGGAGGTCGAGTCGCTGCCCTACGACTCGGACGGCCGGAGCCTCGTCCGCGTCACGCGCCGCGACTGGGAGAAGGCCCGGCGTGTCCCCTCCGAGCTCCGCGCCGAGATGACGCTGCAGGCCGCACGCGGCCACCACGCGTGGGTCGAGGCGCGACGGACGAGCGACTTCGCCTCGTTCCTCCCCTACCTGCGCACGAACGTCGAGCTGAAGCGCCGCTACGTCGAGTGCTTCGAGTGGTCGGACAGCCCGTACACGCCGCTGCTCGACGACTACGAGCCGGGGATGGTGACGAGCGAGGTGCAGGAGGTCTTCGCGACGCTCCGGCCGGCGCTGACGGAGCTCGTCGCCGCCGCACCCGAGGTCGACGCGTCGTTCCTCTCGGGCGACTTCGCGCCCGAGGCGCAACGCGCGTTCGCAGAGCGGATTCTCGCCACGATGGGCTTCGAGGAGGGCTCGTGGCGCCTCGATCCCACGGCGCATCCCTTCTGCACGTCGTTCTCGAACCGCGACGTCCGCCTCACGACCCGCTACCAACCGGACGACCTGGAGTCGATCTGGTCGACGCTGCACGAGGCGGGCCACGGCCTCTACGCCCACGGCATCGCCGACTCGTTGCTCCGCTCGCCGCTCGGCGCCGCGCCGTCGCTCGGGGTCAACGAGTCGCAGAGCCGGACGTGGGAGAACCTCGTCGGCCGCAGCCGCAGCTTCTGGGAGCACTGGTACGAGCCGCTCCAGGAGACGTTCCCCCGCCTGCGCGATGTCGACCTCGACCGGTTCGTCCGCGCGATCAACCGCGCCGAGCCGGGGCTCATCCGGGTCGACGCCGACGAGACGACCTACAGCCTCCACATCATCCTGCGCTTCGAGCTCGAGCAGGAGATCGTCGAGGGCACGGTGGCGCTCGAGGACCTGCCCGAGATCTGGAGCGCGCGGATGAGGGAGTTCCTCGGGATCGACGTGCCCGACGACGCGCGTGGCGTCCTCCAGGACGTCCACTGGTCGGGCGGAGGCATCGGGTACTTCCCGACGTACGCGCTCGGGAACGTGATCTCGCTGCAGATCTGGGACGTCGTGCGGCAGGCGCTGCCGGATCTCGACGCCCAACTCGAGGCGGGCGACCTCGAGCCGCTCTCGGGCTGGCTTCGCGACAACCTCTACTCGCTCGGGCGCAAGCTGACGCCGAAGGAGACGATCGAGCGGCTCACCGGCTCCCCGACGATCGATCCGGCGCCTTACCTCGCGTACCTCGGCGACAAGGTCGCCTCGCTGGAAAGTCGCTCGCCAAGTGGCATCCGGCAGGAGCCGAGTGCCACGGCTTGATCCCCGCCTTCGGCGGGTCAGATCCCTGAAGGCCGCCGCTTCGGGTCCGGCTGTCGCGGTCGTACCCGCATGAATACGAGGCCAGCACTCGGGGAGCGCGAGCAGGAGGCGGTGCGCTCGGTGCTCGAGGAGCTCGAGCGCGACGTCGAGGTCAAGCTCGAGCTCGGTCCCACCGCGACGCCGGTGACGCTGCTCGCGGCCGGCGGTCGCGAGATCGACTCGATCGGCCTGACGCGGGATCTCGTCGAGGCGGTCTGCGCTCTGTCGCAGCGTGTGTCGCTCACGGTCGTCGAGCACGACGACCCCGGCCCGTGGCCGCGGACGACGATCGGCGGCGGCCTCGAGTACCTGGGCATGCCG
>Ga0173483_10000275_pt1 | contig 14034 bp, 13 predicted proteins | sample NitcycUS178409R2_FD_122621 | JGI IMG/M metagenome (GOLD analysis project Ga0173483, IMG submission 122621) | Soil microbial communities from Arlington Agricultural Research Station in Wisconsin, USA - Nitrogen cycling UWRJ-S178-409R-2 (version... | ecosystem: Environmental > Terrestrial > Soil...
GCCGGTGTCGAGGTACTCGACGATGTCCGGCGCGATCAGCGTGGAGAGCATGAGGACGCGGACGGGCGCGTCCGTGTCGTTGCGGATCTGGTGCGCGCCCTCCTTGCCGCGCGGGAACGCGACGACGTCGCCCTGGCGCAGCTGCTGCTCGCCCTCGTGCGTGCGCAGCGTCGGCTCGCCGCGGAGGACGATCGCCCATTCCTCGTTCGCGTGGTGGGTGTGAAATGGCCCCTGCTTGTTACCCGGCTCGACCTCGTACATGCTCGCGCCGATCAGCTCGGCGTCGGTGTGCGCGCCGACCCAGGCGTCCTTGAAGCGCCAGCCCTCGCGCTCTTCCGTGCGATCCCACTCGTCTGCGTTGAGATTGAAGATCTTCATGCCGCAAGCCTAGTAGCCCGATTCGGTTGCTCCCGCACTGCGGGTAAACAGCTTCCAGTACCCCTCGGAGACGACTTCGACGGTGCCGTCGACGACTTTGATGGCGGTCTCATCGTCGATCGCATACGCAGCCCCGCACCCGACCCAGACCGGTTGTAGTTTTCGACCGGGGCGTTTCTTGCTGAGCCCCGCCCAGCTCGGATGACATTCCCGCTTACTGGCCCAGGCGACCCCGCCCTACCTCATAGGTTCCGTACGCGACCATCTCCTCGGTCATCTGCCATCGGATTCCACCGTTACGGCGAATAGCCGCCGCTGCCCCTCAATCCCCTTGAGCTCGCGGGCCCCGCGATCACTGAAGCTGAGGTTCGCCCCCGCCACGACATCCCGCACGGTTTCGGAGACGAGAATCTCGCCACCCTGTGCCTCCGACATCACGCGCGCTGCGACGTGAACGGCGATCCCACGCAGGAGCCCTCCCTCCTCACGCACCTCACCGATGTGCAGACCGGCACGTACCTGAAGGTCGAGTTCCTGCGCCTCTTGCTGGAGCCGCCGCGCGGCGCGGATCGCGCCGACAGGCCCCTCGAACGCCGCCATGAACCCATCCCCGGTGCGGTCGACGACCCGGCCCCCGTGCGCGCCGACAGCCAGGTCGGCACTCGTGTCGTAATCCGCGAGGAGTTCGCTCCACCGCTCGTCGCCAAGTGACACCGCCAGTGCGGTCGAGCCGACGATGTCGCAGTGAAGGATCGTGCGCACCGCGCCCGGTTCACGCTCGACCGGGCGGACGCCGGTGACGAAGTGCTCGACCTCCGTGCAGAACCGCTCGGCATCTCCAAGCCAGGGCGCGTGTGCCGAGCCAGGAAGCTGGATGAAGCGGCTTCGAGGAATCCGCTCGGCAAGGTACTTCCCCGTCTCGCCGGGCGCGACGGGGTCGTGTTGGCGATTGAGCACAAGCGTGGGCACCCGGATCGAGGCAAGCAGCCCGCGAACGTCCATCGCCGCGTTGGCGCGTGATAGCGCCACCGCGGCGCTTGGACTCGCGCCGGCCTGGTAGTAGGCCGCTAGACGCCTGACCGCCGCTGGATCCGCGTCAGGAACGAACTCGCGTGCGAGGACCTCGCTGCCCCAGTCCCGCTCCAGCTCCCCGAAGTAGTCCTCAGATTCCTCCTCGCCGAAGGGGTAGTCATCGCCGCGCGTAAACCTGGCCTGTGTCCCATACAGGGTGAGGCTCTGTACGCGCTCTGGATAGGTCGCCGCGACCATGACGCCGAGCGGCCCGCCTTCACTCCAGCCGAGCACATGCGCGCGCGCGACTCCAGCGGCGTCCATCACCGCGAGCGCATCTGCCATCCGCTCATCGGCAGTCGGGATTCCCAGCGGGCGGTCGGACATGCCGGTGCCTCGCTTGTCGAAGCGGATGATGCGCGCAAAGGCCGTCATCCGCTCGAACCACCCGACCCACCGAGGCTCGTGCCAGTCGAGGGCGAGATGAGTCACCCAGCCGGGAATCATCAGCAGATCGACCGTCCCCGCACCAGCGATCTGGTAGGCGATATTCACACTGCCGCTACGGGCGTATCGGATCTGGGGCGGCACGCTCCAAACAGCGTACGACGCAGCAGAGTCCGTCACGACCAGATGAGCGGCGGCGCTCCACTCATCGGGGGACATTCCCGAACACTGGCCCAGGCGAGGCTCAGGACGGAGGCAGAGGCAGCGCTGACAACTGGACGAGCGACAGCACGAGCAGGGCGATACCCAGACCGACTAGGCCGTAGCGGATACCCCGGTACGGGAAGTGTGTCGAGATCCCGACCAGGAAGAGGATGCTGGCCAGCACGACCGTGAGCCGGATGTACTTGTCGGCGGTCGAGCCGTCCTTTTCGCCGTCGAGGAAGGCTGCTTTGGCTTGGGCATCGAGGCTCCGAGCCTCGGCTTCACCGGGCCGCTTGTACTGCGGCATATACGTAGGCCCGCGCGGTGCGTCCGGGTTCGTCTCCGGCTTCGTCGCCCGCCAGGCGTCGAAAGCGACCTTGAAGTCGGGCCGGAACCGGTGTTCCGCAACCCTCATGGCGGTCTTGTTTCCGGCGATGTAGGCCGCGAACCAGGACTCGAGGGTGGACGAGTCGAAGTCGCGCAGCTCGCCCGCGTCGGAGTCCGCCCGGCTCGCCTCGATCCGATGGCTCGACGCCGTGGCAATCTCTACGCGCGACTCGGTCGACCACTTGGCGGCCGCGTATCCCGACCACGCCCCTAGCAGCGCTACGACCGAGAGCAGGACGGCCTCGGTGATGGAAATGAGCCGGTCGCGCCGCACGTGCGGGTCGGCGTGCTTCGCGTGCTGGCCGATCTCTTTCCCGACCTCGCTCGCCGAAAGCCCCTCCGCCACGGAGGGAGCCTAACGCCGGGATTCTACGGCTCAGCCACTCGGGTGACATTCCCGCACACTGGCCCACCCGAGCAAACTCAGCCGTGGACGCCTCCTACTGGACGCGGATTTGTAGCCGCGCGGGCCGGTGTGCAGGCTGGCGTTTGCCCCAATCGTCACTTTGTCACCGACGATTTGGATGCGCTTGGCGTCGAAGCCTGTGAGCTTGGGGATGGCGTGTCGGCGGAAGCGTTGCCGCCGTCGCGCGTCTCAGCGGCGGACGAGCCGGTCGAGCAGGCCGCGCCGCTCCCAGTCGGCCGCGGCCACCTGCTCTTCGGCCGGGGTCGGAGGCACGGCGCTCGCGAACGCCTGTCGCGGTGCGGGAATGATCTTCTTCGCTTTGGATCGCATCGTCGGCTCTTTTGGTCTCGGGCTTGGTGACTACAACCAACCAACCGATCTTGAAATGAAGGTGAACGTCCGCTGAAAACTGGCTAAGAGCCGAGCCGGTGGCCGTTCAGCCGCAGCACTCGCTCGCGCGGTCGGCTACCAAAGCGGCGAGGTGGGCGCCTGGGACATGAGCTGCCCGCTGTAGGTCGTCGCCGGTGCGAAAGCCGGGAAGCGCAGCGAGAAGACCGCGCCGCCATGGGCGGAGTTCGCCGCGGTGCAGCGGCCGCCGTGGGCTCGCACGATCGCGTCGACGATTGCAAGGCCGAGACCGGCGCCGCCCTGGGAGCGGGAGCGCGCCGAGTCGGCGCGGGCGAAACGGTCGAAGATCCGCTCGAGGGAATCCGGCGGGATGCCCGCACCCTCGTCCGCCACCTCGATCACCAAGTCGTTCTCTCGGCCCCGGCAGGAGAGGCCGATTGCATCTGCGGGCCCAGTGTGCTTGACGGCATTCTCGAGCAGGGCATCGAGCGAGATCCGCAGCGCCTCGGGGTCCGCGAGCAGCGTCCCCTGCTCCAGGCCGCCGAGCCTCCAGCCACGCGGGACGACCTCGGACCAGCGCAGGAAGACGTCCTCGAGGAACGGCTCGACGTCGATCGCGGCCGGCACGACGAAGTCCGGCTGCTTCGACTTGGCAAGCAGCAGCAAGCGCTCGAGGATGTGCTCGATCCGGCCAAGCTCGTCCAGCGCGATCTCGACCTCTTGGCCGTCGGAGCCGTTCACGCGCTGCAGCACCTCGAGATGCCCCCGCGCGATCGTCACAGGCGTGCGCAGCTCGTGCGAGACGTCGTGGAGGAAGCGCTTCTGCTGCGTCAGCAGCTCCGCGCGCTCGGCAGCCTCCTCCTGCAGCTCCCGCACTGCGTCCTGCCGCCGGCGCGCGTGCCAGACCATCGCCAGGAACATCGCCGCCATCAGGGGCACCTCGAACAGCTCGCCCCAGAGCTGTTCCCCGGAGAAGGTGTCGCTCAGGATCAACCCGCCCGTCGCCAGGATCACCAGCCCGAGCACGAGGCCCGTGTTTCCCGGTGACCAGACCCGGAACCCGTAGACCAGCGTCAGGCTGATCCAGATGAAGTGGAACGGGATCGTCTCCCAGCTCGGCGCGAGCCCCATCGCGACCAGGTTCGCCACCGCGAACGCGAGCCACGCCAGCTCGACGCGGCTATGCCGGAGCCAGCCGATACCCGCCATGCCGCACCGTCTCGATCGGCGCCTCGGGGCCGAGCTTCTTCCGCAGCCGCCGCACGCAGACGTCGACCACGTTCGAGCGAGGGTCGAAGTGGTAGCCCCACACGTCGGAGAGCAGCCGCTCCCGGCTGACCACCTCGCCCTGGTGGCGCACGAGGTGGTGCAGGAGCCTGAACTCGCGATCCGAGAGCTCGGCCACCACCTCGCCGAGCTTCGCCTGCCGCCGCGCGACGTCGAGCGTCAGCGCGCCGGCCGACACGACGGTGCCGTCGCCGCCCCACTGGCCGCGCCGCAACTGCGCCCGGATGCGCGCCAGCAACTCGTCGAACGAGAACGGCTTGGCGACGTAGTCGCAGGCGCCGAGCCCGAAGCCGCGGAGCTTGGTCTCGAGATCGCCGCGTGCCGACACGATGACGACTGGGAGCTCGGGTCGCCGCTTGTGAAGCTCGCGTAGGACGCTGAGGCCGTCCAGCCGCGGCAGCAGCAGGTCGAGCACCACCAGGTCGTAGTACTCGAGCACGGCCTGTCGCAGGCCGTCGGGGCCGTCGCCTGCCGCGTCGACCGTGAACCCTTCCGCCTCCAGACCGCGCGACACGAAGGCGAGGATTCTGGGCTCGTCCTCGATCACCAAGATTCGCATCGGAATGCGGCCCGCACCCTAACGTGAACATGACCTGGAAATGACCGCGACATGACAGTTGCGTCATCTTGCGCGACAGCGCCGGCGGGGCTTCCTATCGTCGCGGCCGATGGGGGAGCGGATCCTCGAGGGAGGCCCGCCCGGCTCGGAGCCGGCCCTGAGCTCGGACGCGCCGGCCCCGCAGACAGAGGGCGCGCGCTCGACGCGCTCGCTCTTCCCGGACGGCGCGGCCAAGCACTGGCTGCTGTCGTCGATCATCTGGCTGACGGTCGTCGACCTGTTCGGCCTGGTGCTCGCGACCGAGTTCGTCACGCCTGAGGCCTTCGGCGGAATCTCGTGGCTGTCATTCAGCCGGGTCCGGCCGGCACATGTGAACGGCGTAATCCTCGCGTGGCTGACGATGATGTATTTCGGCGCGCTCTTCTACATGTTGCCGCGCCTGGTCGGCACGCGCGGGATGTGGAGCGAGCGGCTCGGGATCTTCTGCGCCTGGGCTTGGAACCTGATGTACCTGCTCGGGATCATCGGGTTGCTCACCGGCCACAGCCAGGGCCGGGAGTACGGCGAGTTCATCTGGCCGATCGACATCGTGCTGCTCGTCATCTGGTCCGCGAACGTCGTGAACATCCTGGCGACCGTCGCGATCCGGACGATCCGGCCGATCTACGTCTCCGTCTGGTTCTTCATCGCGAGCCCGCTCTGGTTGGCGGTCGACTACGCGATCGGCAACGTCATCTGGCACCCGGGCCACATCTGGGGAGCGCCCTCGGGCGCGCTCAACCAGAGCCTCTCCGACGCGATGCTGAACTGGTGGTACGCGCACAACCTGTTCGGCCTCTGGCTGACGCCGATGCTCCTCGCGCTGACGTACTACATCGTCCCGCGCGTCACCAATACGCCCCTCTACAGCTACACCCTCTCGTTGATCAGCTTCTGGGGGATGGCGTTCTTCTACACCGGCGTGGGCGACCACCACATCCTTCAGTCGCCAACGCCGGCCTGGTTGAAGACGATCGCGGAGGTCTCCTCCTGGATGCTTCTTGTCCCGGTCTTCGCCTTCACGATCAACATCCTCGGGACGATGAAGGGCAACTGGGACCGGTTCTTCACGAACTTACCTCTGCGCTTCACGATGACCGCCTTCTTCTTCTACTTCCTGGTCAACATCCAGGGAGCGTTCGAGGCGATCCAGCCGTTCAACAAGCTGACGCACTTCACGAACTTCGTCGTAGCTCATGCGCACCTCGCGCTGCTGGGCGCCTTCACGATCCTCGGCATGGGCGTGATCGACTACATCGTCGCCCAGATCTTCGCGAAACCCCTCTGGAGCCGCAGCCTCTCCGAATGGCAGTACTGGCTGGTGACGGTCGGCTTCACCGGCTTCTTCAGCGTGCTCACGCTCGCCGGCTTCCAGCAGGGCTTCAGCTGGCAGGACGGGATCCCCGAGGTCAACGTGCTGCCGCAGCTGCACGCGTACTACGTGGCGCGCGGGATCTTCGGAGCCATGATCGTGCTCTCTGGGATCGTCCAGATCGTGAACATCGGCATGACGATCTTCACCGACACGGCCGAGCGCCGCCGCCGTGAGACGCTGAAGGTCGCCGAGGCGATCGCGCCGCCGCCGGTGACGAACTGATGGCGGACGAGCCGGAGAGACACGGCGCGCCGATCCCTCGCGGCTGGCAGCGCCACCCGCGGGAGCGGATGCTGATCACGCCGCTGTTGGCGGGCATCGGGGGCCTCCTCGCCTTCTTCACGGTCGTCTTCGTCGTCGTCTGGCTGCCGATTCACACCTTCGACCCGCCGCCCTCCAGCGACTGGGCGCCACTCTCGAACGCCGCCCTCAAGGGGCGCAACCTCTTCGCCTCGAACGGCTGCTACGTCTGCCACTCAGGCTATTCGCGGCCGCAGGATGTCCGCGAGGCGCTCTACTTCCTCTACCCGAAGGTCTCGCAGCCGGGCGACTTTTGGGGCTCCGACCAGTCGCCGAACCTGCTCGGCACCGAGCGCACGGGGCCTGACCTCTCGCAGGAGTCGGGCTGGCATCCTCCGGACTGGCAGCGAGCGCACTTCTACGACCCCCGCTACATGGACCCGCTGTCGCTGATGCCGGACATGAAGTCGCTCTTCTCGGACGGGCAGTTGGACGAGCTCGTCGCGTTCGTCGAGGAACGGAGCGGAAAGTCGGGGCTGCTCCGCTACGCGGGCACGCTCTACGGCAAGCACGTGGTGCTCGTCAACCAGGGCTACCCACCTGCCTACCGGGGCTTCCAGGGCGCGCACAAGCCGATCGTGAAGGCGGACGAGAAGAGCCTGAAGCCGCTGAGCTCCCAGCTCGAGGAAGCGCCGAACCTGTCGCAGATCGACCGCAGCTATTGGATGTCCGGCGACCCGCTGCCGGTGACCGAGCAGAACCTGCTGCGCGGCAAGGAGGTCTTCCTAAATCGCTGCGTCGGGTGCCACGGGCTCAAGGGCAATGGCAAGGGACCCGGAGCCGCGTTCCTCTCGCCGCCTCCCGCCGACTTCACCGACCCCGACGACGCCTGCTGCGGAGGCGACACCGGCCCCGGCGACTTCTACTACAGGATTCTGCGCGGCTGGCCGGGCACGGCGATGGAGAACTTCGGCGACCGGCTGTCCGTCGACGACATCTGGCGTGTGGTCCTATTCGTCAAGACGATTCCGAACGGCACGCTCAAACCGAACCGCGTCCCCGAGCCGAGCGACTACATCGTCTGGCAGCCGTCGAAGGAGCTTCGGGCCTGGGTCGCGACGCACCAGCGGCTCGCGGACAACGCCGACTTCGACAAGAGGATGGCTTCCGACCCGTACGTCAAGGAAGCGATGCACGTCTTCCCGGGCCTCGCACCCGGCGACACAATGAAGCTGAACGACGGCAAGACCGAGCTGTCGCTGATTACCGCCGCCGCCGGGATCAAGGCCCTCTACCAGGACATGCTCGACCGAGCCTGGCGGGACGCAGTGCTTCGAGGCGAGAAGGTGCCCAACCTGGCGCAGAAGGCGATCCCGCCCGAGGTGCCGGGCCAGCAATGAGACGCCTGGCGCTAGCGGTCACGGTGGCGGCGGTCTCTGCACTCAGCCTGCCGGCCCTCGCGTTCGCGCACGACCAGCCGGAGACGAGCCGGTCGCGATGGGTGATGGCCGATTGGATGATGGATACCTTCTTCATCTTCTCGGGCCTCGCGGTGCTCGCGTTCGTCGCGGCCTGGAAGGCAGGCCACTTCCAGGACCTCGACAAGCTCGGGAGCTTGCCGCTGTACGTCGAAGAAGAGGACTACTACACGCCCGAATGGGCGCTCGACGAAGAGGAGTGGTCCGATGAGAATGCCTAGCGGGGACTCGCCTCAGAAGGCGCAGGCGTACTACCACTACCTCCAGGCACACCAGGAGACGATGCAGCGGGCCGCGACCTGGGAAGTGCGCTGGATCGATCTTGCCTGGCTCTGGGGCTTCGCGATTGTGCTTCCGCTCGGCCTGCTGCTGTGGGTCTGGCAATACCGCTCGACACGTCAGAAGGCGAACATCTATCCGGTGGACAGCTTCGGCGGCTACACCACCGAGCTCGCCGGCCCTGCGACGGCCTTCTTCCTGATCCTGACCGTGGTGCTCTCCGGCTTCGCGGTCGTGCTGATCGTGGGCCATCTCGTGTGGGGGCAGAAGTTCTGATGGAAACCTCGCTGTTTCCGGTCTCCGCCCTCCCGTACGTGTCGTGGTCGTCGGCCAGCAGCGCAGTGATCCCGGCCGAGCAGTGGCCGCTCGTCTTCGGCTCCATGCAGGCGCTGAAGGGACACGTTCAGGAATACCCGGGCTGCCAGAAGCTCGAGGCCTTCGTCGCTCCGTCGGGCAGCGACTACCGCCTGCGCTGCTACACGACCTGGGACACGCCCGAGCAGCTAGAGGCCTTTCTGGAGCGCGGCTACACGTTCGAGCGGATGCTCGCGGACGTTATCGGCCTGGAGGTGGAACCCCCGTTCGTGATGGAGAAGGTGTTCTGATGGAAGAGCCGCAGCAGCCCCAGCGCCCGGCACGGCCGCTCGTCGGCTACCGCGACGTCGGCGAGGATGTTCGCCACTCGCGCAGCGCCGTGATCCGCGCGTGGGTGATCCTCGGCGTGCTCGTCCTGCTCTCCCTCGGCTGGACGCTGACCGTCTACTTCTTGGAACCCGGGCTGCGTTAGCCGACAGACGACGTGTACCTCAAGCACGTCACCTCGCTCCAGTTCCTGACGTATCTCTCGTTCTTCGCCGTCCTGCTCGCGGCGATGTTCCGCTTTGTCCCGGGCCGTACGCCGCCGACCCGCGACGAGCCCTACTCCGACGAGGAGCTGCACGCGCACGACCGCAAGACGGCGAAGTACTTCCTCGCGGGCGGCTTCTTCCTCGTCCTGGGGAGCCTGCACATGGTGCTCAAGAACCTGCCCTGGGTCTCCGAGTACCTCGCGCGCACCGGCGACGCGGGCCACCTGGTCCGCGACCTCTCGAACACGCACCTGATGATCGTCGGCGGTGGCACGCTCCTGGCCACCGGTCTCTGCTGGCTCGCGCTGCCGCACGTGGTCGGCCGGCCGCTTGCAAGCGAGGGTCTCGCCCAGTGCGCGTTCTGGTTCACGGTGGCCGGCCTGATCGTCTTCTACGTCTCGCTGATCGGCAACGGGATCGCGATGGGCCCGTTGATCGAGCACGGCTGGAGCTACCCGGCGGCGAAGGCGCACCTGGGCAACTGGTACAAGGCTCCGACCGGGATGGGCGCCGGCGTGATGGGGCTCGGCTACTGGTGCTTTGCGACCAACGTCGTCGTGACCATCTTCCAGTCGCGCCTCGTGCGGGTGCCGAAGCCGCAGTGGCACCTGTGGAAGTTCTTCGCGACGGGCGCCGCGGCGCTGACGGTCGGCACGGTGCAGGGCGTGATCCAGGTGCAGCCGAAGAACGCCGACTGGCTCTACCGGGCCGGCCACGCGGGAGAGTGGATCGACCCGATCAGCCACGCGCACATCAACCTCGTGACGGGGCTGACGATGCTCGTCGCCGGTGCCTTCTTCGCGCTGATCCGTGCGGCGGGCGGCGTGGAGCCGCCGGCGCGGCTTGTCAACACCGTCTTTTTCGCGTTGCTCGGCGGCTCGCTCGCCTTCTACCTCTCGGCGCTCTACCTGGGCTTCCACGAGGGCGGGCTCGTCGTGCACCACGGCCTCACGCCCGAGCAGGCCGAGGAGGCCACCGCCCTGCACCCGTTCCTGATCATGGGCTCCGGGATCGCGATGTTCGCGGCCTTCTGGCTGCTGCTCGTGACGATCGTGCGGTCGGTCTGGCGCAGCGAGAGCCTGCTCCGGGTGTTCGTGCTGGCGGGTTGCACGGCGCTGGCGGTCGGAACGTTGCAGGGGCCGGTGCAGGCGGTGCCGTCCGTGAACGAGGCGATCGACCGCGGCGGCGAGGCCGGCGATGTGATCGTCAACCTGCACGCCCAGCTGAACATGCTGGGCGGCCTGATGCTCCTGCTCGCGGGGCTCTCGCTCGTGGCGCTGCACGCGTTGAGCGCCGAGTGGCAGCGGCGGCCCGCGCGCCTGACGGTGGGGCTGGTGGCGATCGGGATGGCCGTGTACTACGGCGCGGGGGTGGCGTTCTCCGCAGTCGCGGCTCACCATGTCTCGACTGGACAGTCGTTTGCCTCAGCGGTCTCGGCGCTCGAGCCTTGGCAATCGCTCGTGCTCGTGCCGGCCGCGCTGCTCGTGCTCGCCGGGTTCGCCGCGTACGCCATCGCCGCCTGGCGGATGACCGAACGCCAGCGCGCGGAAGGGCGTGCTTCGATCGCCGCGGCCCCGCGCGTCTACTCGGGGACGATCCCGCGACGCGTCAGACGCCGGAGCCCGGCGGCGCTTGCGGGCTACGAGTTGCCGCTTGGGCTGATGGGCTTCCCTGGAGTCGGCTGGCTGTTCGCCGGGTTCCCGTTCACCGCCTCGATCCTGCTGCTGGCAGGGCCTGCGTTGACGTGGGCCGTGATCCCCGTCGCCTTCAGCCCGTACGGGCAGGGACCGCTGCGAGACGTCGGTTGGAAGGTCGAGCTGGTCTGGCTTCCGGTTATGGCGCTGGCCTCGTCGGCCCTGCTCTACCGCGCTCATGGGCGCCGTCGCGCCCGACTCGACGGCCGGCCGCCTCGTGGCAAGGCTTTGAGGAAGAGCGGCTACCGCGCCCGAGTCAGCGCTGCGCTCGGTGGGATGGCGTTGCTGCTCGTGGCGATTCCGTTCGTCCCGGCGCTCGCGGGCATCGGCGGCAGCACCGTCCGCTACTCGTACGAGCCGAGGCTGACGCCGGAGGTGACCGGCCAGTTCGTGAGCACGAAGCGGGGGCCGGTGAAGCTCTTCGCCTGGAGCGACCCGCAGTCGAAGACGCCCGCGGACGCCCTTCGGCTCCACGCGCGGGACGTCCGCTCCCTGCTCGTACGCGCCGCCGCCTTGGACGCGGCCAAGGCCTACCAGCTGTACGACCTCGACCGTGGCGGCTCAGTCCAGCTGCAGGCCTCGAGAGCCGCTCCCCGCCAGCTCGTGCTCGCTCCCCGGCGTCCGCTGCGGCCGGGCAGCTACGCGTTTGTCGCCACCCATGAGGGGATGTTCGGAGGACGCGACTACGCCTACCTGCGCATCGTGCCGCCCTCCGTTTCGGCCACGGCGATCAGCTTCCGGCCCCGCGCGGGCGCTCCAGCGGTGCTCGACGCCCTCCTGCCGCTCTGCGCGGCGTTGCTCGCGCTCGCGTTCTGCGCCATGCTGCTCCGCTCGTTCTTGCGACGCCGCTCGGGGGAAAAGGTGCTCTGGGGCCTCGGCTTCCTCCTCTTCGCGGTCGCCGCTGCCTGCGAGGCGCTCGCGCAGCGGATCGGTTGGAGCACCGGGCTCTTCCGCACCTACTACCTCGCCGGCGGCGTGCTGACCGTCGCCTACCTGGGCGCAGGGTCGGCCTGGCTCCTGCTGCCGAGGCAGGCGCGCGACTGGCTCGTGGGCGGGCTCGCGGTCGCGACGGCGGCGGCAGTCGTGACCGTAGCGCTCGCGGGCGTGCACGCCGGCATGCTCGGCTCGACCGCTCATGGGCGGCCACCTGCGAACTCCGCGCTCGAGGGCCACGCGTTCCTCTGGGCCGTCGGGCTCAACTCGCTCGGCAGCCTGTTCCTGATCGGCGGCGCACTCTTTTCGATCGTGCGGCGGCAACGCGTGCGGGCGAACCTCTGGATCGGGGGCGGCGCGCTGGTCGTGGCGCTCGCGACGGGGCTCTCACGCGCCGGGTCGTACCAGCTGGTCTACGCGGGGGAGCTGCTCGGGATCGCGCTGATGTTCGCCGGCTTCGCCTTCGTTGGGAAGCAGCCGCGGCGCCGGCCTCAGCCTTCGTCCCGGTCTCGGGTCAGGTACAGCCAGAAGGCGAGACCCGCGTAGTCGCGGCAGCTGCGGAAGCGCTGCTACCGGAAAAGGCCGATTTGCACGACTTTCGTCATGGGCAGGCAGGGAATCCAGCGAAACGCGACACCGTAGCCGCGCCTGATTTCGACGACACGGCGTTCATCACTGAGAGCGACGCTGGCGCCCTAGCGGCCCGACGCGGCTGGCGGTTCCAGGTTCAGTAGCTCGTCGCGCTCTGGTGACATTCCCGCACGCTGGCCCAAGCGAGGGACTGCATGCGATGCGAGGATGAGCCGGTGATCGTCAGGGAGCAGCAGGCCGACGATTACGAGGCGATTCGGCACGTCTACGCCGAGGCTTTTCGGCGGCCGGGTTTTCGCCCGCCGCAGAACCCTGGCTCCGTCCCGCCCGAGGTCGGTCTGTTCGAGGCGCTGTGGGAGGCGCGCGACGTCATTCCCGAGTTCTCGTTCACGGCACTAACCGACGGCGGGGTGGTCGGCCACGCAACGGCGAGCCGGGCGACGGTCGTCACCGACTCAGTTGTTGCCGTGGGACCGATCGGCGTCCTTCCGGAACATCAAGGCATGGGCATCGGGAGCGCCCTGATGGACGCGCTTCTCACCGCTGCGGACGTCGCGCATGTGCCACTGGTCGCTTTGCTCGGCTCACCGCAGTACTACAGCCGCTTCGGGTTCCGTCCGGCCAAGGAGTTGGGCCTGATATCTCCGGAGCCGGAATGGGGAGATGCCTTCCAAGCTCGACCTCTGACCGCCCACACATCACTCATCGCTGGACCGTTTCAGTACGCGTCGGCCTTCTCGTCTTAGTCGCTCAGGGGTCATTCCGGAACGCTGGTCCACGCGAGTCCCGCGGCTCTCGTCCTAATGGAGCCAGGGTTCGAGCCGTGCCTTTATGTCGCGACAGCCGCGCGGCGCCGCTAGGGCGGCTCTGGACATTCGTTCGCTTCTCGCAACGCATCGGGGATTGAGAGGCGCGTGCCGGCTTGCATCGGCCGGTGGAGTGTTATCGTCGACGAAGCTGCTCGGAGGAGATGGTTGAGGTGGCGACGCGGGTACTGATCGCCGGCGGGGGCGTCGCGGCCCTTGAGGCCGCGCTGGCCCTGCGGGAGCTGGGGGAAGGTCGCGTCAGCGTCGAAATGCTGGCGCCCGAGTCTCAATTCTGGTACCGGCCGCTCGCCGTAGCCGAGCCATTTGACCTCGGCGAGGTGAAGCACTTCGACCTGGCCGAGCTGGCCGCGGCCGCCGGTGCGACCTTCTCGTCGGGGGCACTGTCCGGCGTCGACGCCGGAGGACGCCTCGCCCACACCTCTGCGGGTAGCTCAATTTCTTACGACGTTCTGCTGGTGGCCTGCGGAGCCGGCCCAACAACGGCCGTCCCCGGCGCCCTGACCTTCCGCGGCCCAGCCGACACCGAGCGCATGCGCGCGCTGCTCGAGGAGATCCTCGCCGGTCAGGTCGGGCGGGTCGCTTTCGTCGTCCCCTGGGGAGCGGTCTGGTCGCTGCCGATCTACGAGCTCGCCCTGATGACCGCGGCCTACCTCGCCGAGCGCGAACTCGCTCACGTCGAGTTGGTACTCGTCACCCCAGAGGA
>Ga0173483_10000278_pt1 | contig 14008 bp, 15 predicted proteins | sample NitcycUS178409R2_FD_122621 | JGI IMG/M metagenome (GOLD analysis project Ga0173483, IMG submission 122621) | Soil microbial communities from Arlington Agricultural Research Station in Wisconsin, USA - Nitrogen cycling UWRJ-S178-409R-2 (version... | ecosystem: Environmental > Terrestrial > Soil...
AGATTTCTCTTCCCAACGGATATTGTCAAAAAGGATATAGAGAGAAGATGTATCTTCCTCTATATTTATTGTCCCCAATCTTCTCCAACTACTTGTGCAGGTTTTATACTAAATTCGTCACCAGATTTTACCAGTTCAAAACTTTCTCCGCAATCAGGACAGGTAACGATTTCACCTTGCATCGAGTCAGAGGGTATTGGAATTTCCGCATCACATTCCTTACAATTAACTTTTGCCATTTTTTTAATCCTTATTATTTTTGACATAATCCTCATTAAGTATTTTTCTCTCCAATTTTTCGTCTAAAAATAATTCCAATATATCACCCATCCTTAACTCTTTCAATCCTTTGGCCAAAGACTCTGCATTTTCTTTGTTAGAATCCAAACCTAAAAGTGACAACAAGTAAGCAGAACCATTCTTTCCTGATAACTCACCAAATACTATTTTACGGCGATTCCCTACTTGTTTAGGTTCAATAATTTCATAAGCTGAGGGATTTCTCAATATTGCTGCCAAGTGGGTTCCCGCCTTATGTTTATAGGCGCTATCTCCAACCAAAGGTTTTGATTCATGGATTGGAATTCCAGTGTAGTCTGATATGGTTCTAGACAGGTCCTTTAATAAGTGCAGCCTGAAACTGTTATTGGATTTATAAATCAAGTTTAATGCAACGGCAGTTTCAGCTAACGTAGGAATTCCGGTCCGTTCACCAAGCCCATCTATGGTTGTGTGGATCTGGTCAGCTCCTCCGTCACACCCGGATAACGCATTGGAAAGTGCCAAACCGACGTCATTATGACAATGCACATCTAAAGAAGTTTTAGAACTGTCAATATTATCGTACACCATTTTAACTAAGTTATACATTCCTTGTGGTCTCATAATTCCGACCGTATCTGGAATACTAATTCTCTCTATCCCTCTCTTATTCATTTCTTTACACATTTCCAATAAAAATTCAGGATCCGTTCTGCTCGCATCTTCCATAGTAAAGCGAGATTTTAGGCCATGAGACTTGATATGATCCACCACTTCGAGTGCCCTCTGTTTTGCCTCTTCTCTCGATATCCGGAGCTTTGCTAACAAGTGAATATCAGAAATACCCATGTAGGTTGCAACCCAATTAGTATCACAATCTAATGCTCTATCTACATCAGATTTTATAGCTCTTACATGCGCTACAATGTCAGCTCTTAAACCTTGTTTCATGATAATTTTTGTTGCTTCATGATGATCAGGTGAAACTATTGGACTAATTTCAATCTGGTCTACCCCAAAGGAGTCCAACATCCAGGCTATTTGGATTCTTTGTTTATTGGAAAAGGATACACCTGGATGCTGTTCACCTTCTCTAAGTGTAGAGTCCAGAATTCTAATTTTTTTCTTATCCTTCTCAGAATTATTATACTGATGAGCAAAGTAGTTAGGGTCATCTGTTTTTAGTGACATTAGATGTATAATACTACTATAATCGATTATTTAATGTATGTTTTCGTTAAAAATTAGATCAAATCAACTATATAATGGCTCCTTCTAAAGCAATACAATGGTTAGGATTTACCAGTCATCTCATTTAATAAACAAGTAAACAACAACGGCGTTGATACAAGGTTGGAAACTTAAATTTAGTTCAAACTTCCCAAAGTTCTCAAGATTATTACCGTATTGGTATCAGATACGCCATCAATTTTCCGAATTTCATCGATATATGAGTTTATTTCTAATATAGTAGGTGCTACTATTATGGTTGCTATATCATATTGACCTGTTATCTCGTATACGATTTCCACACCTTTGAGTTTTAATAATTGATCAGACACCTTAGACGTATCAGCTACAGAACTTACAGAAATTAGCGTTATGGCACTGGTCTTATTGGAAGGGCCCATATCGATTGTAAATTTTCGGATTATACCGGTATCCTGTAAGTTTTTTACCCTACGACGAACTGCAGATTCAGACATTCCTATAGAATTCGCGATCTCAACAAACGACTTTCGTGAATCACTTTTCAGTATTCCTATTATTTTTTCATCTATACTATTCAGATTATCAACCAAATCGTCTCTTCTCCTCGTTATATATTAGCTTTTCAATTAGTTCCAGAGACTTGTTCACTTCTTCTTCTTTCATGACTATTGGAGGTAGCAATCTTAAAATGTTTCTACCTGAATAAAGCAACAATATACCGTTTTTGATACCATCAAGAAGAATGTCCTTTACATCAAACCTCATTTCTACCCCAAGCATCATTCCTAGTCCTCTGACCTCTCGAACAATCTTATATTTTTCTTTGATTTTTAATAAGCCGGACTTAAAAATACGGCCCATTGATTCTGAATTTGAAACGAGATTATCCTCAGTTAAAGAATCTATAGTTGCAGAGCCTGCCGCGCAGGCTAAAGGGTTTCCAGCAAATGTAGAGGAATGTTCTCCAACCTTTAGACAGTCTAAAATTTCAGAACGCATGACTGTAAGTCCCATCGGAACACCACCTGCAATACCTTTCGCTAAGCACATTATATCTGGTTCAACATTCCAATGTTGCCCCGCCCACATTTTGCCAGTTCTCCCTAATCCAGACTGGATTTCATCAAAAATAAGGACCAAGTCATTTTCATTACAAATATTTCTAATATCCTTTAGAAAATCGGGTGGAGGCATAATGATACCAGTTTCGCCTTGAATAGGTTCCACTATTACAGTCCCTATCTTGTTATTTGTCTTTGTCACAATCTCTGAAATTGTGTTTGATTCAGAGTATGGAATGAATTGTATATTGTCCAACAAGGGCAAAAACGACTTTCTATATTTCTCATTATAAGTTACAGATAAAGATCCAAAAGTCTTTCCATGGTAACTGCCATTCAAAGCCAAAACGCCAGGCTTACCAGTATATTTCCTAGAAAATTTTAAAGCAGCCTCTACAGATTCAGTCCCACTATTTGTGAAAAAGGTTTTTTGCAGATTTATTGGAGCTATTTTGGAGAATTTCTCAAGAAAGTTAAGTCGGACGTTATTATAAACAGACATGTGACATGTAATTAATTCCCGAGCCTGAGTAGTAATTGCCTTAATGACCCGATCATTACAATGGCCTACCAGGGCTACTCCATAGCCACCCATACAGTCAAGGTATTCTTTGTTATTGGTATCCCAAACTTTGCATCCTTTTCCTTTTGAGATAGTAACAGGGAATCTCTGATACAAATCCCCGACAAAGGACTCTTCACTCTCTACACCTTGCATCATGAGATCACTGTGCAATTCTTGCTTTCAAGAGCAGACATTATAGGATTTTGTACTGAACCAGAGGCTATTATAGCTTTTTTTACGCCCATAGCCAAAGCCTCTGTACAAGCAAGCACTTTTTTTTCCATCCCTGGCCCAATTTGTGGCAGCATGCTTTTTGCCTCCTCCAGAGAAAGACTAGGTATCAAATGATCATCCATCAATAGCCCATTTACGTTGGTAATGAAGATTACCACATCAGATTGGAGGGCTCCAGCTACATTGGCCGCTGCCCGATCGCCGTCTACGTTCAGAAATTCAAACTCATCGCTAATGGCTATAGGGGAGATGACAGGCACGTAATCGTTCTCTAACAAGCAATTAATCAACTTGGGATTTACTGTTGAAACTTTACCAGTGTATCCCCCTTCTATTAACATTTTTCTACCTTTTTCATTAAGTATCATCAATTTCTTTTTTCGATCTGCCTTAATCATTTCCCCGTCAATACCAGTTATCCCTACAGAAGATATACCTTTACTTTGCAGCATCCCAGTAATGTTCTTACTGATCTTACCCGACATAACCATAGTGTAAATCATTGCAGTCTCTTTATCGGTATACCTACTACGCTTACCTGCGGGGGACATTATGAATTTCTGTTCCTTCCCCATGCTGTTTGCTATACTAGTAACGTCTTTTCCGCCCCCATGAACTATTACAACTTTTTGTTTTTTTACCAAATCATTAAAGTCTTCAAAGATAGTAGGGTTCAATCCCTCCACTATACTACCTCCTATTTTGATTACAATCATACTGGAGTAACTGGAGTGAATTTTAGCCCTGTCATTTCATCAAACCCTGACATTACGTTAAGGTTTTGAATTGCAGAGCCGGCTGCACCTTTCATTAAATTGTCAGAAGCAGACATTGCTACGATTCGTTTATTGTCCTCGTCCAAGTCGAACCCGACATCGCAAAAATTAGATGCTATTACAAATTTCGGATCTGGGAATTTGTATATTCCATTCTTGTCTCTTATCAATCTCACGAATGACTCATTATTATATGAATTTCTATACATTTTCCAAAGTTCCAACTCACTTAGATCCTTCTTCAAAAATGCATGGTTTGTAGTTAATATCCCCCTAACCATATTAACAGCATGAGGAGTCATGCTTACATGAATTTTCTTCCCACCGAGCAAACTTAATTCTTGCTCTATTTCTCCAGTGTGACGATGTTTAGCAGGTTTGTAAGGACGAATAACGCCATAGCGCATGGCATGATGTGTAGCAGAGTTGGCTTGCCCCCCTGCACCTGATGAACCTATCTTACTATCTACTACAAGGTGGTCGGTATCTATCACATCGTTCTCAACTAAAGGTTTTAATGCAAGTAGAGAAGTAACGGCCATGCATCCAGGACAAGAGACTAACTTTGCATTTTTTATTTGTTCGCGATGAAATTCGGGAACTCCATAAACAGAATTTGCCAACATTTCAGGATATGGATGTTCCCACCCATACCATTTGACATAATCCTCTGGACTCTTTAATCTAAAATCTGCAGAGAGATCAATTATCTTAATACCTCTCTTAAAAAGTTCAACAACGATTTTATTAGATTTCCCATGAGGAACAGAAACAAAAACTAAGTCACATGTGTCAGTTAATTTGTCAATATTAAGCTCTGAAAATGTTAAATTAATAAAACTTTTTAAACTTGGATGAATCCTGTGAACATATTCACCTACTCTCTGTCTTGATGTAACCATCGATACATCGACTTTGGGGTGAGTTACCAGTAGCCTAAGCAACTCTCCACCCACGAAACCGGAAGCGCCTATAACTCCAATTTTCATTTAGAATTCCTCAATGTATATCCATTTACCTCTCTTTCAGATAAAAAGTATGTATCGATAATGAATTTCATAAATAATAAATCGTTCAATAATCCTCATTTAAATTTTTTGTCGATTATAGTTTTTTCTATTTCTTGTCACGATCTTTTACATATTCAATTATCATATCGGCAATATCAATTCCAGTAGCCAGGCTTGCTCCCCTAAACTCGACGGTATTATTTATTTCATGCACTACTAGTCCCCGTTTTTCATCCTCCATCATGTCTATGCCCAGAACTCCTGCCCCTACTGCCCTAGCAGCCTTTAGAGCTAACTCCTCTAACTCGGATGTGACTTCAATTAATTCAGCCTTACCACCTTTAGCTACATTGGTCCGCCATTCATCATCAGATGAATATCTATATACTGCTGCAATCAATTTTTCACCCACTACTATACAACGAATATCTCTTGGTGGCCTATGAATCAATTCCTGAAAATAGAAAATACTTGAGAACGGACTAGTACTTTCTTGTCTCATTTCTACAATTATCTTTCCTATTTCTTTATTCCGCACAGGGAATACACCTCGTCCCCAAGAGCCAATGACTGGTTTGAATACTAATGGATTCTGTTCAAGGTCTATTGTACTTATAAAGTTAAATGCAGAATCAGAATTAAATGAGAAATAAGATTTAGGAGTAGGGATGTCGTTTTTCTTTAGGATCATTGAGGTCAATAATTTGTTACCACATATCTCCCCGATTCTTGAACTATTTATTACATTATAGCCACACAGCTCTAAGCAATAGGTTAGAAATTGTCCCCGAAAGTGACTTATGCTACGCTGCAGCAGTACATCTCCGAATTCAAATTCATTTGAATCCAAATCATCAGTATCAATAATGATATTTCTTGAATCGACTAACCTCACGTCAATTCCCTTTTTAATTGCAGTATTATAGAGAGCCTTTTCTTCAAATCTTAATTTATCAAAAAGGATATCTAATTTTACCATTTTTACTCCTTATTTTCCATGATTTTTGAATTAGCAGCAGTAGATTGTAAGCCCCAAAGTGCGACAAAACCTTTCGCCAACGTTTGATCATAATTAGAATTAGACAAATAAGTTACTGTGTCATTGTTATATAGCGAAAACATTGATTTTCTCCCTACAACACGATAGGATCCGTTATGCATTTTAACCTTTATTTCACCGTTTACTCTTTGTTGTGTTTTCTCGACAAACGCATTCAAATCAGATAATAGTGGGTCCAACCATAATCCTGAATATGATAACCATGCCCACTGTTCATCGACTAATAGTTTGAAACGGAGTTCGGAGTTAGTCAACACCAATTTTTCAAGGTCCTTATGTGCTTCTATTAGTACTAGTGCAGCAGGAGCCTCATATACTTCACGTGATTTTATACCCACTACTCTATCCTCAATATGGTCAATTATGCCAACTCCATGTGATCCAGCGATATTATTGAGGTCATCGATTAGCTTTTCGAGATCCATTATTTGACTGTTTAAAGAAATAGGAATCCCTTTTTCGAATCCGATCGTTATATATTCAGTAGAGGTATTGTCCTGCTGAACGTACTTTAGAGAATCACTAGAAGGTTCGTTCTCCAAATTCTCCAAGAGGCCTCCTTCAATGGCCCGACCCCAAAGATTTTCATCAATACTATATTTCTTTGCTATTTCGCTTATTTTAATTCCATTCTCATTTGCATATTTTAATTCCTTATCCCTTGTAAGGTTCATATCTCTAATTGGAGCAATTATATTCAAACTAGGATCCAAAGATCTAATTGTAAGATCAAATCTCACTTGATCGTTACCCTTACCTGTGCACCCATGGGAAATAGACGTTGCATTAAATTTTTTTGCCATATCGACAGCTTTACTAGCAATTAGCGGTCGAGCTAACGCCGTTGCAAGTGGATATTTTTGTTGATATAGGGCGTTTGCCTTAATTGCTGGAGTAACGTAGTTTTGGATGAATTCTTTTTTTGAGTCTACATAAATGTGTTCTATAGCACCCAATTCTGATGAAATTTTTTTGATTTCGTCAAAGTCATCATTTTGACCTACGTCAACAGTAAGCGTAATAACATCGAGTTTATGAAGATTCTGCAAATATTTTACACAAACAGATGTATCTAATCCGCCAGAAAAAGCCAGAATTACTTTACTCATTAAACACGGGTCCGTAGTATAATTAATAATTTAATCTTTGTGAAACAAAAAAGGAGAAAAGGTTTATCAAAAGATTTGTTAATCCATTAAAATAAGTTATACTCCTATTTCCTTGGCTAATCTTATTATTTTCTTTCCTTCTTTTGTCAATTTATTGTAAGTTTTGTTTTTAACGTTACTTCGTTCAACTAGTCCTTTTTCCTCTGCTTTTATGAGTAATTTATGACCATACCCATAAGCGCCCAATTTCTTTAATAAGTCTCTTGTTGAATACTCTTTTTCCCCTATAGTTTTTATCAATTTCACTAAAGCTCTTTCTTCGATCATTATTTTTATTAAATTTGCGTCACGCATGACAGTAAAGTAATATTAAGGTTATTTATTGGTTACTTTTTTTGGCAACAAATATCGATATTAATCACAGAATAGTATGATCATTGGAAAAAAATAACAGTAACAAAACAGGAGATCCAACTCTTTTTACCAGAGAAAACAAGACTGCAGTTCAGAATCTTGAGGTCATAGAGGTATTAGCAGGAAATAATGGGAAACAAAAATTTTTAAACCTCGTAGAATTCAAGTTGAGTATGAAGATCACTGTTTCAGCAATAAAAGCAGACATTGGAGGAATCGGAGGACACACCAGACCGAGTGATAGATTGGTTCAGACTGTTAAAGATTTTGTGATTAAAAATGGAAAAGGAATTTTGATTGATAGTTATATAGGCTACACAGGCGATGATATCCACATTGTGATGACTCATACGCTTGGGACTGACAACAAAGAAATTCACAAACTCGCCTGGGAAGCATTTACCGAGGGGACAAAAATTGCTAAGGAACAGGGATTATACGGCGCAGGGCAGGATTTACTTAAAGACTCTTTCTCTGGAAATGTAAAAGGAATGGGTCCGGGAGTTGCTGAAATAGAAATGGAAGAAAGACCTAGCGAAGTATTTTGTGTATTTGCGGCAGACAAGACTGAACCAGGGGCCTATAATTTTCCCTTTTGGAGAATGTTTGTGGACGCAAGAAGCAATACAGGACTGATTATTAACGAGGAGCTGGCCGAGGGTGTAATATTTAGGATCATGGATGTAATGTCAGGCAAAATTGCCGATCTTAAACTATGGAACGATAAACCAGAGTTAGAGGCCGCTTTGATGTATCCAGGCAGATTCGTAGTTCATTCTGTGCTAACTCACCAGCGCGAACAGATTGTCTCTTGTTCTACCGACAGGCTTCACAATATAGCAGGAACTTATGTGGGAAAAGATGATCCTATAGCAATCGTAAGAACCCAAAAGAATTTTCCCGCCACAGAAGAAGCAGGTAGTGCTTTTAATGATCCTCACATAGTAGCAGGCAACACTAGGGGTAGCCATCACATGCCATTCATGCCGGTTGCGTTAAATTCCGCTGCTAGTTTGAATTACTCCATTCCCATAGTTTCCTGCTTGTTGTTTAGCATGCATAACGGCAAGCTTACTGGTCCTCATGATGGATTCGGGACAGCAGATTGGGAATATCAACGTAGATTGGCATCTGAGCGGGCAACGGTATTGAGAGTTCAGGGATTTGTCCACCCAGCGACTCTTGTACCTGATGAATTAGAATATAATAAAGGATATGAGGCTAGAATGGCTAAATTGAATGAAAAATTCAAATAAACCTACGACAGACGCAATGTCCGAAAGAAAGGGGCCACTCATAATCAATTTGAAAAACTATTTGGAGATTTCTGGCGACAAGGCATTATCCCTTACAAGTGAAGCTGAAAGGGTTAGCGAGCGGACGGATATTGAAATAATCCTTTCGCCACCTCTACCCCTTTTAGCATGGATTGCAAAAAAAACAAAATTAAGTGTAATTGCACAGCATGTAGATACACAACAACCAGGGCCAAGTACTGGCTTTTCAATTCCAGAGATTGTTAAAGGTGCAGGAGGAGTTGGGTCACTAATTAATCATAGCGAGCATCCAGTAAATCAAGAGATCATAAAAGATTTAGTTCCCAGATTGCGTTCGTTGGGTCTCTTAAGCATCGTTTGTTCCAAAAACTTGCCTGAGCTAAAAAACATTACTTCTATGAGTCCAGATTATGTTGCTATAGAGCCCCCAGAACTGATCGGGACTAAAAAATCTATTGCTACAGAAAAACCTTCCTTAATTTCTGATTCGTTTCAACACTTAAAATTGGTTGCAAGTCAGTCCAAATTGATTTGCGGAGCCGGAATTAATTCTTCTGAAGACATAAGAATTGCAATCAAATTGGGCTCAAAAGGGATCCTCGCAGCTAGTAGCGTGGTAAAGTCAAAAAATTGGTACGAAAAAATTAATGAATTGGCATCACAATTTTGAAAGTAATATTCTCACGACAAAAAAATTCTTTTTAAATGATTCTAGCCAAAACATTGTGACCAATGTATAAGAAGTACGACTTATCGGATATCCAGAAAAGAGTAATAGATCTCTTACAAAATAATAATCCTATGTCTAGTAGTGAAATTTCGCATAAACTTGGAACTAATCGTATTACAATGTCTAAATATCTTGATATTTTATATTTCCAAAAAATCCTAAACAAAAAAAAAATCGGCTCCGTAAACTTCTGGTTTTTAGACCCCGGGATAATCAATTTAGATTTAAAAGATGAAAATTTCCTTGAGATTCAACAAAAGCTCATTGAATCTCTAATCAATGGTCAAAAGGAAATCACAGACAACATAATTCTTAGTCTGATCAACCGTAATATCAATTTGAGAAAAATTTTTACAGATGTTAGTTTTCCGGTTTTGAATACCATCCTCGAGTTGTTTAACAGAGGAAAAATAGGTAAAACCGAAAAAATTCATTTACTTACCAATCTTACAGACTCATTTAGATTATTGAGAAACACTATCAATACAAATAATAGTCATGAACGAAAGGTCGGTAACGCCTTACTTGCAATAGTATCAGGAGATGACGAATCTTTACCGATCTGCATCATGATTGACATACTGACTAGGCGAGAGGGACTGAATCCTACAGTGATAGGGAATGTTGAAAATTTAATTGATCCCTTTTTTGATATTGATTTTCAACGTTATATCAACAAATTATCTAAAAGAGCGAAGGGGAAAACTAGTATCATAGTTGTTTCACATAACGAAACGGCCATTAGATTTTTACACTCGGCTCTTGTTAATATGGATGTCAAGGAAAAATATCAAATCATTGTATTCTCTAATAAGTTAATGAAGGAAAAATTAGAAAAATCGGTATCTAGTCCGATTTATTCAGACATTGAACAATTCTTAAGCGAGCTAGAAATGATTAACACTATTTAGATATCTTTATGCATACTGCGCCTTAATTTTTTCAATTACTTTCTCGTGTTCAGGACTCTTCCTACGAGCATATCTTTCCATAGCATTTAGAGGTACACCACCTAGTGTCCTAGCGAGTGATGCAAAAAAGAATTTCTTGATGGGGTCATTTTGACCTACTTTATGCATGAATTTATGAATGGCATATTTAAAGTTGTGTTGCCACGTTTTATACATCACTCCCAATTTTGCTGGATCCATTGTGTTTCCTATGTCAAAAAAGTCGGACTTTTCTAATAGACCGATCGGGACAAAAGTCAATGGTGTTACGGTAAATTTGGAATCAGGTTGTTCTTTCTCTAATTGATGGATTAGCTGGATAGTTTCCCAGCTATCATCAGCAGTCTCGTTGTTATCTAATCCCATGATCAGAGTGAATGCAGGTACCCAGTAGTTTTCGTTCAAGGTTTTTACACCTTCTTTTACTACCCAATGCCATTCAGATGGCCTAAATGGGGCTAACTTTCTATCAGCGTATTTACCAATTAGTCTTATGCTCCCCGTTTCGAATCCACACTGCACACCAATATGATTAGTAGGACCCGATTTTATTATCCGCGAAAGATTAGGGATTAGTTTTTCGTCTGCAATGGCTCCAGCTAAAGTCCCGTGTGTAGGGTTAGTATGTTCTACTCCTGTTTCCATAATTCCTTTGAAGAGTTCTTCTATTGCTTCCCTATTGGGTTGCATATTCTTGGTTGTCCTGGGATTTAGCCCATAAACAAAAATATCATCGCTATGAATCCAAGCATTTTTTAATCCACCATATTTCATATTTACTCGGATTTCATTTTGTACTTTTTCTACTGGATAATAACGTAAGGGTCGAAGTGTAACATCGCAAAATTTGCACCCTCTACCACATCCCCTCATTACCTCAACCATCCCGTGCATACTTGGGTTGACTATGTCAGGAATTTCATCCACCTTTGGTTCTCTAGAATAATGAAGAAACCTACCATGATATTTCCTGCCGTTTCTATCAAATTCTTTAACTTCAACTTTAAACTCAGATTTCTTAAATGGATTAGCGGTTTCTAACTCGTTATTGATCACAGCATCAAAAAACCTTCCTCCTACTCCATCGAGTTCAGGTCCAATGCCTCCTAAATCTCCCTCTACGATTGCGTATAATCCATACTCTTCAATTTTGGCTGGGTCATAATTATACTGCCACGTTCCGGAGGCCCCTACCACAACTTTGGCCTTGCTTCCATTCTTTTGTTTGGCAGCATTAATTCGATGATGGAGATCACGGTTATAAAATTCAGCGTATGACATTTGTTTTCTGCCATAAGTAAATGTCATTGTAACAGGGCCCATTCCCAGGGGGTCCATTTCATAAGTACCTACGAATTCAGTTTGTGGCCCAATAAATTTATCAATATGATCGGGATGAGCAACAACTACATCATCTCTAGAATACCCGTCCCTCAGTAAGGCGGCTTCAAGTTTTCTCAAGCCATAGGGAGCGAAGTCAGCCAATCCGTTTGAATTAGCAATAGGATTACAAATAAAATCAAAAAGCAATTTAGGAGTTACTTGATTTCCTAATATTTTATACCAAATAGAATCATGACTACGATTTGGATCCAGTGCAGGAGCACATCCAAAAAATGATGCGAGTGAAATTCCTCGATATGGAGACATTAATGTTCTATCAGCAGTAAGAACAACCTTTGGGTACTTCATGTTATTTGTTATCTCAAAGTGTAGGAAACAAAAAAGATAATTAAAGTTTTCTTATTTAAAAATCAAAAAATTGTCAACTATATACCAAATACTAGATTATTTCTTTGCACCTAGGGTTCTATTCTTTAATCGCATTTGGCTGCCATGACACTTTCTACATCTAGTTCCGCCTATTGGATTTTTTGCTCCGCAATCAAAACAGATTTTGAAAAACAATCGGCGCTTTTGTGCAATACTTCTTTTCGTTACATCGGTAATTGGCATAATAATTTTTTTATAACCTATTCACATTTTTATCTTTCTATTCTGCGAACTTGAATCCCCTCATAAAATTTATAAATTATCCGATTGCGGTTATTTGGTGGCTGATTACTTTGAAGTTGATAGGCTAGCTGAAGATGTAGCAAAAATTTATGCCTCACAATTAGCTGTCTCATGGTTAAAGGTTAACAATAACAAGAGACCCTCGAAAGAGGAATTTAGAGATCTGGTTATCGAATTTATGAGTCAATTCGATTTTTCACTTGGCAAATTCCCAAATACAGAAGAGGGAATTAAGTTTAAAGAATATGCCAAGAGTCTATTGAAGATTGAAATCGATAAAGTTCGCGAAGGAAAGAATAAAGAAGTAGAGAAGAGATACAAATATTACGCAGAATATAGTTAAATTGTGACTTTAGTCAGCATGGGAAACATTTTATATATAATGTTTCTTAAATATAACACTGAGAGATAGTGATAGATAATAACAAACAATTCTTGTCTCAACAATTATTGTGGATTGGCATATCCTTAGGAATAAGTCTTGCAATCTCGTTCTTGCTCCCGTTTCCGTTATCTTTACCGGTAATAATAGTAGTTTTCATTTTGCTTAGTTATTACATTAGAAATAGAGCCATGAAGAAGATGGGGATGGCAGGCTCTGTATTTGGAGGAAATGGCAGCTCCGTTAGCTATTATTGTATGAGTTGCGGAACAAAACATAATCAATCTTCATGTCCAAAATGCGGATCAAAAATGAAGAGAGTAGGCTCGTAATTAGAACAGAATAAAGTAATGGATAAGATCCAACGACTAGAGAAAATTAGAGAATTAAAAGAATTTGTGGATCAGATTAACAATGAATCTACCAAAAATTCGTTAATTTTGGTAGAAGGTAAAAGAGATTTGGAGGCATTATCATATTTGGGCTGTTCTGGGAACATACAAGCATATCATAATTACAAAAGTATTGTCGATTTGGCGGACAATTTTAGAGTTAAATACAAGAAGTTAATTTTGCTTTTAGATTTGGACGATACCGGTAGAATAATGACGAGAAAAATTTCTTATTTATTAAATCAAAGATATATTGATAATTATTACAGAAATAAGATAATTAGAATCACACAAGGGAAAATAAGGACAATTGAAGAGTTAAGATCTTTTTATAATAGTATGCTATGAAATTAAAAAAAAGTTAAGATATTTTTGAATAATTTCAAGGTCTACCAGATATTTATTATATAACCATTTAAAGGTGTAAACAAAGGCTGAAAAATTTTAAAACAAAAAACTTAATCAAGGTAAGACATTATAGTTATGATAATCAGTGAAATATGATAAATAAAATTAATAATGAAGTTATAAAAATGCCAAATACTGGTATTGTAAAATA
>Ga0173483_10000282_pt1 | contig 13904 bp, 13 predicted proteins | sample NitcycUS178409R2_FD_122621 | JGI IMG/M metagenome (GOLD analysis project Ga0173483, IMG submission 122621) | Soil microbial communities from Arlington Agricultural Research Station in Wisconsin, USA - Nitrogen cycling UWRJ-S178-409R-2 (version... | ecosystem: Environmental > Terrestrial > Soil...
GAACGCGAGCATGCTCGCGATCGACACCCCGAGCGCGTACCAGAGGCCGTAGAGGACGGCGATCGGCAGCACCGCGAGCAGGTAGAGGATCGAGAGCCCGAGCACCGGCGCGATCGCCTTCAGGCCGAACACCGCGCCGGTCACGGCCGCAACGGCCGCGGCGCTCACCGCAAGCCGCTCAGCGTGCGCCCTCACGGTTTCAGGATACGCCCGCCGTCAGTGGTGGACGGTATGCCGCCGCTCGAGTCGCTCCTCGAAGCAGCGCCGCAGGTAGTCGCCACGGAGCTTCGGCAGGACGCGCGGCTTGGGCGGCGGCTTCGGCATGACGACGATCTCGCTCACGCGCGCGCCGTGGCAGCGTTCGTACGCGTGTCTCTCGTCGTAGACCTCCTGCTGCGGCTTGCGCCGGAACCACCCGAAGAGCCGGGCGAAAAACGCCATCGCGCCCTGGTCCTACCACGTTCCGGCGCGCGGCCCAAATGGCCGGTTCAGTCGAGCCGGTAGAGGATCTCCTCTACGACCTCGCCCGCATGCTCGTCGTGCTCGGCCCGCCGCTCGACCTCGACGAAGCCACACTTCTCGAGCACCCGGATCGAGCCGACGTTGCTCGAGGCGACCCAGGCGTGGAGCGGCCGCTCGGGGATCTCGGCCACCAGCTGGGCGAGCGCCGCCGTGGCGACCCCACGCCCCCAAAACTCCCGCCCGACCCAGTAGCCGACGAGCCGCCGCCCGTCCTGCTCCCAGCAGCCGATGTTCCCGGCCACCGCGCCGTCGTCGACGATCGTCCGCGTCACGAGCGAGTCGTCGGCGAGCAAGCGAGCCCAGTGCGCGTCGAAGGACTCGCGGTCCCGGGCCGGGAAGGCCGCCATCGCCACTGCCTCCGGGTCGGACTGATGCTCGAAGAACGCGTCGAGGTCGGCGGGCTCGACGTCACGGAGTACCGGCATGACCCTCAGCGTACGACGAATGTCGCCGTGCCGAGCAGGTGTCCGTACTCGCCGCGCGACCGTGCACGAAAGCCGGGCCAGACGTACCAGCGGTAAACGCCCTTTCCCAGCCGGAACGCGCGGCCCTGGTAGAGCCAGCGGTGCGCGAGAGCGAGCCTCGCCTTCACCGGCCAGGTGCTGAGCAGCTTCTGTGACCCCCGGTACAGCTGGACGTTGTAGTACGTGGCTCCGGGAACGGCCGCCCAGAGCAGCTTCGGGCCGGCGCGCACGACGCCGCCGTTCCGCGGGGCGCGGAGGAGTGCTGCCGCCGACACCGCCGCCGCAGTGGTGCCCGACGCGTTCCCCTCGCCGTCGTAGCTGCGGACGCGGTATATGAAGTACGAGCCGTTCTCGAAGCGCCGGTCGACGTACCTCCGCCCGGGGCCGTCGTACACCGTGGTCTGCGCGCCGCCCTTCGCGCTGCGTGCCCGCCTGACCAGGACGTGGTCGAGATCGGCATCCCCGGGCGGCAGCCAGCTCAGAGTCAGCGAGCCGTAGCGCACCTTCAGCTTCAGCTTGCGGACCTTCCCCGGAGGCGTCGTGTCCGGGGGCAGCAGAGACAGGACCTGCCAGGAGTAGGTGGGCGGTGCCGGGTCGACGTTTCCGGCGAGATCGGTTGCCCGCACACGGAAGCTGTGACCGCCGTCGTTCAGCCCGCCGTAGGTGCGCGGCGAGGAGCAGGGGACGAAGCCGCCGCCGTCGAGGCTGCAGGCGAAGCTCGACGCCTCGCTACTCGCGAACGAGAACGAGGCTGACGCGCTGCTGCTGACGGACCCAGGCCCACCCGTGATCGTCGCGTGTGGCGGTCGTGTGTCGACGACCCACCCGCGGGTGCTGGTCGGCCCGGTGTTCCCGGCGGCATCGGTGGAGCGGACGGCAAACATGTGGGCCCCGTCCGCGAGGTGGCTGTAGCTCGCGGGGCTGGTGCAGGCCGCGAACGCGGCCCCGTCGAGCCGGCACGCGTGCTGGAGGCCGGACTCGACGCCGTGGAAGACGACGGTCGCCGTCGGGGCATTCGTCGGGCTGCGAGGCGCAGAGTCAACCGCGGGCGCCACCGGCGCGACCGTGTCGACCGTCCACTCCCACACTGTGGCTGGGCCGGTCGTGCCAAGCTCAGTCGCTCGGACTGCGAACCGGTGCCTGCGGTCGGTGAGGCCGGAGTAGGCGGCGGGGCTCGTGCAGGGCGTGAAGCCTGCACCGTCGAGCTCGCACGCGAACGTGCTGCCGGGCTTGTTCGAGGTGAAGGCGAAGCTCGCCGCGGTGCCGTTGGTCGGGTCGTGCGGCTGGGTGGCGGGGTCAATCGTGACGACCGGGTTGGTCAGGTCGATCGTCCAGGCGTGCGTCTTCAGTGCGCTCTCGTTCCCCACGGGATCGCGAGCCTTGACGTCGAAGACATGGTTGCCGGCCGTCAGCCCCGCAAAGGCTTTCGGGCTCGTGCACGGCGAGAAGACCGCGCCGTCGAGCCTGCACAGGAAGCTCGCGGTCGTGTCGTCGTCCGTGAACACGAAGCTTGCGGAGGTCGACGCAGTGACGCTCGGCGGGGCCGACGTGAGCGTCGGAGGCGGAGGCGGCGTGAGGTCGATCGTCCAGCTGCGCGACGCGGCAGGGCTCTCGTTTCCCGCCGCGTCGACGGCCTTCACCGCGAAGGTGTGCGTCCCGGAGACCAGGCCCGAATAGCTCTTGGGGCTCGTGCACACGGCGTACGCCTGGTCGTCGAGCCGGCAGTGGAGCGTCGCGCCCGCGTCCTTGTCCGCGAACGAGAAGGAGGCGTTCGGGCTGTTGGACGGGTTCGGCGGGGCGCTGGAGATGGTCGGCGTCGGCGGCACCGTTCCGTCCACCGTGACCTTCGGCTGGTTCCCTTGCAGCGCGAAGTTCGTCGCGTCACGGGCCAGCTTCGTGTTCCACGTGTACGCCTTCGCGGCTGCGGGCGCTGTCGCGGCGAACGTGATCTTGAGCGTGGCGCCCGGACAGAGCTCGTTCGCGGCTCCGGGCGGCGCCACCGCGTGGATCGCGGCCGGAGCTGCGTCGAGCGTGACGGTCCAGGCGGCGGCGGAACAGCTGCCCGCGGCCGTCGTCGTCGCGACCAGCGTCGCGGCGTCGACCGCAAACCCCGCCGGGACGACAACGTGCCCGTTGTTTGCCGCGGCGGGCGAGGTCGGTCGGTTGTCGAAAGCGATCGTGTACGTCCCGCTGGAGCTCGGCACGACGGCGACCGGCGCGATCGTGGCGCCGTACTGGTTCTCCGACGCCGCCCCTGCCGCCCCCGCGAGGAGCGCCAGCACGAGCGCCGCCGAGGCGGCCGCGACATGGAGTCTGGGCCTGCGGCTCACGACGAGACGAACGCGATCAGGAAGGCCAGTGCGAAACACAGCCCGAGCGCGCAGAGGGCGACAAACAGGAGCTGTTCACCCCGTCCGTCGACCGCGTCGGCGACGCGCACCGGGAGCGCCCGTGCAGGAACAACCGCGACGGCGGTCATGACGAGCAGGAACAGGAACCCTCCCGCGAGGAGGAACAGCCCGCCGGCCGGAAGGCGCAGCTCGTCTCTCGTCGCCCGAGCCGCTACCGGTGCGGCCGTCGCCGCGGCGAGCTGTGGCCGGTCGCGCCCAGAGGCCGGTCGCTTCGCGACTGGGCGCTTGTGCGAAGTTGCGACGCTCGTGCCGGGATGTGGATGTGGCTTGCGCGTGCGAGTGCGCTCCACACGGACACGCGGCGGCGCCTTGGAGCGCGCAGGAGGCGGCGGCGGAGGTGGTGGAACCGCGCTCGCGGCCGGCGGGGGCGGAGGTGGTGGCGGTGCCGGCGGCGGGGGAACATGGGCCGGCGGCGGTGGCGGCGGAGGCTGCGGCCTGTGCTGCGTCGTCGTCGGGTACGGATCCGGCTTCGGGAGCGTCGTCGTTGCGGGTGCCGCGCTCGAGCCTGTGGCGGGCACGTAGGCCGCTCCGAACCCCGCGAGCGCAATAATCACCAGGAGCGAGCAGCGACGCCTGGTCGCCGCCCCCCTCCGGCCGGTGAACCGGGCACTCCAGTTTGACCTCAGGGTGGCGGCCCCCCTTCGCAATCGCCGCAGTCGAAGAGTTTCGAACGTAGCACCCTGATTCCGGGATTCGACCTGGCCGAAGGTCGAGTCTCGTGCGCCGCCCGGCGACGCTCATGCACGAGGGTGATCCTGCGCCGGAAGGACCAGGGCGAACCCCGCTGGACGCCTACGATGAGCGACGAATGGCTGAAGAAGTCACGCGTGAAGAGCTCGTTCGGTGCCTGGCCGAGGTCTCGCACAAGAGCTGGATCAAGCAGAAGGTGCGCGATTACGGCGCGGTCGAGTCGGATCTCTCGACGGGGTTCACGAGCACGATCTCGAACGTGCCGAGGACACCGTGCAGGAGCTCGAGCGGCTCGACCTCTGGCCGCGATGAGGATTGACGCCTTGGCCTGGCACGAACGGGTTCTAGATTCCCATGGGCCGGAGTGCGATGCTGTGGACTCAGGACAGCAACTCGAGGAGGAAGGATGGGGGCACTCAAGCCAGCGGCGGCGTTGCTCGCGGCAGCCGCGTTCTTTGCGAGCGTGGCGCTGGTGCTCCTGGCCACCGCGGTCGTCGCCCCGCTGGCGAGCGGGCAGCCCAACGCCACGCTCGCCCGTGTCGACCACGTCGCCGACGGCGACACGCTGACGCTGCGCAACGGCCAGCGCGTGCGCCTCGTCCAGATCGACACCCCGGAGGTCTACTTCCGCCCGGAGTGCTACGGCCGGCAGGCCTCGAGGGCAACAAAGCAACTGCTGCCACCGGGGACGCTCGTCCGCCTCCTGCCCGAGCCGGCAACCGATCGCCTCGACCAGTACGGACGCCTGCTTCGCTACGTCGTGCGCGTCCGAGACGGGCTCGATGTGAACGTCCAACTCGTCCGCAGGGGCGCCGCCGCGCCCTACTTCTACCGCGGCCGGCACGGGCGCTACTGGCGATTCCTTGACCGGCTCGGACGGCAAGCTCGCGCCCGCCACCTCGGCCTGTGGGGGGCGTGTCCGGGCACGCCTTACCAACCGGGCGAAGGCGTGCGCACGGGCCGGCCCCGCTGACGCTGGTTCGACCTGTTACCGGCCGATTGCGCGGTCGCCGCTAGGCCCCGTGGCTCAAGCCGCTAGCCGAAGCCGAGGATGAACTTCGCGTCGTCGGACATCTTCTCCGGCGTCCAGGGCGGGTCCCAGGTCAGCTCGGTCTCGACGTCCTCGACTCCGGGAAGCGAGCGCACGACTTCCTCGATGTTCTGCTGGATCAGCGGCCCCGCGGGGCAGCCGATTGACGTGAGGCTGTAGAGCACCTTCACCCGCGGGCCTTCCACCTCGGCGTCGTACAGCAAGCCCAGCTCGACGATGTCCATCCCGAGCTCGGGATCCTCGACGGAGCGCAGCGCCTCGATTACGTCGTCTCGGGTCATGGAGCCCCAGCGTATCGAGGCAGCCCGTCCTCGGGGAGCTCGTCCCACGGCGCGCGGGAGTCGACGAAGGAGTGGTACTGCGGCCGGATCCCGGGATCGCCGTCGAGCGAGCCGAGTCGGATCGACACCTCGTCGCCGTCCGGCCAGTGGCCGCCGAAAAGAGACGCGCCACACTCTGTGCAGAAGACCTTGACCGCCGTGCCGCCCTCCGGCCGGTAGACGCGCAGCAGCTCCTCGCCGGCCAGGAGCCGGAACCGCTCGCGCGGCACGCGTCCCTGCGTCAGCCCGAACGTGCCGGCGTGCTTGCGGCAGAACGAGCAGTGGCAGTGGTTCGCGCGCAGGAAGGGCAGCCCGGCCTCGAACCGCACGCTGCCGCACAGGCAGCTGCCGCCAACGACCTTAGAGGCCATCGCTGGAACAGCGGTACCTTCGTTTTGCATCCAAGACGGTGCGTTGAACGGCCGCACCGGCCAAGCCGGCACGGCCTTCAGACGGCGTCGCAAGCGAACGCCTCAGCATCAGTAGCCGAGCAGGCGGACTTCCTCGCGCCGCTCGCGGGCGAAGAAGTGGATGCCGTCGACGAAGCGCACCCAGTTGCAGCGCGTGCACATCACGAGCGAGTGCGTCCGCGCGCTGTCTGCGAGAAAGCGCACGCCGCGCAGCAGATCGCCGTTCGACACGCCGGTGGCGACGACGATCACCTCGCCTGACGCCAGGTCCTCGATCGTGAACAGGCGCTCGAGGTCCTCCACCCCGGCCTGGTGCGCGGCCTCGACCTCGCTGCGGGAGGTCGGCCAGAGCTGCGCCTGGAGCTCACCGCCGAGGCAGCGCAGCGCGGCCGCGGTCAGCACCGCCTGCCGCGTGCCGCCGATCCCGATCGCCAGGTGGTCGTTGGTGCCGCGGATGGCGGCGGAGATCGACGCCGTGACGTCGCCGTCCTGGATCAGCTTGATTCGGGCGCCGGCGGCCCTGATCTCCTCGATCAGGTCGTGGTGGCGCGGCCGGTCGAGGACGATCGTTGTGACGTCGTTGACCATGCGGCCGAACGCGTCCGCGATCGCGCGGATGTTGTCGCCGACCGGCTTCTTGAGGTCGATCGAGCCGCGCGCCTTCGGGCCGACGGCCATCTTGCGCATGTACATGTCCGGGAGCTGCTGGAACGAGCCGGGGTCGCCGACCGCGACCATCGACATGGCGCCGTAGCCGCCGCGCGCGACCACGCCTCGCCCCTCGAGCGGGTCGAGCGCCAGGTCGAACTCCACCCCGCCCGCGCCCAGGCGCGCGCCGCCGGCCAGCTGGCCGCCCTCGTCGCCCGGGCCGATCACGACCTTGCCGTCGATGGGTAGCTGCTCCAGTGCCAGCCGCATCGCGGTCGCCGCGTCGTCCTCGGCCGTCTCCTGCTCGGCCCGGCCGAGCCAGCGGGCCCCGGCGAGCGCCGCCCGCTCGGTCGTGCGCGCGAAGCTCTCGCAGAGGCAGAAGCGGGCGCCGCCGGCGTCCGCCGTGGAGTCCCGCGCCTCGGGCGCGGTCTGCGTCATCCGCTCACCTGCAGCGGCTCGGCCGCGTTCAGGACGAGCTCCATCACCTCGACGACGGTCTCCTCGAGGTTCGCGTTCTGGATCACCGGCACCTCGTGTCGCTGCGCCCGCCCGAGGATGTACTCCTGGACGAGCCGGATGTCGTCGAAACACTCGAGGTACTTCTCGTACGGACGCATGCCCTCCGAGTCGTTGTCGCGGATCCAGAAGTGGCTCGCATGCGCCTCCGTGTCGTTGATAGCAAGCACGCACTGGACGACGAGCGCATTCTCGATCGGCGGGAGCATTCCCGGGACGAGATGGACGCCTTCGAGCACCATCGACCACCCCTCCTGCAGGGCGCGGTCGATCGACGCGGCCACGCCCACGAGAACGTCGCGCGTCTGCTCGAGGAACCCGTCCACCACCGCCTTGCCGATGTCGTCGTGCTCCTCCCCCTCCTCTGCCGTCGCACGGCCCGCCTCGAAGCTCGAGTAGTGGATGGCGGGCATGAACTCGCGCGAGAAGAACGCGCGCATGGTCTGGCGGACGAAGTCGGTGGAGGTGACGCGCGTGATCCCGAGGCGGTACGCGACGTCGGTGGCCACCGACGACTTGCCGGTACCCGTGCCGCCGCCGACGAGCAGGATGATCGGGAGGTCCAGATCGTAGAGATCCTGGTAGCGCCGGAGCCGGCGCATCGCTACGGCGCCCGCCTCGGGGCCGAGCGACTCGTGCGCGAGCTCCTCGAGCCGCTCGAGCGAGACCGACTGCCGGTCGCTCTTCGCGAGGTCGGCCTCGAGGGCCAGCGAGAGCTCGTACGCGCGATCGGCCGTGATGCCGGCGGCAACGAGGGAGCGCGCCATCAGGCCTTTGGAGAACGGCAGGCCGTCCTCGCCGCCGAGCGGCAGCGGCTGGCGGAAGCGCCGGTCGGTCACCTCGGCACCACCTCCCTCGCTGCGGCCGCGTCCGCGAGCCGCACGAGCTCGACGTCGAGGTCGTGGACGCCGACCGGGACGAGCTCGTTGTCCGCGAACCCGACGTCCACCCCGCGCTCAAGCGCCGCCTCGGCGACGACGTCGATCGCTGCCGCCTTGATCTCGACGAGGTACAGCTCGGCGTCGACGCGCGAGAGCTCCTCGCTCAGCGCGCCGCGCCGCGCCAGGTTCCCCGAGACGAGCACGACCTCGGCGCCGTGCTCCTCGCGCAGATGCCGCTCGATCTCAGCGTGCGCCGCGGCGGGCGCCGTCGAGAAGTACGCGACGCGCCTGCCCATGACGGGCGTAACCGGACGCGGCCGCAGCTCGACCGACACTACGGGCAGCTCCCTCACCTCGTGGATTGCCTCGACCAGCCGCTCGTCGACCCCGCCCGTGACGACGACGAGGTCGGACACGAGGATCCGGTAGGCGTTCAAGTAGCCGGTCGAGACCTCCGCCGGCTGCGAAGCGCTGGTGACGAGCACGCGCGCACCGGTGTCGACAGGCGGGATGGCCGCGCCGCTGCCGTCGAAGATCACGAGGTCGGGCTCGCGCTCCGCGGCGAGCGCAGCGCCGGCGAGCACGTTCGACTCACCCGGCGAGCCCGCGAGGCCACCGCCGCAGCGTCGACAGCCGATCGTGACGACGCCTGCGAGCGCCGCAGTCTCGAGGTAGTCCGAGGCGGCGTGTCGGCCGGCGCGCGAGAGCTCCAGTAGCCGCTCAAGCGTCGGCACGACCTCGGCGACCTCCGGCTCCGGCGGGCCGCCGCGCCCCATCGCCACCACGACGACGTCGCGATCGCGGGCGAGCAGCCGCGCCACGTGCCCGGTCACCGCCGTCTTGCCGACGCGCTTCCCCGTCCCGATCACCGACAGCGACGGCCGCGGAAACGGCGCGAGCTCCGGCGGATCGAAGCGGAAGTCCGACCCGACGTAGGGCAGCCCCCGTGCGAGCACCTGGCTCGCGACCCGCAGCCGCTCGCGCGGCCCGAGCACCGGCTCGTCGGAGAGGTCGATCACGACTTCAGGCTCCAGTTCGGCGATCCCGCCTTCGAGCGAGCTCACCACGGGCACGCCGTAGTCCTCGCCGCCGCGGAGCTTCTCGCCGCCGCCGGCGAGCCAGAGCCCCACGACCTCGTACGGCAGCGCCGCCAACGCGTCGCGCACCACGGATGCGTAGTGCTCGCCGTCGCAAATGGCCAAGGCGCGCATCAGGTCCTCGCCGTGACCTCGTCCTCGATCCGGGTCGTGTACTTCTCGAACGCGCGGGTCTCCGTGGAGAACTGGATGATCCGCTCCTGGCCGTGGAACGGGTACTTCCGCCAGACGTCCACGTGGCGGTCGCTGACCTCGATCACGTTGTAACACGGACGCGTCTTGCCGCGCAGGCGCTGCGAGGAGACCGTGCCGGCGTTGACGACGAACAGGTTCTCGAGCCGCCACGCGTACGGTACGTGCTTGTGGCCGGAGAGGACGAGATCGACCCCCGCGCGCTGCAGGCACTCGATGCAGTCGCCTGCGTCGTAGACCACGTTGCGCTCGCGTCCGGTGCCCGGGACCGGCAGCAGGTGGTGGTGGAGCACGAAGATGCGCAGGTCGGCGTCGCCCGTGAACTGCTCCTCGATCCAGCGGTAGCGGCCCCGGCCGATCTGGCCGTGATCCAGGTCGGGCTCGGTGGAGTCGACCGCGACGACGGTCACACCGCCGAGCCGCAGCACCGAGTTGCGCTCGCCGAACATGTCCTCGAAGTGCACGTAGCCGACGTTGCGAGAATCGTGGTTGCCGGGGATCACGACGAACGCGTCGCATTCGATCTGGTCGAGGTAACCCTTGGCCATCGCGTACTCGTGCTTGAACCCGAAGGTGGTGAGGTCGCCGGAGCAGATGACCAGATCCGGGTTCAGGTCGTTGATCTCCGCCACTGCGCGTTCCATCAGGTTCGGGACGAAGTCGGGCCCGCCGCAGTGGATATCGGAGATCTGGGCGATCGTGAAGGAGCCGTTTCGACCCTGCGGCATGGGCGCAGTGTAGAGCCCCGCATTGCCTGGTAGCAGGGGGTTTTCGGTGGTACGGTCGCCAGCAGAGTCTCTTCTGGAGGAGTAATGGAGTACCGGGTCCTGGGGGTGCTCGAGGTGCTCGACGCGAGCGGGCAGCCCCTTGCTCTCGGCGGCAGCAGGCAGCAAACCGTGCTCGGGTCGCTGCTTTTGCGCGCCGGAGAGACGGTTCCGCTCGAGCGGTTGGTCGACGAGCTCTGGGAGCGGCCTCCCGACACGGCCGCGAAGACCGTTCAGGTGTACGTCTCGCGCCTGCGGCGCCTGCTCTCGCCGGGTGCGATCGAGAGCAGGTCGGGCGGCTACTCCCTCCGGCTGGACGGCGACCAGCTCGACCTGACCCAGTTCGAGCAGCTTGCTGACGAGGGTCGCACCGCGCTGGGCGCGGCCGAGTGGGAACGCGCGGCGTCTCTGCTGGGCGACGCGCTTGCGCTGTGGCGCGGGCCCGCGCTCGGCGGACTCTCCGCCGACGCGCTGCGTCGCGAAGCCGAACGGCTCGAGGAGGCGCGCCTGCAAGTGCTGGAGGACCGCGTCGAGGCGGACCTCGCCCGCGGGCGCGAGCGCGAGGTCGTGCCCGAGCTGCGTGCCCTCGTGGCCGAGCACCCGTTCCGCGAGCGGCTCCGCGGGCAGCTGATGCGCGGCCTCTACGCCGCCGGCCGCCAGGCGGAGGCCCTCGAGGTCTACCGCGAGACGAGAACGCTGCTCGACGAGGAGCTCGGTCTCGAGCCGGGTGCCGAGCTGCGCGAGCTCGAGCGCCGCATGCTGAGCCACGACCCCGCGCTGGAGCACGTCTCGGCGGCGGTGCCGCGGCCGGAGCAGGCGACGGAGCTGCGGGAGGCCGCGGAGCCGATCAGGGCCCGGCGTCCGGCAACGGTCGTCTTCGCCGACGTCGTCGAGTCGACAGCGCTCGGCGAGCAGCTCGACCCTGAGTCGTTTCATTTGATTCTGGAGCGCTACTCGGAGACCGCGAACGCGATCCTCGAACGCCACGGCGGCACCGTCGAGAAGTTCATCGGCGACGCGATCGTCGGCTTCTTCGGCCTGACGGAGGTGCACGAGGACGATGCCGAGCGGGCCGTGCGCGCCGCGGTCGAGCTGCGAGATGCGGTTGCCGAGCTGCGCGACGAGCTACGCGGCACGCACGGGATCGAGCTCGGGGTCAAGATCGGCATCAACTCCGGTGACGTGTTCGTCGGGGCCGGCTCGCAGCGCGAGATGTTCGCCACCGGGGACTCGGTGAACGTTGCCGCGCGCCTCGAGCAACACGCGAGCGAGGGAGAGATTCTCCTCGGCGAGCGGACTTTCCGCCTGGTCGAGGACCTCGTCGACTCCGAGGCGCTCGAGCCGTTCGCGGTGAAGGGCCGCAAGGCGCTCGTCTCTGCGTGGCGCCTGCTCGGCCTCTCGTCCGCCGAGCCGCTCTCCCACCGGCACCAGGTGCCCTTCATCGGCCGCGAGCGCCAGCTCGAGGAGCTGCGGAGCGCCCTGGCGCGCGTCCACGACGACCGGTCCTGCCTGCTCTGCACGATCGTCGGGCCGGCCGGAATGGGCAAGTCGCGACTCGCAGAGGAGTTCGTCGGCGAGCTCGACGGCTCGGCGACGGTGGCGGTAGGACGCTGCCTCTCTTACGGCGAGGCGATCACGTACCACGCTCTGGCCGAGATCCTGCAGGAGCTCGTCGGCAGCGAGCCGGACCGGCGCATCGCAGAGCTGGTCGGCGACGACGCGGAGCTGGTGGCGCGACGCGTACGGGCGACGATGGGCCTCGACCGGGACACCGCTCCGGCCGAGGAGACGTTTTGGGCGATCCGCCGCCTGTTCGAGTCCGCTGCCGCCGAGCGCCCGCTGGTCGCGATCGTCGACGACCTCCACTGGGGCGAGCCGCTGCTGCTCGACCTGCTCGAGTACCTCGCCGGTTTTTCGGCCGCCGCCCCGATTTTGATCCTCTGCCTCGCGCGGGGTGAGCTGTTCGAGGCACGCCCGTCCTGGGCGGCCGGCGAGGTGGTCACGCTGGAGGCCCTGGCCGAGCCAGAGGCGCGCGAGCTGGTGCACGCGATCGGCGAGGGCGAGATCCAGCCGCCCGAACAGGCGAGGATCGTCCGGACGGCCGAGGGCAACCCACTCTTCCTCGAGCAGCTCGTGGCGACGCGCACAGAATGCGGTGACGAGCACCTGCCGCCCAACGTGCAAGCCGTGCTCACCGCGCGTGTCGCGAGCCTCGACCCCGGCGAGCGCCGGGTGCTCGAGCACGCGTCGGTCGAGGGCCGCAACTTCCGCTGGAACGTCGTCGCGGAACTGCTCCCCGATGAGGCCCGCGAGTCGCTCGGGCGCGACTTGATGGCTCTCGTTCGGCGTCAGCTGATCGAGCCAGACCCGTCGGTGTTCGCGGGCGAGGACGGCTTCCGCTTCAGCCATGTGCTGATCCGCGAGGCGGTCTACGAAGGGCTGCCGAAGGAGGTCTGCGCAGACCTCCACGAGCGGCTCGCCGACCGGTTGCGCGGGGAAGCGGGCGGCGAGGACGAGGTAGTCGGCCACCATCTCGAGCAGGCGTTCCGTGCGAGGTCGCAGCTCGGCCTGGTCGGCGAACGCGAGTGGGAGCTGGCCCGTGAGGCGCAGGCTCGGCTCGACGCGGCCGCGCAGAAAGTCCTCCTTGTCGGGGACCCCGACGCGGCCGCGGACCTCCTCGTGCGCGCCGTGTCGCTCCTGCCCGCGGATGACGCGTCCCGAGTCGGGCTCCTACCGCGACTCGGCACGGCGCTCTTCGAAGCCGGCCGCTTCACCGAGGCCGACGAGACCCTGACCGAAGCGATCGACCGAGCCGGCGACGATGAGCTGCTCCAGGCCCGTGCCCGGCTCGAGCAGCAGTTCGTGCGACTCCAGGCCGAAGGTGCCATCGACGAGTCCGAGCAGGTTGCACACGCCGCCTTGCAGGTCTTCGAGGCCCACGGCGACGTTCGAGGGCAGAGCCGGACGTGGTGCCTGCTCGCCACCGTGGACTGGGTCCAGGGCCAGGCGCTGAAGGCAGACGAAGGCTGGCATCGTGCCGCCGAGCTGGCCCGCCTCGCCGAGGACGAGCTCGAGCTGTTCGAGATCCTCGCCTGGCGAGCTTCGGCCGCGCCGGTCGGGCCGACACCGGTTCAGGACGGGATCGCCACCTGCGCCGAGATTCGGCAAGAGGTCGAGGGCAGCCCGCTGGCGACGGCCCAGATGCTGCCGCCGTTCGCGGCGCTGTACGCGATGCAGGGTGACTTCGAGACCGCCCGCTCACTCGTGCGAGAGGCCAACACGCTGCTCGGCGAGCTCGGGCGGATCTACACCGTGGCGCTTGCGCAGTACGACGCGATGGTGGAGCTCCTCGCCGGGGAGCCGGGAGTGGCCGAGGAACGCCTCCGCAGCGCGTACGAGCGCCTCGACGAGCTGGGCGAAAGGGCGCTGTTCGCGTCGATCGCGGCGATGCTCGCGAACGTGATCTACGCACAGGGCCGGTACTCGGAGGCGGGCGAGTTCTGCCGTGCGAGCCGAGAGGCGGCGGCCGCGGACGACCTCTCGGCGCAGGTCGAATGGCGAGGGATCGCGGCGAAGCTGCTCGCCCAGCGCGGCGAGAGCGCGGAGGCCGAGACGCTCGCGCGGGAGGCCGTCGAGCTCGTCGCGCGGACGGACTTCCTGCGCAGCCACGGCGATGCGCTGCTCGATCTCGGCGAGGTCATGGTGCTGGCTGGCGAGCCGCAGCAGGCCGCGGAGGCCTTTCGCGCCGGGCTCGAGCTTTACGAACAGAAGGGGGACACGGTGATGGCCGGGCGAGCCCGCCAGAGGCTCGATGCCACAGGCTCGGCCTAAGCCACGACGACGGAGGTACGAAGGTGAAAGGACAGTTCAACTCTCCCATTACGTTGCCGAGCGACCCGCAGGAACCGGTCGTGGTGACGGGCCCCTTGAAGAACGTC
>Ga0173483_10000283_pt1 | contig 13899 bp, 16 predicted proteins | sample NitcycUS178409R2_FD_122621 | JGI IMG/M metagenome (GOLD analysis project Ga0173483, IMG submission 122621) | Soil microbial communities from Arlington Agricultural Research Station in Wisconsin, USA - Nitrogen cycling UWRJ-S178-409R-2 (version... | ecosystem: Environmental > Terrestrial > Soil...
GAAATGCAGTTCCCATGACTAAGCACCGCTTCATCAAGAGCTCGCCGTCGGTTGTACTGGCAACCGCCCACCTCGGACATCAGCCTCTCGACGACCATGCGTTCGACACGATCCAACACTGGCGTCGGATGGCCGAGTCCGAGCGGGGCAATGCCGTGCACTGGTACCACCATCTCCGAGGGATCGGTGACGTGGGCTGCTGTCTCACAGTAGATCAGGGAGCCCAAGGCGCCGTCGCACATTTCACTGCCACGGCGCCGCATCCTCGGCGAGTGCTGCCGAAACCGGTCGTACGAATCGCGTTGTCGTCATGGTCTTACCTCAAGTTGGCAGATCTGGCGAGGATCGCCGAGGCGCACCACGTTGATCTTGCTGAGGATTCGCAAAACTAAGGATTAAGGCGCGGAGACTTTAAATCGGAGCAAAGACAAGGAGACAGCCATGACCGCCAATCCAGAATTTGGCAATGTGACCGGAACCAAGGACAAGGACTACGACATCATCTGGTTCACCGAGGCATGTCTAAGCAATACGCTCCGGCTGGAGACCTACATCGAAGACGCCGCGCTTGCCGGAGACGACGAACTCGCTGAGTTCTTTCGCCGGGCTCAGCACGAGAGTCGGAAGGGCGCCGAGGAGGGAAAGAAGTTACTGGCTAAGCGCCTGAAAGAAGCCGGAGCGTAGTTCGACGCCTGCACAGGCTGCACAGCGAAAGGAGGCCGCTATGGCCGTTACGAGCTTCCAGGACTTCAATCTGGCCGATGCTGACCGCGAGTGGGACGGTGACGCGGCCGATAAAAGGGTCCGCAAGTGGGCGGGCGCCGAAGACGAGCCGAATCAGAAGTATCGCAATGCGCACGTCTGGTACGACGCCGACAACAAGGACAACTTCACCGCGTACAAGCTGCTGATCTGCGACGTCGTTCAAGACAAACTCGTGGCCGTGCCGCGCGCAGTGATGGCGGCCGGTGGCATTCTGCAGGGCGCTCGCGGCGGCGTCGACATACCGAAGTCAGACGTCGATCGAGTGAAAAGCCATCTGGCGAAGTACTACCGCAAGATGGATCGCACCCCTCCGTGGGAAGACTGATCTAGGGACTTGCAAACCATCGCCACTACGGCGGTCATACCGGCACAAGTGATGCGTCCGATATCTCGCATTTCCTAAGCCGCAGGGCCTCCCGCTGTTCCCACGGGATACTGAACCGGTGCTGCAAGAGGAGAAAGAGGCTAGGCAAATCTCTGGCGTCGCCTTCGTGCTTGCCGTCTATGCCATCAGCCGCATCTTCTACCTCATCTCAGGTTTCCTGCTCGCCAAGTTCGTGCCAACCTCTAGCCACCAGCTCACGACCACAGACGTACCGCCGGGAACTCTGAACATCTGGTCATATTGGGACGGCGAGCACTACGTCGCGCTCGCACTGAACGGATACTTCCAGGCCCCGCGGTACATTTCTCCAGCTTTTTTCCGATGTACCCACTACTTGTTAGATCCTTCTCAGAGGTCTTTGGCGGTCCGCTCTCCAAGGAAGCTTTCTCATACTGGGGTTCTGCCCTATATCTGCTTTCCTTCCGTTCGCCTTCTACTTCATATATGAGATCGCGTATGACGGATGGGGCGAGCGAGCGGCAAAGGGAACGCTCCTCGCACTCGCTTTCTTCCCAACAACATTCTTTCTCAATGCCACCTATACAGAGAGCCTGTTCCTTGCTCTGTCCGCAGGCTCATTGTGGGCTATTCGAGTAAGAAAGAATCTCTTACTTTCCTGTATATTGGCTGGGGCTTGCGACGGCGACCAGAAATGTGGCGATTTTCCTTCTCGTGCCGATTATGTTTGAGTGGATAAAGCAAGGCGGGATGAAAAGTCCCCGGGAGAGGTGGCAGGGGCTGTATCTCGCGTTCGCGCCGTCGGGGCTAATTGTCTATATGGGATACTTATGGCTGAAGTTTGGCGACCCGTTGCTCTTCTACTCCAGCCAAAAGTACTGGAAACGTGAGGCTACCGGACCACTCGTTACTGCGAGTAGGGCATGGGACATGGCCGTCGAGGGTGCCAATGTACTTCACGACCCCGGGCTCTGGGCCCATCCAGATGTGCGGGCCCTGGCGGATCACCTGGAGCGTGCCAACTCCGTCTACAACTTGGCATTTCTGATCTTTGCTGTAGTCGTGTTGCTCGCCGGGGTGCGCGAGTTGCCCCTTTCTCTGACCATCTACAGCTTGCTGCTGATCCTGCCCCCGCCCTGTACGGAACACCGGACGACCGCTAATGGGCATTCCGCGATACGTGCTCGTGGCATTCCCAATTTTCATCATGCTTGGGCTGCTGGCCAGAAAGAGACTGCTTTTCGCCGGATGGTTGATTATTGGCATTCTCGTCTCATTAATTATGTGCGCTCTATTTGTGAGCTGGCGGTTCGTGGCTTGACGGCCGGTCCTTAGCTAGCCGTCGTTATGGATAAGCCAGCATCCGCAAGCCCGCGAAGCGCGTCCTCGATAGCTAGCGGACTCCAGGGTTTCCGGGCCCGCGGCAGTTGATCAAATACTCGGCCGTAGCGACCGAGTGTGCCGATGTCGTGGGGAAAGCGCTCAGGATCCAGTCCGCTGAAATGTGCTCGTGCACCGTGCCGGCGAATGACATCGGCGACCTCCTCCGGGGTCGCAATCCCCGGCGAGTTAGTGCCGTGCTCAAACAAGAAGACGTTTATATCGGAATACGGCTCGGTGTTATCGAAGTACGCATTCAAAGCCTGCAAAGCCGGCTGCACCGCAGAGTGCAGCCAGAACGGAATAGCTGCGGCGCAGATCGTCTGCCAGGCATCACCCAGGACGAAACAGGGTACAACGAGGCGGCTGGTCTGCTCACCGCGAGCGCGATACCAGTCCCGCATTACCGTCGCCACCGCGGCAGCCGGCGCCTGCGGCCCGTCGTAGCTCATCTCGGCATAGTGATAGCCGCGCCGACCGCACCAGGCTCGCACGTCTTCTGCGAAATCGGGATCGAGGCCCCATTCGGATTCGGCCGCCTCATCGTCAGATCTCGGTGTGTGCGGTCGCGCCAGAAATCCCTCGGGAGGCGTACCGCCACGACCACCCGCCTGAAAGACGTGGCGGGGACCGATCCGGGTTACCGGCCAGCTGGAGCGGTCATTGACTAGCACCACCGTTCCGTCAACAGCCAGCTGGTTGTCCACGAAGTTTGCGTACGCGTCGGGCAGCCGGCGCCACTTGACACGGAGATAGCTCATCCGCTCAGCCATCAAGACGTCCTGCAGCTGATCATGCATGTGGTGCAACACAACATCGGGATTACGGTCGAGCAGCGCCGGGGCTACTGATCGACCAAACTCCATTGCCTCATCCGGACGGTCGGTGTCGCCAACGTGTCCGACCGGCACCAGCACAGTGTCGGGCAGCCACGGCACCTGCATAGCCGCGGCAAGATGCATCAGCGCTCCATTGCTCGCGCCGAGCAGGATTGCCGGATAACGCCGCTTCGGATAGCGCTTCGCGAACGACGCCGCGACACCAGCCAAATCCACATCACCCAGCCGCCGCGGATTGATCCCTTCCGAGGCGCCGATGCGGGTATAGACACCGCGCAGTACCGACCAGGGCAGTCTGCCGGCTGCGCGTACCGCAAGACCGGCAAGTGCTGAGCTGCCGAGATTTCGGAATGGCTGCCCTTCCAAGGCAGCGGCCGTGGCCGCGTGCAGCACACTGGCCGAGTCAAAGGAAGCGATCACTTGCTTGGGATCCAGATTGCTCACAGCGGCACTCGGCTTCCGAACTCGTCGAGGAATCGGAGGAATCTGGCTGAATCGGCTTTGGGCCAGGAGTGGCTAACGCCGGGGCATCAGCACCAACCGGGCGTCATTGGTTTCGGTCAGCCAGGCAGCGTACGCATGGGGTGTCAGCAGGTCGTACTCGGTGTGGATGATCGTCACCTGCGCGCGTACTCCTGGAAGGACATCTTCAATGGGTAATGCGATAGCGGAGGCAAAGCCGCGGAAGATCCTGCGAATGCCGGCCCGAGACCAATCCGGTACCTGACTTAGGAATGCAGCCTTGTCGTGCGGATCACCGCGTAGGAAGAAGACCGCAGCTTGTTTGATCATGGAACGGTACGCCGGATCAACGGTCGGGCTGACGAGCACGAGATGTCTCACCAAGCTCGTCAATGACGCAGCGACAGTGGCGGCCTGGGTGCCAACCGATAAACCGATCAACACATCCACCGGCTCGCCGTCTTGATCAATATCCGCCGCGAGCTGACGGCCGTAATGCCGTAGATCGGGATCACCGCCACGCCACCCGGGCGGATCGAGCAACTTGGCGGCATGACCGTTGTCGGATAGATGCCGCACGGGCAGTTCCGCGTACGCATGCACCGCCAGTCCGGGAACCACGATCACGCGCGCCATAACGGGACCTAACCACGCGACAATGAGGCAAGGCAATGAGGTTGGGCAATGAGGCCGGGCAATGAGGCCGGGCAATCAGGCCGGGCAATGAGGCCGGCCTAGAACCGGCGAGAGGAGCGCAATGACTCGATCACATCCAGTCGCCTGCACCACCGAGCAAACCCAGCTCGGCGAGGGCACCCGATGGGACGACCGGTATCGCGAGCTGTTGCACGTCGACATACTCGCCGGGCGGATCTACCGCGACAAGATCAACGACGATGGCTCGCTATCTCAAGTCCGCACTCATGAAGTGCCGGGCACCGTCGGTGCCATTGCCCCTGTCGAGAACGATGAGGGTTGGCTGCTTGCCGCGGGCAGAACCATTACCTATCTGCGCCCGAACGGCGAGCTGCGCCTCGTTGCCGAGGTCTCATCGGAGGGGACTCGGATGAATGATGCCGCCTGCGATCCCCAGGGCCGGTTCTGGGCGGGCACGCTCGCCAATGATCAACACCCCGGAGGCGGATCGCTGTATCGGCTGGAGCGCACCGGACAGAGCGAGCTGATATTGGACGGGCTAACGATCTCCAATGGATTGGGCTGGAGTCCCGATAGTCGCACCATGTACCTCGCCGACAGCGGCCCAGGCGTCATCCACGCGTTCAACTTCGATCCCGAACGAGGCACGATCTCCGGTGACCGCCTGCTGGTGGATGTCCCGGAGGAGATTGGGTCGCCCGACGGGCTGACCGTGGATGCCGACGGTGACCTGTGGGTCGCCATCTATGGCGGTGGAAGGGTCCGGCGCTACTCTCCGAACGGCCAGCTACGGGAGGAACTGTTGGTTCCGGCCGAGCAAACCACCTGCTGCGCGTTCGCAGGCCCTGGGCTGCACTGGCTCTATGTCACAACAGCGACCGAAAACTGGACCGACGAACAGCGACGTGCGAACCCTGGCGCTGGTCTCGTCTACATGTTCGACACCGATGCGACCGGTCAGCCGGCGGCACCGTTTCGCCCTGACGCAAGCTGGTGGACAACGGTGATCTTGTAAGAAAGTGGGTCATGGACTCCGTCGGTTTGTTAGTGCAATCGCCCATGTCCGATGTTCTTAGGCTGGCCCGACGGTTCGAACCAGTGCTGCGTTATACCCGAGGCGAGCTGTTCTTCCCGATGCCGGTAGAACGCTATGTCGAAGCCTCTGCTCTGTTTCGCCGTTCGGGAGGCAAGAAGGTCCCCGAGCTGGTGGCACCCGCCACGACTCTGGACCTATCGACCTTGCTCAGCTACGCCAGCGAGCGCGGTGGTGTCGACCTCGAACTCCGCTTCGTCGACAAACCGCTAAATCGCTCGGCATACCGTCGCTGGCGACGTCGCCCAGATCGCGCCCGATTCTCCGGTGGCAGTCGCTTCGCCATGGTCGGCATCTTCGGCCGGATCATCGACTCGATCATGCGGCTGTCGTTGATCATCCGCGGCAAGGTGCCCGGTGGCTTTGCTGCAGCGGCCCATATCCGCTATCAAGAGGCCGGACCACTCGCGCCCACCTACTACGTACGCGCGGTCCGGGATGCTGGCTATCTCATCCTGCAGTACTGGTTCTTTTACGCGATGAACGACTGGCGATCAACATTCGCCGGGGTAAATGATCATGAAGGTGACTGGGAGCAGATCACCTTGTACCTTACCGAGCCAGACCAAGGCGAGCCGCAACTCGCCTGGGTCGCATTCTCTGCTCACGACGAGGTGGGAGATGATCTGCGACGACGCGCGGACGACCCCGATCTACAGCTCGTCGACGGAACCCACCCGGTTGTTCACGCAGGAGCCGGATCACACAGCGGCGCCTACCTGCCCGGCGACTACATCGTTACGGTGGCCCCTCCAGCGCTGGAAAGACTCACTCAGTGGTGGCACCGCTTTGCTCGCATGGTCGCGCTCTCAAGGAAAACCCAGGAGCGCTCGGGGATTGGTCTGCCGTTCATTGATTACCGACGCGGCGACGGTCCATCTGTCGGGCCCGGCACCGAACAATCTTGGACGCCCGTTGTGATCGACGATGAAACGCCTTGGGTGCGGGACTATCGCGGGCTCTGGGGATACGACACCCGAGATCCGTTCGGCGGGGAACGCGCACCGGCGGGGCCACGCTATGAACGCGACGGCTCGATTAGGCGGTCCTGGGATCGACCGGTCGCATGGGCCGGGCTGGACAAGGTGCCACCAACCCAAATGGATGAGACCTCCGCGCTGCAGCGACGGGCTGGCGATATTGAAGATGAGCTTGACAGCGCGCAGGCGCGGCTGGCTGATGAGATAAGCCGACTGCGGTCGCTGCATGAAGGGACGCGCTCCCTCGCGGCTGAGGGTACGCCCGTGCCAGCGACCTACACCGCCGCACAGTCAGCCGTCGATACCACTCGGGATGAGATCGCGGGTCTGTTGGCTGAGCGCCAAGCAGTGTCAAAGGCTCTGGTCACGCCGTTGCCCCCCGAGCCCGTCCACGCTCATCTGCGGCACCGACCACTACCTGATCAAGACACCCTGAGACCGGCACACTGGACACTGCGTCTCTGGGCGGCCATATCGGTCTCAGTTCTGCTGTTGGCAATGGCATGGTTGATCCTCTACCAATCCACCTCCGCCCTGCTGGTCGGACTTCTGGTGATCATCGCGGCCGTTGCAGGCATCGAGGCTACGTTCCGTGGCCGACTGCTTCCATTTCTGGCGAGCCTGGTGGTGCTCCTTTTGATCTTGGCCGGGATCTACCTTGCTCTGACAAACCTCAGGCTTGCCATTGCCGTCGCACTCATCTTCGCGGCGTTGGCTCTGCTGCTTTCGAACTTGATCGGCTACCTCCGGCGCCGCTGAAGCAGATTCAGGAGCCCCCCGGAGACGTTCCGCCAGGACGCCGACCCAGGGTTGCCCCGTACACCGCCGCCTGTGTGCGCCGCTGCATGCCCAGTTTGGTGAGCAGGCCCGATACGTAGTTCTTCACCGTCTTCTCGGCCAGAAACAGCCGTTCACCGATCTGCCGGTTGGTGCACCCTTCGGCAATAAGGTCGAGAATCTCGCGCTCGCGCGCCGTGAGCTTGCCGACCACAGGGTCCGGCTCAACTGGATTGCGGAGCCGGTCGAGCAGCTTCTCAGTCACTGCGGGGTCAAGCAGGGATCGGCCCGCGGCAACGTGCCGGATGCCCTCGAGCAGGTTGTTGCCGCCAATTTGCTTAAGCAGATATCCGGAGGCCCCAGCCATCACCGCAGCAAAGAGCGCCTCGTCGTCGTCGTACGAGGTCAGAATCAAGCACCGAACGTTTTCATACGAGGAGCGGATCTCCCGGCATACATCGATGCCGCTGCCATCGGGCAACCTAGCGTCGAGCAGCGCGACATCCGGTGCCGCAGCGGGAATGCGATGCAGCGCATCGGCAGCCGTCGCTGCCTCACCCACAATGACCAAATCGTCCGTCGTTGTCAGCAGGTCGGTAAGTCCACGGCGAACCAGCTCGTGATCATCAAGAATGAAGACTCGGATGGCCCGGTCGCTGATCACTGTTGGATTGGGATCGACCATTGCAGCCGGAGCCCTCCTTCCGGTGCGTCACTGACATCAAGATAACCGCCGTGGCGCTCGGCGCGGTGCTTCAAGTTTGCCAAGCCGCTACGCCGGGTGCTTCGTCCCAGACCTATCCCGTTGTCGATGACCGTCAAATCCAGCCGGTGCTTGTCGGCCTGGAGTCGTACCCGGATGTGCCGAGCTCGTGCATGCTTGGAAACATTGGTCAACGATTCTCGCAGGACGGCCTCCGCATCGGCGATCATCGCTTCATCGGAGATCGTGTCCAGTGGCCCAAGAAGCTGTACGTCGGGACGCGCCGGCAAGAGCGGCGTTAGTTGATCAACAACTGCTAGCACTGTGCCACGTAACGATCGCGAAGAATCGTCTTGGAGCGCGAAGATCGTGCTCCGAATCTGCCCGATTGTGTCGTCGAGCTCCGCCACGGTACGCGTCAAACGCTGATCAACAGCGTCATCGTCCACCGTCGCGGCAATGCTTTGCAGGCTAAGACCAGCCGCAAAGAGCCGTTGAATAACATGATCATGCAGATCGCGCGCAATGCGGTCCCGATCTTCAAGGACACCCAACCGCTGTTGATCAGCTCGGGCGTCGCTGAGTTCCAAGGCGATAGCCGCCTGGCCTGCAAAAGCCTCCGCCATATCAAGGTCGGCTCCGCTGAAGGGCGGGTGGGGAACAATTCGGCCAGCAATGATCGCACCACGTGGACCAGTTTCACCCCGCAGCGGGAGGGCCATTGCCTGGGTGACCGGCACATAAGGACGCAGGTGGATATAGACCTCCGGTTGCCGATCCACCGAGTCCACACGTACCCCGTGGCCCTCCTCCATGGCTTGCCAGGCAATGCTGTTTTCTGTGGCGTATCGAAGGCCGATCAGGTCGCGTTCAGCGGCACCCGTCGCTACAACGACCTCCAGCTGAATTGGATCACCTTGAGTCGGTCTAACGAGGGTGACTACATCGGCTGCGGCTAGGCGCTTCACGCTCGTGGCAATGTGTTGCAGAACCTCGGAATAGTCGGCATCCGGGTCGAGCAATTGGCGACTGATCTCGCCGGACGCTCTCAACCACTCCTGGCGCCTACGCGACTCCTCGTAGAGTCGTGCGTTCTCAATCGCAATTCCAGCCGTCGCGGCCAAGGCCAAGACCAACTCCTCGTCTTCGGGGGTGAAGGGGTCGCCATCGGCGCGGTCAGTCAAATACAGATTGCCGAAGACTGAGTCGCGGCTGCGGATGGGAACGCCCAGGAATGTGGTCATCTGCGGATGATCAGCTGGAAAGCCCGATGATCGTGGATCGTCGCCGATTCGAGTCAGCCGGATCGGCTTGGGATCTTTGATCAGGGCACCAAGCACGCCGCGGCCTCTGGGCAGATCGTGACAAGGTTGCGATACGGATCCACCGATTGCCCGGATGGCATCCTCGTCCAGACCCTCATGCAGGAAATCCTCGAGCAAGCCGTCGGCGCCGATGACTCCCAACGCCGCGTATCTAGCGCCCGAGAGATCCTTTGCGGTATTGACAATTCGGCGCAGCACCGCCGGCAGGGACAGCTCTTGGACGATTGAGCGGTTAGCAATCAGCAGTTGTCGCAGCCGCTGTTGGGCTGTCATGATCATCGACGCCTGATCGACAAGTTGGCTCATCAACAGTTCGACAGACAGCCGCGGAGCGTCTTCGGGGTCCGCTTGGAACGTGGGCTCCGGCTCACCTTCTCCGTTCTTAGCCGCCATGTCCAGAACAGACTACGACGAGCGGTACAGGTGGCCCGATGCCTCGGCTTCCATGCCGATGCGAAAGATCAGCCGTTCACTGACCAGCGTGTAGCTCATCGGCACAATGCGAGGTCCGGCGTCCGTGCAGTACCCGAGGCAGCCGATGTTGCTGGACCCGAGGAGGCGGCGGCACTCATCGCGGTCCAGCGCCTCGAGACGACCACCCCGGTCGAGCAGGGACCATCCGGAGTTGTCGGCAATCGGGGCCATGATCACCTCCCTGTTGGTGGCTGATCTAACTGTCCCGGTTGCCAACAGCAGTGCGCACGGGCCCAAGGGGACCCGTGCGCGGGACCAAAGTCCTGCTCTAGCCGCGTCGAATCTGGATACGGCGCGAAGCTGCCTCAGCCGAGGGTTTGGGCATTCGAATCTCTAAAACCCCGTCCTTATAGGTCGCCGAGACCACCTCAGGTGAAGTGCCTGCTGGAAGCCTTACTTGACGGACGAAGCTGCCATAGCGGAACTCGCTGTGGAAGCCTCTATCACCGAACTTTTCCCGGCTGCTTTCCCGACGCTCCGCTGAAATCGTCAAAATCCCATTGTCGACCGACACATCGATGTCGCGGTCTGGATCAACCCCTGGCACCTCGGCTCTGATCACTAGTTGGTCGCCCTCGACATATTCCTCGACCTTGATGTCTCGGAACGGCCAGTTCACAGCACCGAAAGGCTGCCAGCCGCTCCACATGTCCATCAGATCTCGCGGCCAGCGAGTCAGGGCGCCCGCACCCTGACCTTCCTTGGGTTCGCTGGATTGAGGCTGCGCGCTGCCGTACTCAGACGACGTGATACCGGATTCGCTGTTACCTGATTCAGGGCTAGCTGATTCAGGGCCACCGAATTCAGGCGGCGGGCTACCGGGTTCAGGCTGCGTGGTCATGGGATCTCCTTTCTGTGCGAGCCGTTCTCGCCCCATCTATCCACCATGTCGCAACAATCTGCATACCCAAGACGAGCGGCTCGCACACATGCGCTCAAGAGCGCCGCCGCCACTTGGGCCTACTTTCCTTACGCTGCGGGACCTTCGACTCTGGACTCAAACCAGTGGTGGCAGGATGCTGAAATGCGGGGCGGTGACGGCATGTCATTCAGCTGGCGATCTTCACCGCCACACATCGAGAAATGGAGTCACCTCGTCATGACCTCATCACAGGCGAATTCCCCGGCTAGCAACTTCGCTGAGCTGTCTGACAGCGAATGCAAGGAGCTCCTGGCGCAACACAACGCTGGCCGCGTCGGTTTCATGGCACCGGACGGTCCGCAGATTTTGCCGGTGACTTATCAATACCGAAACGGCAGCGTGATCTTCCGCACCTCTCCGGTAGGTGCTTTGTCAGGACTAGTCAGGCGAACCAGTGTCGCTTTCGAAATCGATGGAATTGATGAGCAGAACAAGTCGGGCTGGAGCGTACTCGTGCTCGGCTTCGCCGAAGCGATGGCGCACAATTACCTGCTCGCGTCGGCATGGGAAACCGGTCCGGTGCCCTGGGCTGATGGAATCCGGAACTTGTTCATCGAGATCAAACCGCGCAAAATCAGCGGACGCGCCGTAGGAAGACGCGCGGCCAGCGAGTGACACCCTCGCCCTGGTGAGATCCATTGCTCAGGGAAACGCCCCGCGTCCTACTTCATCGCGCTGAGCCACCTGCGTCCACGGCTGGAGGAGCTCCAGCAGCCATCCTCGGATCGGGAACTCTTCGCCGATCATGGTCGCTGGAACATCCTGCACGGCTCGCTCCTCGGCCAGCGCGCGACTCACACAGCCGGTGCTACGGGCCAGGTCTACCCAGCGCAGCAGCTCCGCACGGCTGCCCAGCTCGGTGAACGGCTCGAGGTACGCATCCCGAACCCGCAACACACGCGGGTCCTCGATGACGCCGCGGTCGTTGTGCAACAGTCCTACATGGAAGGCGATCGAGTTCAAGGTCGCGAGCATCGTGCCGAAGGGATACCCGACCGAGGAATCACCCCAGTCAACAATTCGGATCGAGCACAGGTCGTCCAGAGCGCCGGGCCAACAGACGTTATTGGAATGCAGATCATCGTGCTGAAGAGTGTCCGGAACTCCCGATGCGGCGAGCTCGGCGCAGCGGTCGTCGTACGCCGGAAGCACGCTCTCCAGAGCGCGTGCTTGCTCGTGACTGAGCCCACCGTTCTCGATGGGACGGCGAACTAGTTGGCCGAGCAGCCGACGGAGCTCCACCGGTAGCTGCGCCGGGCCACGGTCGGGTATCCCGGTGGCCAGCAGATCAGTTCTCTTCTCCGCAAGGGTGAGCTGCGCCTTGGCGTACCTGGGCAGCAGCTGCTCCCAGTAGCCCCACAAGGCGTCTGGCGGTGCGATCGACCGCAACACCGGGCCGCCGTCCCGCGTGAGGGACCACGCTCGGGCTTTGTCGTACGCAAGAACCTCCGGCGCCAGCCCGGGATAGAGCTCACTGAGCAGGGCTACCAGCGCGGCTTCATACGCCGTCCCGCCGCCGCTCACCTTGAACCAGACGCGGCCCTCGCCCCATTCTTTAGACACCGTCTCGAATCGGATCGCACTCGACCAGACCCGGACATGCGACTGCTCCCACTCGCCGGTAAGCCGGATGCCGCGCCGCGCGAGCTGTGCCGTAACCCAGGCCTGCACCTCGTCGCGAAAGGCGCTGCTGGTCCACAGCGCAATCGGGTCTAGGACCATCGATGTCAGTTCTCCAGAAGCCGCTTCAGAGTCGCCAGGTCCCTGTGGATCGCCTGGGCGTCCGCCTCGTAGTCGTCCTCCGGCCGGTCGGACTGCCGGCGAAGGGTAAACACCACCTCACAGCCGGCGTCGTGTGCGATTACCCGCATTGGGTTGTTGAATGTGGCGCCATCGGACAGCGTGACGTCGTGATCGAGTACGAAGTATGGGTTCTGAGGCACGAAGACCACCTCAATCTCGCCCATCGGTGACTCAGCGAACCAGCGTCCGTCTCGCTGCTCAATCGAGCCACTCAACCCTGCCGCCCAATTGGGCAGGTTCGTCGGATTTGCAACGTATGCATAGACCTCGGCAGCTGGGCGCTCAATACAGATGCTGATGTGCTGCGACTCCCTCATTCCTTGACCCTAGGCCTGATCGGTTGCCCCGTCAGCCCGCCACGACCGCACGACATGCTGAGGAGAAGCCGGATAGCAGATGATCAACGGTGCAGGATGAACTATGGCCTCGACGCCGCCTGGCCGTAGCCCGAATGCGGCAAATCGTGCATCGATGAGCCATCCCCCGCTACGTGTGCGTTGGGATCGGGTGAGCGTGCTAGTCGCCTTGGTGGCTGTGCTGGCCACGGTCGTTGCCCACACGATGGTGCTTGCGGTCCGTAACAATCTCAAACCCGCCGAGCCTAAGCCTGCGCCGGTGCAGGCTCCAGTGCAGGTGCATCCCGCCGCGCCTGCTGTCAACCGACAACCCACATGTCCGCGTCCGTCGCGCGGCGTCGTCCGGACGGCACCTGTAGGCGCGGGCCAAGCCGGTGAAGCACAACCGACCGTGGCACTGACCTTTGATGACGGCCCGGGTCCATCGACTCCAGAAGTCCTGAATGTGCTGCAGCAGAACGGCGTACCCGCAACGTTCTTTGTGATCGGACAAAATGCGGCCGCCGAGCCGGAAATGCTGCGAAGAATTGTTGCGGCCGGCAACGCTATCGGCAATCACACCTGGTCGCACCACATTCCAAGCGCCAAAGCCGGTTGGAAAGCCAGCATTCTGACAAAGGAAATCGATCACACTCGTCGAGCAATTAGCGCCGCCACCGGGCGAGAGTCATGCCTGTTTCGTCCACCTGGGGGAATCATCAAAGGCGCTGCGGGCGTCGCCCACGAGGCGGGCCTTTCGATGGTCCTGTGGTCAGTCGACACTCGGGACTGGGCCGTTCCGGCGAATAAGACGTTCGCACCTCTCATCCAAAAACGGGCTGCAGCCGGGCTCAAACAAAAGCATCCGGTGATCTTGCTTCACGATGGGGGCGGCAATCGGGTTGCAACGGTTACCGCGTTGGTTGGGATCATCAACGACTACCGTTCCCACGGCTACCAATTCGTCACCCTCGACAAGGTGAGCTAAGGCCGGAGATCGATGTGCCCTGAGTGGTCGAAGGGCGCCGCTCAGGTCTCCAA
>Ga0173483_10000284_pt1 | contig 13858 bp, 12 predicted proteins | sample NitcycUS178409R2_FD_122621 | JGI IMG/M metagenome (GOLD analysis project Ga0173483, IMG submission 122621) | Soil microbial communities from Arlington Agricultural Research Station in Wisconsin, USA - Nitrogen cycling UWRJ-S178-409R-2 (version... | ecosystem: Environmental > Terrestrial > Soil...
CCGGCGTCCGGGACGTACTCGACCTCCTTCGCGTTGATCGTGCGGCGCACCACCTCGCCCGTCACCTTGCTGACGAGAAAGTCGTCGGGCGTCGTCTCTCCGCCGACGACCGCGAGCCCGAGGCCCCAGCTCGCCTCGATCGCGACCATGCTCGGGTCGCCGCTCACGGGGTTGCAGGTGAAGAGCACGCCCGAGACCTCGGCGTCGACCATCTCCTGCACGGTGACGCCCATCGCGGGTGCCTCCCCTCCGACTCCGCGTGCCGCGCGGTACGAGATCGCGCGCGGCGTGTAGAGGCTCGCCCAGCAGTCGCGCACCGCGTCGCAGACCTGCTCGAGCCCGCGCACCCAGAGGAAGCTCTCCTGCTGGCCGGCGAACGTCGCCTCGTCGCTGTCCTCCCCCAGCGCGCTCGACCGCACCGCGACGGGGGGATCCCCGCCGCTCTCGCGCACGAGCTCGTCGTACCGCACGACGAGCTCTTCACGGACCGCGTCGGGCAGCGGCGCGAAGCGCATCGCCTCGCCGATCGTCTTCGAGGCGGCGGCGCCATCGTCGACGTCGCCGCTCGCGGCGCGCTCCAGCGCGCGTCCGATCGTTCCCTCGAGGCCGGTCTCCGCGACGAAGGACCGGAACGCGCTCGCCGCCACGGCGAACCCGGCCGGGACTCGGAGGCCGATCGAGAGCAGCTCTCCGAGGTTCGCGCTCTTGCCGCCGAACGCGGCACCGTCCGATCGCCGCAGCTCCGCGAGCGCGCGGGTATGGCCTCCGGACACGCCGCTAGGCATCCACCACGGTGACGACGCCGTTCGAGCCGTCGACCCGGATCGTCTGCCCTGTCCGGATCTGCGACGTCGCCCGCCCTGTGCCGACGACGGCGGGCAGGCCGTACTCGCGGCAGACGATCGCCGCGTGCGACATGACGCCGCCGATGTCCGTGACGACGGCCTTGACGTTCGAGAAGATCGGCGCCCAGGCAGGCGAGGTGATCGGGCAGACCAGGATGTCGCCCTCGCGCACGCGCGCGATCTCCTCGACGTCGATCACGACCCGCGCGACCCCCTCCACGACGCCGGGCGAGGCAGCGGCGCCGGTGAGCCTCCCGCTGCCCTCCTCCGAGCTGGCCCACTCCTGGACGCGCTGCGTCGTCACGCCCCAGAGCATGATCACCGCGGGATCGGTGATCGCCTCGGGCGTCGCCCCGATCGCGGGCGGCGGCGTCCACTCCCCCAGCCGCTCGAGCAGCTCCTTGCGGCGCGCGACGATGGGCGGCCAGTGCGCCGGGCCGAGCGGCGCGCCACCCGTCGCCCACGTCAGGACGAGCTCGTCGAGCGCCTGCGCGACCTCGTGGCGGCCGAGCTGGAAGACGTCCTCCGCGTCCTCGAGGAACCCGTGCTTCGCAAGGAGCGCCCCGAACTCGCGCACCTTGTTCCAGAACCGCGTGAGGAACCAGTAGTCGCAGAAGAACTTGTGCTCCTCGACGTAGGGGAACACCGTGCGTGAGAGCGCAAGCAGCTCGTCGAACGCCTTGCGCGAGTCCTCGGGGAGCAGCGCGCCGTACTCCTCGGCGAGCCGGTCGCGCTCGCGCTCGAGCGCCTCGGTGGGGCGCTCGACCTCCTCTCCGTCCCGGAGCGCCCGTACGTGACCGACGACTGACGCGTACGCGATGGTCGGGTCGTCGTACCAGCTGCGGTAGAAGTGGTACAGGCCGTCCCCGGTCGCCATGTTGAACCAGGGGTCCTTGATCCGCTCGAGCTCCTCCAGCCAGGCGCGGCCGGCGTCGCTGTCGGCGAGCTCGGCGTCGATCTCGGCCGGCGTGCGCCCCTCGACGAACGCCCCGTCGACCCCGGAGTCGATCGCCAGCTTCGCGAGCTTGCGCAGCTCCGCGCTCGGCTTGAAGAGCAGCACGTCGATTCCGGCGATCATCTGCGCTACGTGCTGGTCGGGGATGTCCGGCAGCTGGCTCTTGCACAGCTCGGAGAAGGTCATGTACGCGCCGTAGCCGAGGAGCAGGAACTCGAAGTGGTGCTGCCACATGAGGTCGCCGCAGCGGATCGTCCGGTCGTATGCGGCGAGGACCTCGTAGAAGGACGTGTTCCGGTCGTCCTCGAACGCGACCTCGTCCGCCTCGTACTCCGGGAGGTCGGGCACGCGGAGGTCGGTGATCTCCGCGATCAGAGCCCGCATCTTCTCCTTGAACTTCGCGTAGAGCTCGTCCCAATGCTCGTAGTAGTAGCCCGCCCGCTGCTGGAAGTAGCCGGCCCGTTCCGCGATCTTCTCCGGGTCGGTGACGGGGTTGCCCGAGATGTAGACGTACCCGTTGACGACGCGGTAGTCGATCCCCATCGCGGGTGGCACGGCGAAGACCCGGTTCTGCCATACGCCGAGCGCCTGGTACGGGCTGTCGACGCACACCATGTCGAACGCCGGCATCGGCACCGGGAAGTGCATGGAGTTCCAGAACCAGAAGCGGTTCTCGTCGGCCTCCCGGCGCGCCTCGTGGAAGAACGCGTGGTACGGGTACATCTCCTCCCACCCCTCGCAGCCGGGCGGGGTCTCGATCGCGTACGGGCTCGGGAACGCGGAGGTCGTCTCGGTGGAGGGAGCCATGTCGTCTCCTGCGTCGGCGCTGACGCTGGCCTGTATACAGCAACGAGTGCCCGCGACGATGATGCGAGTGATTCGGCAGGAGAGGCTCGGGGGGCCCGAGGTGCTGCAGCTGCTCGAGGTGCCCCGGCCCGAGCCGGCCCCGACCGAGGTGCTCGTGCGCGTGACGGCAGCCGGCGTCAACCCCGTCGACTGGAAGGTTCGGACAGCAGGCGGGCTCCTCGGACCGCCGCCGTTCAGCGTCGGCTGGGACGTCGCCGGCGTCGTCGAGGCGCTCGGCCGGGGTGTCACGCGCTTCGCGCCGGGCGACCGCGTCTTCGGCATGCCGCGCTTTCCCCGCGAGGCGGCAGCGTATGCCGAGTACGTGACCTCGCCGTCGCGGCAGCTCGCCCGGATCCCCGAGGGACTCTCCGACGTCGAGGCCGCCGCGCTGCCGCTGGCCGGCCTGACCGCCTGGCAGGCGCTCGTCGAGACCGCCCGTGTCGGGCCCGGCACGCGTGTGCTCGTCCTCGGAGCGGCCGGCGGCGTCGGGCACCTCGCCGTCCAGGTCGCGAAGGCGCGTGGCGCCGACGTGCTCGGCACGGCGCGCCCCGAGAAGCACGCGTTCCTCGCCTCGCTCGGCACCGACGAGGCTGTCGACTACACGACCGGGCCGCTCGCCGGGCGCGTCCGAGACGTCGACGTCGTCTTCGATCTGGTGGGACCGGAGGCCGCGGAAGCAGCCCTGCCGACCCTCCACGACGACGGCGTGCTCGTGACGGCCGCCTCCGGCTCCGGCCTCGGGCCGCTGCGCGACGCCGCGGCCGGCAGGGTACGGGTGATCGGGATCCTGGTGGAGCCGGATCGTGCGGGCCTGGAGTCGCTGGCGGCGCTCGTCGCGGAGGGACGGTTGCGACCGCACGTCGCGGAGACGTTCCCGCTCGCCGACGCGGCCCGCGCGCACGAGCGTGGCGAGACGGGTCGGACGCAGGGCAAGCTCGTCCTGACGGTCGGCTGAGCGAGCCGCTCAGCGACCGGCGGCGTAGCCCTGCATCCCGCGCGGGTTCGCTCCGGCGCGGAGCACGCCGTCGTCCGTCCGGGCCACGGCGCTGACCCGACCGAGCGACCACGGGTCGGTCACCGTGACGTCGTGGCCGCGGTTGCGCAGGTCGTCGGCGACGGCTCCTCCCCACCGCGACTCCAGCGCAAGTGAACGAGGCTCGGCCTGCCGTGGGTGGAAGGAGGACGGAAAGTGGTCGGTGTGGAAGCTCGGCGCGTCGATCGCGGCTTGCAGGTCGTCGCCGAAGACGACGTGGCGCAGGAACGTGTGCAGCGTCCACTGGTCCTGCTGGTCGCCGCCGGGCGTGCCGAACGCGAGGTACGGCTTCCCGTCACGCAACGCGAGCGAGGGCGACAGCGTCGTCCTCGGCCGCGTGCCCGGCACGAGCGAGGACGGCAGCCCCTCCTCGAGCCAGAACATCTGCGCGCGCGTTCCGAGCGGCCATCCCAGCTCGGCGATCACCGGCGAGCTCTGTAGCCACCCCCCGCTCGGCGTCGCGGAGACGAGGTTCCCGAAGCGGTCGGCGACGTCGAGGTGCACCGTGTCGCCCCTCCCCACCGCCTGCGTCGGCTCGCCGGCGCCGACCTCGCGGCCGGCCGCGACGAGGATCGGCAGGCGACCGCCACCGGGGCGCAGCTCGGCGGACGCAGCTTCGGTCACGAGCCGTCGGCGCTCGTCGTTGTACTCCGTCGAGAGCAGCCACTCGAGCGGGACTTCGACCCGAGACGGGTCGCCGTAGAACGCCTCACGGTCGGCGAAGGCGAGCTTCGCGCATTCGACCACGGTGTGGACGTACTCGGCGTCGGAGAGCTCTCGCAGGTCGAAGCCGGAGAGCAGCGCGAGCTGTTGGAGGAAGACCGGCCCCTGGCCCCAGGGCGCCGTCTTGCACACCGTGAGGCCGTGGAAGTCGTAGCTCGCAGGGGCCTCGAACGTCGCCCGCCAGGACGAGAGGTCGCCTCCCGTCAGGAGCCCGCCGTTCGCGGCGGAGAAGCGGTCGATCGCCTCCGCGACGAAGCCCTCGTAGAACAGGACGCGGGCCTGCTCGATCTCCTGCTCGCGCGAGCCGCCGCGCGACTCCTCGACGATGCGGCGGTACGTGGCCGCGAGCCCCGGGTTCCGGAACAGCGTCCCCGGCTCCGGCGGCGGCAGGTAGAGCGCGGCGGATGCGGGCCAGCCGCGCAGGAGCGGCTCCGCCGCGCGGATCGTGCCCGGGATCCCGGGCACGACCGGGTAGCCGTGCTCGGCGTATCCGATCGCGAGCTCGAGCACGTCTGCAAGCCGCCACGTCCCGAACTCGGCGAGGAGCCCGAGCCAGCCGCCGAAGGCGCCCGGCACGCACGCCGCGAGGAGCCCGGTTCCGGGGACGAGCTCGAGCCCTTGGGCGCGGTACCGCTCGATCGTCGCGGCGGCGGGGGCGACGCCCTGCGCGCAGAGCACGAGCGGCTCCCCGCGCTCGGCCGACCAGAAGACGGCGGGCAGGTCGCCGCCGGGGCCGTTCAGGTGCGGCTCGACCACCTGGAGCACGAAACCCGTAGCGACGGCCGCGTCGAAGGCGTTGCCGCCGCGCTCCAGCACCGACATGCCGGCCGCGGTGCCGAGCCAGTGCGTCGAGGCGACCATCCCGAAGGTGCCAAGGAGCTCGGGTCGGGTCGTGAACGGGGTCATATGCCTCCTGCGGCGAGATCGAGAACCTCGGGGGCGGCGCCGCCCGGCCCGACCAGGTGGCACGCCACGAGATGATCCGGCCCGACCGGCCGCAGCTCCGGCTCCTCCTCGACCGACTGGGGCGCCGATCGCGCCGCGAGCGGGCAGCGGGTCCGGAACCGGCATCCCGACGGCGGCGCGAGCGGGCTCGGGACGTCCCCCTCGAGCACGATCCGCGTCCGCGAGCGCTGCTCCACGGGGTCGGGCACCACGGCGGCGGAGAGCAGCGCCTGCGTGTACGGATGCCTCGGGGCCGCGAACAGCTCCTCCGTCGGGGCCTGTTCGACGATCGCGCCGAGGTACATCACCGCGACCCGGTCGCAGAGGAACTCGACCGTCGCCAGGTCGTGCGTGATGAACAGGCACGAGAAGCCGAGGTCGCGCTGGAGCTCGCGGAGCAGGTTGAGGATGGACGCCTGCACCGACACGTCCAGCGCGGAGACGGGCTCGTCGGCGATCAGGAGCGCGGGCGAGACGGAGAGCGCGCGCGCGAGCCCGACACGCTGTCGCTGCCCGCCGGACAGCTCGTGCGGATACCGGTGCCGCAGCTCTGACCGCAGGCCGACCTGGTCGAAGAGCTGCACGATGCGGCGGTCGCGATCGCGCCGTGGCACGAGCTTGTGCAGTCGCAGCGGCTCACCGACGATCTCCCCGCAGGTCATGCGGGGGTTGAGCGACGAGTACGGGTCCTGGAAGACCATGTGCACCTCACGGCGCAGCGGCCGCATCTCGCGGCGTGACAGGTGCGTGACGTCGGTGCCCCGGATCCTGATCGTGCCCGCCGTCGGCTCGACGAGCCGGGCGATGCAGTTGCCCACCGTCGACTTGCCGCTCCCCGACTCGCCGACGAGGCCGAGCAGCTCGCCCGGCCCGATCGTGAGGGACACCCCGTCGACCGCATGCACCGTCCCGCCGCCGCCGAGCAGCTGCGAGCCGACGTGGAAGTGCTTGACGAGGCCGTCGACCTCGAGAACCGGGTCCCCGGTCATGTTCCGGGATGGAAGCACGCCACGAGGTGCGCGGGTCGGATCTCCCGGAGCTCCGGCACCTGCGTGCGCGACAGGTCGTCCGCCCTCGGGCAGCGGGGCGCGAAGGCGCAGTGCGGAAGCGGCGCGGCGAGTGCCGGGACGAGCCCGGGGATCTCCTGGAGGCGATCGGCGCCGCGGCGGGGGATCGCCCCGAGCAGGCCGATCGTGTAGGGATGCTGCGGGTGCGCGAAGAGCTCGTGGACGGGCGCCTCCTCCGCCTTGCGTCCGGCGTACATGACGACGACGCGGTCGGCGATGTCGGCGACGACGCCGAGGTTGTGCGTGATGAGCACGATCGCCGTCCCGAGGCGGTCGCGGATGTCCCGCATGAGATCGAGGATCCCCGCCTGGATGGTCACGTCGAGCGCCGTCGTGGGCTCGTCGGCGATGAGGATCTTCGGGTCGCACGCCAGCGCGATCGCGATCATCACGCGCTGCCGCATACCGCCCGACAGCTGGTGCGGGTACTCGTCCAGCCGGCGCTCGGGTGCCGGGATCCGGACGAGGTCGAGCAGCTCGATCGCGCGCCGCCGCGCCTCGGCGCGCGAGAGGCCGAGGTGCTTCTGGAGCACCTCCGCGATCTGGCGGCCGACGGTGAACGCCGGGTTGAGCGAGGTCATCGGCTCCTGGAAGACGAACGAGATCTCGCGTCCGCGGACGCGGCGAAGCGCCGCGGGCGGCGCCGAGAGCAGGTCGTTCCCCTGGAACACCGCCTCGCCCGTCACCACGGCCGTCTCCGGCAGCAGGCGGAGCAGCGACATCATGGTCACCGACTTCCCGCAGCCGGACTCGCCGACGATCCCGAGGACCTCGCCCGGCGCGAGCGAGAAGGAGAACCGGTCGACGGCCTGGGTCGCGCCGTCGTCCGTGACGAAGCGCACCGAGAGGTCGCGCACCTCCAGCAGCGTGTCGCTCACCGCGTCGTTCGCGGATCGAGGACGTCGCGCAGGCCGTCTCCGAGCAGGTTGTACGCGAGCGCGCAGAGGAAGATCGCGACGCCCGGATAGACGGCGAGGCGCGGCGCGAGGGAGAGGTAGCTCTGCGCGTCGGCGAGCATCACGCCCCAGGAGGGCGTGGGCGGTTGGACGCCGAGACCGAGGAAGGAGAGCACGGCCTCGCCGATGATCGCCGCCGGGATCGTGACGGTGATCTGGACGAGCAGGGTCGAGGTCATGTTGGGGACGATGTGCCGGAAGAGGATGGTCGCGTCGCCCGCACCGTTCGCGACGGCCGCCCTGACGTAGTCCTCCTCCCGGAGCGCGAGCGTCTCCCCGCGCGTCACCCGGATCAGCCCCGGTGCCGCGCCGAGCCCCAGGGCGATCGTCGCGTTCATGAGCGACGGCCCGAGGATCACGGCGAGCCCGACGGCGAGGATCAGGAAGGGGAACGCGAGCAAGACGTCCGTGACCCGGGAGATGACGGAGTCGATCCAGCCTCGGTAGTAGCCGGCGACGAGCCCGATCGGGAGGGCGATCGCCATCGCGAGCATCGTCGCGAGCACACCGGCGACGATCGATGCCCGGGCGCCCCAGATGATGCGGGAGAGGATGTCGCGTCCGAGCTCGTCCGTCCCGAACCAATGGTCGCGGGAAGCATGGGCGAGGATCGCGTTGTAGTCCTGCGTCGAGGCCGAGTACGGCGCGATCCACGGCGCGAGGATCGCGGCGAGCGCGAAGGCGAGCGCGACGAAGAAGCCCGCCACGGCGAACGGCCGCCGCGCGATCCGCCGCCGCAGCAGTCGCCGCCGCCTCGCCCGCGGCGACAGCGCGTCGGCCGGGGCGATGTCCGCGGCGCTGACGTCGACGTAGCTCACGCCGGTGCCGCCACGATGCGGATGCGCGGGTTCAGGAACGAGTACGTGAGGTCCACGAGCAGGTTGACGACCACGTAGCCCGCCGCGACGACGAGCACCACCCCCTGGAGCAGCGCATAGTCGCGCTGGTTGACGGCGTCGATCGTGAGCCTGCCGAAGCCAGCGATTCCGAAGATCTGCTCGGTGACGATCGCGCCCGAGATGAGGACGCCGAGCTGGAGCCCGATGATCGTGACGACCGTGATGAGGCTGTTTCGGAGCGCGTGGACGCCGACGACCGAGAACTCCGAGAGCCCCTTCGCGCGAGCGGTGCGTACGTAGTCGGCGCCGAGCGAGTCGAGCATCGCCGAGCGCATCTGCCGCATCACCACCGCGCTGAGGCCCGTCCCGAGCACGATCGCCGGCAGCAGCATGTGGCGGAGGTTGTCGACGGGATCCTCGAAGAACGGCACGTAGCCGCCGGCGGGAAGCCACTGCAGCCGGACCGCGAAGAGCACGATCAGGAGCAGCCCGAGCCAGAAGTGCGGGACGGAGAGGCCGACGAGCGCGACCGAGGTCGCCGCGTAGTCCGACGTCTTCCCCCGCCGCGTCGCCGCGATGATTCCCGCCCCGACCCCGATCAGAGAGCCGAACAACACGGCGAGGAATGCGAGCTCGAGCGTGATGGGCAGCCGCGTGACGATCGTGTGGCCGACCGGCAGCTTCCGCTGGTCGGTGCCGAGGTCGCCGCGCACGACGTGCCCCACCCAGGTGAGGTACTGGATCGGCAGCGGTCGGTCGAGCCCGTAGTCGTGGCGGATCGCGGCGAGCACCTCGGGGTCGCGGTTCTCGCCGCCGAGGGCGAGGGCCGGGTCACCCGGGAGGGCCCGCACCCCTCCGAAGACGACCATGCTCGCGAGCAGGAGCACGATCAGGGCGGCTCCGGACTTTCGCAGCAGGAAGCCGCCCATGATCGCGATCTTCGTCTAGCCGACGTACCCGGCGTTGTACGCGCGGATCAGGCCGTCGCCGTAGACGACGACGCCGGTGACCTTCTTCGACACGCCGTAGTAGTTCACGGGGTGGTAGAGGTAGATGAGCGGCCGCTGCCGGTGGATGATCTTCATCGCGGCCGTGTAGAGCGTCGTGCGGGCCTTGTCCGTGACCGACTTGCGCGCGCCGTTCAGGATGTAGTCCAGCTTCGGGTCGGAGAACCCGCTGTCGTTCAGGGTCCCCGGCGTCGTGACGAAGCCGTAGATGTTGCCGTCCGGGTCGACGCGGCCCGACCAGCCGACGTTGAAGGCGTCGAACCTGCCCGCGTCCGCGGCGTTCAGCGACGCGACGAACTCGGTCGGCTTGAGCTCCACGTCGAAGCCGGCGGGCTTCACCATCGACTGGATCACCTGACCGAGCCGCGCGGCGACCGGGTCCGTGGCGATCGTCAGCGTCACCTTGATCGGCGTCTGCATCCCGGACGCCTTGACGAGCTTCTGGGCCGTGGCCATGTCCGCCTTGAGCTTGCACTCGAGGCCCTTCGTCGTCACGTACCAGGGGCTGACCGGCGAGATCGGGTAGCAGTCGGGCAGGTTGAGCCCGTTGAAGACGACCTTGTTGATCGCCGTCCGGTCGAGTGCCAGGTCGAACGCGGTCCGCAGGAACTGCGACTTCGCGAGCGGCGTGCCCACGTTCGAGTACGGCTTGAGGAGGCCGTTCTTGTTCCCGATGTTGAGCGTGAGGCCCTGGTAGCCGATCGTCGGTGTCTTGATCACCGCGACCGAGCTCGTCTTCTGCAGCGTCGGCACGTCCGTCGACTGCACCCGGTCGAGCACCTGGATGTCGCCCGCGCGGAGGTTCTGCGTCCTCGCGTTCGGGTCGGTGAGGATCCGGAACACGATCTGGGCGAGGTGCACCTTTGCCTTGGCGTAGTAGTCGTTCGACTTGACGAGCGTGATGTGGTCGCCCGCGACTCGTTCCTTGAACGAGAAGGGACCGACGCAGACGGGGTTCGTGGCGAACTTGTCGCCGAGCGACTCGATCGCCTTCGGCGACATGACCATCCCCGCGCGGTCCGCGAGCTGGGCCGTCAGGGGCGAGAACGGCGTCTTCAGGTGCAGGACGACGGTGTTCGCGCCGTTCGCGTCGACCGAGGCGATCGGCGAGATCTCGCTCGCGCGCGTCGACCCCTTGAGGGTCAGGTGCCGTTCGAGCGACGTCTTCACGGCCGCGGCGTTGAACGGCGTCCCGTCGTTGAACTTGACGCCGCTGCGCAGCTTGATCGTGTACGTGAGCTTGTCCTTGGAGACCTGCGGGAGCGCGGCGGCGAGCTGCGGCACGATGTGGAGCTTCGCGTCGAGGTCGTACAGCTTCTCGCACATGTGGAGGAAGACGATGCGACCGACGAACGTCCGCGCGAGGGTCGGATCGAGTGCATCAGGCTCCTCGGCGAGGCCGATCACGAGCGTTCCCCCGTTCTTCGGCTGCGGGGTGGCCTTGCCGCCTGCCCCAGCAGCGACCGCGAGGCCGAGCGCCGCGACGGCGCAGGCGGCTCCGAGCCAGAAAGCCCGGACGGCGTGCTTCCTTGTCATCTGAACTCCCTGTCCGCGGGATACGGATGCACGTTCCTTCTGCAACGAGAAGAACGCGCAAGACTCTAGATTGGATCCTATTTGTGGTCAAATGGATCCAATACGGGTGGTATGGTCGCGCGCGACGACGCGATGACCGACCGGGCCCTCCACGTCTCGACCCCCCTCCCAGAGCCGGACGTTCGCCGTCCGCTCGATCTCCAGCTGATCGCGATCGGCGTCGCGGGTGGCATCCTCTCGGGGCTGCTCGGCGTAGGTGGCGGCGTCGTCATGGTGCCGCTGCTCGTCCTGTGGGCCGGATACCGGCAGCGCGAGGCGCACGCGATGTCGCTCGGGGCGATCGTGCCGATCAGTGTCGCCGGCATCCTCACGTTCGGGATCGCCGGACGCGTCCACTGGCTCGACGCCGTCGCGCTCGCGCTCGGAGCCGTCGTCGGGGCGCGGCTCGGCGCCGGCCTCCTCGTGCGCATCGACGAGCGGGTGCTCAAGATCCTCTTCGGCTGCTTCCTCGTCGCTGCCGCGCTCGCGATGGCGGTCAGGGCGTGAGCTCGGCCGCGCTCTTCATCGCGCTCGCGGTCTTCGGGCTCGGCACCGGGGCGGCGGCGGGCCTGCTCGGCGTCGGCGGGGGAATCCTGATGGTCCCTTTCCTGACGCTCGCCGTCGGCCTGTCGCAGCACGCGGCGGAGGCGACGTCGCTCGTCGTCGTCCTTCCGACGGCGATCGTCGCAAGCGTCGCGCTCCGGCGACGGGGTGTCGGCGATCTCGGTCTCGCCCTCCGCTTCGGCCTCGTCGGTGCGCTCGGCGGCGCCGCCGGCGCGCTCCTCGCCCTCGCCCTCCCTGCCGCGACCCTGCGGGTCGTCTTCGCCGCCTTCCTCACCGTCGTCGGCCTCCGGCTCGTCCACGACGGTGTCCGCGCATGAACGGCGGCGGCGGCCAGGCGCTCGTCGACGAGCTCGCCGCGACGATCCAGGCCCGCGTCCTGAGCGGCGCGATCGCGACCGGCACGCGGCTGCGCCAGGAGAGCCTGGCCGCCGAGTTCGGCGTCAGCCGGACCCCCGTCCGCGAGGCGCTGCGCAAGCTGCAGGCGAGCGGCCTCGTCGAAGTGCAGCCGAACCGGGGCGCGCTCGTGCGCCGGCCGACCGCGCGCGAGGTGCGCGAGGCGTACGAGGTGCGCGCGGAGCTCGAAGGGTTGGCGGCGAGCCTCGCGGCGTCACGGATCCGCGACGACGAGCTCCGAACCCTGCGCACAGCCCAGGAGCTCTTTCGGCACTCGGTCGCCTCGCTTCTCGACTGGCGCGAGCGCCAGCGGTCGGACGAGCCTCGGCACACCGAGGCCCACGACGAGTGGATGGCGGCGAACGACTCCTTCCATCTGGCGATCCACGACGCCGCGGGCAACCGTCGTCTGCGCAAGACCCTCGCCGACCTCCATCAGAGCTTCCCCCGAGACCTGACGTGGATCGTGCTCGGTGAGAACGCCCGCCTGCTCGAGGAGAACGTCGCGCAGCACGAGGCGATCCTCGCGGCCATCGTGAGCCACGATCCCGCGGAGTCCCGACGGCTGATGGCAGGCCACGTCCTGACCGCGGGGGAGCTCGTGACCAGGCGGTTCGAGGAGGGGCGGACGGACGGCGCGCTAGGGTCGGGCTGAACGGCTCGTCGCGCGGCTCAGCCCCGGTATTCGAGCGCGCCGATGTCGGGCTTGCCCACCCGTGGGAGCCCCGTGGAATCGGTCCGCGGCGCATAGAGCCGCATGGCGGCGTCGACGACGTCCGAGAGGCGTCGCGGCCGGCCGTTCCCGTCGAGATCGGCAGGTCCGACCCGATCGGAAGAGGAGCAGCCCGTGCCGTCGATCACGACGTTGTGGGCGAAGACGAGCGCCGCGCTGCAGATGTGCCTGCGCTTCGCGAGGAGCGCGATCACGTTGTTCGCGACGATCGGGCGCTTCCGGCGAAGCACGCTCCCGTACTTCGAGCTCATCCGGATCGACCCGGCGTAGCCGTCGCGACGCAGCGCGCCGGTGAGGATCGTGTTGTTCACGACCCGGACGAAGTGCGGGAGACGCTTCGAGGCGGCGCTTCCGACGATGATCCCCATCCGGGCGCGGTACCCGGGCACACGCCGGTCCTTCCCCACGAAGACGTTGTTGACGATCGTCGCGTGGTCGACCGAGTTCGTCAGGTAGAGCTGCGCGCCGCCCTCGCGATAGACGCCGAAGTGGTTCCGCTCGACACGGAGGTGGCGCCCGGCGAACAGCTGCACGAGATCCTGGTGCCCGCACCGGTAGGCGCCGAGCCCGCGGCACGGCAGCGCCCGGTCGAACCGGTTTCCCCGGATCGTGAGGTAGGAGCCGAAGCGACCGTGGACGAAGTCGCAGCCGCGGCAGTCGTGGAACCGGTTGTCCTCGATCGTCACGCGGTGCGACCAGCGCCAGAGGAGGACGCAGAACGTGAAGCGCGGCGAGCGGTCGCCACAGTGGGAGAAGTCGCTTCTGCGGATCGTCACCTCGTGCGAGTCCGGGATCCGGACGGCCGACGAGAAGCGTGTGCCGCGCGCGGTGACGACGAGATCCTCGAGGACGATGTCGCGCGACGCGCGGACGTCGACCAGCGCGTCGCCGCCGATCGGCCCGATGGTGACGTTGCGCACGGTGACCTGCGAGGCGCGGTCGAAGATCAGCCGCTCGATCCTGGCACCGGGCGTGCCGACGATGCGAAGCGGCTTGCCCGTCCGCCAGCGCACGACGATCTCCCGGTACAGGCGCGGTCGCAGCACGATCGTCCCGCCGCGCCCCCGAAGCGCCCGTACGGCGGTGTCGAAGCTCGCCGCGCCGGTGACGCGGACCGTGGACGAGCGCGACGCGGCATGGGTCCCGGCCACCGCGTCGGACGTGACGACGAGGAGCGAGACGACCACGGCTGCGAGGGCGACGCCTGCGCTTCGCGACCGGAACACCGTGACGACCCTATCGCGCACGCGGGAAGAGCCACCACGTCATCCCGAGCCCGAGCGACTCGAAGCCGACGCTCCGGTAGAGCGGCTCGCCCTCGCCCGTGGCGTTCAGCGTGAGGCTCGAGCAGCCGAGCTCGTGCGCGGCGGCGATCGC
>Ga0173483_10000286_pt1 | contig 13712 bp, 12 predicted proteins | sample NitcycUS178409R2_FD_122621 | JGI IMG/M metagenome (GOLD analysis project Ga0173483, IMG submission 122621) | Soil microbial communities from Arlington Agricultural Research Station in Wisconsin, USA - Nitrogen cycling UWRJ-S178-409R-2 (version... | ecosystem: Environmental > Terrestrial > Soil...
GCATCATCTTGTGGATCTGGGTCGTGCCCTCGTAGATGATCGGGGCGCGCGCGTTGCGGAAGTGCCGCTCGATGCCGTACTCGGCCGAGTAGCCGTAGGCGCCGTGCACCTGGATCGCGAGGTGCGCCGCCCGGAACGCCGACTCGGTCGCGTGCCACTTCGCCAGCGACGTCTCGCGCGTATTCCGCACGCCCTGGTTCTTCAGCCAGGCCGCCTGCATCACGAGCAGCTTCGACGTCTCGTAGCCGAGCACCATCTCCGCGATCATGTCCTGGACGAACTGGTACTTGCCGATCGGCTGCCCGAACGTCTCCCGTTCGCGCGCGTACTCGACCGACCGCTCGAGACACGCCCGCACGACCCCACACGCGCCCGCGGCCACCGTGAACCGCCCCTGGTCGAGCCCGTACATCGCGATCTCGAACCCCTGGCCCTCCTTGCCGACGAGGTTCTCCGCGGGCACCTCGACGTTCTCGAAGAAGAGCTCGCCGGTCGAGCCCGCCCAGACGCCGAGCTTGTGCTCGGTCTCGCGCGTCGACACGCCGGGCCACGAACGCTCGACCACGAACGCCGAGATCCCCTTGTGCTTCGCGGACGGGTCGGTCTTCGCGAACACGAGCTGGTGGTCGGCGACCGTCGCGTACGAGATCCAGTTCTTCTGGCCGTTCAAGACGTACGAGTCGCCCTCGCGCCGCGCGGTCGTCTTCATCGACGCCACGTCCGACCCCGCGGCCGGCTCCGTCAGCCCGAAGCACGCGAGCTTCTCGCCGCGCGCCTGCGGTGCCAGGTAGCGCTGCTTCTGCTCCTCTGAGCCGTACCGCAGCAGCGACAGCGAGTTCAGCCCTACGTGCACCGAGATCAGCGTCCGGAACGCAGCCTCGCCGCGCTCGATCTCCTCGCACGCCAGCGCCTCCGCGACGAAGTCGAGCCCGGCTCCGCCGTACTCCTCCGGGATCACGATCCCGAGCAGCCCCAGCTCGGCCATCCCCTCGATCACGGCCAGGTCGAGGTGGTGGTTGATGTCGTTCTCGATGGCGTTCGGGAGCACGCGCTCGTCGACGAACGAGCGCACCGTGTCCTGTATCAGCCGCTGCTCAGGGGTAAGTTCGAAGTCCACCGCGCGCAAGTGTACGGACGCGAGCCCTCAAACACCCTGTTCCAGCCACACGAGCTCCTGCCGGGGCTGGTCGCCGCGCTGGCCGTGGCCGCCCTGGCATTCGACTCCGGCGGCTACGAACCGACCAGCTGGGGCTGGAGCGCCGTCGTGCTGCTGCTCGTGAGCGCGGCGGCGCTGATCGTCGGCGTGCGGCGACTCGCCTCGCTCGAGCTCGCGCTGCCGGTGACGCTGACGGCGCTTGCGGCGTGGGTGTGGCTCTCGCTCGCGTGGACGTCCGACGTCTCGCAAACCGTCCGCGAGGGAGAGCGCGCTCTCGTCTACGTGGCCGCCTCGACCGCGCTCCTCCTACTCGGCCGGCGCACCAGGGTCTTCGGGCTCGTCGCGGGGCTCGCGGCCGCGATCGCCGCGGTCTGCGCGTATGCGCTGGCGACGCGCCTCTTCGACCCCGGCGGCGGCGCCTTCCAGGTCGTCTCGTTCGACCCGCAAGCCGGCTTCCGGCTCGCGCGCCCGCTCGGCTACGCGAACGCGCTCGCGATCTTCGCCGCGATCGGGATCCTGCTAGCGCTCGGCCTTGCCCTGCGGGCCCGCCAACCCGTGGTCCGCGCGCTGGCCTCGGCAGCGCTCGTCGTGCTGGCACCGACGCTCTACTTCACCTACGGCCGCGGCGCCTGGATCGGGCTCGCCGCCGGCCTCGTCGCGTTGTTCGCGATCGAGCGAGACCGGCTCGAGCTCCTCGCACGAACGATCGCGCTCGCGGTGTTCCCGGCCATCGCCGTCTTCCTCGCCTCTCGCACGTCGCCGCTCACCTCGGATCCGCGGTCCGTGGCGGCCGCAACCCACGACGGACGCCGGCTCGTTGTCGCGATCGTGATCCTCGCCGTAGCCGCAGCCTTCGCCCCGCTGGCGGCCGAGCGACTCCGCCTGGGCCGCGCCCGCCGCCCGCTCTTGCTGGCTGCGGCGCTGCTCCTCGCCGTCGCGGCCGTGGTCGCGCTCGTGCGCGTCGGCGGGCCGCAAGGAGCGGTGCGGCGCGCATATCACGCCTTCAACGCGCCGGCACCGCTCGTCGGCCAGGACTCGAGCCGGCGGCTGTTCAGCCTGTCCGGCAGCAACCGGTCCGAATACTGGCGCGTGGCCTGGCGGGAGTGGACCGACCACCCCTTGCTCGGCGGCGGGGCGGGCAGCTTCCAGCGGTTCTGGCTCCGGCACCGGAGCAACGACCTTCCGGTTAGCGACGCCCACAGCCTCTACCTCGAGACGCTCGCCGAGCTCGGACCGCTCGGGCTTGCGCTCCTGCTCTGCGCGCTGGCGGTTCCGCTCGTCGCCGTCCGCTCGGCGCGCAGTCACCCGCTCGCGGCCGGCGCGCTCGGGGCCTACGTGGCGTACCTCGTCCACGCCGGCATCGACTGGGACTGGGAGATGCCCGCTGTGACGGTGGCGGCGCTCGCGTGCGGCGTCGCCCTGCTGCTCGCTGCCCGAGGCGCGGAGACACGACAACTCGGCCGCGCTCCGCGGATCGCCGGCGCCGCCGCCGCGGCCGCGCTCGCCTGCGTCGCGCTCTTCGGCTTCGTGGGCAATCGGGCCGAGCAGGCCTCGGCGGACGCCCTCGATGCCGCCCAGCTCACCTCGGCGGCCGGCGAGGCGCGGCAGGCGCGCCACTGGGAGCGGTGGTCGGGCACGCCGTGGCGGCTGCTCGGCGAGTCGCAGCTGCAGGTCGGCCAGGTCGACCGCGCGCGCAGAAGCTTCCTCGAGGGCCTCGAGCACGACCGCGAGGACTGGGAGCTCTGGCTCGACCTCGCGCTGGTCAGCCGCGGCGAGCAGCGCCGTGCGGCGCTCGAGCGCGTGGCCGAGCTCAACCCGCAAAGCACCGAGCTACGCCAGCTGACGACCTCTTCGTAGCCGCGCGCAGCGCACCGCAAGGTTGCCGGGCCGAAGGGATCAACTTCGGTAACTCACGTGAGACCTCGACCCTCGGGGGGCCGCTAATGAAGAAATTCAGCACGACCGGACGCGCGCGCATCGTTGCGGCGGCACTTGTCGTTGCGGCGGCAGGGGTGTTCGCGTCCGTCGGTATGGCCGGGTTCGGCGCGAAGCTCGTCGGCATGTCGCACACGTCGACGCCGACTGCCCAGCAGTACCCGGCAGGGAAGGTGACGATCTGCCACCACACCCATTCCCAGAAGAACCCGTTCGTGACGATCACCGTCTCCCAGAACGCGGTTGCTGCGCACGTGCGGAACCACGGCGACACGATCGGCCCCTGCTCGGATCAGGCGGCCCCGGTCGTGCCGGTCGTCCCCGGCCAGGCGAAGAAGGCCGTCAAGGTGCACAAGGCCCACAAGGCGAAGCACGCGAACAAGGGCCAGCTCCGTCGCAACAGCAAGTCCAAGACGAAGCACGAGAGCACCCAGGCCAACGACCACGCCAACAAGGGCGTCGGCCACAAGCCGACCGCCACCGGCCCGAGCACCTCCCACGGCAAGGGCCAGGCGAAGGGCCACAACAAGACGCACGGCCCGCCCGCCGGCAAGTCACACGGCCAGGGAAACGGGAACGGCAACGGCCACGACAAGAGCCAGAACGATCACGGCCAGGGTCATGGCCAGGAGAACGGTCACAGCAACAACCCCGGTAGCGGCGGCAACGGGAAGGGCAAAGGCCACTAGCCCGAACGTTCCACCGCCTTCGGACCGCACGAGCAGAGCCCCGCGTTGTCGGGGCTCTCTCGTTAAGGTCGTGGGAATGACGTCGACCTGCCTGCAAGAGCGATTGGCGGCCTTGCCGCTCACGATCGAGTCGTACGAGCTCGAGCGGCTCGAGCAGCCGGTGACCCGAGGCTTCACGCGCGTCACGACCGTCGTGCACCTGCACGGCGACGGGGTCGAAGGCGTGGGCGAGGACGTCACCTGGTACACGGAGCACCACGACCGCGAGCAGGCCGCCGGCCCGGTCCTCCCGCTCGCGGGCGACTGGACGCTGACGTCCTTCTCCGACGTCCTCGAGATGCCCGACCCCCACCGCCGCTGGGCGTACGAGAGCGCGGCGCTGGACCTGGCGCTGCGCCAGGCGCAATCGAGCCTCGCCGAGCTGGTCGGACGCGAGCCCGAGCCGGTCGCATTCGTCATCTCGCCTGGCCTCGGCGACCCTCCGACGAGCCGGGTTGTCCGCCGCTGGCTCGAGCTCGAGCCGAGCCATCGCTTCAAGCTCGACCCGGCCGGTGACTGGAGCGACGAGCTGATCACCGAGCTTGCGGGGACGAACGCGATCGTGACCGCGGACTACAAGGCCTACTACAGGCCCGAGGACGGGCCGCCGCCCGACCCCGAGCTCTACCACCGCGTCGCCGAGGGCTTCCCGCAGGCGTACCTGGAGGACCCTGCGCTTACCGACGAGACCGATCTCGTGCTCGAGCCGCACCGCGACCGGGTGACGTGGGATGCGCCGATCCACTCGATCGCAGACGTCGAGGCGCTCCCGTTTCCGCCGCGCGTGCTCAACTCGAAGCCCTCGCGCTTCGGCCGGCTGCACGAGCTGCTCGCGTTCTATGAGCACTGCGACGCCAACGGCATCGCGCTCTACGGCGGTGGCATGTTCGAGCTCGGCCCGGGACGCGGGCAGGTGCAGTACCTCGCCTCGCTCTTCCATCCCGACGGCCCGAACGACGTCGCTCCGCGCGAGTACAACGCGCCGGAGCCGAGCCCGGGGCTCCCGCCGAGCCCGCTCGAGCCCGCGCCCGAAGCGGTCGGGTTTCGCTGGGGCTAGGCCGCGGCTACTGTTTGACTGACTAGTCAGTCAACAACTCCAGGCGGAGAACATGGCCACGACAGAGGCAACCGGCACCGGGGTCTCCTTCGAGCTGACGGGGGAGCAGCGCGCGCTGCGCGAGCTGGCGCACGAGTTCGCGGAGAAGGAGATCCGCCCGAAGGCAGCCGAGTACGACGAGCACCAGACCCACCCGGCGGACGTGATCGCGAAGGCGCACGAGGTCGGGCTGATGAACCCGCACGTTCCCGAGGAGCTCGGCGGGGCGGGCCTCGGCTCGATGGACGGCGCGGTCCTCGGCGAGGAGCTCTGCTGGGGCTGCTCCGGCATCGGCACGGCGATCGTGGCCAACATCCTCGGCGCGCTTCCGATGCTGATCGCCGGCACCGAGGAGCAGCAGCGCGAGTGGCTGCCGCCGCTGCTCGAAGACCCGATCCTCTGCTCGTTCGCGCTGACCGAGCCGAACGCGGGCTCGGACGTCTCCGGAATCCAGACGACGGCTACGCGCCACGGCGACGACTACGTCATCAACGGCTCGAAGATGTTCATCACCAACGCCGGCCACGCCTCGTGGGTGATCGCGTTCGCCTCGACCGACAAGGACGCGCGCCACCGCGGGCTCACCGCCTTCATCGTCCCGACCGACACCGACGGCGTCGTCGTCGAGAAGCACCTCGACAAGATGGGCCAGCGCGCGACCGACACTTCGGCGCTCGCCTTCCAGGACGTGAAGGTGCCCGCCTCCAACCGGCTCGGCGAGGAGGGACATGGCTTCAAGATCGCGATGCAGACGCTCGACCGCACCCGGCCGGGCACGGCGGCCGGCGCGGTCGGCGTCGCGCGGGCGGCCTTCGAGCACGCGGTCCAGTACTCGAAGGAGCGCGTCCAGTTCGGCCAGCCGGTGGCGATGAACCAGGGCGTCAACTTCCTCGTCGCGGACATGGCGGCCGAGATCGAGGCCGCGCGCCTGCTCGTCTGGCAGGCGGCGTGGCTGCTCGACCAGGGCAAGCGCGCGACGCTGCAGTCGTCGTACGCAAAGCGCTTTGCCGCCGACACGGCGATGAAGGTCACGACTGACGCGGTCCAGATCTTCGGGGGCTACGGCTACATCAAGGAGTACCCGGTCGAGAAGCTGATGCGCGACGCGAAGCTGTTCCAGATCTACGAGGGCACCTCGCAGATCCAGCGCCTGGTGATCGCTAGGGAGATTTATCTCCCTCGAGATTGACCTTTCGGGGCGTGTCGCTCTCGTCACCGGCAGCTCTCGCGGCATCGGACGGGCTGACGCGCTGGCCTTGGCGCGGGCAGGTGCTGACGTCGTGCTCGCGGACATCCAGCTCGAGTCCGGCGAGGGCGCCGACGAGTACGGGCCGCTCGCACAGGCCGCGAAGGCGCAGGGCCTCGTCTACACCGAGCAGACGGCCGAGGAGATCCGCGCGCTCGGCCGTCGCGCCGTTGCCGTCCGCTGCGACGTCACCGACCGCGCACAGGTCGACGCCGCGGTCGCGACGGAGCTCGGCCCACCGGACATCCTCGTCGCCAACGCCGGCACGCTCGACCACGTCGCGCGGCTCGAGGGCCAGTCGCCGGAGCTCTGGGAGCGCGACCTACGCGTCAACCTGACGGGCGTCTTCAACTGCGCCCAGGCGGTGTGGCCCGCCATGGTCGAGCGCGGCTGGGGGCGGATCGTGACCATGTCGTCCGTGGCCGGAACGCTCGGCGGCTTCGGCCAGGCGAGCTACGCCGCGACGAAGGCAGGCGTGGTCGGACTGACGAAGACGCTCGCGCTCGAGGGCGCGCGGCACGGCGTCACCGCGAACGCGATCGTGGCCGGGATCATCGGCACCGAGGCCTTCGGGTTCGGCGATCCCGAGATGAACGAACGGATGGTCAGGCGCACCGCGCTGAGGCGCACCGGCGAGCCCGAGGAGGTCGCGAACGTGATCGCCTTCCTCTGCTCCGACCTTGCCTCGTACGTCACCGGAGCGACGATCGCGGTGGCCGGTGGTATTGATCTGTTTACCTTCTGACGCCCGCTGACCCCATCGGTACACTCCCGGGCGTTGCGCGTCGAGGCAGGGACTGGTGCGGTCCGGGTCCGCGACCGGCGCCGCAGCCGTTCCAGGAAGCTGCTCTTGCAGCGTCTGGCCGTGCTGGGGGTTGTCGCGGTCGTGGGCGGCGCCGTGCTCGGATTCATATTCGCCGGCTCTCCGAGCCGCATTGCCTCGGGCGTCAGCATCGACGGCATCGACGTCGGCGGCCTGACGGCGGCGGAGGCGCGGGCGAAGCTCGAGGCGCAGTCGGCCGAGCTCGCGCAGGTCCCGGTCACCTTCACGGCCGGTGGTCACGAATGGCGACTGAAGCCGGTGAGCCTCGGCGTCGAGACGGACTGGAACGCGGCCGTGAAGCTCGCCCTCGACCAGGGCGACGGGCTCGCGCCGATCCGCGGCTTCCGGCGGCTCGGCGTCCGTGTCTTCGGCGCGGACGTCTCGCCTCCGACGCGCGTGCTCGAGAACGCGCTCGCCTTCGAGGTGGGCCGCATGGGCAAGGTGCTCGACCGCCCGCACCGGGACGCCGCGCTCGTGCTGCGGCGGCTGCGGCCGGTTGTCGTGCCGGCGCAGGCCGGGCACGTGCTCGACCGTGACGCCGCGAGCGACGTCATCGTCCAGTCGCTCGCCGGCTTCCAGCGAGACCGCCGCGTCGCGCTGCCGGTGCACAGCGACGAGCCACAGGTCGAGGGCATTGACCTCGCTCCGGTTGCCGCAAAGGTTCGGACGGCGCTCGCCCGCCCGGTGCGGATGCAGCTCGGCGTCGCGTCGTGGTGGTTGCCGAAGCAGCAGCTGGCCGCGATGCTCACGCTGCCGCGCGACGGCACGCGGGCGCTGCGCGTGGGCGGGCCCGGAGCGACCCGCTACTTCGCCAAGCTCGGCCGTGGGATCGACAAGCCCGCGCGCGACGCGACGTTCCGCCCGCTCCAGAGCGGCCGCGTGGTCGTCGTCCCGGCGCGCAACGGCCGGGTCGTGCACGAGCTCGCCACCGGCCGCAACATCCTGGCCGCCGCGCTCGCGCCGACCGACCGAACCGCGCGCGTCGTCGTCACCCACGTCAAGCCGAACCGGACGACCGCGCAGGCGCGAGCGCTCGGGATCACGACGAGGATCGGCGGCTACGAGACGATCTACGGCGGCGACCCGAACCGCATCCACAACGTCCAGCTCGTCGCACACCTCGTCGACGGGAAGCTGATCGCGCCGGGCGCGACCTTCTCGTTCAACCGCGCGACCGGCGACCGGACCGCGGACAAAGGCTTTCGCGAGGCGCCGGTGATCATCAACGGCGAGCTCACGACGGGCCTCGGCGGAGGCGTGTGCCAGGTCTCGACGACCGTCTTCAACGCTGCGTACGAGGCCGGGCTGAAGATCACCGAGCGCACGAACCACGCGCTCTACATCAGCCACTACCCGCAGGGACGCGACGCGACCGTCAACTACCCCGACGTCGACCTGAAGTTCGTCAACGACACCGCCCACTGGATCCTGCTGCGGACGTACGTCGGCTCCTACTCGCTGGACGTCGAGCTCTACGGCGCGCCGCTACACCGCCGCGTCGTCAGCGACACCCGGCCGCTCGAGGAGACCGGCGGGGCGCCGCTCGATCGCGTCCCCGACCCATCGATGTACATCGGCTCGACTGTGGTCGAGGAGAGCGGCGAGCCGTCGCGTTCCACCAGCGTCCGCCGCCGCGTTTACACGGCGAACGGGAACCTGCTCTACGACAACACGTGGTACTCGTCCTACCGGGGCGAGCCGCGTGTCGTGCGCGTAGGGACGAAGCACAGGCCCAAGCCGGCACCCCCGCCTCCGCCGCCGCACAAGGGCCCCTCAGGGCCGAGCGGGCCCACTGGCCCCACCGGCGTCACCGCTCAGCCGTAGCGATCTCGTCGGCGAGCCAGGACGGCACGCGCGTCGGCCGGTGCGTGCTCGCGTCGACGCAGGCGTGGTGCGTCCATCCGTCGGCCACGGCCTCTCCGTCGCGGTCGACCGCGTAGTCGAAACGGAAGCGGGCACCGCGCACCTCGCCGCAGCGGGCGCGGATCGTCAGCCGGTCGTCGAAGCGCGCCGGGACGAGGTAGCGGACGTGCGACTCGATCGTCAGGGCCTCGATCCCGTCCGCGCGCAGGCCCGGGTAGCCGCCGCGGAAGCGCGCGAGGTAGTCGATTCGCGCGAGCTCGAACCAGACGAGGTAGACCGAGTTGTGGGCGATCCCCTGCGCGTCGGTCTCGGCGAAGCGCACGCGCACCTCGGTCTCGAAGTGGAAGTCCACCGCGGCTACCTTTCCACGATCCCGCCGTCGAAGATGCACGAGGACGAGCTCGAGACCGACGCGACGCTCGTTCGGAGCCTGGTGGCCGCGCAGTTCCCGCAGTGGGCCGGCCTACCGATCGAGCCGGTCCCCTCGAGCGGCACCGTCAACGCGCTCTACCGCCTCGGCGACGGCCTGGTCGTCCGACTGCCACGGGCCGAGTGGGGTGCAGGCGGCATCGCGAAGGACAGCGCCTGGCTGCCTCGGCTCGCGCCGCTCGTCCCGGTCGAGCTCCCCCTACCCCTCGCGACCGGGCGGCCGGGCGAGGGGTATCCGTGGCCGTGGGGGATCTACCCGTGGCTCGAGGGCGAGCACCCGAGCGCGGACGACAGCGGGGACGCGACTGCGCTCGCGGCGGATCTCGCGGGGCTCGTCGAGGCGCTGCGGCAAATCGACCTCCCCGGCGCGCGGCCGTCCCGGCGTGGGGCCCCGCTCGCGGAGGTGCAGGACGAGGACGCGCGCGACGCGTTGCGCCGGCTCGACGGGCAGATCGACGTCGCCGCTGCCACGGCGGCCTGGAACGCCGCGCTCGCCGCTCCGCCTTGGAGCGGCCCGCCGGTCTGGGTCCACGGCGACCTCCTGCCCGGCAACTTGCTCGTGCGGGACGGGCGGCTGACCGGCGTGCTCGACTGGGGGAGCGTCGGGGTCGGCGACCCGGCGTGCGACCTGGTCGCCGCCTGGGGTGCGCTGCCGGCGCGGGCCCGGGAGACCTTCCGGGCACGGCTGGACGTGGACGACGCGACCTGGGCGCGCGGCCGCGGCTGGGCCCTCTCGATCGGGCTGATCGCGCTGCCGTACTACGAGGAGACGAACCCGGTGTTCGCCTCGACCGCTCGCAGCCTGATCCGCGAAGTGCTGGCCGACCACGCGAGGGCGCGATGAGTGCCGAGCGGCTCGCGGCGCTGATCCGGGAGCGGCAGCCGTGTGTGGTGCTCACCGGCGCCGGCGTCTCGACCGAGAGCGGCATCCCGGATTTTCGGTCTCCGACCGGGCTCTGGGCGCAGTTCGACCCGCTCGAGTTCGGCTCGATCGACGCCTTTCGGCGCGACCCGATCAAGGTCTGGAGCTTCTACAAGCCGCGCATATCGATGCTCACCGACGCCCAGCCAAACCCGGCGCACATCGCGCTGGCTGAGCTGGAGCAGCACGGGCTCGTCCAGGCGGTCGTGACGCAGAACATCGACCTGCTGCACGAGCGGGCCGGCAGCCGCGAGGTGGTCGAGGTGCACGGCTCGATCCGCACCGCCACGTGCCCCGGTTGTGGAGCGCGCTACGAGCTCGAGCAGGTGCTCGCGCTGCTCGCCGAAGCCGCCGCGCCGGCGTGCCCCGCGTGCGGCGAGATCGTCAAGCCGGACGTGGTCTTCTTCGGCGAGCTGCTCCCGCCGGAGGCGATCGACCGCGCGTACAAGCTGGCGCGCGCCGCTGCGCTCATGCTCGTCGTCGGCTCGGCGCTCGAGGTTTACCCGATCGCGGGCCTGCCGGAGGAGACGCTCGCCGCGGGCGGGAAGCTGGCGATCGTCAACCGCGGCCCGACGCCGTATGACGGGAGGGCGAATCTGAGGATCGACGGAATTGCGGGGGAAGTGCTCCCCGCTGTGGTCGCTGCGCTCTAAGGCGCCGACTCGGAGGCGCCGACCAAAGAGGCCGTGCGGGCTCTGCCCGTGCGGCCGTCTAGGCTGCCGCGCGCTTCACCGGACGCTCGTCGAGCACGCGCCTGCACTCGGAGCAGATCGTGCGCTCGACCTCGTACGGCACACCCAGGCGCTGGAGCAGCACGTACGTCCGCACGCCCGTGTGGCGGTGAAGTCGCTTGAGGTTGGGAAAGACCTGATTCATCGTCCTGGTGTGAGCGTAACTCGACTCTCGGAAGCTACGACGCACAAATGGGTGAACAAGTTGTGACGTTCCGGTTGCGAGAATCATCGGCGGTTAGGCTCGGCAGCGTGAGGGCCCGCTCGTTGTTCGTGCTTCCGCTCGCGGCGGTTCTCGCCGGCTGCGGCGCCACCGCCAACGAAGCCGGGAGCCAGCGCCCGCCGGCCGACGCGCCGGCCGCGCGCTGCAAGAGCGGCCCGGCGCCGCTCGGAAGCTCCCGCGTGACCGTCGCGGCGGTCGTCCGCTCACACGCGGTGGTCTACCGCCGCCCGGGCGCGCGTCCGTTCGCCCGCTTCGACCGGTTGAACGTGAACCGCTTTCCGAACGTCTTCCGCGTCCTCTCGGCGCTGCGCGCGGGCGACTGCCGCACACGCTGGTATCGGGTGCAGCTGCCGATCAAGCCGAACGGGGTCACCGGGTACGTTCGTGCGGAGGCCGTGGACACCGGCCGCGTGCGGTTGCGCGTCCTCGTCGACCTGTCGGCGAGACGACTCACGCTCTTCCGCAACGGGAAGCGCATGCTCGGCACGACCGTCGCGGTCGGCTCGCCGGCGACGCCCACGCCCACCGGCCGTTACTACGTCAACCAGCGGCTGATCCCCGCGGACGCGTCGGGCCCCTTCGGTCCCGCCGCGATCGGGATCTCGGCGTACTCGACCGTGCTGACGGGCTGGACGCAGGGCGGGCCGATCGCCATCCACGGGACGAACGAGCCGTGGTCGATTGGCCGCGCCGTCTCGAACGGCTGCATCCGCGTCCGCAACGACATCCTTCGCCGGCTCTTCAAAGTGACGCCCGCCGGAACGCCGGTGCTGATTCGCCGGTGAGGCGACGCGTCCTCGTCGCCGCGGTGGCCGCGCTCTGCGCGGGGCTGGCGGCGACGTTCGCGGCAACTGCGCGGCAGCCCGCGCTCGTCGACCCCGGGACCGACGCCCGCCCGGACGGCTGTGGGCGCGACTACATCGAGCAGACCCAGCGCAACATGCCGACCTGGGTGTACGTCGGCGACCGGAACGCACCGGCGACAGCATTGCCCCCGCCGGCGCGCCGGCTCGAGGGCGTCGTCGACTCACGCTACGAACGCGACCTCGCGGTGCACCCAACGCCGGAGGACCTGCCGACCATCCACCGCAGCTACGACGTCAACCTGAACGTCCTGCCCGACCGGCCGTACAGGCGGCTGATGGGCGGCGCGTCCGCGGCGAAGAGCGGCAACTTCGCCGGGCGCGGCGAGTCGACCGCGCGTGTCCACGTCGAGCGTGAGCAGGCGTCGACGCCGGCGTTCGTCTGGCCGGATGCGGGCGACCGCGTCGCCGTCGTCGGCTCGTGGATCTGGGACTGCGGCCACTGGACGCCGGGCGGTGAGCGAACCGAGATCCACCCGTTCCGTGCGCTGTGGGTCGAGCGCAACGGCGGCGCGCCGTCGCCAGCGAGCGCGCGCGGCGAGAGTGAGGGCGACCTCTTCCTCTCGAGCGACAAGACCTACGCCGGAATCGTCGCGGACTGCGCACACCGCGCGAAAGGCGTCGCGCTCGCCTTTCAGGCCTGCCTCGCCGTCGAACCAGAACAGTGGGACCTGAGCGGCACCTACCGCTTCCGGCTACGTGTGCCGCCGCGACCCGCGCCCGGCGCTCGCCTGCGGGTGCGCGTGCTGGACGCGGGCAGCTCGGCCGGCGCTCCGCGGGCACGAGCGCGCGTGCGCGGGAACGGCGTCGACGTCAGCCTCGTCGTCCCACCGCGGCCGGGGAAGCGCGTGGTCGTCGCACAGCGCGTCCTCGCGGGCTGGTCGGGCGTGGCGGCGCCGGTGCACGTGCGCGTCCGGTTCGAGCGCCTGCTCGTCCGGCGGGCGATGGACCCGGGCTGCTCCGGTGGCCGCCCCACGTGCGGCTCGAAGCAGACGACCCACGGCGAGCAGGTCTCCGCGCCACCCGGCGAGTGGAACGTCTACGTCGACGCGGCCGGCGTTTGGAAGACGTGGGGCCGCGGCCTGCTGCGCGCGCGAGACGGCCAGGTCTTCCGCGGCGGCCCGGCGTTCGACCTCCGGCTCGCACCCGGCCGTCCTTGGCGGGTGTTCGTCTTCACGCGCGAGTGCGACTTCGGCCTGCTCGGCAATGCCGACGGCGCGACACACGCGCTTGCGCCGTGCCCGACCTCGAAGGAGTTCGGCACGTTCGACGGCGACGATGTCCCCGGGATCGCGGTGGTGTGCTTCGCCTCGCCGGCCGCGTCGCTCGGCCCGCACCGCCTGCGACCGCGGCGCCAGGGATCGACGTGTCCGGTCGTGAACCGGCTGGGCTGCTACGAAGTCGCGTTCCGGGTGGAGCGGGTTGGGGTATAACAGCGCCGTGGCCCAGGACGATCGACAGGACATCATCAGCCAGCTGGCCGATCGGGGGCAGGAGGCGCTCGGCAAGATCGGCGACCTGAACCTCCCCGGTGGGCAGAAGCTGCTCCAGAGCGCGAACCAGCTCAAGGAGCGCGCGGACGAGCTCCAGCGTCGGCTACGGGGACTCGACGCGCTCGAGCAGCGCGTGGACGAGCTCGAGAAAAAGGTCGACCAGCTCTCGAAGGGGAAGTCGTCGCCGGCGCGGAAGACGACGAC
>Ga0173483_10000292_pt1 | contig 13533 bp, 17 predicted proteins | sample NitcycUS178409R2_FD_122621 | JGI IMG/M metagenome (GOLD analysis project Ga0173483, IMG submission 122621) | Soil microbial communities from Arlington Agricultural Research Station in Wisconsin, USA - Nitrogen cycling UWRJ-S178-409R-2 (version... | ecosystem: Environmental > Terrestrial > Soil...
AAGTTGTCTTTGTTGTCGTCTTTTATTTCCCATATCATAGTTTTTGCTCTATCGAGTATTATCATTCTATTAAATATTGGAAGCGAAAATTGTAAACTTCTAAATTCAATACGAGGATAATTTAACTTCAGACCGTCAATTTTATCACGATTAGTGAAATCCAATGCGGTTAGAACTTTTACCTTTACTGAATTTGATCCTAATTCGTCTAAAAATCTAAAACCCCCTGCTCTTTCTGTACGCATAACTCCATTTATAGAATGAAGTATTATCAATATCTCATTTTTTGAATGACTAAATAATTCATTAGTTAATGTAAGGGATTCCTGTGGACTAGGTATTATTTTCATTACAACTTGATTGCCCTCTTCTAAGTCTTCTATTCTAGATCTAGCATCTATTCCATTGTTCCACAATCTATCAAAAATCTTATGATAATAATCTAGATATAACGCATCGTTACTGATTAGCACACTGGCAAGGTCTTTAGTTACCCTCAGTTGTTCTATTGTGGAAGCAAAGTGTTTATCACTTATAGTAAAGTTAACGAAAGGTATATCAAATACATGTCTTACTCTTATTCCTTCTTGAAGTACCGATTTAACAATTCCTATATCCCCTTTATTATTTATCGAAGTAATCCACTTTATCCCCTCTTGCTTACCATTTTTAGGTCTCTTTAAGATTTCTCTATAAAATTCAATCAAAGCATTATAGCCCAACCGCATTCCACCAATATTTGTACTAATACAAAGGAATGATGATTGCTTGCAAATTTCTATTGTTCTTTTTAAAATATCTTCTGGATTTTCTAACACTTCAGTTTTAACAGATTCAATTCCTTCTTCAATTTCCTTTATTCTTCTCTCGTATGATATGGCATGTTTCCAAAAGGTATTGAAAATGAATTGTTGTTGTAATACTAGTTCTTTTTCGGTGCTATGTATTAAAGTACTAACACCTCCCGTATGATTCGTGGAGGTACCTACAGACTCTATTTCATTTACCGTCAATGCACCAACTAATCCTTCTAAATGTCTAAACTCATAAACACACTCCGTTAACTGCTTACATTGTTCTAAATTTTCCTTTGTAATTTCCGTAATGAATCTTATCTTTATACCTCTTTTTCTAGCATTAACAAGATTATCTTTATAGAGTTGCGTAGTTGAAATGATAGATACACGAATTTTATCTACAAATAAATCGACCTTTTCCTCCGCATTATTAAAGAATTTTATTGCTAACGAGACGGCATCAATACCATTCAAGATCTCTGTATTTTCGGAAGTAATTAGATTCTCGGTCAATCTTCTCTTATGAATAATCACTATATAATCGCAATTTAATAAAGTTTGGATTAATGGATTAATTCCATAATGAACTGATGAACAAAGATTTTAATCTGGTGTTGAGCCACCCCTACGATTTGTCCATGTGTATGCCGGCCACTGCGGCTGCTCAACAAATGTATACGGTGGCTGAATGAATGAATGAGGAATTTTCCGTCATGATCCAATTTATGAAGGAAACTGCCGGTTTGGCAATAATTTCTGACGAACGGCATAGGAAGTAGGTGCAATAAACACTGTTGGTGTAACATTCCCATATCATAGATCAGCTATGGTACCTGATAGTTCGGTATCGACTGCTTTTCCAGAGATATTATGGTAATTTGTAAATGTTAATAACAATTGGGCTAGACATTACTCACGACCATCATATTCTTTGTCTATGTTGATAAATCCTTTTTCTTCTCTTGTGACTTATAATTATCATTTCAGAAAAATAAAAGGTATTGTATAGGGAATGTTCTACATGTTCTAATGTTCTATCTCAATTAGGTTAACTTCTTGACATGTTTTCTAATTCTTGTCCAGGCTTGTTTAGTTTTATAATCCATCGGCCGTATGTCTGACTCCTTAAGTTTGCCATATCTTTTAAATTCTCTTGCAAATGCTGTTTGTAACCTGTCTAGAACTTCGTTCCTATCAGCCCTAACAATTATGGATTCGGTTGTGTGTATCCCAAAATCATCTAGAATTACTTCAGCTGGAATCTTGATTATTCCCAAATGAATGTCGATAGGAATTGGATTAAATTCGTATCCGTCAATTGGGGCTAGTTGAAATAGGAATTTTGGCACAGTTGTGTAATTCCAACATGAAGTTATTAAGATACTAATAGTCAATTTTAGGGTAACTTAGTTCCTAAACAAAAAGAAGTTAAGTGTTGTCATTGTCAAAACATATCGCAATTGCATTCAAGTCATATTTTGTTGTGCCGCTTCCTCCTATAAGAACATGCCAATCGTTCCCATTTGGGCCACTTACAAGAGCAACTAGATTACTTGCATCGCCGCGTATGAGGAGGTTATAACTACCTGAGATAAGCGAGTCACCCTCCCTACAAGAAGCATCAGATATTGCGGGGTTAGCAGCAGCAACATTATTTCCATAAGCATAATAGATTTTTCCATTTACCGATTGCGGTCCTGCTGGTCCTTGTTCATCTTGACCAGAACCAGCATTTTCAGAGGACAAATTAATACAGCTTAGTGATGTGCTTTCACCCGACACACACATATTATTTTGATTTGAATCTTGAGAACTTTCGTCACTTTGAGATGCTTCATTTCCATCTCCATCTTGACCCAAAGTATTATCTGATTGAGCCAATACAGGTTCAATACTTGCTAAACTAACAGAGATTAAAATCAACGAAGCAGATAAGATCATAACCTTAATTTCAAATTTCACAAAAGGGGAACCCCATAAAAGATAATTAAGTATTTTTTAGAATTGTTAATATTGTAAGTCATTATTGAAAGATTACTAGATTTGTCATTGCTTATTACAACAAACCAAAAGATCTTTTAATGTCCTATCGCTAGATCTTGTATGTCACTTCTCTCAAAAGCCGAAGTACAATTCCTTCAAGGTCAAAAGCTAGTTTCAAAGTCTTATGAGTACAAGTTAAAATCTATAATCAAAAGAAAGATTTCTAAATTGATAGAAAAAGAACTTCCACTATTATCGGGATCTTTTCCTACTCAAGATCTTACCAAATTCAGTAAGAATCAAAACATGGATCGAGAGCTCCAGGATCTTACTAAAAACAGTAAGATGAATATCAAAAACCACTACTCAGATGACTTCATAGACGATGAAAAGATAATCCATTTCAACCGTCAATATCCCATTAAAAACCATAATAAGCCTTCCTGTACCAAGGAGGAAGAAAATAATGAACAATTATATATAAAGAGCAGAAAGAAAATCAATAATCGTAATACGAGGGCCGGTGGTCTAGCCTGGTTAAGATACCGCCTTGACATGGCGGGGGTCGTTGGTTCGAATCCGACCCGGCCCATTGAAGAAAGTAAGGCATTTTACCTGAAATATTAAAATTTCCATGACTAATTGGCGTCTTAGCTGGAAGATTTGGAGAATACTTTATAATATTTATAGGATTTCTGAAATTACTATTTTTCGTAGCGCCATAGTTTTGGATATTACTAAATTCTGTAGCGGGGGTCGTAGTATCCTTATCCAAGCTATCAGATTCATCAAAATTTTGACTTTCTATATCTTTGCTGGCATCCATCATGATTTCATTTGACTTCCAATTACTAATTTTAGTAGCTCCTTCGTCTTCCGTCTGACTAATGGTAGAGCCCTTTATGCTGTCAAGAGCGACCACAATTGTTTTGTTATCAGGTTTGAGGATTTCAGGATTGACATTACTATATTTAGTAGCTTGGTTTTCAGTCATTTGCTGATGGAGTTCATTGCTAGAAGTCTGTTTATCAAAACTGTTCAGCTTGCCAACTTCCTTAATTCTATACATTATGTCCTCACACATACCGGAATTATCAAGAAGTAACTTTGATAGCAAAGGAATTTCCTTTCTCAAGACATCTATCTTTTTCTTGATTAAACATTTCAACTTCCTTTCATAGGACTTTGATATATTCTTTTGACCTTGAAGATATTGAATCTCAGCTTTTGATAACATTATAATATTAAGATTATAATTGGTGAAGAATTAAGCTTTTTCCTTTCGAATTTAGTGATAGGGACTATTGTATGTGTTACTTGTTAATAGTACTAGGTGTGGTTGATTAGGCCGCTTGAATGTTTGGTCGGCTTTGAGTACGCATAGTTACACAGCGTAAGGGATAAATATTTACAATTACATTCTCAAATCAAATGGGTCGAAGTATTCCTTCGTTTAGACACTTAATTGAAATTGAACATTTGAATTGGTCTGAATTTAAGAAAGAACTATCAACCAAGAATGAAAAAGAAGCATTTAATACCATTTTTGAAAACGCCAAACTTTACACTCAATATCTATCCAATGCCAATAGACCAAATCCAATAGAACCAATTATGATGGACTTTTTGTTCCATAACTAAAGGACACTTTTGAAATTGAACAATGAGAGCAGTTTAAAAGGAGATCTAATATTGAAGAAAGTATCTGAATTGAAAAAAGAGAAGCCGTTAGTTAAAACATTGTTTGATAAAACTTGCGAAAGATGGCGCGGCCTACTTTATGCTCTTCATAAAGATGATAGATAACAGTTACTAAGAATGTGAGTTGATTGCTGCAATAGTTTAGATGACCGGGCGGCCAAGGCGGTAATCGACACAAAATCTTCTATTTCTTTTCTTTTCCTTTTTTGTCTTGTCTTGCAGAATCAAAAACTGATCGAGAGAATTAAGAATTCTGAGAAAAATATTGAAACTGAAGTTAATTTGTTAGACTTTATCGATTGATTATGTTGGAAATTGTCCAAGATTCGTTGATATTGTTACGGCCCCCGATTAGACCCATCAGGTTTTTTTTTGATTCGATCTAGATCATCATTAAGGATAGTCAAGGTGAGCCGTCGCCAAAATTTTCATAAAAAGAATATCAGATTTTTTACCTCTTTTTCAATTCATAGAGGTATGAAATGATAAAAAATACTTTCTGTTTCTACTCAGTAGCTTGCAGCTTTTCAATGGAAAGTCATTAGAAAAATATGTATATTTCGATCTACTACAAAATGGTTTCATAGTCAAATTATTCATCTGATGCACTATAGTTCTTATATATTGATTCATTGCCAGTGCCTTTGAAATGGAGACATTATATAGGATTGTAAAAATTCAACAACAGGGCGAAACATCCCTAACAGCGACAATTCCAAACGACTTGGTAGAAAAACTTGATCTTACTAAAGGTCAGTATATGAAGATTTATCTAGACAACGGAAAGATAGTATTAGAGAAAAACGAGTGATGAAAATGATAGAATCAGATATCACCTTATATGAAGAACATTGTAATGTTGAAAAACATTGTTCTGAGAAAGTCCTATCGTTAGTAGTAACCTTTTTTAAGAATCTCACGCATCAGAATACATGTTATATGTCAAATAGTTTCAATGGAGGTCATATTCAACCCTTTAGGATCGATCTGCCAAATGATCCTAGTCAAAGTAAACAAAACATTCCTAGCAACAAAGATTTTGAAAACATCCATTCTGATTTCTCTGCCTGCAAGCTTGAAAACCAGAATGCATTTACAAACACAGCCCACAACACTTCAATACTTCCGACCTACAGAGGGATAACATTGTAATGTTGTATGATGTTAGTACAATATGTTATGACCAACTTCATACTATAAACTTTACTTCAACTAAGGGCCAAAAAGAAGACGAAAGAACGATTCAACCCTTCAAACGGATTTGCATGGAGGAATTCCCGTGATTTACTATATAGATCCAGAATGGGGATATACCCTTATAGACTCAACCGAGCTAGTTGTTGAATCGTGGTCAGAGAGGCTCGATGATATGACAAAGGAGATAGATGACCTCAGAAAGGAGATGCAGAGATTTCTTAAAAAATCCGGTGATGAATATGAAAGATACTAATTTTATATCCTTTCTTAACAGATATAATATAGAGGGTTTTCAAATATCTGATAATAATTTCATATTTAAGATTCATGGTCATGTCATAAGATCAATTATAGATTTCAGCAACTTTGACAAATCAATTGTTAATCTACGAGATAATTTAGACAAACATACCGAAGATATCGAACTAAAAGAGGGATTAGTATTTGAAATCTCTAAGAAATGGCCCGCCGTGGTCGAAGAATGCTTGCCTAGACCAATCAATTCATACATAGAATGGAAGGAGGGTCTTGTATCTAGATATAGTGATTTAAAACAAACCATAAAAGAACATTTTCCAGAGTTATGGGAGACGGTTGAAATTGAATTGGCAGTAAAAAGCATATTGAATGTCAAAGACATTTCACTACCATTTGCATGTATTCTCTTGGGCCCGCCGTCCTCCTCAAAGACAGTGGGCATAGAGTTACTTCGGGATACACCTAATACATTTTATACAGACTCTTTTTCTGCGAAATCTTTTGTATCTCACAATACAAGTGTACCAAGAGACAAATTACAAGAAATAGATCTGCTTCCAAAGATAAAGAACAATCTATTTCTATCGCCAGAACTCTCTCCTACCTTTTCAAAAAAGGATGAAGAGTTAATTGAAACTTTGGGTATTCTTATCAGAGTTTTAGATGGAAAAGGCTATGAAAGTGATTCTGGAGCCCAAGGACATAGGGGATATACGGGGGAGTATATGTTTGCTTGGCTTGGCGCGGCTGTCGAAATATCAAGGAGGGTTCATAAGCATCTTTCAACACTAGGGCCTAAACTATACTTCTATAGACTTTCAAAAATATCAAAAACGGAAGATGATTATATTAGACTATTACAAGGTGAAAACTTTGGAGATAGGGTTCAAAAGATTAAGGTAAAAATGGTAGAATACCTAGAATGGTTTGATCGTTATCCGTGGGAGGACCCCCCAAATGAACCAAAGCAAGAGGAAGAAAACAAAATCAAGTCAGTTGTAAAAATTGAATGGGCTAAGGAAAGAGATGAAAAAAAGGCTTTAGAATATATTGTCAAGTTGGCGGGCCTACTCGCACATCTTAGGGGAACACTCCAAACTTGGGAAACACGGGATACTCAAGGTATAGACTATGCTTACACCATTCCCATAATAGAAGAAAGAGGTAGGGCGGCCACTCAATTGTACAACCTTGCAAGAGGTCACGCTTTATCTCAAGGCAGAAATTTTATAATCATAGAAGACATTTCCTTGGTGATAAAGGTTGTATTATCTACTGCATCGATTGAAAGAGTCAAGGTTTTTGACCTACTGTTAGAAAGATGGGGCCGCTTATCCACATCACAGATCACAAAAGCACTTTCTATTTCGAAACCTACTGCAAGAAGGACCATGGCTGAATTCAAAGGTCTTGGTATGGTAAGTATGGTAGGAGAGTCAGAGGATGATGGAAATGATCAACAACTATTTGATAACGCAGAAAAAATGATGACATTAAAGCCTGAATTTGGTTGGTTTTTATCGGAAGAATTTAAAAGGCTTAGAGAGGGATACGAGCTAAATTTAGAACACTATGCCAGCAATATATCAATTGAATCATCAGAAATACTGGTAGAAGGGGAGCTGAAAGAAAAAACACCCCCTAGCACTATCAATAATGACAATAGCACCTACGAATGTTATTACTGTGAAGACTTTCCTTCTACTATGGATAAAACAGGATACCAGAGACATGTAATTTCAATACACCCAGGTAAACTAGCTTATCCATCGAAATCAGACTTGACAAAAAACAAATTGAAACCGAAGGGAAAGACTTGGGAGACATAGGAAAAAAAGAAGAAAACAAAGGACTAGGGGGTAAAAATTCTTTCAGCTACCTTAATGAAGGAAATGATACAGATAGAGATGAAATAAAAAACACCCCCTACTACTGCCCAGACTTTAAAGAAAACATCCAATTAACTTTAAGCCATTTTCAAGTACCACTATTCCCAAGGACCATATCAACTCATATATCAAAAGGGCGCCAAATTCCGATTCATGACGTTGATGAAATCTATCATGAATTTGAAAAGTCAAAATTCATAGATTGTAGAATCAGTGCTTTTCCTTTTATCGAAAAACCTGTTCCAAATTTTATATTTATCGACTTAGATGATATTCATAAAAATATTTCTTTAGATAGAATATTAGAAATCACTTTATCAAATATTAAGAAAAGATTAGGTGGTGTACCTACTGTATTACAAACTGGTAATGGTTACCATATTTATCAACCTATTGACAATTCACGAAGATTTGAAGAAATGGAAGACTTTAAGGAATTTGATAATCCTGATAATAGATTTTTGAGATTTGAAAAAGATTATCTATCAAGCGGATATGCTGACAAGGCCAACTATCCATCTCTAAAGTCATGTTTGTTAAGGGTCCCCGGTACTTTAAACTCAAAGTGTCTTGACAAGGGATTAAGTAATGGAGATTCGATGGTTAAAATTCTTCAAAGATGGGATGACAAAAGACCCCCTGTTGGATATCAAATTGGAACTTTTTACTCTTATCTTATTTCGGAAAGAGAAAAAGACAAAACAAGAAAAGCGGAATATGATAACCTTTTTCGTTGTTCGAAACCTAAAGAAATTCCTTGGATTGAAAGACTATTGGAAACCCCCATAGGAGACCATAGGAAGACGTGTTTATGGCATATCTTAGTACCCTATTTAGTAAATGTCAAAAGGGTCCAAGAATCTGAAGTATATCAGATATTAGGAAAATGGTTAGATGATTGTAATAAAGAAAGGAAGATAGATTTTAACACCAAATATACAATCAAATCAAATCTAAAAAATGTTAAAGATTTCCTCCCCATTAGTAAAGACAACCTACAAAAAGAATATCCTGATATTTATAAATCAGTTGGGTTTTAATAATACGGTTAACCGTTTTGTTCAGTAGATTTACCCTCATTAATTCTTTTTTATGACCACTCTCAGTATTCTCAAAAAAATCGTAGTGATTCCAATTGATGTGCGGGCTCTTTCGATTAAAAAAAAGGTGCTTAACCAGAAAGTAACTGTACAAGAAGTTACATCTGAACTACATTTTTAATTGCAGTTATAAAAATGGACTCCTGATTGAGTAATTCTTCTAACTGTTTCTTAAATTGCTTAAAAAAAATTCTATTTACTCTAGTGTCAAAACAGATTACCGATATTTGTTTATGTTTATCGGTGTATTGGATACCTGAATTACTTCTCCAACTTCCCTGTATATCCCCATTATATTGAGTATAACCTTTAAAACGATCAATTAAAATATCATTAATAGTAGCAAACTTTTCATCCTCTATCTCTGTTCCATCATTATAGTACAGCGGGATGAGAATATCCACCCTAATAGAGGATTTAGCCAATTAGTGCATATTTATAATCTTATATCTTATATTTTTATTCTCAAATAACTTTGATTCTATCACATCTACATCTACACTATACCTATTTTTTCCTAGTGCAGTATGACTATAAGGGGATTTAAACAGAGTGCCAATACCTTTTACTCGATCATTATCACTATCGAATGTAATCATAATGCGATTTTTTTGAATACCTAAACGTCTCAGAATATTTGAATTATCAACGGTATCCATTGTGGCCATATTTAACTTCTCTCATAGAGAGAATAGGGGTTATCCCTTAAAAAGGTTGACCATTGACCATTAATGAATCACTATTCAAAGTTTGTTTATCTTTTTTTGCAAGTTTTGTTCTAAAGTGATTAGTGCTCGTTGGGCGGCCGGCTCTATGAAAGGCTGAGCGTTTTGTTTACTAGTTCCATATTCTACGTAAGGGCCATATTCTTCTCGGGCCCCAATGGCCACAGTATCATTACCCTTTACTTCAGAATATATGGAATTTTTTAATGCCCCAGTGTCTACAGGTACTAGTCTTTGTGCTTCATTAACTGCGTCTGTACCGGCAGCTTGTAACTCAGAACGAATAGACGCAGGGTTTAAGGCTTGTTGTAATTGTAGTAATAGAGTTTTGAATGGAATATCACTGATTGTTATGAAGGACAACAAAAAGCTAAATAGAGGATTAATCTATTAGAACAATATAATGTTATGATATTAAAGGCTCTAGGGTTGGTAACAATATTGGTATTTGTAGTTTTCATGGTTGGGGCCCCAAACATATTAGCACAAACTGAAGAATGGAAGACATATCTAAATCCAGATTTCAAATTTACACTACAATATCCAGGATACTTTTTTGGTGAGGAGAGTGGTATATCCGAAACCGATAATACAACTGAATTTAACTTAAAAGGTGACAATATTGAGATATATCTATCTATAATTCCCCTTAATAGTACCGCTAGTAATACGGATGCAGCTTTTTCATACATACGAAACACCTATGATCGCCTGACAGAATCAGATGGTATTTCTAGTATTCAAAACATTTCAGAGGTGAAATATGGTGGACAGCAGGCCTATAAAACTATACTAGATGCAGGTGGTGGGGCCATCTATGGTTATGCAACGATACAACATGGAGATATGGTTTTGTTTTTCTACATGTTCAATAATGACAGAGCCAATTACCAAGGAACAATGTTTGATCAGATCGTAAATTCTACAAGATTTTTCGATTGACCTTTTTTTAAAAGATGAGGTGGAATGGATCCAAAGTTCCAGTTGTTTGAGTTAAGTTGCTTGAGTCCTTTCTGTTTCTCATAAAGCTCCTTAACATGTCCATTTTTCTCAATATGTTTTTGTCTTCAACATGATCATCGTCTTTCTTTCCTGTTTGTTGATCTTATGTGTCCCGAGGCTTTATATCAAACTCAAAGGTCCAAAAACATTTTAATGGTTCTGAAAAGGTGTTCAGTACATATTACAAACTTTCATCGTTTAGTCTGAATGGTTTCATCAAATCACTGGGTCGGGGCCGCAAATGACATCAGATATCCCGAAATAATTTCGCTATAATCTGGTAAACTAAATTGTAACACCTAGTGACATTAAGAACATCAATGGTATATAATGGTATTTACGCCCATATACAGGGCATGATACAGATTTAGATATGCTAAGGGGGTAAAATTCTTACAGCTCTATATGAATTCCTACAGATAGCTGAAAGAAAAAACACCCCCTAGCACCTATATTTCAAACATGTCTACTACTCAATGGGGGTACACCAAACATTTGTCCGTGGACCATAGATATTGAATGGTTGACGTCATCCAAATATCGTTCACGATGATCAGAGTATAGCCAATTGAAATTGACAAAAAGTGATAGTCAAGTTAACGTTGATATTTTTAGCATTCAAAAGAATCACTAAATCATGAAAGATTTCAAGGATATGACTCTTGAAGAAAAAGAGGAAATACTTGAACGGATAAAGAATCCTCCTGAGAATAAAAAAGAGGACGGCTGTGACTCTTTCGATCTATTCAGTCAATCATTTGAAGAAATATCAAAGAATTGGTCTGATTCTTTAAAAGAGTTTGATACTCTTTACCCAGACTATTTGAAAGATGAGGATACCAATCCCCTAGAAAAATATGAATCTAAGTGGACCGCCAAGATTAGAAAAAAACTCTTTTGAATGCTCAATGCTCAAATTTGAATATTATGGCTTTATCTAATGATACTAGAGATGTTCTATTTGTCATTCTAAGGGATTTTTTACATATACCGTACTACTACAATCGTTTATCTAATGATCCCAAATCAGATAGGTTATCGTTAACATTTTATATATGTCGCTCTGCTAGCTCACTGATCATCGACTAGTTTCAGATAACTCATAGAATGGGGAAAAGAGATAGGACTCATCTTTTTCTAACCCCTCCCCGCTCTATGTTTAACTATATTTCTATTTCATCTGCATAATTGCACGTTGACCCAGTTACGAATAGCAAAAAAATATATCCCCCTGAATTAATCCCTCACAGGAATCAACTATCATTCTTAAATCGATTTGATTAGTATCTCTCCTAATAGTTTAGATACTTTTTTAAGAATTCAACAGTCTTTGAGATAGCTAAAGATGACTCAGGAGTATTATACAGAGTCGTTTGAAAGACGTGGGGCATGCCTTCATAGACATCCAACTTTACTGGAATATTCGCTTGGTCCAAAGCCTGATAGAGTCTAACTGAATCGCTAAGCAAGATTTCCTTTGTTCCTACTTGTATTAGGGTTGGTGAAAATCCCTTACTAAAGTTGCCATAGACGGGAGAAGCATAGGGATTTTTCTGATCTGAAATATTTGCGTAGGCACCACCCATATTTCTCACCATAGCTTCAGAAATAAACGGGTCTGCTTTCTTTAATGTTGAATATGTGTCACCAGCTCCAGAAACATCAGCCCAAGGAGACCATAGTGCTATAGCGGCTGGGACCCCGATACCTTCATCACGCATTTTTAGGACAGAACTTGCGACTAAACCGCCCCCAGCAGAATCTCCATGCATGGCTATATTATCAGTTGAGGTTCCATTGTCCTCTAATGCTTTAATGACAGAAACAACTTCACTTGTTATCTCATTCCATTTTGAAGAGGGAGCAAGAGAGTAATCTATGGATATAACTCTAAGTCCAGTGGCATTTGCCATGGGTACAGAATTGTTTAAGGTGGAATTTGCACCAAGGATAGTATAACCTCCACCATGTACGTATATCAAGATTTTTCCATTATCCATCCAGTTTTTAGGTTTGATATCAAGTACAGGTACATTACCTAATTTGGTAGAAGTGATGTTGGGTTTGAAGCTCTCAACTAATGATTGAGATTGTTCACTGAACATTGAAGAATATTGTTTATTCATTTCGTTCCAGCCCTTCAAATCATTTGGTCCAGGAGTAACAAACTCGGGCGTCTGGGTAGTAATATTTATCAATGCATTTTGGGTCTCTTTAGCTATGGTAGTGGGAATAGTTATCGTAGAATTACTGCTAGTTTCATTCTGACCAAGAGCGATATACTGATGGTCAATATTTAGAAGCCCACTAAGGAAAAAAATCATGAAACCGAAACAAGATAGTGTTGCGAATGTTAATTTCTTCATTTCAATATCTCCATGTAAACTTCTAACATTTCAATGTGGTTTTCTTTGGGGCACGATAAAGAAAAATTTCGATATGACCGCGTGAGTTTTTTACGTTTGAGGGGGTGTTTGTATTACTCATGATGTTTTGTACTTAAAGAAAATATAAAAATCATCAAGGGATCAAAAGTATACCGCTTTGCTATATGCTGACTACAGAGAAAAGAGGACTTTAATAGATGCCGTCGCCAATACTTTTGAAATTTACTAACGAAAATTTAAACAGGTTTTTTAGCAAAGAATTCCTAAATCTGAGCAGTATGTTCTAAAACCAAATATTGGATTAACGGAGTAGTAAATGAATCAATGAAAAAATTTCAATCTATATTTGCTGTGACCATTAGTTTTTTCTACGGTTGTTGAAGCCCCCACTCCCCGATTTGTTTTTGAGGTGTTATAAGATTTGTTTGACCTTAATATTGAAACATAGAGATGATGTTCCTCCTTTCGGTTACTCGATCTTTATCTCTTTGCCC
>Ga0173483_10000294_pt1 | contig 13513 bp, 5 predicted proteins | sample NitcycUS178409R2_FD_122621 | JGI IMG/M metagenome (GOLD analysis project Ga0173483, IMG submission 122621) | Soil microbial communities from Arlington Agricultural Research Station in Wisconsin, USA - Nitrogen cycling UWRJ-S178-409R-2 (version... | ecosystem: Environmental > Terrestrial > Soil >...
CTGATCTCCCATATTGGCCAAATGACTACCTAGATTTCGCGGGCCCAGATACAGATGCCGATACGGGTCGGCATGGGTGAGGCCCAGCCTGCCCGCCTCATTCGCAGCGTCCTTCCGTGTGGTGGCGCCGAGTTTGCCGAGGATTGCAGACACGTGGTGCTCCACAGTTCTTACTGAAATGAACAAGCTGCTTGCGATCTCCTCATTGGACTGACCTTGGGAAAGCAGGTCCAGGATTTCCTGTTGGCGTGAGGTGAGCCCTCGTGGATGGGCATTCGCTGCGGTATGCGCACCTGCGGGAACAGAGCGGATGCCAAGGTCCCGCATCCTCCGGCGTATCAGCCGAGCCGCAGCCTCGGCGCCAAGGTCAACAAGCCGGCTCAACGACTCTCGCAGCAGAGCCTCCTCGTCGGTGTCCAGCAACGCCAATGCGGCTTCGTACGGACAACCCAACCGATCCCAGAGCATCGCAGCCCGCCGGCCGTCACCTGCCAGCTGTGAGGCGAACGGCTCAACATCAACGGGATGGATTGTCCCAGTCAGGCGCCGCAGCCAGAGAGCCATCCAGCAGCGATCGATAGCAGTGGCGCCGGCTGAGAAAGAGCGCACTCGATCGAGTTCTGAGATAGCGGCGTCCAACCGGCCCTCCAGCCAGCATGCCTCGGTTCGGGCAATTCCCACAGGTCTGATCCACTCAGGCTCTCCCAGTCGGAGGGCGGATTCCATTGCCTCGTCCAGATATGGCCAGAAATTCCTTTCGCGTCGGCGAGCCATCACCTTTGCTGTGCTGCACAGGGGCGTAAGTCGATTCCAGGGGGACAGTCTCTGCTGATCGAGCAGCGCGTGAGCTAGTGAGATGCATTCGTCCCAGCGTCCTTCTTGCTCCAGAACTGCCGTGCGCTGGCCTTGCAAACAGACGACAAATGTGCCGATGTCGTGTTCCTCGCAGTAAGCGAAGGCGTCGCCGTATGAGCGTTCAGCTTCCTCGGGTCGGAGATCTTCGCAGTACCACCGGTACGCGCGGGTGAAGGCACGGCCGGCCTGTTCCTCGTGGCCACCAGATAAGGCGGACTCGAGTGCGGCCTGCAGCGGCACCGCCCATTCATTACCCATGCCTCGGATTGCTTTGGCTTCGGTGTCGAGGGCATCGCTGATCACGTCGACGAGCCCGAGCTGCTCTGCCATCTCGTTGGCCTGTCGCACCATCGCGATGGCTTCTTCATAGCGAGCCTCGGCCACCCGGTGAGATGCCATCCTTTCGTATGCGCGCACAGCTTCTGGGCGGGATGCGCATTCCTGAGCTAGGGCCAGCGCTTCCTGGCGAGCTTGTTTGGATTCGGCACCACGGCACAATCGCCACATCGCCGCGGATAGTCGAAGCAGTGACTGCGACTGGCGCCCCCGATCTCCCGCCGCACGCCACAGCTCGAGAGCTGCGGTGCCCATCTCAGCCGACTCCTCCCAGCGATCCACGAGCGCCAATTCCTGTGCCACTGCATCTGATAGTTCAGCCCGAGTCCGGATATCGGAATCCATCGCAGACCGCAGGGCGCGGGCATATTGGGCAGCTGCTTCCCGATGTGCCGCCAACTCCGAGGCACGCCGGCCGGCGCGCGACCCGTAGTCGACGACTAAATCGTCTCTGCCGGCGCCTTCAGCATGGAACGCCAATCGTGCATCGTCGTTGCACCCTTGGGAGAGCAGTGCGTCCATGATCTTGGTATGAATCGCCGCCTTTCGGTACGGGGGAACGGCGGCCTCGATTGCGACTCGCGCTATCTCGTGGCGGAATCGAAGATCATCTCCATCCTTGATCAACAAACCGTGGCTGATCAACTCATCCATCACAAGCGGATCGTCGAGAAGTGACACCAGCTGCTGCGACTGCATCCGGGCGCCCATCAGTGCAGCGGTGTCGAGCGCCTCCCGTGCCGGCGGAGTCAACATCCTCGTACGGGCGAGTACAGCATCGCGAATGGAGGCGGGCAGGACGTCGGTGCCAGCTTGCAGTACCTCGTTTACAAAGAAGGGATTGCCGCCGGTCAGCTGGTGTAATCCAATTGCATCGATGCCAGTGCCGACTGCCAACGTGGCGACCCCAGCAGCGGTGAGCGTCGGCACGGCAAGCCGCCGAGTCCCTCGCTGGCTTGCCAAGGCGCCGAGTGTTAGTCGCAACGGATCGGTGGCCACGACCGCGTCGTCGCGATAGGTCACCAGGAGCAGGACGGGAAGGTATTGGATCCGCCGGCCGAGGTAACTCAACAGATCCAGGGTTGCCTCATCAGCCCAGTGGACGTCCTCGACCACAATGACGGTGAGATTTTGCAATTCCCCAAGTTGTCGTAGCAGTGCGCCGTAAAGCTGATCTCTTTTCGCTTCAGCACGGCAGAGCCGGAGCAGTTCACCATCTATTTGAGTGGCGATATCAAGTAGCGGCCCAAGCGCGGCGGGCGTAAACAAACCATCACACCCTGCCCAGAGCCAGCGACCGTCGTCCAAGTCCTGTGCAAACTCCTCAACCAGGACGGATTTACCTACACCTGCCTCCCCCGAAATAAGCACCAACCTGCCTTGCCCCTGGCTGGCCTCTTTCGCGTACTGATGCAGCGCGGCAAGCTGGCTCTCGCGCTCGATTAGCCGCATTCCTTGATTGTGCGCTGCATATAGCTTCAAGGCCACCTCGGGCAATTCTGATCAGTAAGTTTCTTTCCGCCGCACAGGTAGGTATGCATACCCCGCCGCAGTCAGTGCCTAGCCTTGTGTCATGGCTGCGAGGGACTGGGGTGACCGGCCGCTGCTGCTGGCGGTCGACGCTGATCCGCGTCTGCTAGGAAGAATCGAGGCAGAGCTGCAGCGTGGGTTTGGATCAGATTTTCGGGTACGCGGCGAACTTCTCCCCGAAGACGCTTTAAGAACGCTCGAGGGAGCTCATGACCGCCAAGAGCGGGTGGCGGTCGTCTTGGTGGACGACTCGTTCCCCGACGACGCTCGAGCGAAGATCTTCGAGACCGCAAGGAGCCTGCATCCCAACGCACGGCGCGCACTCCTCGTACCGTGGGGCGCCTGGGCACATCCAGAGTCCGCACACAAGATTCTGCGGAGCATTGCCGTCGGCGACATCAGCTACTACGTGCTCAAGCCGTGGATGACGCCTGACGAGTTGTTCCACCGCGTCATTGCCGAGTTCGTGCAGGAATGGTCGCGCAGCGAACCGACGAATTTCCGCGAGGTTGTCGTCGTCGCGGCACACCAGAGCGGCCGCGCGTACGCGGTGAGCGAGCTGCTGAACCGGAACGGCATCCCACACGCCTTTCGCCCGCGTGCGTCCGAGCTCGGCCAGAGTGCGCTGGCTGAGATGGGACATCGAGAGGGTGAGGTGGTGGTCTGGATGCCAGCCATCGGCGGCGCGACCCTGGTAAACCCAACGGATACCGAGATCCTCGAGGCCTGGGGTATTCCGACCACCCTAAGAGATGTTGATCACCGATTTGACCTGCTGGTCGTCGGAGCTGGACCTGCAGGCCTGGGGGCGGCCGTTTACGCCTCCTCCGAAGGAGTCCGCACCATCGTTGTCGAGCGTGAGGCAATTGGCGGCCAAGCCGGAACGAGTTCCCTGATCCGGAACTACCTCGGCTTCTCGCGAGGACTGAGTGGTGCCGAGCTGGTGCAGCGGGGCTACCAGCAGGCTTGGGTCTTCGGTGCCCGCTTTGTTGTCACTCGGGAAGTGGAGCGATTGACGCCGCAAGAGGATGGCGGATTTGTGGCTCAGGTCGGCGACGTCGGCGAAGTCAACGCACGCGCGGTGGTGATCGCGACTGGAGTCTCTTACCGACGCCTCGGCGTGCCGAGCTTGGAAGGACTCAGTGGCCACGGCGTGTACTACGGAGCAAGCGTGTCGGCTGCCCAAGCGCTCGCCGGGCTGCGTGCCGGTGTCATCGGTGCCGGCAATTCGGCGGGACAGGCTGCCCTGCATCTGGCAAGGTATTGCGCAGCGGTACACATGTTCGTTCGAGGCGCCAGACTAGCCGACAGCATGTCCGCCTATTTGGTAGACGCAATTTCGGCACTGCCAATGATCAAGGTCCACTTGAACACCGAGGTGGTCGACGGCCACGGTGATGGACAGCTGGAATGGGTAACTATGCGCGACCGTAAGAGCGGACAGGAGCAGCAGCTGCCTTTAGAGAGTTTGTTCGTGATGATCGGGGCAAGGCCACGGACGGACTGGCTCCCGGCTGAGGTTGACCACGACGAGTATGGCTTTCTCTACACAGGAGCCGACGCTGGGGCCTGCGCTTCTTGGAACCTGGAACGCAGCCCGCATCCGCACGAAACAAGCGTCCCTGGGTTGTTTGCCGTCGGCGACGTGCGAGCCGGATCGGTCAAACGGGTTGCATCGGCGGTTGGAGAGGGATCGGTTGTGGTCTCCGAAATCCACCAGTTCCTAGCCACGCCGCAGGTTTGAGGTGCCTGAGTCCACGCGCTCTGGACCGCGGATAGCTCTGACCGCCGTCGTCTTGGCAGTGCCACTGCTCGGTCTATTTCTGCTGCTGTTGCAACCCGAACTCGATCTTCGTTGGGAGCACCATCCGGCGCACTTCTGGTTGGTATTGATCACGGCGGTGCTCTCCGCCATCTTGGCGTACGCCACCGGTGAGGCGGCCGGACGCCGCGGGGATGCCCGGCTGCTCTACGTCTCTCTGGCCTTTCTATCCTCTGCCGGCTTCCTTGCCCTGCACGCACTGGCGACACCCGGCGTCCTCCTTGCGAAGAGCAACACCGGTTTTCTCATTGCCACGCCGGTCGGTGTGGCCCTTGGTTCGGTGTTTGGGGCATTGTCGACCGCGGACTTTTCTGGGAATAGCGCCGTTCGTCATGTGCGAATCGGCAAACGCCTTCGATGGGCGCTGCTTGGCCTGATGGCTTTGTGGGCAGTTTGGTCGCTGGCATTTCTGCCGCCGCTGAACAGGCCACCACAATTTGCGGTGGGCTTTCCACTGTTGCTTGCCGTACCAGCGGTGCTGCTCTACGCCGGGAGTGCGGTGCGTTACGTCCAGTTATGGCGACGGCATCCCTCCTTGCTGCTCTTGGCCGTGCCGTCGGCTTTCATCCTGCTGGCCGAATCTCTGATCGCGATGGCCTTTGCGCGTAACTGGCACCTTTCGTGGTGGGAGTGGCACGTACTCATGCTTGCCGCATTTGCCCTAGTCGCATTAAGTGCGCAAACGTCCTGGCGGGAGGAAAGGTTTGCGGAGCTGTATCTTCCGCAAACCAGTGCCGGCAGCCGGGAGATCAGTGTGCTTTTCGCGGATCTGCAGGGGTTCACGGCATTTTCGGAGACGCATGCACCTGACGAAGTGGCGCGGATGCTCAATGAGTACTTCGCGGTTGCAGTTCCGGCGGTCAAATCGCCGTACGGGGGCGATGTTGATCGCATCATCGGTGACGCCTTGATGGTCACGTTTAACAAGCGGGGTGACCAACCTGATCATGCCGAACGTGCTGCCGGCGCCGGACTTGCTTTGCAAGAGGCGACCCTTCGTTTAGCAGAGCAGCATCCTGAATGGCCGCGGTTTCGGGTGGGAATCAACTCCGGAGATGTCTCTGTCAGCCTGCTGGGCGCAACCGGTGGGCGTACGCACACAATCGTCGGCGATACCGTCAACATCGCTTCCCGCATTGAAGGCAATGCTCCTACCGGTGGTGTGGCGATCGGCCCAGATACCAAGGCGTTGTTGCCAGACGCCGTAACCACGCCGCTTGGCGAATTGCACCTGAAGGGCAGGCAAGCGCCGCTGGAGGTGCACTTGCTGACCTCGCTACAAAGAGATTCGCAAGTTTGACGTTGTCTAGTCCACCTGCCATGCCGAGTGGTCGATGAGACTGTCAAATAGTGCAACGCATCGCTGAGTGATCTCAAAGCGATAACGGTTGGCGCTGCGCCGTACTAAAGGCGGCTGATCCGTACTCCCTACTGGCGTGCACGCCCGCACCGTTGATATGCGCGAGGCTGTGCTTTGCCCGGCCTCGTTCGGTGCCATTCGGGCGTTGGCAAACCCATTTCTATCTACTGCGCCGATTCGCCACGCCCAGTTGCAGCATCTGGACGATTTTTCGGGAGCTGCTCGCGCATCGCGCTTTGGAATCCGCCTACTTCGTCGTCGCTCGCAGACGAAAGACGCCTCCGCTCGCTCCTCCTCAGCACGGCGCCGCGCGATTTTCCGACGCTCGCAGCTCGCGATAAGGAGATCTGCCTTTCACCATCCATAAGGAGCCCGATGATCAAGTGGATTGTAAGTGCAGCGCTGAGGTTTTCTCGCCTCGTGGTGGCGGCCGCCATCGGGATCCTGGGAGTTGGCCTGTACCAGCTCCACAACGCGGCTGTTGATGTCTATCCGGAGTTTGAGCCACCGGACATCCAGATCCAAGCTGAGGCCCTCGGCCTGTCTGCTCAAGAGGTCGAGCAGTTGATCACGGTGCCGATAGAACAGGACCTGTTGAACGGGATCCCATGGGTCCAAAACATCAGATCACGATCGATGCCGGGACTCTCGGCAATTGATTTGCAATTCGAGCCGGGGACCGACTTGTTGGCAGCCCGTCAGCTGACCCAGGAGCGGATGTCGCAGGCTAAGGCCCTGCCCAACGTCGGCACGCCGCCGCTCATGATCCAGCCGACGTCGTCGACGAGCCGGGTCGCCATGATCGCAATGCGCTCCGGCACAGTTTCTGAGATTCAGATGTCTGTCTTGGCGAAGTGGCAGATCAGGCCTCGCCTGATGAGCATTCCTGGTGTCGCCAACGTCTCAGTGTGGGGCATGCGAGATCGACAGCTGCAGGTCCAGGTGGATCCGCAGCGCCTGCAGTCCCGGAAGGTCACGCTGACCCAGCTCATCGAGTCGACCGGCAACGCGCTCTGGGTATCCCCCCTGAGCTTTGTCGAGGCGTCTACACCTGGGACAGGTGGGTTCGTCGAGACTCCCAACCAGCGGCTCGGCGTGCAGCACATCCAGCCCATCGCCACGCCGGACCAGCTTGCAAACGTCGCCGTAGAAGGCACCCAGACTCCGTTGCGGATCGGCGATGTGGCCAATGTGACCGAAGATCACCAGCCACTCATTGGAGATGCCAGTCTGGACGGCACACCGTCCTTGATGCTTGTCATCGAACGCTACCCGAACGCGAATGCGGCGCAGGTCGCCCATGATGTCGACGAAGCGCTCGAGGCCATGGCCCCCGGCCTGGCGGGAATCGACATAGATGCCAACGTCTACCGTCCGGATTCCTACATGAATACCGCGCTCCGCCACCTCGGGGTCGCCGGACTCGTGAGCGGCCTGCTGCTTGTCGTTTCAGTGGGTTTGCTTTTCGTTTCATGGCGCGTCGTCTTGATTCCCCTCGTGGCGGTCCCGCTGTCGCTGGTGTCCGCGGCGTGGGTGCTGCACCTGCGCGGAGAAACGCTGACCACGATCACTCTGCTCGGCCTTGCCACAGCAACGGCGGTGGTGGTCGACGACGTGGTTGGTGACGTCGCCGCAATCCGGAGCAGGCAACTTGCGGCCGGCCCGGAGCAACCTCCTCTCAGCTCGGTCATAGGCGATCTGGTCTCAGCGCGACGCGGGCCGCTGCTTGTCGCCTTAGTGATGTCGGTTCTGGTCTTGGCGCCGGTGCTGGCCATTGGGGGGGTATCGAATGCTTTTAGCTGGCCGCTCGCCGCGACCTATGTGCTTGCAACGGTGGCCTCGCTTGTCGTCGCGCTCATCGTTACGCCGGCGCTTGCTGTGTTGTTGCTTCGCGACGGCCGGCAGCACTTGCGAGCGGGCCCGCTTGATCGCTGGATACGTGCTGGAGCCGATCGCTTTGTCGCGCCGGCCATCGGCAAGCCCGGCTGGGTAGCCCTCGGCGCCGGGGTCCTGGCGGTAGCGGCGATCTTGGTCGGCACTCTGACACCCAGCGGACCTGTGCTGCCGACGCTGCAGGATCGCAACGTACTCGTCCGCGTCCAGGGGGCACCGGGCACCGCCCTGCCCGAGATGAACCGGATCACCTCCGCAGTCGCTGCTGAGATGCGTAACGCGCCAGGAATTGAGTCCGCAGGAGCGCACGTTGGCCGCGCGATCACCTCAGACGAGATCGTCGACGTCGACGCCGGCGAGATCTGGTTGACCGTGGCCCCAGATGCCGATTACAAGGCAACACTTGCCGGGATACGAGATATCGCGACGGGGTATCCGGGGCTGCGCACGAGCGTCCGGACGTATGCCGAGGACCGCGTCGCCGCCACCCGAGACAAGCTCGGTAACGAGCTGGCGGTCCGCGTCTACGGGCAGGACTTCGCAACGCTGCGAGACACAGCTGATGACGTCAGCCGGATGTTGACCACTGTTCCCGGCGTGCTGTCGCCCAAGGTGGAACCCCAGGTGATCGAACCCACCCTTCAGATCGAGGTCAACCTTCCTGCAGCCCAGCGTCACGGTCTCCGCCCCGGCGATGTGCGTCGGGAGGCCACCACACTGATCTCAGGCCTGCCCGTAGGGAACCTCTACGAAGAGCAGAAGGTTTTCGACGTGGTGGTCTGGGGCGGACCACAAATCCGGCGGAGCCTTTCCGATCTTGAGGCACTGCGCATTGATACCCCGTCGGGCCAGCAAGTCCGGTTGGGCGACGTAGCGACGGTGCGCATCGCTCCAGATCCGGTCGCTATCGATCACAACAGCGTTTCCCGAAGCCTCGATGTGACCGCCGTCGTCAAGGGACGCAGCGCCGCGGACGTGGCACAAGAGGTGACCTCGCGACTGCGCGGTATGTCCTTCCCGTATGAATACCACGCTGAGGTGCTCGGCGATGCGGCGCAACAGCAGGCCAATCATGTTCGGGTCGCCGCGATTGCCGCAGTCGTGATCTTGCTGAGCTTCCTGATCTTGCAGGCGGCAACGGGCAGTTGGGGGCTGGCGGCCGCTCTCCTGGTCACATTGCCTGTTGCCGTCGTTGGTGGCGTGCTGATCGCGCCGCTGGTAGGCGGGATCTTCTCGATCGGTGTGTTGGCTGCGCTCTTCGCGGTCCTCGCCCTGGCCATCCGCCAAGCCCTGGTCTTCATACGCCGGACCCGCGAGCTCGGGGCCGAGCCAGAAGCAACCCCGACTGAGGCGGTGCGGCAAGCCGTACGGGAATTCGCTCCATCAGTCATCGGTGTCGCACTGATCATGGCGGCGATCATGGTGGCACCAGCTGTTATGGGCACGACGGCCGGCCTGGAAGCATTCCATCCCTTCGCGGTCAGCATGCTTGCCGGCTTGGTGACAGCCACTCTCGTCTCGCTGATCGCGGTGCCCGCCTTCTACCTAGCAATCTCCAACCGGGGCCTGTTGAAAGAAAAGGGTCATCCGGCGATGGCCACTCCTGCACCGGCATCTGAACCTGTCAAAAATGAGGTGGACTCATGAAACTACGTGGTTTTGCCGCTTCCTTTGCGGCTCTCGCGTTGATCACTCTTGGCGCTAGCGGCTGCAGCCAAGCCGGGGCCTCCAACGAATCGAACTCCGAGACCGCAGTCAAGGTCGAGTCGGCAGGCGAGGACCAGCCAGCGCGTATTACCGTGAGCGAGCGCGCCGAGGAACGGCTTGGCCTACGTACCGAGCCAATACGTGCGGTCTCTGGCCAGCCCGGGGTGACCGAGATGATCTCGTACTCCGCCGTCGTCTACGACTCCAACGGCAAGCCATGGGCATTCTCGGCACCGTCCCCGCGGACGTATGTCCGGGTACCTATCGACATCAGCTCGATCACCGGAAAGACGGTCCAGCTCAAGAGCGGCCCGCCAGTGGGGACCCAGGTCGTCGTCGTGGGCGCGCCTGAGTTGGTAGGCGCCGAGGCCGGGATCAGCGGTGAGGAGTGATGGCCCAACCAGACAAGGCCCCGCCGCGCAAGACCTTGATGCGGTGGATTGTCGGCACGAGCCTGAACTACCGCTTCCTGGTCGTTGCCATCGGTGCGTTGCTGATGGTATTCGGCGTTGCCACGCTGCCCTCGACACGGGTTGACGCCTTTCCTGAGTTCGCGCCTCCGCGGGTGGTCATCCAGACCGCCTGCCTCGGCCTGTCGACCTCCGACGTGGAGCAATTGGTCACCGTACCGCTGGAGCAGGCGTTAAACGGTGTCGAGGGTCTCGACGACATGCGGTCCAAGTCGGTACCGCAACTGTCGGCGATCGAGCTGATCTTCAAGCAAGGCTTTAACGAACTCAAGGCCCGCCAGCTGGTTCAAGAGCGAATGAACCAGGTCGCCACCACCTTGCCGACGTGGGCCGCGCCGCCGGTCATGCTGGCGCCCGTCTCGGCCACCGGCCGGGCGATACAAATCGGCATGACCTCGAAGGATCACTCACTGATCCAGATGTCGATGTCGGCATACTGGACGATCCGTGCTCGCCTGCTGGAGGTTCCTGGGGTCGCCAACGTTGCGCTGTGGGGCGAGCGTTTGCAGCAGATGCAGGTCCAGGTGGAACCGCCCAAGATGGAGGCGCAGCACGTCGCGCTGAACGAGGTCATGGAGGCTACCGCCGATGCGGTCGATTCCGGACTGCTGCGCTTCTCCAGCGGTTCGATCATCGGCACTGGCGGCATGGTCGAGTCGCCGAACCAACGCATTCCTGTGCGCAACGTGCTGCCGATCATCACCCCAGATGATCTTGCTAAGGTCCCGCTGCACGCCGACAGCAACGGCAAAGGTGTCAAGATCGGCGACATCGGCCGGGTGGTCGAGGACCACCAGCCGCTGATTGGCGATGCGGTGATCAACGACAGCCCTGGTCTGCTTATCGTGGTAGAGAAATTGCCCTGGGCCAACACGGTCGAGATGACCAAGGGCGTTGAGGAGGCCATCCGGTCACTGGAGCCGGGCTTGCCGGGGGTGCAGTTCGACACCACGATCTTCCAGCAGGCGAACTTCATCACCGCATCGATTCACAATCTGACTGAGGCACTGATACTCGGGTTCGTGCTGGTGATCGTGATCTTGGCGCTGTTCCTGTTCGAGTGGCGAGTGGCCTTGATCAGTGTGCTGACCATCCCGCTCTCGCTGATGACCACGCTGCTGGTTTTGTACTGGCGTGGGGAAACGATCAACACCATGACCCTAGCGGGGCTGGTGATCGCCTTGGGGGCGGTGGTGGATGACGCCATTATCGACGTGGAGAACATCGTAAGACGGCTCAGGCAACACCGCTTGTCGGGTGGCGAGGGCTCGACCGCCTCGGTGATCTTGAATGCGTCGCTGGAGGTTCGGGGTCCGATCGTCTACGCCACCTTGATCATCGTTGCGGCGGCCGTACCGGTGTTCTTGCTGCAGGGGTTGACGGGCGCGTTCTTCCGTCCGCTGGCCCTGTCGTACACGCTCGCGATCGTGGCGTCGCTGCTAGTCGCACTGACGGTTACGCCGGCACTCTCGCTGATCTTGCTCGGCCGGTCCAAGATCGAACGGCGCACCTCGCCGGTGGTCGCAGTCCTGCAGCGCGGCTACACCGTGGCAATGTCTCGGATCGTTGTCCGGCCTCGCTGGGCATATGCGACCTTTGCGCTGCTCACGGTAATAGGAATCGCACTCACACCGCTCCTCGGGCAGTCGCTCTTCCCGGGTTTCAAGGAGCGCGACTTCCTTATTCACTGGGTGAGCCAGCCGGGGACATCCGCCGATGAGATGCGGCGGACAACGCTCGCGGTGAGCAAGGAGCTTCGAGAGATTCCCGGGGTACGCAACTTCGGCGCTCACATCGGTCAGGCTTTCCTGGGCGAGGAGGTAGCGGGGGTGAACCTCGGCGAGAACTGGGTGAGCATTGATCCATCAGTGGACTACGACTCCACCCAGGACAAGATCGAAGACGTCAATGACGCTTATCCCGGTCTGTTCCGTGAGACTCAGACCTATCTCGATGAGCGCATCGAGGAAGTGATCTCCGGCGGCAAGGAGCCAATTGTGGTGCGGGTTTTCGGCCAGAACCTGTCGGTGCTGCGCGAAAAAGCTGCCGAGATCGAAGAGATCATGGGCAGCATTGAGGGTGTTGAAGATCAGCACACCGATATCTCGACCGATGTGCCGCAACTTCAGGTCGAGGTTGATCTTGCCAAGGCCGACAAATACGGCTTGAAGCCAGGAGACGTACGTCGAGCCGCCGCAACCATGGTTGCGGGCGAAGAGGTCGGTGACATCTTCCGTGCTGGTAAGGCGTACGACGTCGTCGTGTGGAGCACACCGCAGAGCCGCACCAGCGTGCAAGACGTCCAGAACATGCGGATCGACACCCCATCCGGAAAGACTGTCCGACTTGCCGACGTCGCCGACGTCTCGCTGCAACCCAGTCCCAATGCGATCGATCGCGAGGGCGACTCCCGTCGGCTAGACGTCAGCGCCACCTTCGAGGGCGATCTTGGTTCGGTCGTTGGGCAGCTTCAGAACAAGCTCAAGGACGTCAAGTTTGATCAGGGATATCACGCCGAGATCCTCGGCGAGTGGCAGGAGCGAGAGTCGGCGCAGCGGATACTGCTGGTCACTGCGGTGCTCGCGGGTGCGGCCATTCTGCTGTTGCTGCAAACATCTTTCGGCAGCTGGCGCCTTGCACTGCTTAGCTTCCTGACTCTGCCGATGGCCTTGGTTGGTGGCGTTATCGGAGCTTTCCTCGGCGGCGGAATCGTGTCGCTTGGGTCGTTGATCGGATTCTTCACGGTCTTCGGCATCGCCGCGCGGAACGGCATTCTGCTGATCAACCACTTCCAGCATCTGGAACGCGAGGAGGGCATGACGTTCGGACGTGACCTGGTGGTGCGGGGGGCTCGAGAACGCCTGTCGCCGATCTTGATGACCTCGCTGGCCACTGGTCTGGCGCTCATTCCGCTGGTGATCTTTGGTGAACGTCCGGGTCAAGAGATCGAACATCCGCTGGCGATCGTGATCGTTGGTGGCCTGGTTACCTCCACTCTGCTCAACTTGTTCGTGACCCCGTCGTTGTATCTACGCTTTGGCAAGTCACGCAAAGAGCAGGAGCCGGAAGCACCCGCCACGGAACCGGAGCCTCAGACGGCGTAGGGCTGGGTGGTCGAACGACACGAACGCGGCAATCTGCCGGAATCGGTTGACGGGGTTCACTCGGGGGGCCAAGATGATCTCCGGAGTGGGCTGGATTGGACCAGCTCATATTGCTCGGCTCCGGTCACCACGACTGGGCCCATCTCGGGGGAGACACTCTTGCGCCAAAAACCACTGCTCGCTGCTGTCGGTGCCGCCTGCTCGGCACTGCTGCTCGCCACGCCGTTGTCGGCCTCAGCTACGCCGAAAGTGCCGACCGCGAGCCTCGTCTCGGACAACCTGGCGGCACCGTTCAACATCGCCTTCAATGGCCGAGGCGTCTACGTCGCGGACGGCGGCCTGAACGAGGTCGTCCGGGTCCGGCGCGACGGCACTCTGAAGCCCATCGTCTCCGAAGCGCCCGGCACATCTGGGTTGGCATTCTCGAAGTACGGCC